>Ga0210410_10002170_pt1 | contig 17772 bp, 13 predicted proteins | sample IncBWC4MmetaG_FD_161058 | JGI IMG/M metagenome (GOLD analysis project Ga0210410, IMG submission 161058) | Forest soil microbial communities from Barre Woods Harvard Forest LTER site, Petersham, Massachusetts, United States - Inc-BW-C-4-M | ecosystem: Environmental > Terrestrial > Soil >... | reverse complement strand
TTTGTGCGTGCGCGTGTAAACGATCCTCGCTTCTGAGGGTTGCGCGAAAGCCAGTAGACTGACCCCCGCCGCACCCGCCGCGAGCGCATACAAGTTAAGGTGTTGATCGAGTCTTGCGGGCAGACTTGCAGGAGTGTGAAGACGTCCGGGATTTCGCATAGATCCTCCTTCTCGAGCGGAGACATGTTATCAGGAATTTCCTTTTGTGAACTCGAAAACCGCGCGATTTTACGCCCTGGCTTCCCGCCTCGGCAAGTATGCAAGCTGTTTGGTGGTGTCCTAATAGGACACTACCAGCTGTTTCATACGCAGTTGGTAGTCTGGGGACCGCTCATCCGCTCATCCGCCCATCGCAGGTCGCTCTTGCCAACACCTCTCCGTCTTGCAACTGGCTCGAATCCCGCCCGCACCGCAATAACGCGTCGGATGTTCTTAAACCTTCATTGCAAGAACAAACAGGAACAGTAAGAACGCTGCGCCACTTAGGACGCTGCAAATTGGGTCAAGCCTCCCCCACCGCTGGAGGAGACGGCCTGCTTTTTCCGAACGTACATCGAGTTCTCGCCTCCCCATCTGGTTGCTGGTCGGCAGGAGACGCTCTTCGGGCCCTGACCTTGTTGTCGAAGTTGCACTACGCCGGGCTCATTGAATCCTACGTACTCTTCAGTCTAGGGGATGCGAGTATCGGCCACGACTACGCAGCGTATCAGGCCAAAGAACGCAAGAAGCTGGAGGAATACATGGACAGGTTTGTGGTGCCACCTGCCCATCAGGACCCGCTGCGTTAAGAAAAGCGGCTTCAGAGTTTGCTCTGAAGCCGCGAATTCGTCCCCTACCTGCACTAGTGACGTTTCGGCAGCACGCGGATGACTGCCATCATGCCTAGATCCTCATGCGAAAGGATGTGGCAGTGGTAGACGGAAGTCTCCGATGTCCATCCCGCGGAAGTCCATGAGCAACTCCACTTGCGGGGCCGAACTCTGATTCGGATTCTTCACGTTGTCCCAGAACGGAGTCTCGATCATGTCCAAAAACTGGCGCTTGATGGCCGGTGTCGGTTGCGTCCCATTGATCTCGAAGTTGTCCTGGGAGAGAACCTTGAAGTGGATCTGGGTGCATGTGGAATTCATGGTTCTCCTGGGCTATGTTTTGCACGATCCATTTCTCCGCCGACCCTTGCGTGGTCACGACCGCCGGCGGATTGTTGGCGTCGAACAGCGTTGGCTGCTGGCCCGCGCTTACCTGAGTGATGAAAAACTGGGTGGGCTGAATTTCGCTGAACTGGAAAGTGCGGGTAGCGGATATCCGCATATTGTCGAGTCCGCCAAAGCGCTGCTGGTTAGTGTTCAAGTACTTGTACTGGCCCACGTTGTCGTCGCTGGCGGGTTCGTCGTTATCGTCGCCGTCGCCCATCAGCGCAATGTTGAAAATGGCGCGGGTTGGGTCACAATCGCCCTGAGGGCCGGTGTTGATGTTGTTGGTCACCAACTGGGCCACCTGCACGCTGGGAGAAATTGCCGAAGGCCAGCGGGCGGTCGCACTCTCTGGAGGCGACACTTGGATGCTGTTAGACCTCGCCAGCACGTACGCTCTGGCTGGCAAGAAGAAAGAAGCGCAAAACTGCCTGAGGAGAGCAGCCAACATAAGCCCAGGTGGTGTTTTGCCTGAAACAGGCGACACCGCGGAAATCTATGTCGCGTGGGGAGAAGTTGATCGCTCTTTGAAGGTGCTGGAAAGTGTATATCGGCGCCGCGACGGCGGCCTTATCCTCCTCAATGCCGATCCGCGCTTCGACACACTCAAATCCGACCCCCGCTTCCAGCAATTGTTGCAGCGCATCGGGTTGCCGCACTGAAAGGTCGTCCGGAGATGAGCGGATTGCCAGCTTTGTTGTTGGTACTGCAGAACCGCCATCTTGTTCACTCTGTTCAAATGTCACCAATCATCCCGAACGAGAATATCTGCAAATGCTGCAGTTTTGAAGCGGGCTTGTGACCGGCCTCAAGCCGCCCTCACCATGCAGAGCGGTCCGACGATTCTGGTTGGATTGTCGGCCAACCGGAAACTCCCCAAACGCTTTCTGGGAGATCGATTCATCATCTCCCCGAAGCCGACTTCCGGCCCGCGTCGGCGGATTCACCTCTACGCATGCCTGGGCGTAAAAAGAAATTTCGGATCAGATGACAGTATCTGACTCGAACCTACGCTTTATTGGTTGAAGGGCGGAGTCGATCAGCTGTCTGGACCGGTAGGTGGCGCGCGACCTCATATCCGCGGAGGTCACCTATAACCCCGCCAAAAGAGGTAGAATTCCCGCTGTTGTGGAGGGACCAATGACTACACCTAAACTCACGCTCTACCTGCCCGCGATCGTCCTGGTAGTCGTCTCCGCCGCCATCGCCGCCGAGGCGCAATCACGCGTCTACGATTTCCGAGATGTAAAAGCTCCCGGCGCAATGCAGACGGACACCTATGGGGTCAATCGATCGGGAATCATTGCGGGGGATTACGTGGATACCAACGGTGTCCAGCACGGTATGATCCTCAATGGAAACACGCTGACCACGTTTGACCTGCAGGGTTGTCAGACGACTGGGAACACACCTGGTTCCATTGCTGCCTTCGCAATCAATAACCTGGGTACGGTTGCGGGATGGTGTCTCAACGCGAAAACCGGCTTACCCATTGCCTTTACCTACTCGAATGGCCAATTTACGACTATCGCATTCCCCCAGGCAACCGGGACCGAGGCGAATGGCATTAACGACAAGGGAGAAGTTGTCGGAACCTACTTTGATTCGGCTGGGCAACACGGTTTCTACCTGATCGGCACGACCTACAAAACCATCGACCTCAAAGGAGCGGTCACTACCACGGCGCGGGGCGTAAACAATGCCGGGCTGATCACCCTCTTCGGTCCGAACTCCAAGGGAACTTTCCTTTCCTTTACCTTCAACGGAAGAACCTTCAAGCGGTATAGCGTGCCCAAGGCAGGCCCTCTGGGCACGGTTATTCAGACCCCAAACAATAACGGCGACATCGTGTTCACCTGGTTCGATCCTAATAACTCTCCCCACGGGGCATGGTTTCACAAAGGCACGTATATCAAATTCACCGACCGGAAAGGCCCACACAGCACGCGCGCCAACGGACTCAGCGATGCCCTCGTCAGTGGCCGCTTTAAGGGCCAAGTTGAATTTGTGGGGCGCTATTCGCCCGGCGTTAAGGATTTCCCGGGCGAAACTCAGAACGCCGGTTACTCTGCGATTGGGTGCTGTCGGTGATTCCCTGCGGTAGCGCCTGACGTTTGCGGCGGGTTGAACCGCTTACTGCAACCTGGCATATTCGCTCTGAGCCTGGCGAAGGATAGCGGTGTCAGGGTCGGCATCCTTCCAGAGCTTGAGGAATTCCTGCAACGCATTTCGAGCTTTCTCTTCTTCTCCTGTCAATGAATAGGCCCTTGCCAACTGCACGTTAACTAACACACCCAGTGAGCAGTTGGAGGCGCGGCCCCGGTGGTCAACGATCTTCTGGAACTCGGCGACAGCCGCGGTCCCGTCGCGATTCATCAGATAGGCGAGGCCACGAAGGTACACCGGATACAGAGTGTCCAGTTGGATCGGCTCCCCGCCTAGCTCGTAAGCTGCGGTGACTTGCAACCTTTCGATTGCCCGTGCAGGATTCTTGCGATCGATTTCAATCGCCGCCTGAATACTGGGCAACCAGTAACGGTTCAACAGCGTGTCTGTCGGGAATCGCCGTTTGAGATCATTCACAATCGCCACAGCCCGACTGACGTCTCCCGCACGCGCCAGCGCGAGCCCAGCGACAACTCCTACATCCTTCGCAGAGGTTAGACCGAGCGCTGCAATCGCCTGCTGCTTCGCTTGCAATGAATTCCCCAGCTCCGCCTCGCGCAAGGACGCGTGGGCCTGCCAACCGGCAGCCCTTTCCGTGGCTCCAGTTTGCAGGGCTGCGTCAACGGCTCTACGGGAGAAATCCCTGGCATTCCGCAATCGCCCGTGGAAAGCTTCGGTATCGGACTGGCCGGCAAGGAGGTAGTCTCCGCTTGGTTCGGGGGAGGACGCGAGTTGACCTTGTCTTTGCATTTCGGGTGAATCGTTCCGCAGGAAGGCCAGCAGATAAGAGACCCATGGCACCAGTTCATGTTCCAGTTTTCTAGTACGAGCCTCGTCCAGAACGGTCTTGGCATCATCAACCTGATTCAGGTTCATGTGGGTACCTGCCAGGTTCAGATAGTTCATGGCGTTGTTCGGCTCCAGTCGCAAGGCTTCGCGATATCCGGCCAGAGCCTTCTCATATTGCCCAAGATACCCGTTGTAGAGTGCCAGGTTCTGATGGGGTGTTTGATCCCGCGGATAGATCTCCTTCCACTCCTCATAAATCTGCGCTTCTTTCTCCAGTTCCCCGGTGACGATGCCGTAGTAGCCCGAATCAATGTAAAGTCTTTCTCTCTCCGTCACCCGCTCTCGAAGCGCGTATGCTTTTTGCGCGGCAATGACGGACAAGGCGGTTTCACCCAGATCGAAATAGACATTTGCCGAAACCGCGTACGCCATGGCGAAATTCGGATCCAATTCGACCGCTCGCTTGAGCAGAGTCAAGGCGGCCGGATCTCCCTGGGTGGATCTGTTCTTCACAGCCTTGCTGTAGGCCTGGAGCGCTTCCAGCGAAGGCGTTGTAGCTTGTTCCGCAGGAACGTCATACTTATGGATGGAGGCCAGCGATTCACCAAGCCTTTCCCGAATCTTAGTTCCCGCCTCATGCAGCTTCGTCAATACATCCTCGCGCCGGTTCGCCTCGACCAGTTCCTCGCCCAGCAAGTCTCCGTTCTGGCAGTTCACCGCCTTGAGTCCGATGGCGTAGTGGCTTCCAATGCCTGAGATCGATCCCAACAGCATGGCCTTGCTGCCGGCGCGCTGGCACACCTCTTGCGCCACTTCGGGGGTCAGGCGCTCGTCGGCGGGACGTCCCATAAAGCGAAGTTGCTGAGTAACTTTTTCATCGGGAAGAATATTCAGAAATGGCGACTGCTCCAACTCAACCGCCAGCCCTTGCTTGAGCGTTCCGTTGAACACCGCGTTGCCGGTGGGGTTTGCGAAGTCGGCCAGCACCAGGGTGTCCCGTTCGGTCAGCCGGTGGGATTGCTCTCTGTTATGAAAACGCACCGCCAGCAATGAGATGACCAGCAGCACTGCCGCGGCGGAAGCTAACCAGCGCCAGGGCACTCCTGGCACGCCCACGGCTCTTAAATCCGCAAGCATCCCGGTTGCAGACTGGTAGCGTTCCGCCGGCGCTTTGCGGAGTGCCTTGCTGATAATGCGTTGGAGTCCGCGTGGCAGACTGGGATTCAACTGTCCTGCCGGCGCAGGTTCCTCGCCGAGGAGAGCGTGAAAGATTACCGCCGTAGTTTTTCCGCTGAACGCTTGCCGCCCCGTGGCCATTTCGTAAAGCACTGCGCCGAAGCTGAACAAGTCGCTGCGAGCGTCGAGTTCTTCACCTCGAGCTTGCTCGGGCGACATGTAGGAAACTGTTCCTATCGCCGTGCCCGGGCCGGTAAGAGTCGGCCCACTGTGTTCTGAATCCGCTGACGGCGGCCCAGTCGCCATCGCATGCAGTGGTACCCGCTGCGCAACGCTGGGCGAGCCGGAGTCTATCGGTTCCCGGGTTTGAAGCTTGGCTAAACCGAAGTCCAGGACCTTCGCGTGCCCTCGCTGGGTGACAAAGAGGTTCGCGGGCTTGATATCGCGGTGGATGATGCCTTGGGCATGAGCCGCCTCCAGCGCGTCCGCAACCTCCACGGCAAGCTGCAACAGCTTCCCGGTTTCCAGCGCCCGCTCTCCGATCAGATGCTTGAGGGTCTGGCCATCCATATACTCCATTGCGATGAAGGGGCGGCCTTCGTGCTCCCCGGTTTCGTAGATGGTGCAGATGTTGGGATGGTTCAGTGCCGATGCGGCGCGGGCTTCCCTGCGGAAACGCTGAAGAGCGTGTGCGTCGAAGGTCATATGGGAAGGCAGAAACTTCAAAGCGACCAGACGCTCCAGTTCGGTGTCCCGCGCCTTGTAGACGACTCCCATCCCGCCTCCCCCCAACTTTCCCCCAATCACATAGTGCGAGATAGTCTGGCCGACAAGCAGTTCCGTCTCTGTGGCCAACTGCGTCTGTGCCTTCGCCATGTCATTGGCTAAGATCTCCAGCGCGGGAGATTCAAGAAAGCCATCGGCTTGGTTGTCGCTGAGGTAAGCCTCAACTTCGCGGCGCAGGGACTCATCCCCCGCGCAGGCTTTATCCAGAAACGCGGCGCGTTCGGTGGCTTCATGCTGCAGCGCCTCGTAATACAAGCGCTCGACCTGCCGCAAGCGCTCAGAGTTCACTGGTGTCCTCTCCGCTCAGCGCGCGCCGCAGCCAGATCCGGGCAAACTTCCAATCGCGCATCACGGTTTCGGGAGAGATCTTCATGACCTCGGCGGTTTCCTCAACGCTCAGGCCGCCAAAAAAGCGGAGTTCGACCACCTGGGCTTTTCTTGCGTCCAGCAAAGCCAACCGGCCCAAGACCTCGTCGATTGCGACAATGTCTGTGAGCGGTTGACCAGTCCCTACCAGGTCTTCGTCGAAGGTCACTTGCCGTATATCTCCACCGCGCTTTTGATAATGACGGGAGCGGGCGAGATCGGTGAGGATACGGCGCATCATCCGCGCCGAGATGGCAAAAAAGTGGGCGCGGTTTTGCCAGCTCACTTGTTGGACATTCACCAAGCGAAGGTAGGCTTCGTTGACCAACGCGCTGGTTTGCAGGGTGTGGCCCGGCTGCTCCCGAGCCATACAACGCTGCGCCATGCGGTGCAGTTCGTCGTAGACCAGCGGAGTTAACTGCGTGAGCGCTGCCTCATCGCCATCACCCCAGGCTTTGAGAAGCTGCGTCACGTCGGGTTCTGCGGGCGTCGCCATCCAACCCTCTCGCCGACCTGCGGCTCTATGACTGCCGTAGGGGCAAAATACCACACACAGCGCAATGCTTCCACCGGCTTCCGGTGTCTGGGGGCTGTCCTCCGCCCGAGCAAGAACACTTATCCACTCAGCGATGACAGCTCTCGAATGCGGTTCGCGCTACAGGAGTAAGCGGCTCCTGGAAGCCTGTTTCACTGCCAGGAGCCGCAAAAATCACTTTCGGAGGAAACTACCATGAAAACGTTTCGCTCGATGAGGATGCGTTACGCGGCACCGATCGCAGTGCTGCTACTTTCCGCCCTGAGCCTCCAGGCACTGCCAATCTCAAGTTGCGGCTTCACTGCCAATGTGCCGCTTATGACCTACAACGTTACAGCGAATCTCTTAGGCGCTGGAAAGGGATCCTGCATTACCGTCACCGCGGCCAACGTCACCATAAACCTGAACAAGTTCGTCCTGGTCGGCAAAGGTGGAACCACGATCGGGATCAACATCTCCAACGCAGCGACCGGCGCGCAGATTCTCGGATTCGGGAAAATAAAAGGGTTCGGCACCGGAATCCTGGATCTGGGAAGTTCCGCGGCGCTCAAATTTCTGACGGTCGTGCACAACAAGACCGGTGTCTTGATGGACGGGGTAACTGACAGCGCGCTTGTCGGCAGCTGGATTCTGAAAAACAGCATGAATGGAGTGGTTCTGAGAAATACCAGTAAGTGCATGGTAGGGCACAACGCCGCGATTGCCGGTAACGGGAATGGAACAAAGGGTTACGGAGTTTGGATCAAGAACATTGGAAGTGCCCCACTCTCCTTCAAAAACGCCGTAAGCACGAACATAATGCACAACGGCAGCTTTCCAGGCACTCAAGTAGCCGGAATCTGGGTTGGATCCAGCGACACTGCCTCCTTGTCCAGTTGTTCCGCAGGAACCCCCAGCACGGGAAACAAGATCACCAACAACGACGTCCAGGCCAACGCTGTGGTTGGAATCGGCTTGGAATGCGGCACTGCCAGCAGCAACGCAGTTCAGAGCAATGGTGCGTCCCTGAATGGCTTCTACGACGGGGCTGATGGAACTGTGTCCTGCACTGGCGATACCTGGACAGGCAACGCTTTCACCACAAAGTTTCAACCCTGCGACTAGAAGCGGACTAGGGGGAGCTATCCTCAGTTTAAATATAGCTCCCCATTCTTTGCCCATCAGTCAGTCGGCCGCTCCGTAGACCTCCGCCGCGATTTCCATTCAAGATTTCTTCCTTAATCATGACAGCTGTCGAACGCGGTTCCCGCTAAGGGAAGTGAGCGGCTCTTGGAAACCGGTTTCCCCGGCAGGTACCGCCAAAAATCACTTTCGGAGGAGACTACCGTGAAAACATTTCGCTCGATGAGGATGCGCTACCCGGCACTGATCGCAGTGCTGTTATTTTCTGCCCTGAGCCTCCAGGCGCTGACGATCTCAAGCTGTACACCCACTTTCGTTGCCGGCGTACCGGGAGGGATTTACAACGTTACGACGAATCTTTCCGGACCTGCAAGCGGACCTTGCATTAAAGTCACCAAGCCCAACATCACCATTAACCTGAATAGCTTCACCCTGAGCGGCGCAGGAGGCACCACGGTCGGAATCTACATCTCGGCGGCCGCGACTGGGGTCCAGATTCTCGGACCCGGGAAGATAAAAGGTTTCGCCACGGGAATCGAGGATCTGGGAAGTTCCGCGTCGCTCAACGATCTGACGGTAGTTCATAACAAACAAACCGGGGTCTTGATGAGCACCGTAACCGGCAGCACGCTTATCAACAGCTACATCCTGCAGAATGGCGCTAATGGAGTAGTTCTAAGTAATACGAGCAATTGTAGGGTGGAAGCGAGCCCATTGATTGCGGGCAACGGGAATGGGACGAAAGGGTACGGAATTTGGATCAAGAATGTTGGAAAAGTTGCCGTCTCCAATAGTAACCTCGTGTACGGGAACGTGATATCGGACGCGAACTATCCGGGGACCCAGGTAGCAGGAATCTGGGTGGGATCGAGCAACACCGCCCCCATACCCGGTTGTTCCGCAGGAACCCCGAGCCAGGAAAACCAGATCCTCAACAACCAGGTACATTTCAATACATTTGTTGGAATCGGTTTGCAATGCGGCACGGCCAGCCACAACAGAGTGGGCAGCAATACTGCATCTTCGAACACCTACGACGGGGCTGATGGAACTGCGTCCTGCACTGGCGATACCTGGTCAGGCAACGCTTTCACCACAAAGTATCAACCCTGCGACTAGAAGGAGCCTGGGGAGATCTCCTCACCATGAGGAAGCTCCCCAATTTCTTGCCCGCATCAGCCGGTCGGTGTTGCGCGGACCTTCGTCGCGATTTCCAGTCAAGATTTCTCAGTTGATCATGACAGCTCTCGAACGTCGTTCGCGCTGCCGGTAACTCGAGGTTCTTTGTGGAACCGTCGCGGCGAAAGCTAACCCTGGCCTGCGCTGCGCCGCGCGGCTCTTTGCTTTGGCTGCTTCCGCCCTTCCGAGCCCAACTCGTTACACTGGGATGCCGCATCCGTTCTCGAAGAAACGGCGCACGATCCAGAAACGGGCTGGGGGGAAATCAATCCGCTGATCTCCTCGAAGCCGACTTCTGGCCCGCAATAACTTCCAGTTAGTTCGTAATCCTTACGACATAAGCCGCTACGTTCGCGAAAAGCTAGGACTTCCCAAGGGTAGATCACTCCTCGATCACGGCGGCCGCCGAAAACCGGTCGGCCGCCTCTGAGAATTCCAAGTCCTATTCGTTGTGTCTCTGGCGCACGGCCAGGTAGCCGTGGTAAATTCCGGCCGCATCGATGTAGAGGCCCACGATCATTCCTCTCGGATTAATAGCGAAGGCGTCGGTCAGTGTGGCGTTGAACGGCGGGCCACTCGGAACGTCGATTGTCACAGGAGCAGACGAGCCCCAGCGCTGCAAGAATCCGTGCTCGTTTCCGTTGGCGTCGTCGTACAGTCCAACGAAAGCGGCATCAGGATTGATGCCCCAGATTTGCGTGGCCGTGCTTGCAGCAACGTCGTAGGGGCGAAACTTGCCATTCTGCACGATGTATCCGCGGTACCTACCGCCTTTCTTGGGCGGATCTACATACAGGCCCACGATAATCGCGCCATCAGGAGTGGCGCCGTTGTTCATCGATGCCAGCACCTTTTTCTTCGGGTTTTTCAGTTCGCCGCCACCAGCGTCCAGGGTGATGTATTTGTCGCGGCCGATGCGGCCGAACCCGACCATGGAAGCAAAGTAGTCGTCGTTGTGATCGCAACCGTAAATAGCCCCGTCGGGCGAGATGGCGTTCGGAATCGAGCCTTTCTTGCCGGGAACCAGGACATCAGAGAATTTACCGTTGCGATACAAAAAGCCACGCCGGCACTGCGGTGAGAAGGGCGGAGTGTGTGCGGTGCAGGCGGGCGCGCCAGGTGCTCCGGGTGGAGCATAGTAATCGCCGACGATGTCACTTGCGGAGTTGATGCCGTTCGCTTCAGTTGGCAGTGTGCCGGAAACGCCAACCAGGCTACCCGGGACATCAACCGTGAAGTAGTTGCTCCTCTTGAACAGAAAGCCATGCGAATTGCCGCCGGAGTCGTAGTAAATCCCGACGATGTGCCCGCCGGCGTTGATACCGGTAGCTAGTGTGCCAGCAGCGCCGGGCACGTCAATGGTGGTGAAAGTAAATGTCTGCGTGCCGTCATCGGCGGAAAGCTTGGCGGCGGTCTGTCGCTGTTGTGGGTGGCTGTGATGGTCGTGCATCGAGGCCATCTCCCGCATACGTGGCATTGTGACCTGCGCGGAGGCGAGATTGCTCACCAGCAACAGCGCCGCCAGCAGCGCGGAGTTGAACAGAAGCTTTACATCGTGTAAGTACCTTGAAGCGTTCATGGCATCCTCCGGTTCGTCTCAAGTGTCGTTCCCTTGCTACTGAGTAGAAGCGCAAGATGGAGGTCAACTCCCTCACGGGACACGAAATTACTTGTTCGGGATTCGACCAAGTTGCCGAAACCTCCTCTGTTTTCATGGGGTTGATCTACGTCTGGAATTGGGGTATGGTTGCGACAATCTGCGAGTCTCTGTCTGCAGACTGGGGCCAGAACTTGCCGGACACAACGTCCAACCAGGTTACCGAGCTGCTCAGGCGGTGGAGAGAAGGCGACCAGGCCGCTCTGGACGCACTGGTGCCGCTGGTCTACGACGAACTTCGCCGGGTAGCACACAACTACTTGCAGCGGGAGCGCCTCGATCACACGCTGCAAAGCACCGCAGTCGTACATGAGGCGTATCTACGGCTGGTTGAGGGTGCGGTTGCGTTTCAGAATCGGGAACACTTTTTCGCCGTGGCAGCGCAGCTGATGCGGCAAATTCTCGTGGACTATGCCCGAAGACATCGTTCCCTCAAGCGCGATGGCGGCTACAAGCTCGCGCTCGACGAAGCCTTGAAACTCCCGTCAAAGGACGTCGATCTCGTCGACCTCGATGATGCCCTCAAGGAACTTGCCCGAATGGATGCTCGGCAAGGTCGCATCGTAGAGTTGCGCTTCTTTGGCGGTCTGTCGATCGAGGAAACGGCTGAAGCTTTGTCGCTGTCCGCGGCGACGGTGGAACGCTCATGGGCTTCGGCGCGGGCGTGGCTGTACCGTCAGTTGAGTAGGAACGCCTCATCATGACCGGGGAACGCTGGCAGGAAATCAGAACCGTTCTGGAAGCCGCGTTGCCGATGGATTCTGCAAGGCGGCGCGCTTATCTAGATCAAGTCTGCTCATCGGACGAGTCCCTTCGCCGCGAAGTGGAGTCGCTGCTGGCGGCGGACAAGCAGGCGCAGACCGGTTTCTTGCAATCCCCACCCGTAGCTATGAGGCTGGAAAAAGGTACGCAGCTCGGGGACTACGAAATTCAATCGTTGCTCGGGGCTGGGGGCATGGGTGAAGTCTATCGAGCGCGCGATCTGCGCCTGCGACGCGATGTTGCTGTCAAAGTATTGCCGACAGTCGTTTCCTCTGATCCAGCGCGCTTGTGGCGCTTCGAGCAGGAGGCGACGGCCGCGGCAGCTCTGAATCATCCCAACATTCTTGCCGTGCACCAACTGGGTACGTATGCGGGAACACCGTACCTGGTTTCGGAGTTGCTGGAGGGAGAAACGCTGCGCGAGCAGATCAGGCGCGGCCGTGTCGCGCCGCGGCGAGTCATCGATTACGGGGCGCAGATCGCGAACGGCTTGACGGCGGCGCATGAAAAAGGGATCGTGCATCGCGACCTGAAGCCGGAGAACCTGTTTGTCACCAAAGATGGGCGCATCAAGATTCTCGACTTCGGACTGGCGAAGCTGACCCAGCCACAACCGGGCTCTGAACACAGTGCGCCGACGATTGGCAGCGAAACCGAGCCTGGCTTGGTGATGGGCACGGTCGGCTATATGTCGCCGGAGCAGGTGCGGGGACAGGCTCCGGATTCCCGGGCAGACATTTTTGCGTTTGGGGCGATTCTGTACGAAATGTTGACCGGCAAGCGAGCTTTTCAGAAGCCGACTTCGCCGGAGACCATGAGTGCCATTTTGAATGAGGACCCTCCAGAGATGTCATCGGCCGATCCCCGACTTTCACCTTCGATGCAGCGGATCGTACGTCGCTGTTTGGAGAAGAATCCGGAGCAACGATTCCAGTCGGCGTCGGACTTGGCGTTCGCGTTGGCCGCGCTCACAGACGCACCGGACGTCATCAACAAAGCGCTAGAGGAAGATCGCAGTGCGCGGAAACGATATATTGCTTTGGCCGCATGCATCGCACTCCTGGCAGCAGCCCTTGCGGCATATCACTTTTGGCCGCGCTCGAACCGTCCCATCGGCCCGGCAAAGATAGCGCAAATCAGTCAGTGGAACAAACCGATGAAATACGCGCGGCTTTCACCCGACGGCCACAATGTTGCGTTTGTCTCACCGGTCGGCGGCATCGCACAAGTGTTCCTCATGCTCACCTCTGGCGGTGAACCCCTTCAACTCACGAATGACGAAGGCGACAAGTTTGTAGATACCTTCTCCCGCGACGGCAAGGAGGTCTACTATGAGAAGACACTCGGCCACGACGAGGTCTGGGCCGTGCCTACCCTTGGTGGGGCTTCCCGCCGTGTGGCACCTGCAAGACACGCGGTTCCCTCTCCGGATGGCGCATTCATTTATTATGTGAAATCTGATAGCGCCGGGATTTTTCGTGCGGGGAAATCCGGACTGAACGAGGAATCAGTTTACAACTCTAAAGGCACTGGACTGGACTTCATCCCCCTTCTGCTATTTCCCGGTGGCAACGATATCCTTTGTGCTGCGTCGTCGACTCTTGGGGGGGAGCAACAATTCCATTTTTACGGGGAGCAGCAATTCCATTTTTACAGAATAAACGTGACCAGCCATGAGGCGGTCGATTTGGGAGAAGTATCCGGGAAAGCTCTGGACGTCGCGTGGGGCGAACCCGGGATAACCGTTCTATTCAGCCGGAACGTAGACGGACTGACGAACATCTGGAATTACAGCTTGAAGGACCGAAATCTGACCCAGATTACTTTCGGAGCAGGATCGGATGAAGCGCCCATGCCAGACCCGAGTGGAAAAGGGATTTACTTTGTGAATGGCAAATCCTCGGGGTTTCTGACCGCTTACCGCGTTCATTCAAAGGAATCAAAGGACATTGTGTCCGAGAATGCAACTCAGCCCATAATCTCGCGGGATGGAAAGCGTGTGATGTACATCACGCTCCCAGCAAAGGACCGGAACGAGCTCTGGGTATCGAACATCGAGGGCGGCAACAAAGTGAAGGTCGCCACGGGAGAGGCCCTGTGGACGGGGGATTGGGCGCCGGACAATTTTCATCTGACTTTTTGTGAGACAGGGGCCGGCGCAGTGGCCAAGAACTATGTCGTAGGTGCCGACGGCAGCGGCCTTCGCCAGCTCCCGTTTACGGGAATTGGGCCCATGAATTCGATATGGAGCGCTGACCAAAAATCCATTTACGCGAGTGGCGTGGAGAAGGCGACCTCGACGTTCACCATTTGGAAAGCCAACGCAGACGGTTCACATCCGGAGAAGCTCGTTGACAACTGCGGCGCTGCTACCGACGCTGACCCCAGCGGGCGGTACCTCCTGGGCATGGTATTCGAAGGAGAAAAGATGGGAATCTACGAGGTCTCCACCTCCAATGGGAAATGTACCTCATTGCTTCCTGGCGTATCAACGTTCGGTGGAATATTTGCTCGCGATGGCAAGTCGTTCTTTTATGAAGGTGCTTCTCGCGGTGAAGTCATGATTTACCGTCAGCCCTGGAGAGACGGTAAACTTATCGGGGCGCCTCAGGTCGCGGTAAAAGTCCCCTTTTCCTTTTCACTGTCTTACGACACGAACGCCTCCGATTGGTCTCGCGACCTCTCCACAATCGTCTATGCGCGTCCCGGCGGTAACGCCGACCTCTATCTTCTGAGCCAAAAGTGACTCCCCAGCTTCCGACTCCAGATGGACTTTCCCGCGCCTACGCTCTTTCCGCCGACATTGCCAAGCCTCGCACCAATTATCAGGACTTCTCTAAAACAGAGACTTGGGGTGACAAGTCGCTGGGACTTGTGCTTCCGGCACTCGCGTCTGGAACAGCGTCTTGGGAGCAGCGAATGAAGGACCGCGCCGACCGCGACCGCCACCAGCTTCCGGTCTTCGGAAATCTCTAACCCCTCACAAATCTCGACTCCGTACTTCAGCACCTGCTCGGGAAGCAACGGGCCTTTCACCAGTCGGTCGGCCAGCGTTTTCCCTTCCAGAAACTGCATCACGAGATAGTCGATCCCGTCCTGGTGGCCGACGTCATGAAGCGTGCAGATATTGGGATGGTTCAGCGATGAAATCGCCCGCGCCTCGCGCTCGAAGCGCTGCTTCGCTTCAGTATTGGAAGACAGATGCGCCGCTAGAATCTTGATCGCGACGGTCCGGTCGAGGCGGGTGTCACGCGCGCGATACACCTCGCCCATCCCGCCGGCTCCTAACGGCGAGACGACCTCATACCGGCCCGAGTTTCGTGCCAGCGGTGAGGGTCATGCGTGCGTCATTATAGTCCGGAGGAAGCGCACCATAGCAGAACCGACGATTCCAGGCGGTTGGTCGGCTAACCGGAAGCATCCAGAAACACGCTTCTGGGAGAGTAGAGGAGTGATCTCCTACAAGCCGACTTCTAGACCGCGGAGCTGTGAATTTGGTCTGGACTTAACTTCAGGTTTGCCCGGGACTCGGGAGTAATCGCCAAAGTGTCAGCCCGGTTCAAGTTCACAATCCGGGATTGCGATGAACTGGGTCCAACCTCCGCTCCCTCGGCGCAGAGGGCTCAGACATTTCATTGGCCAAAGGCAAGGCGAAATCATTGTTGCGGTGCACCGGCAGCAGAATTATTTTTCTTGGTTGCCTGAAGGTTGAATCTGCACAAACTGCCAGCCGAAACGCCCCTTGATGCAAAGATTGCCGTGAGTGACGCTGTGGTCAAGCGGCGAGGTTACGCGAACGATCTGGCCTTCCTGCTCGTGCACGGTCAGCTCGCAGCCCACGCCACAGTAAGGGCAGATGGTGTCAGTCTGGGTTTGACGGCTCTCGTCCCATGTGCCAGCCTGGCGCATGTCATATTCGCTTTTGAACATCAGCGCTCCGGTAGGGCAAACACTGATGCAGTTACCGCAATAGACGCAAGCTGATTCGGGTAGGGGAACGTCAAACTCCGTGGCAATGTGGGCGGAGAAACCGCGGCCCGCCACGGCGATGGCGAAAGTATTCTGCGCGTCCACGCCGCAGGCTTCCACGCACTTGTAGCAGAGAACGCACTTGGAGTAGTCGCGGACGTAAAGGTCGTTGTCAATTTTAACGGGCTGGGCGACTGTTGCGGGAGCCGTGCCAAAGCGCTCGGGATGGGCGCCATAGCGTTCCATGTACTCCTGCATCGGGGGCGCCGTAGAAAGGTCTACGGATGAAGCCAGAAATTCCAGCACCAGCCGCCGGCTCAGGCGGACGCGGTCAGAATCGGTCTTGACAGACATGTTGGGTTCCACCTTGCGTGAGCACGCAGGAACCAGCGTCCGCGAACCTTCCAACTCCACGACACACACGCGGCAGACGTTGACGGGAGTGAGGCTCTCCAGAAAGCAGAGCGTTGGAGTGTCAATGCCGAGTTTCTTTGCTGCGTCGAGGATAGTGGAACCCTCAGCGACCGAAACAGGCTTGCCATTAATCTTGATTTCGATGGATCGGCGTTCGCGCTCCGGCGGCGCTTGCGGCACGGGGCCACGCGGCAGAGGAAGTGTAGGCTGCGGCGCGTCGAGTACCGGATCGATTTCTGTTGAGGCTTCGCTCATGAAAAGAGACTCCATCGTTGCAGGGCGGACTCCAACGCGCTTGCGGCGGTCTGGCCCAGACCGCAGATTGAGGCGTCGCGCATAGCCTGGGCCATCTCGCGCAACATAGTGATTTCCTGCGCCGCCGAGCCAAGCGGCTTTGCGTTCACCAGTCGCTGCAGTGTTTCTTGCTGACGCACCACGCCGACACGGCAGGGAACGCATTGCCCGCAAGTTTCATGGCGAAAGAAACTGGCAATGCGCAGCAGGATGTGGCGAAGATCAACCGTGTCATCAAACAGCATGACCACGCCGGAACCGAGAGTGGCGCCGATGGCGCGGGTAGCTTCAAAAGTTAGCGGCGTCTCCACCTCCTCAGGCCCAACAAAGGTTCCGGCCGCACCTCCCAGCAAAACCGCCTGCAGTTTGCCGCTGCCAGCCACGCCTCCAGCAAGATCAATGAGTCTGCGCAGCGTGGTTCCCATGGCGATTTCGTACACGCCGGGCCGCGCCACGTGTCCGGAAAGGCAAAAGAGCCTCGTGCCGGCGGAGTTGTCCGTGCCGAGCTTGGCGTAAGCAACACCGCCCTCGCGGATGATATGGGGAACGTTGACCAGCGTTTCCACGTTGTTGACGACCGTCGGCTGGCGGAAGAGTCCAGATTGTGTGGGGAACGGAGGCTTGTTACGCGGTTCGCCGCGATAGCCTTCAATCGAGTTGAATAGCGCGGTTTCTTCACCGCAAATATAGGCGCCCGCTCCTCGGCGGATTTCGATGTTGAAATGCAAACCGCTGTCAAGAATGTTGTCGCCAAGGAACCCGTTTTCATTGGCCGACTCGATGGCGAGTTGCATCCGCTCGGCGGCCAGCGAGTATTCTCCGCGGAGGTAGATGTAACCTTGCCGCGCGCCGGTCACGTAAGCGGCAATCGTCATGCCCTCGAGAACGGCGAAGGGATCGCCTTCCATGAGGATGCGGTCTTTGAACGTGCCAGGCTCGGATTCGTCGGCATTGCATACGACGTAGTGCGCGCGGCCAGAGTTCTGCTGCAATACATCTCTCTGCAGAAAAAGCGCCTCCCATTTTTTGGCCGTGGGAAACGCCGCGCCGCCACGACCCAGCAGTTTTGAAGCGAACAGTTCACGCAACGTGCCGTCCGGGCCAAGCTCAAGGGCTTTGCGCAGGCCTCCATAGCCTTCGAACCTCTGATACGCTCCCAAGGTTGAAGCGCCGCCTCGGCTAATACGATGGAGAAGTCTTAAAGGCGAGACTTCACCCTTCTGGCCCGCCTGGGGGACGCTGGTCTTAACGTTGAGCACGTCTGGCTCGGCGGGAAGGCTACCTTGGACAGCATTGTTTACCAAAGACTGTACAGCTTCTGCCGACGCGGGCGCCAACACTCGTTCATGAGCTTTTTTCCCGGC
>Ga0210410_10002169_pt1 | contig 17777 bp, 21 predicted proteins | sample IncBWC4MmetaG_FD_161058 | JGI IMG/M metagenome (GOLD analysis project Ga0210410, IMG submission 161058) | Forest soil microbial communities from Barre Woods Harvard Forest LTER site, Petersham, Massachusetts, United States - Inc-BW-C-4-M | ecosystem: Environmental > Terrestrial > Soil >... | reverse complement strand
ACCCGGTCCGGCGAATATACCCGATCCAGATACTTGGCCACCTTCGCGCACAAAAAACCCCGCGTCACGGGATGCGCAGGGTCGCCCTTGATTTTGGTGGCGCGGCCGCCCTCCACGGTAATCAGGACTCCGCAGGCGTCGGGGCAATCGTGCGGGCAGGCGGCATGAACCACGCTCTTCATGGTCTTCTGATTATAGAGTTAATTCTCGTTGGGAGAACACTGCGGACAAGATTCTACTTCACGCCCACGTAGATATCGATCTGTGAATCCTGCGGATTCTGAGCCCGTTGATCGTAGACTTCGAAATCGGTCTTGTAGGCGCGTTTTCCGCCAAGCTGCGCCTGGTCTTCGAGGCTCCAGATCCGCTGCCAGGCTTCAACGATAATCTTCGGGATTGGTCCCCGCTCGCTGGTGATCACGGCGTACTTGCCCGCCAAAACCGTCTTTGCGACCATCCCCGGAGGAACCGGCGAGGCACCGCTCACTTTGGCGCCGATGATGTAGGTGTAATCGCCGTTCCTATCGCCGGCGTAATCGCAATAGACCACGTAGGTGGCTGAATCTTCCTTGTCCGGGATTCTGTCGAGGATGCCTTCCTTGAAAAACTTTTCCCATTGTTTCGCAATCACGCTATTGCCCGCTGCTTCCTGAGCGTTGTTGGTCCGAGCTGAAATCCCGATGACGTTAAATTCTTTCTGATCCACGGTCTTGGTCTGGGTCATACCACTCCATACGAGAGAAGTGAACGCAACGAAGGTTGCTAGACCTATGCAGCACGCGCGTGCCTTCCGACTGGATGTTGCCATTCGTGCCTCGCGGAGGACTTCCGTAGAACATTGGGCTTGTGAAGTTACTTAATCTCCATCACTTCTTTTTCTTTCCCTTTGCTCATGTCTTCCATCTTCTTGATTTCGTCGTCGGTAAGCTTCTGGATTTCATCCATGGCCCGCTTCTCGTCGTCCTCGGTGATTTTCTTGTCTTTCATCGCCTTCTTGATGGCATCGTTGCCATCGCGCCGGATGTTGCGGATGGCGGTGCGATGCTCCTCCAGCACTTTGTGAAGGTGTTTGACCATATCCTTGCGGCGCTCCTCGGTGAGCGGGGGCACCGGCACGCGGATGATCTTGCCATCATTCATCGGGTTTAATCCGATGTCGGCGGTGCGAATGGCTTTTTCAATAGCCGGCAGCGCGGTCGGATCAAAAGGCTGCACCGTGATGAGCTGAGGCTCCGGCGCATGCACCTGCGCCAGTTGATTCAGAGGCATGCGCGAGTCGTAGTACTCCACGCTGACCGCATCCAGCATGTGCACGGACGCCCGCCCCGTGCGCGTGGCAGCCATCGCCTTGCGGAAGTCCTCCACCGCTTTGTCCATGCGGGTCTTGAGTTGAACGTAGGTGTCTCGAAGGCCAGGAATTGCGGCCATACCAGCTTGAGCCATCGTCAGCTCCCCTGAAGATGAGTTACCAAAACTGTGAATTATAAACCTTCGTAATCCAGACGCATCCCGATTAAACGCATTGGCGGGGGATCAATCCACTTCCCCCAGACTCACCTCCACGCTAATACGGATGGGCGTCGGTACTTTCTCGCACAGGGCAGGCTTAAAATGCCAATTCAGCACGGTTTCAATAGCGATGGTATCGAAGTCTTTATCCCCAGAGGATCGTCCGAGTTTTGCATTACCCACATGCCCGTTTTCATCGATCAGAATATTCACGACCGGTCGGATCAACTTTTTTGTGGCGTGATGTGGAGGAGGAGCCGGGCTATAGGTGGCTTGAGGCGCCTTGCACTTCTTGCCCCCGATGGATACCGTCTGGGCGCCGACGAAGCATGGCAGAAGAATTACGACTAGTAGGTACCCGAGCAGCATGAACATCGATCTCGCCCGCTGGTTCATCGGAGTTTCTCGTGGGCTCTTACGCGCTGACCAACGATCCAATCTTTTCGCCGGTCACAACCTTCCGGATATTTCCCCGCTGGTTGAGATTAAAGATGATGATAGGCAGGTTGTTGTCCTTGCAAAGCGAGATGGCGGTTGAATCCATCACCTTCAATCCTTTTTTCAGCACGTCCATATAGGTAATCTCGGTGAATTTCTTGGCATCTTTCACCAAAACCGGATCGGCGTCGTAGATGCCGTCTACCTTCGTAGCTTTTATGATGACGTCGGCCTTGATTTCCATGGCCCGCAGAGATGCGGCCGTGTCGGTCGAGAAATAGGGGTTGCCCGTGCCCCCGGCAAAAATCACCACACGATCTTTTTCCAGGTGGCGAATCGCGCGCCGACGGATAAAAGGCTCGGCAACCTGGTTCATTTCAATGGCTGACATGACGCGGGTGTATACGCCCTGCTTTTCGAGCGCATCCTGCAAGGCCAGCGCATTGATCACCGTGGCCAGCATGCCCATGTGATCGGCGGAAACCCGGTCCATCTCTTTCGCCTGCTCGGCCACGCCTCGGAAGAAGTTTCCTCCGCCGACCACGATCGCGATTTGAATGCCCAGCGAATGCACATCCGCGAGTTCAGCGGCGATTTCGTGGATACGAAAGGGATCAACCCCAAAACCCTGGGTCGCGGCCAGAGCCTCGCCTGAGAGCTTGAGCAAGATACGCTTGAAGACAGGAGTTGTCATGGTTTTGTAGCGCCGGCGTCCCGCCGGCTGTCGTGGGGGCGTCTCGCCTCCACAAGGGCAAAAAAAAGGGCGCCACCGGCGCCCCTAAGTTACTCAGCTTTTTGTTCCGGTCGGGTGATGGCGATAGTCTCGCCAGCCTCGCCCACCTTGAAGCGGGCGAAGCGGCGTACCGCGATATTCTCGCCCAGCTTGCCGATCTTCGTGGCGATGAGCTGCGCGATGCTGACCGTCTGATCCTTGATAAAGGGCTGCTCCAGCAGGCAGACCTCCTCGTAGAACTTGCCCATCTTGCCTTCGACCATCTTCTCTGCAATGTTTGCAGGCTTGCCACTGGCGATAGCCCGCGCAAGCGCGATCTCCTTTTCGCGCGCAAAATCTTCCGCGGTGACGTCTTCCCTGCGGATGTACTTGGGATCGCTCGCGGCGATGTGCATGGCGATATCGTGCACCAACTCCTTGAAGTCCTCAGTGCGGGCGACGAAATCGCTTTCGCAGTTAATTTCCACCAGCACGCCAATCTTGCCGCCCGCGTGAATGTAGCTGGCCACCGAGCCTTCGCTGGTCACGCGGGTCGCCTTCTTCGCGGCCACGGAAACACCCTTCTTGCGAAGAACCACAACCGCCTGCTCCATGTCGCCTTTGGCTTCGGTCAGGGCCTGTTTGCAATCCATCATTGGCGCTCCGGTCTTTTCCCGGAGCTCTTTCACTTGCGCGGCAGAAATATTCATCGTAGTTGTGCTCATTGCTATGAAATCCTTGCTGTATGTGTTCCCAACAAACTTCGACCCGCGCCGGACGACCCGCGCGGGTCTGAATCCCTCAGGGGCTAAAGCCCGGATCTAACTTAAGCCAGACGCTGTTGGCCACCGACCACCGACCGCCCTAGTACGTCTGGGTCTCGACCTGCGGAACATCCTCGGCAACGCTTTCCTTCGCGGCGGCTGGCTGCTTGCGCGTGCCTGCTCCGAGAACATCTTCCATGCTGATGTCTTCCGCCCCGGCGTCTTCCGCGCTAATGTCCACTGTGCCTTCCGCCTCGCGCGCGGCCGCATCCCGCTCGGCCTGTTGCGCGGCACCGGCGGCGGCTGCGAGATCGGCGACCTGCTTGTCGGTCATAAGCTGCGCGCCTTCAGCGACAGAATCTGCAATCTTCGAAGCGAAAAGACGAATCGCCCGCAGCGCGTCGTCGTTACCCGGAATCACGTAATCTACTTCGCTCGGATCGCAGTTCGTGTCCACCACGGCAACTACGGGAATGCCGAGCTTGCGCGCCTCGCGCACCGCAATCTGCTCTTTATTCGAGTCAATGATGAAGATCGCGTCCGGCAACCGGCTCATGTTCTTGATGCCCGCCAGGTTCGCCTGGAGGTGCTTGCGCTCGCGCTCCAGCTTGATGACTTCTTTCTTGGGCAGCAACTCATAGCGGCCATCCGTGGCCATCTCATCGAGTTCTTTCAGCCGCTTCACCGACTTCTGCACCGTCACCCAATTGGTGAGCAGGCCGCCCAGCCAGCGCTGGTTCACATAGAACCCTCCACAGCGCGTCGCCTCTTCGGCAATCGCATCCTGGGCCTGGCGCTTGGTTCCTACGAACAGGACGATCTTGCCTTGGGAGGCCAGTTCCTGCACGAACTTCGACGCCTCTTTGAACATCTTGAGCGTCTTCTGCAAATCGATGATGTAAATCCCGTTGCGCTCGCCGAAGATGAATTCCTTCATCTTGGGATTCCAGCGCTTGGTCTGATGCCCGAAGTGGACGCCCGCTTCGAGCAACTCCTTCATGGTGATATTAGCCAATCAACCTCCTCGTTTGGTCTGCATCCGGCGCTCACCCTGAGGCTGCCCCGGATTGCCATTCCCGTCCCCGCGCCGCGAGGCACAGGAAGAATTGAACACCTTAAACCGTCGTTCGTCCTTGGTCGTTCGTCGTTAGCCAACCGCCGTCGCGAACGACCAACGACGAACGGCCAACGACAGAACTTACCGCTTGCTGTACTGGAACCGCTTCCTCGCGCCCTTCTGGCCGTACTTCTTGCGTTCCTTGCCGCGTGAATCTCGGGTAACCATGCCTTCCGCCTTGAGCTTCTTGCGCAGCTCAATATTGAACAGCATGAGCGCGCGGGCGATGCCCAACTTCACCGCGTCCGCTTGGCCATTCACGCCGCCACCAGAAACTCTGGCCACCACATTGAATGCGGCCGCTGTATCGGTCGACAGCAGCGGCTGCTTGGCAGCCGAACGCTGCGCCGGAGTCACGAAGTACTCCTCGAAAGCCCGCCCGTTAATCTTAAACTCACCGCTGCCCGGACGCAGATACACTCGCGCGATCGCCGACTTGCGGCGTCCTGTACCGTAATATTGCACTAGCTCTGCCATGCGTAGCCTTTAGCACTTAGCCTTTGGCACTTAGCCAAACCGCTCTCGTGCGAACCTTTCAAATTTTATGTCGACCAAAACTTCTTGAAGTCATCCCAAAACTTCTTGACGTCATCCTGAACCGGCGTAAGCCGGTGAAGGATCTCGCGTGTACAACCAAACTCTACGCCCTGACTTCGAGCGCCTTAGCCACCGGCTTCTGCGCCTCGTGCGGATGCTTCTCCCCACGATAGACGTTCAGCTTGCTGATCATCTGCCGCCCCAATTTCGACTTAGGGAGCATGCGCAGAACCGCATCCTCGATGATCGACTCGGGCTTGCGCGCGAACCGCTTACGGAACTCCTCGGTACGCAATCCGCCCGGATACCCGGTGTAATGCTGATACACCTTCTGCTCCGACTTCATGCCGGTTGTCTTCACCTTCTCGGCGTTGATCACGATCACGTGATCCCCAGTGTCGAGAAAGGTGGTGTATTGCGGATTTTCCTTACCCATTAAAATGCGGGCGACCTGTGACGCCAGCCGGCCGAGGGTCTGCCCAGAGGCATCCACGACGTACCACTTGCGCACAATTTCCCCCGCTTTGGGGAAATAGGTTGACATGCAAAATCTCCCAAGAAATAAAAAAACGCAAAGAAGACCGCTGAGCACCCCATGAGCGCCGAAGGCGCAGGGCTATCAGGCGGGCAACCGCAGGACCTGCAAAGTCTTAAAGATAACGTAGGGTGCAGGATATTGTCAATGAAGTAGCTCTAAGGGCGTGATCGCGTCGAGGGGCAAGCCCGGTCGCCGTCCTATTTCGACTTCGGACAGGTTCCCGAAGGGCAAGCTTACTGATGAGGAGTCCAGCCAAGAAAGAACCACTGACCGCATCCGTTCGTGCTAACATTCCGCCCCGTGTTCGTTCCGTCCCGATTCCTGCGTCGCCTAGTGATCACGCTGGCGCTGCTGACTCTTTGCTCCTTCGCTGCCGACGAGGCGGGCCAAGCCGCGCCCCGCTTCCACGCCAAGACCACCGCGGGCAATCAGTTCGACAACGCGTCTATCAAAGGCAAGGTTGTTCTCTTCGAGTTCTGGACGACGTGGTGCCCGTACTGCGCGCGAGAAGCCTCGCTGGTAGACGACATTGCCAAAGAATTCAGCGGCCAGGGTCTGATTGTGCTCGCTGTGGACGTGCTCGAATCCGATAAGGTGGTACGTAAATATTTGGCCGATCACCCCTGTACCGTCCCCATCGTTCTGACCAAAGACACGAATCTCGCCGCCATGTACAACGCCCAGAGCTATCCGATTTACGTAGTGATCGATCGCGACGGAAACATCGCCGCCGAGCAACGCGGCGCCGCCGGCGAACGCGGCCTCCGCAACATCCTCCGCCGAGCGGGACTTGAATCCAAAGAGTCGGAAGATTAGGAGCCATCGAGCCATCTCGGAAGGGCTCGATCAAAGCGGCGCGTGAGAGCTACGGAGTGTAATCAGCCCGTTATCGCCGGTTGAACGAGAGGATGATAACTAAGTGAGGCTGCCGAGACATGACTGAACGGGTCGTTATTCTGTCTATGTTCACGTGCGGACCCCTTGTACTCACCCTTTTTGCGTGGACGAAGCTCTATTGGGCGCGGGAACGGCAATGGCCAGACGCGGTGGCGCTGGTGGCGCTTGGCATCGTTAGTGCAAATGCCGCTTTAGCTGCCGGCACGTTCCTCTACTATCAGCTCAAGCCCTCTCCTTTTTGGCGTCCGGCTTGGGAGGACCCACAAATCCTTACGCTTGGCTTGTTGTTCCTGCTTGCTCCTGTCGGCATGATTCTTGGCGTTGTAGCTGGCATACGCGGAGCTCCAAAATGGCTAGTATGCGTTGTGGAAGTAGCGTCCGTGCCGCTGCTCGTGGTTGGCCTTATGGCTGGTGCCGCAGTTTGAAACAAAAATAAAGTCGTCCGCTGACCCTTCCCTCACTCATAGGCCAGCGCATCTATGGGATCCTTCTGCGCCGCCTTCAATGCCGGATAGAAAGCGCCAGCTAGTGCTCCCGTTAGAGCGATGAGGGTCGCCCGCAGAATCCAGCCTGCTGTCACTTCCACTCGAACCAGCGGCATCCGGTAGCTGATTCCTCGTTCCGCGAGCAGGCTGAACACAATCCCCAACAGGATCCCCGCAATCGCCAGCAGCGCCGTTTCTCGCAGAATCACGTTCACAATGTAGAACTTCGACGCGCCCATCGACTTCAAGATTCCGATCTCGCGCGTCCGCTCCATGACCGCGGTGTACATCGCCTGAAAAATGACAATCAACCCGATGGTCACCGACACCCCAATGACCACGTCGATGAAGCTGCCCAGGTAGGGATAGCTGGTCGGCGTCATCAGCGAAAGGTACTCGCGCATGGAGCGGACGTTGTAGCTCTGCATGCCGGGAACATTCTTGATTTCATCGACTACAGCGGGGGCGTTGTTGGGATCGTCCAGCTTGAGATAAAACGCGGAGACCTTGCCTGGCGCTCCAATCAAGCCTTGCAGCGTGCTCATCGAGAGGAACTTCCGCGCCCCTCGGCCATGCTCGACCACGCCGGCAATGCGAAAGGTGTTGTTGAGAAGTTCAATCGAGTCTCCCACCTTGACCTGCTTGGATTTTGCGAAAATGTCGTCGACCAGCACATCATTCGGTCCGCGAAACGGCCCGCCGGACAAATAATGAAACGGCCCCCCCAGTTGTTCGAAGCTCTTGAGATCAATGCCATAAATAATCTCCAGCGTTCCCGCAGTGGAGAATTGCATGACCACGGGTGCCACACTCACTACGTGCGGCAGCTTTGCCACTATGTCACCAATCTTTACCGATAGAGGCGCGCCCGAGACACCGACAACCACGGTAGATCCCGGAGGCATGACAACCACGTCTGCTCCCATGCCCGCCTGGCGCGCCCGGGAGTCGTTCAGAATGCCTAGCGACAATCCCACGATCAGCAGAATCAGAGTTACCTCGAGCGCAATGGCGACAATGCTGATCAGCGACCGAAGCGGCCGATGTACCAGGTTGGCGACGATCATTTTGTTCATCATGGGTTCGGTCGCTGGTCGTGAGTCGTTGGCCGTTCGCCGACCTTCCTCCTCGGCTGAGTACTGAATGCTGAGTACTGAATGCTGAGTGCGGAATGCTAAGTGCGGAATGCTAAGTGCTCACTACTTTCCGCTGTCGTTTTGCGGCCCGGCGACCGATTGCGCTGCCGGCTTGTCCAGATAGACTACTTCCGCCCCTACCGGTTGCTCCAGGGTGAATTTATCATCCGCAAGCGCCTGGTTCAGGTCTAGCTTCACAATATTCAGGGTAATGTCGTACTCCTCCTGCGGGCGTGCGATCTCGATTTGCCAGGGGAACTTCATGCCGCTGTCATCCTTATAGTTACCGTAGAGAGCGTTGGTGGCGATATTTCCCTGGGGGTCGTAGAGGAGCTGGCGATGCGGCAACAGGTCGGTACGGCTGAAAATGATCTTTCGCGAAAGCGCCCATCCGTGATCGCCTTTGCGCACCACATCGATCACGTAGTCCGCCCGCGATATTTTGTGACTCTTGGCGTCGGTCACCAGTTCGGTATCGTTTTCGAGAACCGCAATCTCATTCTCCGGATCGATCCGCCGCAGCAACAGCGCGTCATAGATGTGTTGCGGGCGCAGATTCTCAAGGGGCTGCGCCGGATTAGGGCTGGCAACATCGTTCCAGCCCTCGACGAAGCGGTTTTTCCCAGGAATCCAGAGTTTGAACTCCCGGCCGTCGCTCACCATATCGAAAGCCTTGTTGCGCACAATCGGCATGAGTCCAATCATGCGCAGCATCGACGGCTTGCGCGCCAGCACATAGCCTCGGATTTCCTGGTAATCCGTAACCTTGCCCTTCTTGACCCCTCCCACAGTGGTATCAATATCGACCGTGGCCTGCATGGATTGAATCCCGGCCGCCTGCGTATTGATGTAGTCGATGAGTTCCTGCTGGGTCGCAGTCTCCAGTTGGACCGTGGCAATGGGCGGCTCGACCTTGCGCGAGCGAAACAAACAGCCCGTCAGCGGCAGGGCAACCAGCACAGCGAACGCGGCACGATAACGAAACACAAAGCGCATGAGACGGCGGCAATCGCAACAAAGGGGCAAGGAGATGAGTATAAGCGAAGCGGCGTCCCTGCGACTAAGGGAAGCTGCGGCGCCGCACTGGGCGGTTTTCGAGTGGGCCTATTCCGAGCGGAGCGCCTCTACCGGATTGACCGAGGCCGCACGCCGCGCCGGGATATAGCTGGCCAGCAAAGCAGAGGCCGCGAGGATGGCAGTGACTGCGAGAAGTGTGGACGCGTCCCATGCCTGGGTGCCAAAAAGCAGCTTTCGCATCAAGGTTCCCGCAGCCGCCGAGCATACCAGCCCCAGAGCGATTCCCACCATGGCCAGCCATCCTGCCTCTTTCAATATGAGTTGATAGATGGTGCTGCGTTCCGCGCCCAGGGCCATGCGAACTCCTATTTCGCGGGTCCTCTGGCCGACGGAGTGGGCAATCACTCCGTAGAGTCCGACCACGCCGAGCAGCAATGCCAGGGCTGCGAAGCCTCCCACCAGCCAAGCTGACGAGCGATGTAAATACGCCGATTGCGAGTCGTTGATTTTCTCCATCATCGTAGCCTCGCCGGTCGTACCGAGATTGGGATCGATCTGATGGATGGATGCAATCAGTGCCGGGAGCACCGACTCCTCTACCTGCGAAGTACGCACCACAAGCGAGAAGTAGGAATCCGTTGACTGGTTATAAGGATAATAAACCGCCGGCCAGATTTCCGAATCCAGCGGGCCTTCCCTCAAGTCCTTCACCACCCCAATGATCTCAACCATCGATTTTGGGGAGAGTTCGGTATCGCCAATCTTTTTGCCAATCGGGTCCTCACCGGAGAAATACTTCTGGGCCAGCGTCTCGTTGATGAGCACGACTCCCGGCTTCGATGCATCCTCGGCGTCGTCAAAGTAGCGGCCGCGCAGCAGCGTTGCCTGCAAGGTAGTGAAATAGCTGGAACTGACATTGCGCTGGTTCACTTCGTTGTGTTCTCCGTGGTATGGCCGGCCCACGAATCTGATCCAGGTGGTGTTGCCGTTGTAGCTCACAGGGAGTTGCGTCGCCAGGGCAACCGATTTTACGCCGGGCAGCGCCGAAACACGGCTCACGACCTGGCGTTCGAGGGCGACCAACTGCTCGTCCTTGGCGTAGCTGACTTCCGGGACGGCGACGTCCAGCGTGGCCAGGTGATCCGGCTGGAAACCGATCTCGGTATGAAGCAGCCGGTAGAGGCTCTTGCCGAGCAGCCCCGCGGCAACCAGCAGCATCATCGCGATGGCCAACTCCACAACCACCAGGTTGGACCCGAAGCGGCGCCACATCGTTCCTGAAAAACCGCGGCTGCCTTCGGCCAGACTTTCTCGTAAGTCCCTGGTGCGCAGGCGGGTAGTCGGAGTCATAGAGAAGAGGACCACCGCCGATAGTGAGACCACACCCGCGAAGACCAGCACATGCCAGTTCAGACCAAGGCCCTGAAGGTAGGGCATTCCTCCCAACATGTCCGTCGGAATCAGCCGGGTGAGCAGTTGCATAGCCCACTCGGCGCAGAGCAAGCCGAGCACACTGCCAGCCACGACCAGCACCACTCCCTCGGTTACAAACTGGCGAATCAGACGCCCGGGCGACGCACCCAGCGCGCTTCGCACAGCAATCTCGCGTTTCCGGCTCTCCGAGCGGACCAACAGCAGACTCGACACATTCAAGCTGGCGATCAAGAGCAGAAGTCCGGCTCCGCCCAGCAGGAGGAGCAAGATAGGACGGATGTCCCCAATGATGGTTTCGGACAAAGGCAGCACGCTGGAACCCTGACCGCGGTTCGAGTCGGGATACTGCTTTTCCAGTTCCGCCGCAATCACGTGCATGTTCGCAGCCGCAGCTTGGATAGACACGCCATCTTTGAGGCGCGCTACTCCGAAGAAAGGATGGCACCCGCGCTTGAGGTCACAACCCATGACTGGATGAATCGTCACCCAGAACTCCGCCTGTCCGGTCGGCGCAAACTGAAACTTCTCCGGCAGGATTCCGATGATGGTGTTAGGAATGCCGCTTAGCGTAACCGACTGCCCGACGATGCCATTTCTTCCGCCAAACCGTTTTTGCCAGGCGCCATAGCTCAGAATCACCGTGTTGGCCGCCCCTGCAACGTCTTCGCCGGAATAAAAATCACGACCCAGCGCCGGAGTAATGCTCAACGTGCGAAAGAATCCGGCACTCACGCGGACGCCCTTGACCAACTCCGCGCCCTTGGGAGCGCTCAACATGAAGCCTTGCCCGTTGTACACATCCATCGAGCTGAAGACGGTATTGAGCCGCTTCCAGTCGAGATAGTCGAGGTAAGAAAGGCAGGCGTGCGGAATCATGGCGACACTTTCGGTTACGTCCACCAACCGGTTGGGGCTCGGGTACGGCAGCGGCTTGATCAGAGCTGCATCCACAAAGGCAAAGATGGCAACGCTGGCGCCGATGCCGAGTGCCAGAATCAAGATCGCGGTTGCCGCGAAACCCGGCTTGTTGCGCAACTGACGAACCGCGTAACGGAAATCCTGCAGGGCGGTCTCGAAGCTGAATGCAACCTTGTCCAGGCTTTCCTCTTTAAGTCGCGCGGCGTTTCCGAATTGCCGCTTGGCCGCGTAATGAGCCGCTTCTGGGCTCAGGCCCTCAGACTGCAACCGTTTTTCCGTCTGCTCATGATGAAAGGCCATCTCCTCATCAAGTTCGCTGTGAAACGTTTCCCGGCAAAAAAGCATTTGCAGCTTGCTGAGCAAAAGTCGCACCGTGTCCATTCAGCAATCTCCTAGGCGTTCTGCAGCACTCGTCCAATTGCAGCAACAATCAGTTCAAATTCCGAAAGCTCGATACCGAGCTGCTTTCGTCCGGCGGCCGTTAGCGTGTAATACCGCGCTCGCCGGTTGGTCTCCGTCATTTTCCACTCTGCCTTCACCCATCGCTGCAACAGGAGCCTTTGCAATGCGGGATACAGGGAGCCTTCTTCGACCGTCAGCACATCGTCCGAGACCTGCTTGATGGAGAGCGCAATACCATAGCCGTGCAACGGTCCGCGAGCCAGGGTCTTGAGGATGAGCAAGTCGAGGGTTCCAGGTAGCAGGTCCGGTTTCTTAGACATGCTTGACATATAGCCTATCTATGGATAGGTTGTCAATGGCGGGTGTGGCAAACGTACGAGACGCGAACGCAAGCGTGCAACGCTCCCTTCGATCTCAGGGCAGCAAGGTTTTGTTGATGGTTTTGTTGGTCAGTTTGAGCCAACCCGGACGCTTCGACCGAATTAGAGGAAGTGCGACTCGTCCCACAACTCTTCGTGGGTTTTCGCTGTTCAAATCGCGAGCCAGGACAGATGAGACCAGTTCCTTGATAGAACAGCCCTGAAGTGCGGCTTTCGCCTTGAGCCTGCGGTAGGTCAGGTCGGGAAGGTCAACGGTGATTCGCTTCATCTCTGGTGTCCATTTCCGTTGACCGCGCGCCGGTAGGCCGCGACGTTGCGGTTATGTTCTTCCAGGCTGTGGGCGAAGCGGTGATGGCCATTCCCATTGCTCACGAAATAAAAATAGTCCGTGTTTGCCGGATGCAGGGCCGCTTCCAGTGAACTCTTGCCGGGGTTGCCGATGGGTCCGGGCGGAAGTCCAGGATGGGTGTAGGTATTGTAAGTAGAACTGAACCGCATATCTGCGTGGTGGAGCGCGCCGGCGTACGTTCCTTGCAAGAGTTCGGCATAGATCACGCTGGGATCGGCTTGCAGAGCGACATGCCGCGTCATGCGGTTGCAATACACGCTCGCCACCAGCGGCCGTTCTTCTGGCGCGGCCGTTTCCTTTTCGATGATAGACGCTAGGATCACGGTCTGCGACAAACTGTTTCCCTGTGATCCATTGCCCGTCGAGTCCGTCGTCAGCCCGATCTCCTTCGCCACTTGGCGGAACTGCTTCACCATCGCCGCCGCCATCTCGGGCATGGTTTGCAGGCGGGTAAACTCATACGTGTTGGGGAAGAGATAACCTTCCAAGGTTCTGGCGTCAGGAGCGAGGTCGGCGATCAGGGCGGTGTCTGAGGTCGCGATTTTGAGGAACTCCGCGCTCGATCCCAAGCCCGCGTTCTGTATGGCTTGCGCGATGTCGAACATGTTGTAGCCCTCGGGAATCACAACCGTGTGGAAGTAAACATCGCCATGGACGAGCCGCTGGTGAATCTCGAGCGCCGTCGCGCTTTTGTCGAAAAGATATTCGCCCGCCTTCAATGAGCGTTTGTGGTGAATGCGGTGCCAGATGGCAAAGGCGGTTGCGCTACGAATCACGCCGGCAGATTGCAACTCGGCCGCGATTCGTCGAGTGGAGTATCCGGGACGCAAAAGCACAAACGTCTGCCCCGCAGGCGCAACCGGCTGCGTAAGCGCCCAGGCCAGCCATCCCCCAAAAGCAAGGGCAGCCACCAGAAGTAGTGTGAAGAAAGTGCGCACCTTAGCAATAGTTTAGATGAGGATCGGTCGCAGGTCGTTAGCCGTTAGTCGTTAGCCGTTGGTCATTAGTCGTTGGTCATTGGTCATTGGTCGTTAGTCTCCCTTCTTGCGCGTCAGACTGCCTCTTGATCTCTTCCTTGTAATGTTCATCCGTCACACATTTCAACCAGGCCGATAGTGCAGCCTTAATGACAGGGAGATTGACTAAATGGCAACTTCATACAAAGACCTGAGAGTGTGGAGGCAGTCGGTGGATCTGGCACTGGTGATCTATCGCCAGACCCAGACCTTCCCGAAAAATGAACTTTACGGCTTGACCAGTCAATTGCGGCGTGCTGCCGTTTCAGTCCCAAGTAATATCGCGGAGGGCAAGGGTAGATCATCTGACAAAGAGCTCGTATTGTTTCTGCACCACTCGCGAGGTTCACTTCTAGAGGTGGAAACCCAGCTTCTCATCGCGCAAGAGCTGGGCTATATAGAAGCCACCAAGGCAAAGCATCTCCTCGACCAGGTCGAGAACCTGGCGAAAGCACTGAACGCCCTGATAAACTCGCTAAAGAAGCCGATAGCCGCCTGAAAACTTGAGGAAAAGGGTTTTGACCAACGACTAACGACTAACGACCAACGACCAACGACCAACGACCAACGACTAACGACCAACGACTAACGACCAACGACCAACGACTAGCCACTGCCTTTCGCGTCCATCCAAGACTGCAGAATCAACACCGCCGCCATCTGGTCGACGACCTGCCCGCGGCGCTTGATCGACATTTCGGTTTCGCGCAGCAGGCGGTTGGCTTGGGCCGAGCTCAGGCGTTCGTCCCACAGGTGCACGGGTAATTGGAAACGTTGGCGGAGTTCCTCCGCGAAGCGTTGCATCTTCTCCGCCTGGATGCCCTCGGCTCCGCTCATGCGCAGCGGATAACCCACAACCATCTCGGCCACGCCGTACTCGCGAATCACCTTTTCCAGTTGACCGAAATCCAAACGCTTGTTTTGCCGCTGGATGGTTTCGAGTCCCTGCGCTGTAATCCCCAGCAGGTCAGAGATGGCCACCCCAATCCTCTTCGAGCCAACGTCCAGGCCTAGAACGCGCGGGTGCGGCCCGTTCTGGGAGTGGGTTGGTTCAGAGGGCACGTCGCGATTATAAGTCCCAGCGGGAATATCGAAAAAAGGATTACGATGCTGGAATGGCGACCGGCGAAGCCCCCACCCAGACCACCCCTGTTGCACCTTCAGCGGCGCCCAATCCTGAAGGGCAGCGCCGTCATTGGGCAATGAATATAGTCGGTATCGCCGGAATCCTCGCCCTGTGCTATTTCGGCGAATCGGTGATGGTCGTAATGCTGGTCTCGGTGCTCCTGGCATTCATCCTGGCGCCGATCGTGGATCTGTTGACCTATCTTCGCCTGCCTCGCAGCCTGGCGGCAGTGTTCGCCATCCTGCTGCTGCTGGGGGCGCTGGGCGGAATTGTTTATTATTCTTACAATCAGGCGGCCACGCTGCTGCAGGATCTGCCAAAGTACACCAGCAAAGTTCGCGAGGAGGCTCTACGCTTCCGCAAGAGTGCGGAACGTTTCGAAGTCTTGACTCCTGAGCACGAAAAAGGCGTAGTCAGTGTGCGGCCCGCCACCGATTGGACCGACGTACTGACGCGCGGCTTCGGTTCGGTGAGCGCTGCGGTTCTGGCGGTGTCGTTCGTACCGTTTCTCGTATTCTTCATGCTGACCTGGCAGCAGCACGTGCGCTCGGCCACGGTCATGCTCTTCCCCTTGGACAACCGCCACACCGCCTACGTCACTCTAGGCCTGATTTCAGCCATGGTTCGCAGTTTCATGGTGGGAAACCTGCTGATTGGCTTGTTCATCGGTGCAATCAGCACCATCGCCTTTGGGACCATTCATTTACCCTTCTTCTACTTCGCCGGCTTCATAAGCGGGTTCCTGAGCCTGGTTCCGTACATGGGGATACTGCTGGCCCTGGTGCCCCCCATCTTCGTGGGACTGGGGCACATGGGATCGGAAGACATCCTGATCATCGTCGCCACGGTAGTTGCGTTGCACTTGATCGCTCTCAACCTTCTCTACCCTCGATTTCTCGGCAAACGACTGCAACTCAATCCTTTAGCGGTAACTATGGGGCTGTTAGTCTGGGGAGCGTTGTGGGGCGCGATGGGCCTGCTCCTGGCTATTCCCATTACGGCCGCCATGAGAATCGTCTTTGCTCATGTGGAGTCTTTGAAGCCTTACGGAGCTTGGCTCGGGGAATAGATTAGAAGTGCGCGGAAACACTGCCCCACATTGCCTTTCTGTCCCAATTCGGGTACAATAAACAGGTGTTGTTCCTCTCGCTCCCTCCTCTGTCCGTAGGTGGATTTTCATGTTGAATGGTGATGGCAACTTCCACATAGGCGACAAGGTCGTCTACCCCAATCATGGCGTCGGAATCATCGAGCAGATCAGCAGCCGCACCATTGGCGCCACCGTCGAGAACTTCTACCTGCTCAAGATCAAGTCCAGCAGTCTGAAGGTCATGATTCCGTTCCACAACGTCGGCATGGTGGGCATGCGGCGGGTGGTCAAGAACGGGGAAATCCAGAAGATCGTTGATTTTCTTGAAGATGGAGCGTGCGACAACAATGCTGACTGGAAGTACCGCTTCAAAGAAAACTCGGAGCGAATGCGCACCGGCTCATTGCTCGAAGTCGCCAACGTCTTGAAGGGCCTGCTGGTTCTGAACCAGTCGAAGTCGCTTTCCTTCCGCGAGAAAAAGATGCTGGAGCGTGCCCGCTATCTGCTGGTCAGCGAACTCGCCATGGCGAAAAACTGCGAAGAGCCCCTCGTCGAGGAGTTGCTGACCAAAGCCCTGTCCAAGTCAAACCTCCGCTTCCCCGAAGCCTCAGAATTTCAAGCCTAACCAGCCGACTGGGAACCGGGAACCACCAACTGAGAACCGGTTTCATTCTCCCTGTAAAAGGTAGGACTCCCGGAACCCTGACTTCTTCCGAGCAGCAAACCCGCTAGGTTTATAATCCCTAAAAGCATGACCGAGCTAATCAAACGCAAGCTCCAGGACGAAATGAACCAGCTCGAACACGAACTGGTGCACGATCTCCCCAAGGAGATCAAGAAGGCCGCCGCCCTCGGAGACCTCAGCGAAAACGCCGAATATCACATGGCGAAGCAGCGCCAGGAATTCGTCAAGGCCCGCCTCCGCCAGCTCGGCAAACGCATCGCCGACCTTTCCCTCATCAACATGGACAACATTCCCCGAGACAAAGTCGGCCTCGGATCCACCGTCCGCGTCTACGACAACGACAAGAACGAAGAAGTCGAATACAAACTGGTGACCAGCGAAGAATCCGACTTTCCCTCCGGAAAGATCTCCACCAGTTCCCCTATCGGCCGCGCCCTGCTGAACAAAAAGGTTGGAGACACCGCCATCGTAGTTACCCCGAACGGCAAGCGCGAAATGGAAATCCTGACCTTGAGCACGATTCACGACGAGGCCACGGCCGGATGACAGCAAGCGAACCCGACCGAACTGGGACCAGCCGAACCGGGCCGCGAACCTGGACCAGCGCCTTCGGAAGAGTCTGCGGAGTTCTGCTCGATGCCATCGTCCGCTGGCTCGCGCTAGCCCGCGTCAACCCCAACGTACTTACCTTCATGGGGCTGGTAGTCAACATCATCGCCGCGTTTTTATTCGGCTACGCCAACGGCGACAACCAGGCTCGCATGTTCCGCTACGCCGGCCTGGTCATCATCGGCTCCGGCTTCTTCGACCTGGTAGACGGCGCCGTAGCCCGCGCCAGCAACCGCGTAACCCGCTTCGGCGGCTTCTTCGACTCGGTAGTCGACCGCTACAGTGACGCCTCCCAGTTACTCGGCCTGCTGATTTTCTACGCCCGCGGCGACCGCTTCTTCTACGTAGTCCTGACCGCCATCGTCATGATCAGCGCCATCATGGTCAGCTACACCCGCGCCCGCGCCGAATCCCTGATCGGCTCCTGCCGCGTAGGTTTCATGGAGCGCCCCGAGCGCCTGGTCCTCGTAATCATCGGAGCCCTGTTCAACCGCATGGCCCCGGTCCTATGGATCATCGCAGTCCTTTCCACCATCACGGTAATCCACCGCATCCGCTACACCTGGACGCGGACTGAACTGGTGGACCGAGCCGCAGCGACTTCAGGACAAGCCGCAT
>Ga0210410_10002168_pt1 | contig 17779 bp, 15 predicted proteins | sample IncBWC4MmetaG_FD_161058 | JGI IMG/M metagenome (GOLD analysis project Ga0210410, IMG submission 161058) | Forest soil microbial communities from Barre Woods Harvard Forest LTER site, Petersham, Massachusetts, United States - Inc-BW-C-4-M | ecosystem: Environmental > Terrestrial > Soil >... | reverse complement strand
CGGCGCTGGTGGTGATGGCGGTCGTTTCGCTTGCCGCTTGCTTTTTGCCGGCGTGGCGCGCTTCGCGCATCGATCCAGTGCGCGCCTTGCGGGAATAATTAACAGGTCTTAGAGATCCAAGAGACGCTAATTTAAGGCGACACCTATGAACAGGAATTCCAACGCAATTGTGTTGGTGGCGGGGCTCGCTGCAAGTCTGGCGCTTGCGTTTGTTGGCGTGCGCGCAAACTTCGGCGCAACTCGACCAACGCGGCAAGCGCAGGCGGCTCCCGTAAAAAAAGCGTCCGAGCAATTCAAGAACATTCAGGTCTTGAAGGATTTACCCGCCGACCAGCTGTATCCCACCATGCATTTCATGGCCGACTCGCTGGGCATTCAGTGCGTTGACTGTCACGTCGGAATACCGGGGCAGGTCGATGGCGAAAAAGATGACAAACAAATGAAGCTTACTGCCCGTAAGATGTTGCTGATGACGATGGAGATAAATAAATCGAATTTCGATAGTCACAGAAGCACTCCTGCGGTTACTTGCTATACTTGCCATCGCGGTTCGCGCCAGCCATTATCAGTACCGCCGGTCTCGGATAAGGGTTCGCCAAGGTTGTGAATACGTTCATCGGGGCGGCTGATTGTCTCTCGCTACCGGAAAATATCGTTAAGGAAGAGCACCTTGTCGGTAGGGAGTAAACCTTAGAATTATTCCGAGTGCGATGAGCACCGCGGCGAAATACGCGGTAGTCGAAGGGCTCGGATTTGACGGAATATCTTTCGTAAAAATCCGCCAACCGAATCCGGCAGCTACCAGAAAGAATATCTTCTCGTCCATCAAAAGCCAGAGTATCAGGCACGCAGTCATCAAAATCATCCGCTCGTTTTTGTTCAGCACACTCACCGATTGGCCGCCGTCAAGAACCCAGATCGGCGTCAGATTCAAGACGTTTAACCACGCTCCGGCTCGCGCCAGCGCCGCCCAGATGTCATTTCCCGTTTTCCACCAGACCAGCGCGCAAACACCTGCGGCGAGCGCACCGGCCAGAGGTCCAGCCAGACTCACGGCCGCGCGAACTTCATCCGCAACTCCCAGCGCATGCCACCGTACGTAGGCGCCCAGCCCAGGCAGAAATACGGGCATATCCGCGGGCAGTCCCCTTCGCTTTACGTCGACGTAATGTCCCATTTCGTGAATCAGAATCATGGCGGCAAATCCAACCCCGAATTTCGCGCCAAACATCGCCCAATAAAAAGCCACGAACGCACCAAGCGTCAGCAAGAACTTCAATTGAAACAGGGCAAACAGAACTTTCAATTTGGTTAACGCGATTAGCAAAGGCGCCAGCGGTCCTAGCCGCTTCGCCCATTTATGTGGCGATTCCTTCGCCTCTGATTCGTTACCCGTCAACGCAAGCATGGCCGCGCGTTTGCGTACCCAGTCGGCTTGCACGGATTCGGGCGGAAGAAGTTGCAGCGCCTGCTCCCATATGGCGCGCGCTTTTGCGGGCTGTCCTTGCTCCTCCAGTAGTCTTGCTCCGGCCGAAAGCTGCTCCAGGGTTTGTGAGTGAAGCAGTGCGTGGCATTGATCACACACCAGCGCTCCTGGAGGAAGTATTTTCAGGCATCGGGAACAACTTATGTTTGCGTCTGAGGTCGGCAAGGGCACGAGTGGTTGAGAACTCACAATGAATATTCGAGGATGTTAGCCGGCGGCGGCCTGGTCGAGCGCTGGCGTTGCGTTGCGAAACGGCCCAAGGATTTCAATCGGCTTTCCAGCTGTCATTCTCCAAGCAATTTTTATTCCGATAAAGAGAATGAACAACCCAATCGCTCCTGAGAATGGATCGCTCAGCGCCAGGAACGGCGATGCCAGCCCAATTCCCAGCAGCACCACGATTGCTTTCAGAAAAGTCATCCCAGCGTCGTTCGGAGTCGTATCCGCTGGCGAATCATTCGGGACGCCCGGTGCGTCCGCGTGCGACGCGGATCTCTCGACGCGCGATGGGCCGCCCCTTTCGTGTGATTTTCCGACCTGCCAGAAAATTACCGGGACCGCCGCCAGCGAAACTGCGGCGTAGGTGAGAACGGCTGCGGTAATCTGGTATCTTCTGCCTCCGATGCCTTCCGATCCCATCATCATCGCCTTGGCCACAATATATCCAACCGCAAGCGAAATGTATCCGATGATCCAACCAGTGGCAATTTCAAACGTCGCGTACAGTGCCAGTCCCAGGAGAGCGCCACCTGCGCCAAAAAAAACCGCTCGAATGAACGCCGCGCGCGTGTCTTTTGGCCGTGCGCCTTCCACGCGCTTAGCGCAACTTTCGCAGGTAGTCACACCGTTGACGCGGTAATAAGCATTGCCCAGCGGCTGGTTGCACGTTCTACATTGGTCCGCGCCCTGCTTGGCGGCGTACTCTGCAGTTCCGAATTGGGGAGTTGGGTTGGTTAGGCTCTCAGACATGCGGCGCAAGGTACCATAAGTTGGTCTTAACAGAAAGGGTAAATATTCCGGATGGTACTGCCGGAAAGAGCATATTCACGCCGTGATTGCGCGACACGACAGAAATGATTGCGTTCGATTCTATCAGCGAGATTGCTTTGAACGCCTCGGCGCTGGTTTGGTAGGATTCACTTTAGCGCCTGCAGAAGAAATATTTGCGGTATTTCCCAGCCGAAATATCCTCAAACGCGAAACCCGCGCATTCTGCTTCAGCGTCAGATGCTGCGCCTGCACATCAAATAAAGTTTCGAGTTTCTCCATATTCCCGCGCAGGAAAACGGACGCATGCGTCGCTCCGGTGCGGAGCGTGCGCGGATCCGGCTCAAGCAGCGCGATTTCGTCATCGCCAAGTTCGAGCGTCTCGTTGAATTCAATGAAATAGCAGCCGCGATCCAGTTCCCACCACTGGTAATTATCTTCAGGCCGCAGCCGGTGAGGCTCGATCGGGAAATGTCCGGCGGGTACATATTCGCCGCCACCGAAATCTAATTGCCCGGTAGGATTCACTCTCCAAATGTTTTTGACGGTAAGGTCAATCGAGTATCCGTGAACCTGATGTTTATCGCTGAGAATTCCTTTTACGTGGGCAGAAGCGTCGTGTCCGCTCAGAAGTTTCATTGTCAAAACTATACCTGCGCGCGTTCGGACCGTCCACTATCGGCGCAAAGAGTTGTTCTATTTTAGGAAACTCAGGAGTGAGTGGAGTAAGTCTTATCTTTGGCGTAGCACAATTTTTCAAGATTGCATTCGATGCATCGCGGCTTGCGCGCCACGCAGACTCTCCGGCCGTGCCAGATCAGTTGGTGCGAAAAAATAATCCATTTGTCTTGCGGCAGGATGGCCATCAAATCCTGCTCGATTTTCTTTGGATCGGAATGGTGCGTTAAATCCAGGCGGTTGGAAAGCCGCATCACATGCGTGTCCACCACCACGCCCGCCGCAATTCCGAATCCGCTTCCGAGAACAACATTCGCCGTTTTGCGCGCCACGCCGGGCAGCGTCAAAAGCTCCTCCATTGTTTGCGGAACTTTACCGCCGAATTCCTCTACGATTTTCTTACTCGCTCCCATGATCGATTTCGTTTTATTACGAAAGAATCCTGTCGGCCGAATGTCCTGCTCCAGTTCCGCCGGATTCGCATAGGCAAATGCTTCGGGAGTTGGATATTTTGGATAAAGCGTCTTTGCGACGGCGTTTACCCGAACATCCGTGCACTGTGCGGAAAGTATTGTGGAGATTAGCAATTGAAATGGGTTTTCGTGAACTAGCTCGCAGTTTGCTTCGGGATACGCCTCATCGAGCTTCTCCAAAATCGCCGCAACGCGTTTCGGATCGATATTCGCTTTGCCGCCGGGCTTGCGCGTGGACTTAGGTTTCCCCGCGGGCCGAGTTGCTTTTGCAGCGGAAGTGCGCGCCTTCAATCCTGTTCGCTTCTTTTTCAGTTTTTTGGCCATGTTGGTCGCAAAAATATATCACATGCTTTAGGCCGACGCCGTCGTCAGCGCTGCCAGCATTCTCCGAAATGCTTTTCCGCGATGACTCAACCGGTTTTTCTCCTCGCGCGAAAGCTCCGCAAATGTCTTGTCCAATTCACTCATATAAAAGAGGGGATCGTAGCCAAATCCACTAGTGCCGCGAGGCGCGTCCAACAGCATTCCAGCTGCAAAATCTGAAGTTATCGCGTACACACGCCCGCGATGCGCCAGCGCCAACACGCAAACGAATCGCGCCGCCCGCGCCTCACCGGTCTTGCCGCGCATTTCAGCAATCAGTTTCTGAATCTTGTCAGAGTCTGACGCGCCCGGCCCGGCATATCGCGCCGAATGCACTCCAGGTGCGCCGTCAAGCGCCGGCACAACAAGTCCGGAATCATCCGCCAGCACCGGTAATTCCGTGAACCGGCTGTAATGCGAAGCCTTGCCCGCCGCATTTTCCGCAAAAGTCGGCGCGGATTCTTCAAATTTTGGCAGGGAAGCGAAGCCAGGGAATAATTCCATCGCGGGAATAGGGCCCGTCGCCGCCGCAGCCAGCGCCTGAAATTCGGCCAGCTTGCCGCGATTCGATGATGCCAGCAGAATTTTAGCGGGAGCGTCCACTGAAGTTTATTTGCAGCAAAGCTTGCTGTTGAATTTGCAGTTGGCTGATGCCACTCGCGGCCATTCCCAACAGCCGTTGCATTTCACCGGCGGAAAATGTTCGGCCTTCGCCTGTGGCCTGAATTTCCACAAATTGGCCGCTGCCGGTCATCACCACGTTCATATCCACTTGCGCGCGCGAATCTTCGTCGTACGCCAGGTCCAGCAGCACATCATCATCCACCAGTCCGACGCTCGTTGCGGCCACCGAATCGCGCAACGGCAGTTCTTTCAGAATGCGTGATGTCACCAGTTTTTGCAGCGCCAGCGCCAGCGCAACAAATGCTCCGGTGATTGATGCCGTTCGCGTGCCGCCGTCCGCTTGAATCACGTCGCAATCCATCACTACTGTGCGCTCGCCCAATTTTTGCTGATCTACTACCGAGCGCAGTGCGCGCCCAATCAGCCGCTGAATTTCCAGTGTGCGTCCGGATTGTTTTCCTCGCGCGGCTTCGCGGTTTGTGCGCTCATCCGTGGCGCGTGGCAGCATTCCATATTCGCTGGTCACCCAGCCCTTGCCCTGTCCCTTCAAAAAACTCGGCACGCCGTCGTCTACCGTGGCCGTGCAAATTACGCGCGTCTGACCAATTTCTATCAGCACGCTGCCTTCAGCCGTGGTAATAAAGTCCGGCGTAATTTTCACCGGACGCATTTGGTCGGCGGCTCGGCCATCGCTGCGCAAAATTTCCTCCCCGTTTGCCACTCAAAATTGCACTTCAGTTTCTTTAGTTGGAATCGCCATCGTAACACGCGAGCCGCGTCTTTACGTTCCGGGTTTCGCGCCGGGTCCCGCCCCGGAAGGAACAGGCGCCGGCGGCGGTGGCGCGGACATCGGCGACGCCGGCGCAGCCGTCCGCACCGTAAGAAATCCGGTCAGATCAACGTGTCCGGCCAGCGACTCCGCTTCTTGCCCTTGCAACAGAATCTTCAGCCGCCGAATCTGCGGCACCGAAGCGGCCAGTGTCTTGGTGATTGAATCCACGGCAAGTTGCTCGCTCATAATTCCTGAAGGCGTTCCCGTCGAAAGCGTGTCCGCGAAATCTGCGATCGCTGTGCCGTCGGGCAATAGGTAAAAATCCAGCAGCGCGGTATCCGCGGGCAGCGTGCGTTGCTGTGGAGTTGGCGGCGATAGAATCAGTGCGTTCAAAAGTTGCCGTGCGCGCTGCACCGGATCCGCCGAAAGCGCCAGGCTTACATCTTCTGATTCCAGCACACTTGGGTTTGACGCCGAAATCCAAAACAACTTGGTCTGCACCTTCACGTCGGTTGGCGTGACGATCGGCGGCTGCACAATTTCGCGTCGTGCCTGTTCATCCGACGTTGCTGGCTTGCCCAAATCTCGCGCACCTCGCCACAATCGCGGCAAATAAAATAATCCAATCAGCACCGCCGCGCACAACGCCGCAATCGCCCACTTTATTCTCGGCGGCATGTTCGCGAACGATGACTTCTGCTTTACGCCCGCTTCTTCGTTATCAAATATCAATGTGCGGCCGCCTCGTAAATCGGCTTGAAACTCACCACCGCCTGCGCGATCGAATCCGCAATTCCCGGCGCCATGCGCAATAGCGGTTCGCGATCCGTGATGGAAACGCTTGAAACTTCAATCGCAATTGCCGGCTCGCCCACCGTTCTCAACTGGCGTATCGCCGCTGAAATCGGCGCGTCCGGTGAGCCTTTGAATTTCTGCGCGAACCCCGATTGCGTCAGCTCCGCAAATTTTCGGCTTGCCGCCAGGTACGGCTCCTGCGCGCGGTCCCACGGCAGCAAACCATTTCGCACTGGAAAGCTCAACGCTCCAAACGATTGCCCATTCAACAAATCGCCAGCCATTTCCTGAGGAATCTGCGAATAGGCGCGCACCTGTCCAAATGTTCCGGTCGATGCGACATGAATCGAAATAAATACCGCTCCGCGTTGGGCATTCGCCACCGCGCTGCGATCGTCAAAAGACGGCCCTTCATTTCCAGTGCGCGTCTGCACCACGCGCAATCCCTTCGATTCCAGAGCCGCGCGAATCGCCCGCGTGAAATCCATCACAATTTCGCTTTCGTTAATTCCGCTCGCTCCGCGCGCGCCGGCATCCGATCCGCCGTGCGCGGGATCCAGGACCACCACGGACAATGAAGTTTTCGCCGGTTGTACTGCGTCAGGAGGAGTAATTTGATCCAGCCGCTGTCCCGGCGGGGTCGGTGGTTTCACCTGTTGAGGAGCGCCACTTGCATCAGCTACACAAAAGACCGCGACGCAAAGCGCGGCACAGGTCAGTAAGAAAATTTCAGAAGGAATTCTTCGATGCACGCATCGAGAATACCAGAATTCGTTCAGACCGCGCAGCCGCACACTTTGAAACGCCGTTACTCGTACCGCAGAGCCGTGATCGGATCCACGCGCATCGCGCGCCGGGCAGGGAAGTAACACGCCGTCAGCGACACCGCGATAAATAACGTTGCCACTCCCGCGAAAGTGACCAAATCGACCGCGCTCAATCCATAAAGGAATTCCCCGAGCAGTCGCGCTGCTGCTGCCGAAATCGCAAGGCCAATTGTCACGCCAATCCCCACAAGGAACATGCTGTGTCCCAGCACCAGCAGCAACACATCCGAGTTTTGCGCTCCGAGCGCCACGCGGACGCCAATCTCATGCGTGCGCTGACGCACCGCGTAGCTCGTCACTCCATAAATACCAATCAGCGCCAGCAGCAACGCCAGTCCTCCAAGCGCTCCGGACAACGCCGCGCCGATTTGCGACGGCCAAATCCAATTTGCGAGATTGTCCTCAAGACGAATGACCTTTACCGGAACGCCCGGAGCAAGCGACATCGCTGTCTCTTTGAGCGGGCGCATTAGCCCTCCCGAATCGCCTGCCGTGCGTACGAAGAACATCATCTGCGGCGCGTCCTCCAGAGTTCCGGGAAAATACAAACACTTATCCCCAAACGTCCAAAGATGAACGCTACGGACGTCTTTTGCGACTCCGATTACCTCGCGCCCCTTGTTAAAGGTCTTGCCGATAGGATCCTGGCCCGGCCAGAAACGGTTCGCCAAGGCCTCGCTGATAACGGCCACCTTTCGGCCTTGCGCAATGTCGTCGGAACTAAACGCGCGGCCGTGCGTCATAGGAATGTCCAGCGTCTCGAAGTATCCCGGAGATACCGTATTCATGCTGACGTTGGTCGTCGAATCGCGAGTTAACGACGGTTGGTCATCAGGAACAATTGATGTGACATAAAAGCTTGTACCCAGCGGAGCAACGGTGCCAAGGCCCACCGCGCTTACACCCGGGAGGGCGGCGAGTCTCTCTTGCATTTCGCGATCGAAAGATGCTGCGCGCTTCGCATCGTAGTTCTGCAGTTTGACGCTCGCAGTCATCACCAGCACGTTTTTCATATTGAATCCAGGGTCAACACTTTGCGCCTTCGCCAACGCCCGCACCAGCAGTCCGGCGGCCACGAGCAGGACAAGAGACATCGCCACCTGCGAGACGACTAACATGCTACGCAACCGCGTACGGCTCACTCGCTGTTTGAATGCTGTCCCTTCTTCCTTCAGAGTCGCCAGCGGATCCTGTCTTGAGGACCGAAGCGCGGGAATCAAGCCGGACGCAAATCCAGTCAACAGCGAAAGGAGAAACGCATACGCAAACGTCGGTATGTCGAAACTGATATTTAAATGCAGACCGCGCTCACCGGGTGGATGTAAGAACGGCAAGAACGCCTGTAGCGACCACACCGCCAGAATCATCCCGGCGGCGCCGCCCGCCAACGACACGAGAAAACTTTCGGTCAGCAATTGGCGCACAATGCGAAAGCGGCTGGCGCCGAGCGCGAGCCGCGTGCCGATTTCTCTTTGCCTGCTCAAGCCCCGAGCGAGCGCCAGATTTGCCACGTTGGTGCACGCGATGAGCAGCACAAGCCCGACCGCAGCGAGCACTAGCAGGCCAATCGGCAGTATTTGCTTGAAGTCCTGCGGATTCACAAACGAGCCGGGCGTTACGGCGATGCCGATCTTGTCTTTATCGCCGTCGCTCGCTTGGGAGAATTGCCGCGCGAGTATCGTCATTTCGGCCTGCGCCTGCGTTCTGTGGATGCCGGTCTTCAGGCGGCCGACCGATTGCAACCAGAATGAATGTCGATCGTGAAGCTGATCGCCGCCGGGGAAAACATTTCCCTGCATCATCATGGGGACCCAGGCGTCAACGGGATCGGGAGTCGTCCCTTCAAATCCCTTCGGGCCGATGCCCACAACCGTGTAAGGAAGAAGATTCAGCGTCAAAGTCTTACCAACGATGTCCGGCACGTCGGCGAATCGTCGCTGCCAGTACGCGTAGCTCAGCACGACGACGGCACGCCCGCTAGGCGTTCGATCTTCTTCGGCTAGGAACGTGCGTCCCGCCGCTGGCGCTTCTCCCAGTACCGAAAAGTAATTCCCCGAAACAATCATCGCGCGCAGTGCTTCACCTTCAGCGCCTCCTGTCGGTTTTGCGTCGATGCCCGAAAGAACCAACGGCGCGCCGCTGAAAACAGCCATACCGGATAGCACCTTGTTTTGATCGCGAAGATAAACATATTCGGGATACGACAATGGGCCGTAACGTGAATCAGTTTGAGACGCTTGATAGACATTGACGATTGCGCTCGGGTCCCTTACCGGTAGCGGCCCCAGCGCCAGGGAATAAAAGAACGAGAAAATTGTTGTATTCACGCCGATACCCAGCGCAAGCGTCAGTATTGCCACGGCAGTGAATCCCGGGCTGCGCCTCAGTTGGCCTAGAGCGAACCGAACGTCCTGCGACAACTCCTCAACTCTGCGAAAGATCCACGCTTCGCGGCTCATTTCCTTCGCCAGCGTCGCATTCCCAAACGCGCGCCGCGCCGCATCATGCGCTTCTTCGGGACGCAATCCTGCCGCGCGCTGTTCCTCTTCCTCGATTTCAATGTGCGCGCGAATCTCCTCATCAAGTTCGCGTTCCACCTGCTCGCGTTTCGGAGCCGAACGCAGCCGCGCAAGAAATCTTCGTAGTGACATGACTATTCCTCCTCGCGTGCGGGCCGCAGGACGTGCCCGATTGCCGCCGTGAACCGCGCCCAGCGCGATTGCTCCGCACTAAGCTGTTTTCTCCCCGCCGCGGTAATTTTGTAAAACTTCGCGCGGCGATTATTGGATGACGTTCCCCACTCCGCCGCAATCCAGCCTTCCTGTTGCAAGCGTTGCAATGCCGGATAAAGCGAACCGTGGTCGATGCGGAATGTTTCGCGCGAAGATTGCTCGATGGACTTCGCAATGCCGTGGCCGTGTGCTGGTCCCAAGCGCAGCGTGCGGAGAATCAACAGATCCAAAGTTCCTTGAAAAAGTTCCAATCGTTCGGGAGTTTGCGCGGGTCGTGTCATGGGTAGAAACGCTACTAGAGCTACAGGTAGAATGTCAACTAGAAAAGAACCGCAATCAGATGCTTTCTCACCATGTCAATCTTGAACCCGCGAGGAGGAGAAGTATTCGCGTAAGTTTTGTCTCTGCAATTCAATCTCGCAGTCGTGCCATATCTGTTGCATAATCCCGCGTCATGAGCCGATTTCCGCGCGCGACCATGCCGGCAGTAATTCTCGCTCTTCTGCTTTTTGTGCCCGCACTCGCGCAGTCCCCCACGCCTTCCGGGGCGAAGCAACCGTCGAAGCCGCCGTATCTCGATCCGTCACTGCCTATCGATCAGCGCGTCAGCGACCTCGCTTCGCGCCTCACTCTCGACGAAAAAGTTTCGCAAATACAGGACGTCGCCGTCGCCATTCCGCGCTTGGGAATTCCGGCGTACAACTGGTGGAATGAAGCGCTGCACGGAGTTGCGCGCGCGGGGCACGCCACCGTTTTCCCGCAAGCCATTGGACTTGCCGCCACCTGGGACACTGATCTCATTCATCGCGTCGCCGACGTAATTTCCACCGAAGCGCGCGCCAAATATAATGATGCCATCGCGCACGGCAACTCTTCCCGGTATTACGGACTCACTTTCTGGTCGCCCAACATTAATATTTTTCGTGATCCACGCTGGGGCCGTGGTCAGGAAACCTACGGCGAAGATCCATTTCTCACCTCACGCATCGGCGTGGCTTTCGTCACCGGATTGCAGGGCGACGACGCTCGTTACTTGAAAACTATTTCCACGCCGAAACATTACGCGGTCCACAGCGGGCCCGAAGTTCTGCGCCATCACTTTGACGTTCCCGTTTCGCCGCACGATTTTGCGGACACTTACTCACCCGCGTTTCGCGCCGCCGTGATGGAAGGCAAAGCCGATAGCATCATGTGCGCCTATAACTCCGTTCTCGGCGCGCCCGCCTGCGCCAGCCCATTCTTGATGGACACTCTGCGAAAATCCTGGGGATTTCAAGGCTACGTCGTTTCCGATTGCGGCGCGATCGGCGACATTTATCAAGGCCACGGATACACCGTCACTCTTCAACAAGCCGCAGCGCTAGCCGTGAAAGCCGGTGATGATCTCAGTTGCGGCAATGAATACCGTGTGATCAGCGAAGCCGTTCGCGATGGCCTGCTCACTATGGCCGATGTCGATCGCTCCGTGAAGCGTCTCTTCGAGGCGCGCTTTCGCCTCGGAATGTTTGATCCGCCCGAAATGGCGCCGTGGTCCAAACTAACTCTCGCCGATAACGACACCGCCGCCAATCGTACTCTCGCGCTGCAAACGGCGCGCGAATCCATCGTCCTTCTGAAGAACGAACATAACGTCTTGCCGCTCGCATCAACGGTGAAAACAATTGCCGTCGTCGGCCCAACCGCCGACCTCCCCGCAATCCTGCTCGGAAATTACAACGGCACTCCCTCAAGTTCCACAACTCCGCTCGCAGGTATCCGCAAACGTTTCTCAAGCGCAAAAGTTATCTACGCGCCCGGCAGCCCACTGACGGAAACGAATTCCATCCCGGTTCTCGCCGCGGCAGTGACCGCCGCGAAGCAATCCGACGTCGTCATTGCCGTCGTCGGCATCACTCCCGACCTCGAAGGCGAAGAAATGAGCACCAGCGCCCCGGGATTTTTCGGCGGTGACCGCGTGGATATGGAATTGCCGCGCCCTCAATTGGAGATGTTGCAAGCCGTCGCCGCCACCGGCAGGCCGCTCATCGTCGTACTCACCAGCGGCAGCGCGCTTTCCGTAAATTGGGTGCAGCAACACGCTGCCGCCGTTCTCGAAGCGTGGTATCCCGGCGAAGAAGGCGGCACTGCGCTCGCGGATATTTTAGCCGGTGACTACAATCCCTCCGGCCGTTTACCCGTCACCGTCTACACGGGCGTCGCGCAGCTTCCACCCTTCGAGGATTACTCCATGCATGGACGCACTTACCGCTATTTCTTCGGCGCCCCGCTCTATCCCTTCGGATTCGGGCTCAGCTACACAAATTTCGCCTACACCAACGCCCATGTCGATCACGATCGAATCACCGCAACCGATGACGTAAATGTTTCCGTGGACGTGAAGAATTCCGGCACAAAAGAGGGCGACGAAGTCGTGAAACTTTACGTCACGCACCCCGCCGTGGCAGGCGCGCCAATCCGCGCGTTAGCAGGATTCACCCGCGTTCATCTTGCCGCCGGCCAGCAGCGCACCGTCAGCATTCCACTCCGCAATCGCGAACTCAGCGTCGTGGATGAAAACGGCAAGCGCCACATTTCACCCGGCACGGTCGACCTATGGATTGGCGGCGGCCAGCCCGTCGCAGGTGTCGGACAAACTCCGCCGCCCGGCGTGAAAATTCAATTTCGCATCACGTCTGAAGCGACGCTTCCCGATTAGAATTCATGTCGATTGCGTTTCAGCTTCCGCTGGATCCCACGATCACCTGATACGTATCGTCTTCAGGGGTCACCTGCAGAGGCGCGCCACAATTATCTGCCGTATTAATTGTGTAAAAAGCGACGGACGACTTCGAACCGTTCTTCGGATCGACAGTCACTATCGTAGCCGACGTGTGTGGCCCCGGCGGGATCATTAATCCAATCGGGTGGAATTGGTTGCCATTCTTATCGACCGCGAACCGCAGCACTTTCTCCGTGTCGTCAAAGTTTACGAATGTCACCGTATCTCCGGCGTTCGCGTTTATCGACGTTGGATTCGGGATATTTCCGTTGATGCTTACGGATATGTTCTTGCGGGTCGGTGCTATCTTTGCTTTCGCCATTTTGTACCTTTCTCGCTAAGTGAATTTACCAGGCCCTATCGCGGAAACTCGAGTCCTGAACGAAAATCCAAACAATCTCGATTGTTTTTCTGTGCCCCATTGGAGCATTGCGGCACACTCGCGCCGATTGAGCCCGCCCAGTCTCGTCTGAAACTCAAAACGGCCACGCTGCTTTCCGTTCGCGATTTCCTTTTAGATTCCCGACCCGCCTCGTTAGCGCTAAGCCGGTTCGCTTGAACCCACGATCACTTGATAAGGATCATCGTCTGGACTGAAGCTGCCTCCGTCGCTGCTTCCCAACCCAATCGTATAATCCACGCTGCCTTCGACCGTCGCCAGAAACTCGGACTTGCCTCCGCTGGGAATTTCCAGCGCAATCGCCATCGCTACACCGTCATCCAGGAATTGCACAACTTTCGATGAAGACTCTTCGTTGTGAAATTCGACGGTGTCGCCTACGATCGCATTCGCTGGGTTTGGATTCACACTTCCGTTCTTAATGGTGACCGGTATAGTCTGCGGGCTTCGTTTTGGAGCTTGTCCTGCGTGCGCCATTTTGTTTTTCCTCTCTGATTGGATTTACTTGGCCGAAGAACTGAACTTTGGGTCCTGAATAAGATTTTGAAAAGCCGGGTTGTTTTTCACCCGATCGATGTCATAGCCGTTCTTCAAACTTTTTTGCACCATTTCCAGCGCTTGCCGCCGGTCACCCAAATCCTCGTACGCTTCGCCCGCGTTCAACAATATCTGAGGATTCTTGGGCGCCAGCGTCACTGCTGCCTGAATATGCGGCAGCGCCTTGTCCCTCATTTTTTGTTCGGCGTAAGAAATGCCCAGCGCCGACTGCACGATGGCGTCCTTCGGCTGCACCTGCACAACAGCCTCCAGCCGCTCCAGTTTTTTCGCCGAAGCCGCCTTCGCCTTTTCCGAATCGCCCAACTTCCTGTACGCGCTGGCCAGATTTGCCCATACCCGGAAATCTTTGTCGTTCAGTTGTAACGCCTTTTCCGTCATCTCTGCGAACTCTGCGTATTTTCCCTGATTGCTGTAAAGAAAGCCCAGATTCACATAAGCCCCATAGCTCGGCCCTAGCGCAATGGATTCCTTCAGATCTGCTTCCGCCTTTCCAAACTCCTTCATATTGGAATATGCCGCGCCACGATTGGAATAACCGGCCGCGTTGTCCGGCGTAAGTTCAATCACCTTCGTGAATTGCGCCACCGCTTCCGCGTAGCGCCGCTGCCGCAAATAAAAAACTCCCAGGCTGTTGTAACCGTCCCAATATTCCGGCCGCAAGTTCGCGGCGGTTTGGTAGGTCTTCTCCGCGTCCGCAATTCTTCCCATCTTTTCGTACGCCGCGGCCATCCCCATCATTGCGTTGGAATCGAAGCGATTTAACTTCAGCGCCTCCTGAAATTCCTGCAGCGCCAGATCGTCGTTTCCCCGGCCGGAATGCAATCTCCCCAGCGTCACGTAAACCATGGGCAGCCGGTTATCAATCTCCGCGGCGCGTTTGCATTTCGCAGTAGCCGCATCCACCCACTGCGTATTCTGATCCAGCTGGAATTTCAGCCGATACGCTTCGCATTCCTCCGCGTAGCCCAGAGCGAACTGCGGGTCCGTCGTCACCGCGTTTTCCAGCTCTCCAATCGCTAAATCCAGATTGCCCGGCTTGTCGTACCGTTCCACGTAGCTCAGCGCCTTCAAATAATTTTCGTACGCCGAAGGGCTTGAGGTATGCGCCGGATTCCGCAGACCTTCCTCCGTAGTCGACACGTGCATCAGCTTCGCAATTTTCGCGATGGCCTGATCCTCCAGCGCCGAAAGATCTCCATGGTTATCTACCATGTTTTCCGAATCAAGGTTCCGGTGCGTTCGCGTGTCAACCAGATTGAATCGCAGTCGGACGTCTTGCGGAGTTCGCGCAACACTTCCTTGCACGGCCAGCGTCGCGTTAAAAGTTTTATACGCCGCGGCGGGCGTGCTCACTTTTTTCTGCCGCACGAAATTCGCCGGCACCACCCACAATGACGACTGGCTTTCATCCAGATTGGAAAGCCTGTTCGTCATGCTGTCCATCAGTCCATCGGTCAGTGGTTCATTTGCCGGATCGTTCCCGACGTTTTCAAACGGCAGCACTACAACGTGCTTCTCCTGCATCCCAAACAGCGCAAACGTCACTCGCTCCCTAAGTGTTCCGCTCACCGCCAACGCCGTGAACGCCAGAACTAAAATCGCCGCCGGCGTCGCAATCCACCACCGGCTCAAAATCTGCAGCACGGAATCCCGTCGCACCTGCCCCGCGGCTTCCTTCGCGTATTTCGCAAGTTCTCTTGAGCTCACCCCCAGCGTCGTCGCATCACCTTCAAATTTCACCGCGCGCAAATCCGCCAGCATTTCATTGCAACTCTGGTAGCGTTTCTCCGGATCTTTCGCCAGCGCTCGCAACACGATCCGCTGCAATCGCGGCGGCACACCTTCCAGCTGCGCCGGAGGATCCTGCACGATAGCCGCCATCACCGACGGCAGGGAATTGCGCTGGAATGGATGGTTGCCCGTCAACATTTCCGCCAGCACCACGCCAGCCGACCAAATATCCGTGCGGTGATCCACGATCGCGCCATTCGCCTGCTCCGGTGACATGTAAGCGACCGTGCCCGCAATCCCCATGCTCTGCGAAAGCGTGTCCGCGTTCATTACCAACGCCAGCCCGAAGTCCACAACCTTCAGAACATTTTGTTTCGTCAGAATTAAATTGGAAGGTTTAATGTCACGATGCACAATTCCGTGCGCGTGCGCTTCGGCAAGTCCTGCGGCCATCTGCGAAGCCAACTCAACCGCTTCAAATGTCGGAACCGCCCCCGCGTGGATTTTCTGTGTGAGCGTCGCGCCCTCGTAAAACGCCATCACGATGTACAAACGCCCGTCAGGAGTTTGTTCCAGTCCGTGAATCACGCCGATGTTGGTGTGATCCAGCCCCGACGTAGCTTTGGCTTCCGTGCGGAAGCGCTCTTTTTCCTTTTCACCGACGGCAGCTTCCTGCGGCAGAAACTTCAGCGCCACCACGCGCTCCAGCTTCAGATCGCGCGCCTTGTACACCACACCCATGCCGCCCGCTCCGACGACCTCCAGAATCTGGTAGTCGCCGACGCGCCCTCCGCCCGGCCACGATTGCTGGGTTACCGCCACCGGTACGCCTCTTTCGATTCAGCTATGCGACAGATGTGAAACGCAGAGTTCTCTATTACGAAAATACGCACTACGTTGTTTGATGAACTGCGCCGAATCATATTCCCCGCACTCACGCCGCGCAAGCACTACGTTTGCCGCCGCATAAGTCCACTTGGATTGCCGGAAAGAACGCTACAGGAAGTTTTGTGCTCGCTGACGTAGTCTGTAGCTCGGGTTCGCCGAACCCGAGTCTTTTGCCGTGATTTGACCGCAATGCCTACTTCGCGGCCGCCGTCTGCCTCGCTAATTCCTCGCGGAACGCTTGTTCGCGGTCGGCCATAAACGCCTTGTATCCATCGGGATCGATAAACGGATTCGCGCCGCCATCCTTCAGCCGCGCGTACTTTTCTTCCATCCCGTAATATCCACCGTGCGCGCCCAAAAACACATCGCAGCGCAATGTCTTCGACACCCGAAAAGTTTTTTCGTAGTCGGCAGCAATTTCCGGATAAGAAGAATTGTTCACCAGTTTGTATCCGCGATTCACACCCGGCCCGCCCACAATCACCACATCATAATTCTTGCCGCCATCTTGCACGCGCATCGTCCAGGTCGTGCATCCCTTCGTATGTCCCGGAGTCAAATGCGCCGTCAGCACCGTTCCTCCAAGCTGCACCCGGTCACCGTCGTGCAACACGCGATCCACTTTCGCCGCCGGATAATGGATCAGCGCTTTATCTTCGGCCGGAAGATCCGTCGAATCGTTGTAATAAAAATCCGCTTCCCCGCCGGATTCCACCACCGGCACATCCGCATCCATCACCATATATTTTGCGCCCGTCAATTCTTTCAACTTCGCGCTGCCGGCATCATGATCAAAATGTGCCTGGCTGATCAGCAAAATTTTTATGTCCTTAAAATGAAATCCCAATTTCTCCACGCTCGCCTGAATCAACGGTACATTTCCTTCCAGCCCCGCATTAATCAGAATGTTTCCCTCAGGCGTGGTAATCAGAAAAATCCCCAACCCTTGCGTCCCGACAAAATAAACATTGCCAATAACGTGATGCGCATGGAACGGAATTAGATAGTCGGATGTAGGAGTGGTTTGTGCAGGCGCCCGGCTAACGCACGCCAGGAAAATCAACGCCGCAAAGATTGCTACTCTCGAAGATTTCATTTCGATCCTTGTTTTGGAATCGGGAAGTCTCGATACGGCGGGTGGCCGACGTTCCCGCTGCACGTAGAATCTGATTCTGAATTAGATTTTGAATTTGAACCAGGGTGCCCCATGTTCGTCCCTCCCGATTTTAGGAAGGGCGAACGTGGGGACCTTCGTACTTGTCTTTACGATTTGTCCGTTCTTCCCACTCGTTCTTAGTTTCCACTTCCTCACCCCACAAAATAAATCTCCACCAGAGCCGTCCCTCTTCCCGAATAAGAAGAGTAACTGCTCCACGCCCAATCCTCCGCTCCTTCTTTTCGGCCTATTCGTATCGCAACGCCACCGTAGGATGAACGCGGCTCGCTCGCAGCGCAGGTAATGCGCACGCCAACAACGTCGCGCTCAAAAGCACGGAAGATGCGATCACCAGAGTCAGCGCATCGAAAACTTTCACGCCGAAAAGCAGGCTCAGCATTAGTTTCTGCAGCGCCAAAACAATTCCCATGCCCACCACAATTCCAGCAACGCCGAGTTTCATCCCCTCGCCAATCACCAGCCGCAAAATCTGCGCGGGCGACGCACCCAGCGCCATGCGCACTCCAATCTCGTGCGTCCTCTGTGCCACC
>Ga0210410_10002166_pt1 | contig 17794 bp, 15 predicted proteins | sample IncBWC4MmetaG_FD_161058 | JGI IMG/M metagenome (GOLD analysis project Ga0210410, IMG submission 161058) | Forest soil microbial communities from Barre Woods Harvard Forest LTER site, Petersham, Massachusetts, United States - Inc-BW-C-4-M | ecosystem: Environmental > Terrestrial > Soil >... | reverse complement strand
GTGGGGTCTGCCAGGACGACGGAGGTTTCGATCTGGCGGTCGGGGATGCTCCAATATTTTCTGAGAAGCTGGTCTTTGTCGCCGGTGCTGACAATTTCAAATCCATGCTTTTCGTAAAACCGAATGGCCCAAGCGGCGTCCGCCCAGGTGCCGATCAAAACCGGACCGGTCGCCAGTTCGCGCAAATGGGAAAGCAAGCGGGCGCCGATGCCTCGCTTCTGACTGGTGGTGAGGACGTAGGCGTGGCGTATGAGAGTGACGTCGCGAACCTGCTGCAGGCCCATCACGCCTGAGAGTGTTCCGGTCTCTTCGTAGCCCCAGAACACAACACCTTCGTCGAGTTCCTGCTGCAGGTGGTTGCCGGACATATAAGGTTCCGTCCAGCAATCGTTGGGGATGGCGCCTTTATATGCGCGGGCGCCATCGTTGATAATGGTGCAGATGCGTTCAAAATCCTGGCTGCCGCAGCGGCGAATCATGAGCGCTCGAACTCCCCGGCCGGGGTCTGGAGAGGTCCCGTTGGTTTTTGCCTGCGCGCGGCGACGAGGCCGCCCACGGCCCCGCCGAGGATTTTCAAAGCGTGAGCGATGAGATAGGCCAGGGGTTCGGGGCGGCCCCGGGTTAAGGCGACGTAGATGAGGAGGGCGACGATGCCGACGAGAACGCCGTGCAGGACGAAGCGTGAATCGAGGCGGCGGCCGACCCAGATTGCAAACAAAAAACAGGCCAGCAGGGAAGCGGCTGGTGCGGCGTAGGTCAGGGCGTTTTTGCCGAAGAGTAGAGAGACCGGGATGACAAGCGCGATGACTAAGATCTCAGCCAGGAATCCGGCGAGCAAGACGCGTAGCCAGCGGATTCCTACGGTGGTGGACATGGAAGAACTCCCTTTCGGGCACCCGACGTAGTGGAATTGTATCGCGAACGGAGGGAGAAAGGCTTCGGGGCAGGAGCGGTCAGGAAAAATCGGATCCATTGCCGGAGGCCGGAGTGGCTTATGGGCTTTTTGGTTTCAAACAGAAAGAGTTAACGCAGAGTAGGCGGAGCAGAGAGCGAGTCCGGCGAGCCCCGCCCCTCTACAGGTGGTGGTTAGGCTGAGGGGTGCGTAAGGATTTCGGCTAACGCATGGAGGCGGGCCGCGTCGGCTGGATTTTTTGCTGTGGCGGCGCTTTTTTCCAGGGATGGCCCCATGTGCTGCAGCTTGGCCACCTTGTTTTTGCTCATGTGGGAAGACTCGGCGCTTAGGATGGCCTTTTCTAGGGAAGCGATTTGGTTTGACGGCAGGGCTTGCGAGCGGGAGAGTTGGTCGAGGTAGGCTTTGGCCACAACCAGATTCGAAGGCCACTCGATTTTTTGCTGGTTTTGCACGTTGAGGTCGGCCACGTGAACGGACTTGGCCGCGTCGATTTCGTTTTGGGTGAGGAACTTGCTTGGCGTGAGTTCAAGGACGTCGAGGCCGCGGGCAATTTCTGAAGCGTAAATGTTGCCGTTGTACCAGTAGGCGGACCACTCGCCGCCCAGGACCAGTATGCTCGGATCGATCGGGCCGCGGTCGAAGTAGGCTATCTCGAAGGGTTGTGCCGGGTCGGTGAAGTCCACGACCGAGATTCCGCCCTGATACCAGGCTTGCACTTCGATGTCGCGGCCGGGAACGGGAATCAGCGAGCCGTTGTGGGCGACACAGTTTTCGGAGTCGCTCTGGGCGGCGGGCAGCTTGTAATAGCTTGCGAAGGTGAGTTTGTCATCCTTCAGACGGAAGATCGCGTCGGCTCCCCATTTGTTCGGATCGTTTGGACGGCAGCGCGCGCCTAGGCCCCCGCCCCACTCGTCGGTGAAGACAACCTTGGTGCCGTCGTTCGAGAACGAAGCGGAGTGCCAGTAGGAATAGTTCGGATCGTTGACGGCATCGATCCGCTTCGGATGGACGGGGTCTTTGATGTCAAGAAGAATTCCGTTGCCGGAGCAGGCACCCGCGGCCAGGCCGATCGCGGAGTAGACCGTGATGTCGTGGCACTGGTCGGTGTCCGCCGGCTTCTCCTGTCCCTTGTGGAGACTTCCGCCGCTGCTGAGGCCGTTCATTGCTCCGGTGCGCGGATCGATGAATACGCGAGGGCTGGAGACGATTTTTGCGTCCTGCGGCGCTGCGACGGGAACCTTGATCACATCAATGCGAAAGAGCGCGGTGTTCGGATCTTTGTCCGGCTTTTCACCGGAGCACCCCGCCAGTTCTTCAGGCTGGCGCACGAAGGATGTGCCGGAGACGTAGATATAAACATTGTCCTTATCGCCGGGATCGAGGACCAGAGTGTGGGTGTGCGAGCCGCGGCAGGTTTGCACGGCTGCGACCTGCCTGGGATTTTTGATGTCGGAGATGTCGAAGATGCGCACGCCGCGGAAACGTTCTTTTTGCGCTGCGGGGATGCGACGCCTTTTTACTTTCTGGTTGTCCTTATCCTTTTCCTCCGCTGCGGGTGGCGGAGGTTCGGGAGGAAATCCCTGTGTGCCGCAATCCAAGCGGCCATTCGGCATCTCCACGGACATGAAGAGAAGGTTTTTGTACACGGACACATCGCCCTGGCCGCCCGGACAGACCATCGAAGTCAGCAGCGTGGTGCTTGCCGGATTGGAGATGTCGTAGATATTCACGCCATAAAAATTGCCCTGAAAGAGGTGGTTGCCCTGGAAGGCGAAGTCCGAGTTCGCGAAAGCCAGTTGCGCGATGACGAGGTGAATCGGCTTGGGGAGTTTAGTCGTGTCGCCAATGCCCAGTTGCCCAAGTGTCTTTTCTACCTTCGGATCGTCGGGATCGGTCGCGCCGAGTTGAAATGCGTCTGGCTTCTTGAGCAGCAGGAGGTGCTTGATGCCCATGGAGGCTTCGCCAGCGTCGTAGAGACCCGGAGTGAGCTTGGCGCGCGGATCGTTGGTGTCCGACCCCTTCATCCCCGGGGGGAGCGCGGGAGCAGGCTCGGGCGCGAAGGGATTCGCTTCGGGTTCGGCGGCTTCCTTCTTGTCGGCCTTAGCCGGCTCGGGCTGGGCCGCCTCCTGCTTGGGCGCCGCGGCGGCGGGCTCTTGCGCTTGTGCCCGGTTCAAACCGCAGGTTAGAAAAATCACCAGCCCCATCACACGCAAAGCGAAAGGAAGCAATCGGTTCATCGTTTCTCCTCAGCAGGTCTTTTCTCCAACATCAGCTGCATAATCTTGATTTCGGCGCGTTGGGTATTGTCGGCGTCGGTGGCGAAGTTGAACAAGTCGGCATCCTGCCCCGCGCCGGGAGTGTCGAAGAGATCTTTTACCATGATCAGCGCGCCGTTGTGGTGCTGAATCATGCCGGTCAAAAACAAACGATCGAACTCGGCGCCGTCCGCCTTGCGCAGCGCTTCCATCTGATCGGGCGTGAGCATACCGGGCATCAGAGCCATGGGGCGGCCGGATCTGTCCATGTCCGGCATACCTGGCATGGCCATGGAGGTGGGTTCGCCGCGGGCCGCGAGCCAACGCTGCATAAACTTGATTTCGTCGGATTGGGAGCTGCTGATTCGCGCGCCGAGCGAGCGCAGGTCCTTGTTTTCCGTATGCGATTGAATCAGAGCGGTCATCTCCACAGCTTGCTCGTGATGCATGATCATGCCCTGCATGAACTCGGCATCGGCTGGCGAGCGTGGCGGCAGGGTGGCTTTGGTGGAGGGCGGGAGAGTTTTGCTGGGTTTGCCTGGGGCGCCGGGTTGCACGACGACCGGCGCGGCGGAATCCTTCTGCTGCGCGCGAGCTGGGGAAGAGAAGAAAGCCGAGGGAGCGCTGGCGGCGAGCAGGCTGGCGCATAGAAAAACAGATCGTGTGGCGGAGCGGGGACTGGGCTCGCGGCGGGAACGGTAAAGATGTTCCTTCGGCAGGCAACTATCCATTTGACCAGCTCGAGTTTTTTGGGGGAAGCACGCGTTTTTGTAGAATTTTCAAGCACAGAATTTATATCACGGCGGGGGACTGGCCGTGCGGGCTTTTTTGTGCCCGCTCTCAGGCGGGATTTCGGGTATTTGACTGCCGAGAGAGTTCTCGAAGTGAGAGGAACCCAAGAGGGAGGGGCAAGCCCCCCCTCTAGAAAACTGACGCAGGGCAAAAGTTCAAGTTATTCGGTGCAGTGAGTGATCCAGAAAAGATGATTGAATTTTTGCGGGTGGCGCGGGTCGGAGTAGTCGGTGCCTTTGTGCTTGTATTCGACATCGGTGCAGGCGGCTTGCATGCCCTTTCTTGTTTTTCCAGTGGCGTGGGCGGTGCCGCCATCCATGGGACAACTGGCGGTTTTTGGAAACGAGGAGGGGGCGAAGGAGGCCGGCGGAGCCAGCGTCAGTGCGGCTGTAATCAGCAGCACACGGAGAAGCTTCGTTTCCATGAAGGCCTCCACTCTGGACTTCAATCTGGGCGATGGACAAGATGCGGCAAAGTTTGCGACACGGAGATGATAGTTCGGATAGTGGCAAAGCGACACAGGATTGCGTGTAGCGATTGAATAAGTTTATCGGCTGCCGTTTGGCCGATTCTGCCGGGTTAGACCGCGGGAAAACGGATATTCAATTTATAACAGAGGTAGAGAACCAGAATGCCGCCCAGGGTGGATAGAATCAGGCCGGCGGGATGATAGCGTTCATTTGTGGAGCGCGAAAACATGTGGGCGACGCCGCCGCCAAGGATCGAGCCGATGATGCCGAGCACGAGCGTCCAGAAGATCGTTATGTGCACGTGCATCACGGATTTCGCGATGACTCCCGAGATCAGCCCGATAAGAACATACCAGATCAAGTGGAACATAATTGCTCTCCGTCCTTTGCCATGAGAGGTTGTCGAGTATCAACCGAGGTGTGGCAAATTACCCGGGACTGCCAAATTGAATCTCCAGCTTTGCAGGGTAGAGACTGTTGAGGATGCATACTGTTCACTTTTGTACAGTTTGCGGAATTTTATGGATTGGCGGCGGAAGCTCACAGGGAGGCGGGTCATATGCCCCCGGGATGAAATCCGGTCTTCCCGTAAATGCGTTCATCCGGAGTTGGGGATCCGCGATACAGTATTTTCGTCCTGTGAACGACGGAGAGTCTGCCGTAAAGGCGTTCACCCGTCCAAATCGCCAGTAGCGTTACCTGGGATTGCTGGGAAACCCAAAGCGGCGGAACAGTTTCACCGCTCAGTTGGCCCATTTCAAAGCCCTCGACCCAAAGTGTATTCTGCCCATTCCACCGAGCCAGCAGAACCCATCCTCGGTAGAGGAGTCGCTTGCCGCAAAAGAAGCTGGCTCAAGATGCTCGGTCATATCGGAGAATTCCAAGATAGATGCGCGGGAGTTTGACCTGCGGAAGGCACGAAATGAAACCATTGCTATTGGCATGGGCACAATCATTTCCTGCGTTGCGGGCAAGCTCGGTTACTTTGAGCACGAAGGCGTGAGGTACACGCTCTCGAGCGACAAGTGCCGTCCGGCCGGACAACTGGTTAGTTGGGTTCTCGGACGGGTGCTGGACGGACCGAGAGGAGTGGGTGGCGATGCGGGTGGGTCAGAGTTCGACGATTAGTTTGCCGATGTTTTCGCCGCGGAAGAGCATGTTGATGGCTTCGGGGGCTTTTTCGAGGCCTTTGACGATGGTTTGACGGTCTTTGAGTTTGCCGGTCATTTTCCACATGCCGAGTTTCTGGCCGGCGTCCATGAACTTGAGAACGTAATCCATGATGAGAAAGCCTTCGACGCGGAGGCGCTTGATGATGATCTGGCCGAAGCTGGCCAAGCCGGGGTCGTGTTTTGTGTAACCGGAGATTAGGCCGCAGAGGACGACGCGGCCGTGGAGATTCATGCGGTCGAGGACGGCTTGCATGATTTCGCCGCCGACGTTTTCGAAATCGATGTCCACGCCTTTGGGAGTGGCGGTGGCCAGCTGGGACTTCCAGTCGGGATGCTTGTAGTTGATGGCGGCGTCGAAGCCGAGATCGTCTTTAATCCATTTACATTTTTCGTCCGTGCCGGCGATGCCGACTACGCGGCAGCCGTGGATTTTGCCGAGTTGGCCGACGATGCTGCCGGTGGCGCCAGCGGCGGCGGAAACTACCAGGGTTTCACCGGATTGGGGTTTGCCGACTTCAAGGAGGCCGAAGTAAGCAGTGAGGCCGTTGATGCCGAGAAGATTCAGGAAATTGGTGTCGGATAGGAAGGGAATGGAGGGAAGTTTCTGGAAGGAGCGCTTTTCCTCGCCGGTGAGGACGACGTATTCCTGGAGGCCGGTGAGCCCGGAGACTTTGTCTCCTTTTTTGAAATTGGGATGGCGGGATTCGATGATTTCGGCGAGGCCAAACGCGCGCATGACTTCGCCGATCTGGACGGGAGGCATGTATTGGGGGAAGTCGGCCATCCAGACGCGCATGGTGGGGTCGATGGATAGATATTTTACTTTGGCGAGAGCTTGGCCTTCGGAGATGGAGGGGATGGGGGATTCGGTTAATTGGAGGACGTCGGGAGTAATTAGGCCGGTTGGGCGATGGGCTAGAAGCCACTGACGATTGGTGGTTGGCATGAAGAGAGAGTAGAGGAGGAGTGCGATGGAAGTCAAAAGGGGAGGAATAGGGAAAGGGAAAAAGATTCTACCGAGAGTTCGCTCAGACGCTGAGGGCGCTCAGAAGAGAAGAGGAAGACTTCACCACCGAGAACACGGAGGAAGAGCTCAGAGGGCAGGGAGAAGAGGGAGGACTTGCCAGAGAGCTACGAGGGGCGGGGTGGGTTGCCAGGGTCCCTCCGCTCCGCGTCCGGTGCGCCGTGGGCGGCGCGGAAGAAAAAGCCGGCCACTCCGGTCGGGATGACAGCTTGGGTGAGTTGTTCAGGGGGTTCTTAGGAGGCGCATCAGGTCGGCGGCGGATTTGGTGGCTTTTTTGATTTGGGTGACGCTGCGAGTGGCGTTGTGGGTGGAGTCGAGTTGATCGAAGAGGATGTCGGCGTTGGCGTTGATGACGCAGAGGAGATTGTTGACGGCGTGAGAGATGGCGTCGACCTTGGAGACGGGGCGACCATCAACGGGGGCTTGTTCGAATGGGAATAGCATGGGGCTTACCTTTCGGGATGAATTGCGAAGCGTTTCGGTATTGATGGCCGTGACCAGGGCGTGCTGCAAAGAGGCGACGTTGACATCGGCTAAAACGAGCGAGGAGGCAGAACCCGCGGCAAGGGCGGCTTGCTGGAATTGGGGATCCACGATGGGGAGCAGGGCGACGACCGGGACAGAATCCAGCTGGTCATGGAGCTTCCGGGCGGCCAGAAACTCCTGAGCGGATGGATGGCTGAGATCGAGGAGAACGGCGTGCCATGGTTCGGCATGGAGGCGGCGAAGCGCATCGGTGAGGGAATGGGCGCGACAAATCTGAAAAGAGGAAGAGGGTGCCTCCACGATGGATTGCGAGATCTTGAGCCAGAAGGGCAGTTCGCCCAGAAAGAGAACTTGAGAACCAGCGTTGGACATCGGTCTTTCTAAACACTCCTCATTCTTGGTCTAAAGCCAATGCGTGGCGTTAGTAATTGCTAGAAAACTTCTCGGAAACATCAGCGGTTTCCGCCAAAACCATGGCGGACGCAAAAAACGCGAAAGGCCAGCTGCTTGCAGTCTGTTGCGCCGGGGCTCGAGCCACGGCCTCCTAAAGAGAAGGCGGCCATCCGCCGCGGCGGAGGGCCGCTACAACTGCTAACCGCTTTGAATTTGCGCATCGAAAACACATGGAAAACTTCGAAATTCACATGGCTTACACGACCGAACCCGGGAACAGGCGACGGATTTCCTCGAGCAAGCCGTCGGGAAGGCGGCCTTTTGAAACGTAACCGTCTGCGCCGTGGCTGCGACACTCTTCTTCGAGCGTGGAGCCCTGGATTTCGGAATAGATGATGACGCGCAACTCTGGATACGAACGGCGAAGTTGCTGGGCTGCTTCGAGGCCGTTGAGGCGCGGCATACGGAAGTCGAGAAGTGCGAGATCGGGCCGGTGCTTTCTGACGAGCTGGACTGCGTTGAGACCGTCGCTGGCTGTGCAGACGACTTCGAGGCCACCGGCGAAATCCAGATAGTCGCAGACGGAGCGGAGAGCTGTGGGTGAATCATCGGCTACCAGAACGCGGATTGGATCGATGCGCGGCATTGCGGCTCCAGGGGGCAATATTGTTAAAGCGTATTCATAATGAGCGGGATCGAGGGAGAAAGGAATTGGGGAGATTGCGTAGTGAAAAGTTACTAGGGAGGAGAGGAGATAGCAGCGATCAGATAACAGGAGGCGTGAGATAGCGCAGAGTTCGCTGAAGGCCGCAGAGAACGCCCGGGAGAGGTAGCTGCGTGGTTGAGTTTGTGCCGAGGATTACCAAGGAGGAACAGACCTTCGGCTTTGCTCTGGGTTGAAGGCCGGGGCGGCACTCAAGTTCGGATGATGTTGTTGCGGATGGCGTACATGATTAGTTCGGCAAGGGAGTGGAAGTCGAGTTTGAGCATGATGTTGGCGCGGTGGGCTTCGGCGGTGTTGACGCTGATGGCGAGGAGATTGGCGACTTCCTTGTTGCTTTTGCCTTCGGCGAGGAGTTGAAGGATTTCACGTTCGCGGGGAGTGAGGCGGGAGCGGGAGGTTCTGGCGGAGTCGGAGGCATCGGTGGCGCTGGCGGCTTCAGAGACACGGACAGAGAAATAGGGCTTGTGCAGGCTGAGGGCCTGGACAGCGTCGAGGAGAGCGCGGTCGGCTTCATCTTTTAGGATGTAGCCGCGCGCGCCGGCTTCGACGACTTGTTGGACGAGGTCGTCAGACTCATGCATCGTGAGGATGAGAATTTCCGTGGCGGGGGAGGCTTTACGGATCTGGCGGGTGGCTTCGACGCCGTTCAGGAGAGGCATGCCGATGTCGAGGATGGCGATGTGCGGCTTGTGCTTGGCCGCTTTTTCGACCGCGTCGCGGCCGTCGGCGGCTTCGGCGCAGACCTGCCAACGGCTGTGCGACTCGAGAAGCGTGCGGAGGCCGGCGCGAACGACGGCGTGATCATCCGCGATCAGGATGGAGAGCGGCGTCATAAGTGGAATCCTTGAGAACAGGAGCGGAAAAAAGAATTTTGGCGCGTACGGTGGTGCCGGTAGCGCGGGAGTCTATTTCGAGGGAGCCACCGAGCTGGGCCATGCGTTCGCGCATGCCGGGGATGCCAACGCCGAGGCGCGGCTGGCCGCGATGGGGCGCTCCGTTGGAAGGAACGACCATGCCGCTGCCGAAGTCGGTGATTTCGAGAGTGACGCACTCCGGATCTTCGCGGAGCACGACCCGGGCACGGTTGCTGCCAGAATGGCGCTGAATGTTGGCGAGGCTTTCCTGAGTGATGCGGAAGAACGCGGTTTCTGCGATTTGCGGAAGGCGGCGAAAACTGGTGAGGAGTTCGAGGGAAGTATCGATGCCGCTGCGTTCGCTGAACCCGTTGACGTATTCCTTAAGGGCGGAGACGAGACCGAGGTCGTCGAGCAGCGGAGGATGCAGGAGGTAGGAGAGGGTGCGGATCTCGCGGGACATCTGCTGAAGGAGTTCGCGAGCCTTTTCGAGCGCGCGGTGAGCGGCTTCGTTGAGCGGCTGTGCGGATTGGCGGAGCTGGGCGAGGCTGAGATTTACGGCGAGAACGGTTTGGGCCATGCCGTCGTGGAGTTCGCGGCCGATGCGACGGCGCTCTTCGTCCTGGAGCTTGAGAAGTTCAGTGGAGAGCTGGTGGATGGAGCGCTCGGCGTTTTTGAGATCGGTGATGTCGGTGAAGGTGGCGATGACGCGGAGGATGGAGCCATCGGGATTGAATTGTGGGATGGCGTTGCCGAAGATCCAGAGGATTTCGGAGGCGCCTGGAATCCGGTAGCCCAAGGTGGCCTGGCGAAGGGGACGCTTGGTGCGGAGGACGGTTGGGACCGGGCGATCGGAGTAGGGGATATCGCGGCCCCGCTCGTCAAGGGGAACGACACCGAGTCCGTCGGCTGTGCGGCCGATGACTTGCTCAGTCGTGAGGTTGAACATATTGAGCGCGGCCTGATTTGCGAATTCAATCGTGCCATCGGGCCCGACGAGGATGACCCCGGCGTGAAGGTCGCGGACGAGAGTGCGGAAACGCTCTTCGCCTTCGCGAAGGGCATCGGTGGCGCGGCGCTGCTCGGAGAGGTCGGTGAGGGAGACGAGGATGTTGGTGACTTCACCGGAGGAGTTGAACTGGGGGACGGCGTCGAGAAGGGTCCAAATGGTTTTGCTGGAGTAGAGGTGGCGCCAGCCGACGACACGATTGTGGATGGGGTGGCGGGAAGCGACGACCGTGGGGATCAATCCTTCGGAATCGGGAAGAACGGAGCCGTCCTCGCGAAGAGGCTCGAGGTGGAGATCGATGAGCATTTTGCCGGTCACCTGCTCGATGCGGAGGCCGAAGAGATTGAGAGCCGCGGGATTGGCATAGAGGATTTCGCCAATGGGACTGCTGGAGACTATGCCAACGTGGAGATTTTCGACAAAGGAGCGGAAACGCTCCTCACTTTCGCGGAGGGCGTCAACGGCGGTCCGCTGCTCGGTGATGTCACGGACGACCACCAGGGCGCAGCGGCGGCCATCGAGATCGAGAAGGGTGCCGGACAACTGCCCGGTGCGAAGCAGGCCGGATTTGGTCTGAAAAGTGAACTCGATGTTGCGGATCTCTTTGGATTCGCTGAGGTGGGAGAGGACTTCCGCCCGGCGCGCAGGTTCGGTCCAAAGGTTTAGCTCGCGAGGAGTCTTGTTGAGGACTTCTTTGCGCGAGTAGCCAGTGAGGCGGGTGAAGCCTTCGTTGACGTCGAGGTAGGGCCCGTCGGGGAAAACGTTGATGGCGAAGCCGTCTGGGCTGGAGCGAAACGCCGAAGAAAGCAGATGCTCGGAGTGGGCCAGGGCCCGCTCGGTTTCGAGAAGTTCCTGGGAGACGCGGGTCTGCTTGCGATTGGTGAGGATGAGACGAACGGCGGAGCAGAGGAAGGAGGCGCTGACGGCGATCCAGGCAAGGGAATATTGATCAATCGCGATAGCACGGCCCATGAAGAGGACGAGCAGGGGGAGCACCACGGGAAGGCCGTTGGTGACGGCGAGATCGCCAAAACGGGAGACCGGTTTGGCGATGGAATCCCCGCCGCGGCGCTGCCAAACGACTGCGAGATAGATAACCGCCAGATACGGAAAGAGGAAGAAAAAATCTCCCCAGCTGGCAGCGCCGAGAGAGGTTTTCAGGGTGAGAAGAAAATCGGCATCGGAGAGGGCGGCGAGCAGAAACACGAAGAAGAGCCCAAGAGAAAACGAGCGTAGGCCCGGGGAGGCGGACTTGCGGGAGCGGAAAAAGAAGCCGAGAGCGATGGCCGCATCACGAATGATATAGAGGATAAGGATTTGACGGGGGAGGTCCGAGGAATTGGCGAGCCAGCGCGAAGGAGTATAGAAAAAGTAGAGATAGGCGGTGATGGCGAAGATGGTGATTTGCGCGAAGTCGAGGATGGGGAGCCAATCCCAGCCGCGGGATTTTTCGTCGGCGACAGGGAGGAACATCATGAAGACCGGAGCGGCCCAGACGAAGAAGAGGATGTCCGAGGGCACAGGCATATGCGAGGAGCCGGGAACGAAGCTCTGGTAGTAGGTGGTGATCGCCTGGGCAAGAGCTTCGAGGAATAACGCGATGCCAAGCAGTGTCCAGAGCTGGCGAGCATAGCCTTGTGAGCGGCGAGCGAGGTAGGAGGAGGCAAGGGCCGCGAGCAAGACCATGAAGAAATCGAGGGAGTTGGAGAACAGCTGGCGCGTTGCGGGGTTGCGAACGGCGACCAGATCAAGGACGAGGAGCGCCGCTACGAGGAGGGCGAAGGCGATGAGGAGCTTGGAAAACTTGCCGAAGGGAAGCAAGCTAACCTCAAGGGGCGCGCCTGGCGCTGCGTGCCACGTAATGGAGTTGCAGCAAGAGCGAGTGTACACCAGTGGAGTGTGAAGGGGAGAGGCATGTTCACGAAATCGTAAGAGAGGTGTGAGACCCTCGACAAGGCACGAGGACCGCGGAGGAGGAGAACATGAAACCGCAGAATCCGGTTGAGCACGTGGTGATCATCGTCAAGGAGAATCACAGCTTTGACAATTATTTCGGGACGTTCCCCGGAGTGAATGGAAGTATTTTGCCGGCGGCGCAGGATCCCCCGGCAGGAGGCGACCCGCGGCACGATCACACGGCGTGGCTGGAGCGGACGACGAAGGCTGTGAAGCTGCAGTATAAAGAGACGGATATACCGGCGTACTTTTCCTATGCGCGGCAGTTTACTTTGTGTGACAACTACTACACGGAGGTGGCGAGCCAGTCGGAGCCGAACCATTTGATGCTGATTGCGGCGGACTCGCCGATCATTGACAACGCAAGCAAGACGCGGACGTATCAGCCACAGGAACCATTTGCGATTCCATCGCTGCCGGAGAATCTAGAAAAGGCGGGACTGAGTTGGGCGACGTACGGCGACCCGGGGTTCAGCTATTTCGAAAAGATCGCGGCGTTGAAGGGGAGCAAGAGTATTTTGCCGTGGACTCGGCTGGATACGGATGCCGCGGCGGGCACTTTGCCAAATGTTTCCTGGGTCTATGCGCCGAGTTCGCCGCAGGAGCTTTCCGAGCATCCGCCGTATGGAGCGAATGCGGGGCAGGCCACGGTGAAGTTGGGGAGCGCGTGGACAGCGGCGCGGGTCGCCGCGCTGGGGAACAGTGGATTGTGGGCGAAGCTGGCGATTTTTATCACGTGGGACGATTGGGGCGGATGGTACGACCATGTGGATCCGCCGCTGCGAGACAAGTGGACCGGAGGCGGCCCGACGACCGGGCCGAGCTATACGGGGACGCAATTCAGTTATGGAACGCGGGTGGGTTGCCTGGTCATCAGCCCGTATTCGAAGCAGGGAGTATCGAGCAAGTTTCATTCGCATGTCAGTTTGGTGAAGTTTTGCGAGGTGACGTTTGGGTTGAAACCGATCAATGCGAGAGATGCGGCGTCAGACGGGATGGAGGATTGCTTTGACTTTGGGCAGGTGGCGCTGGAGCCGCCGAAGTAGGGAAGAGAAAGAGAGACAGCGCAGAGACGCAGAGTAGGCAGAGAGGCGCAGAGGAAGGGAGAAGCATTGCGCCCGGCGCGCGGAGGTGGGTTCATCGGTCGGGCTTAGTCTGTAAAAGCGGCAGCCTGCCTGCGACGTGCAGGCTGCCGCACTCCAAGGTAGGAAAAATTGGGCGTGGCCGATCTGAAAACTGGCCACAATAGCCGGTGATGGGATTCGAGATTGGCGGGTACTTTGGGTGCTATGGCGGAATGCGGGAAAGCAGTAGCTCTGCTTCCGCACTCAAAAGGGGTTCTAACCTGTGGCGGTGGCGTGCATCGAATCTGCTGGTTTGTCCGCGCGGAATGAAATTGAATTGAGGGGGAGACGGATATGGCTAAGTATCTTGTGGCGCAGGTGGGCAAGGCGGGCGGGGAATTTGAGCTAGTGGAACGCGAGATGCCGGTGCCGGCGGCGGGCGAGGTGCGGATTAAGGTGAAGGCGTGCGGGGTCTGCTTTAGCGATCATTTGGTAAAGGATGGTCTTTGGCCTGGGTTGCAATTTCCGCGCGTGCCGGGGCATGAAGCGGTGGGCTTGGTGGATGAAGTCGGCGCGGGAGTGACGGAATGGAAGAAGGGCGACCGCGTGGGAGTGGGATGGCATGGCGGGCATGACTTTACTTGTCCCAATTGCCGACGGGGAGATTTTGTGACCTGCGTGAACGAACCGATTACCGGTGTGACGCGGGACGGCGGGTATGCGCAGTACATGATTGCGCGGCATGAGGCGGTGGCGCTTTTGCCAGCAGAGATTGATTGGGCGGAAGCGGGGCCGCTGATGTGCGCGGGGATTACGACGTTCAATGCGCTGCGGAACAGCGGGGCGCGGGTGGGAGATCTGGTGGGCGTGCAGGGCATCGGAGGGCTGGGGCATCTGGGGATCCAGTATGCGGCGAAGGCCGGGTACCGCACGGTGGGAATCGGGCGGGGCCCGGAGAATGCGGCACTGGCGAAGAAGCTGGGAGCGCATGCCTATATTGATACGAAGGCGACGAATGCGGCGGAGATGCTGCAGAAGATGGGAGGCGCGAAGGTGATCCTGGCGACGGCGCCGAATGCGAAGGCGATGTCTGAGATGATCGGGGGATTGGGTGTCGGGGGGAAATTGCTGGTAGTGGGAGCGCCGTTTGAGCCACTGGAAGTTTCCGTGTTGCAGCTGCTGATGGCACGCCGGGGAATTCAAGGCTGGCCTTCTGGGACGGCGAAGGATTCCGAAGAGACGCTGGAGTTTTCGGCGTACTCGGGCGTGCGGCCTTTGGTGGAGAAGTTTCCGATGACGAAGGTGAAGGAAGCGTATGAGCGGATGACGTCGGGGAAGGCGGAGTTTCGGGTGGTTCTTACGATGGACTAGGGAGTTTTCAGTAATCGGTTATCAGTAAGAATCAATAATCGGTGATCAGCAAGAGGAGAGCGGAGGGGCGGTGGGGCGCTTCTCCGCTTTTTTGTTTTGCGGAGAGGAATAACAGGGGTCAGATAACAGGAGACGAAAAGACGCGGCGGTCGATTCCGTCGAGTTGCGATGAAGATGCTAGTCGCCGAGGTCTCTCCGTCCCTGTGAAGCACCCGGGAGGCAAAACGAAAATGCCGGCTGTCCCGGTAAAAGGCACACTGGATGCAAAGGCGCAATCCGGTCAGGATGACAGAAAAGGAAAGAGGGCGGAGTAAATCCTGCCTGTGGCAAGGAGGCCGCGCCTAAATCAAAAGGGGATGTCTTCGTCGGAGATTTCGGGGCCGGAGGTGGGGCCGAAATCTTCAGAAGGGGCGGCAGGGTGATCGAAGTCGTCGGTGGAGCGGGCTGCAGGGGCGCCTCCGCCGGCGCTGGCGCCTGCGGCCATGGCGTCGCCCCGGCCGCCGAGCATGCGGAAATTGGTGGCGACGATCTCAAAGCTGGTGCGCTTCTGGCCTTCTTTGTCCTGCCATTCACGGGACTGGATGCGGCCTTCCACAAAAATCTGAGAGCCTTTCTTGAGATATTGCTGGGCGATTTCGGCTTGCTTGCCCCAGACGACGATCTTGTGCCACTCGGTGCGTTTCTGGCGTTCGCCGTTGCGGTCTTTGTAGGATTCGTCGGTGGCGAGAGAGAAATTGGCGACGGCCTGGCCGCCGGAAGTGAAACGGGTTTCCGGGTCGCGGCCGAGACGGCCGACGAGGATGACTTTGTTGACGGACATGTTGATCGCTCCTTGGCGAAGAAAACGGAGAGGACGGGACGACGCAAAGGACGAAGATAACACGACGGAGAAGAAAAATGAAGTGAGGGTGGGATAACAGACAGCAGCGATCAGATATCAAGAGGCGAACAGGGGCGCAGTGATTCCGTCGAGTTGTGGTGGGGAGCATTGTTGCCACGGTCCTCCGCTCCGTGGCCGGCGCGCCTCGGACGGCGCGGAAGAGAAGACGGGCCACTCCGGTCGGGAAGACCGAGTCTGAGAAGACAGAGAACGGAACGATTTGCCTTTAGGTTGTTAGAGCCCACCCTTTCCGCCTGAGGCGGACAAAGATCGGGGCGGCCTCGAGCTCAGAAATTTGCCGGCGTAACAGGAGAGAGGAAAGAGCGGAGAATCTGACGGGAGAATTTAGTGGCCTGGCTGCGTGCGTACAAGCGGCGACTTCGCTGCCACACTCAAAAGTCAGCGGGCGGTGGAGGCGGTTACGGCTACGCCTAGTTCTTTTAGTTTGGCGCGGGCGCGGCGCTCTTCTTCGGTGCCGGGGTAACGCTTCACGACTTCACGGAGTTCCTTGACGCCGGCGTTTTTCTGGGTGAGTTCGATGAGGGCCATGCCTTTCTTGAGGCGGGCGGGAGCGAGCTTGAAGCTTTTGGGATAGTTGGTGAGGACTTTGTCGTATTCCGCGACGGCTTGTTCATATTGGTGCTGTGAGTAGGCGATTTCGCCGAGGTAGAACTGGGCATTGGAGGCGAGATCGGTGTCGCTGTAGTACTTGAGGTAGTCCTGAAATTCGGAACGGGCGAGGTCGTATTTACCGCTGGTGATGTCGCGAAGGCCGTTGGAGTAGAGATTATCGGCGGAGGGTGGCGGGCCGGAGGGAGAGGACGAAGCGGCGCCGGGATCGCCCCCGGGTTTGGGAGAACCGGAGCCTGCCGGAGCGCCGGAGGGATTCCCTCCGGCGAGGCGGGCGTCGATGCTCTGCACGGAGTTTTGCAAATCCACCAGTTGCTGGTTGACTTTGCCGAGACGAGATTTGATTTCTTCGAGATTGTCGGAGAGACCCTGGACCTGGGTAGACATGGTGTCGAGGCGGGTGCCGGAGTTGGCCTGGACGTCCTGGACAGATTTTTGCAGAGAGCTCATGGTGGTATTGAGCTTGTTGACGGTGTCGGAGGATTGCTCGATGAGGGTTTTCTGGACGGTGTGGTCCTGAGTGAGTTGGGTCTGCATGTCTTTTTGACCCTGAAGGATAGAAGTGACATCGCGCTGAAGCTCGATGAGTTCACGGGCGACGGCCATGACGGGTTTGGGGCCGATGAGGCTGCCGGCGACGGCGCTGGCAAACATGGCGCCGGAGAAGAAGAGAATGTTACGAACACGCATGATCAGGACCTCCGAAAGTTGGGCATGGGCAGGGGACAATTTGGGATAGAGAGCGGATTGAGCCCCAATAACCAAATGTACTGGCAGATTGGGCGGGGAGCAAGTGGGGAATGGCGAATCGAAGAGGATCATAGATTGCAGATAGCAGGGGGCGAACAGGGTGCCGATTCCGTGGTGGGTAACGGAGGGATGGCCGGAGCGGAGGAAGTGGGAAAAAGACAACGCAGAGACGGGGGAGAGCGCAGAGACTGCGCAGAGAAGAGCGGGCCCGCCGCCCTCCTGCGGCGGGCGGTCCACGGGCCCTACAAGATGGGGATAAAGAAAGAGGGGCGCCGTGAAGCCGCCCCTCTGTGTGATAAGGCTATGGCGAGAGGTTAGGGTTTTGCAGGGACGAAGTGGCCGCGGCGGTTTTGCTGCCAGCAGGTTTCGTTGGATTCATTGCAGAAGGGCTTTTCCTTGCCGTAGCTGACGGTGTTGAGATTGGCGGCAGGAATGCCGAGGTTTACGAGGTACTGCTTGACGGCGTTGGCACGGCGGTCGCCCAAAGCGAGGTTGTATTCGGTGGAGCCGCGTTCGTCGCAGTGGCCTTCGATGGTGACGTGCGCTTGCGGATAGCCCTTGAGGAAGCTGGCGGTTTTCTCGAGGGCTGCGCGGGCATCGGGACGGATATCGGCCTTGTCGAGGTCGAAATAGGCGTCGCGAACTTCCTGCATGAAGAGCTCTTCGAAGCTGGGGCCCTTGGGAGTTTCGACGACGGGTGCGGGAACATTGACGGTGATTCGGACGTTGGCATCGGTACTGCCGCCGGGGCCGGTGGCGGTGATGGTATAGGTGGTGGAGTCGGCAGGGGTGACGGTGGTGGAGCCCTGCGGGGTGACGGCCCCGACTTCGGGAGTGATGGAGGCGTTGGTGGCGTCTGTCGTGGTCCAGGTAAGCTTGGCGGATTCGCCCTTGTTGATGGAGGTGCGATCGGCGGAGATGTTCACGGTGGGCTTGACGGCGGCCGGTGGCGGAGGTGGAGGCGTCGCAGGCGGGAGGGGCGTCTTCTTGTGGCAGCCGGCGACAAAAAGAAGGGCAGTCGAAGCGAGAATGAGAAGCGAACGATGCAGCG
>Ga0210410_10002164_pt1 | contig 17809 bp, 16 predicted proteins | sample IncBWC4MmetaG_FD_161058 | JGI IMG/M metagenome (GOLD analysis project Ga0210410, IMG submission 161058) | Forest soil microbial communities from Barre Woods Harvard Forest LTER site, Petersham, Massachusetts, United States - Inc-BW-C-4-M | ecosystem: Environmental > Terrestrial > Soil >... | reverse complement strand
GGCGTCGGAGGTTTTGTAATAGCCGGGGAATTCGGTGAGGTAGGCTTCCCTGAAACGCGCATCCTGCTCCCACAGCGTCGGCAGGCAGGCCGGCGGCATCGGCAGTTTGATGACGATCGAGCCCATGGTGCCCGCCGGCACCGGCCTTGCGGCATCGTCGACGATGTCGACCTGATAGCCCGGCATCGGCACCGTCGGCGAGCCGTGCTTGACCGGCAGCATGCCCAGGCCCACCGGATTGCCGGCGATGCACCAGCCGGTTTCGGTCTGCCACCAGTGATCGATGACGGGCACTTTCAGTTGCTGCTCGGCCCATTCCACCGTCGGCGGATCGGCGCGCTCGCCGGCCAGGAACAGCGTGCGGAATTTCGACAGGTCGTACTTGCGGATGAATTTGCCGTCCGGGTCCTCCTTCTTGATGGCGCGAAACGCGGTCGGCGCGGTGAACAGCGCCACCGCTCCGTGTTCGGAGATCAGCCGCCAGAACGCGCCGGCGTCGGGCGTGCCGACCGGCTTGCCCTCATACATGATCGAGGTCGCGCCGTGAATCAGCGGCCCGTAGATGATGTAGCTGTGGCCGACCACCCAGCCGATGTCGGAGCCGCACCACCAGACTTCGCCCGGCTTGACGCCGTAGAGATTGAACATCGACCATTTCAGCGCCACCAGGTGCCCGCCATTGTCGCGCACGACGCCCTTGGGGATGCCGGTGGTGCCGGAGGTGTAGAGGATATAGAGCGGGTCGGTTGCCAGCACCGGCACGCAAGCAGCAAGCTTGCCGGCATCGAGCGCGGCACGGCGCAGGCTTGCCCAGTCATGGTCGCGGCCGGGCGCGAGCTCGCAAGCCTGCTGCGGCCGCTGCAGGATGATGCAGGCCTGCGGCTTGATGCTGGAAAGTTTGATGGCCTCGTCGAGCAGCGGCTTGTATTGCACGATGCGGCCGGGCTCGATGCCGCAGCTGGCCGAGAAGATCAGTTTCGGCTTGGCGTCCTCGATGCGGGTCGCGAGCTCCTTGGCCGCGAAGCCGCCGAACACCACCGAATGCACCGCGCCGATCCGCGCGCAGGCCAGCATCGCGAACACCGCTTCCGGCACCATCGGCATATAGAGGATGACGCGGTCGCCCTTGGTGACGCCGAAATCGGCCATCACCGCCGCCATCGTCTGCACCTCCTTCAACATCTCCGCATAGGTGAATTTGGTGACGGTGTCGGTGAGCGGCGAATCGTGGATCAGCGCCACCTGATCGGCGCGTCCGCCGGCGACATGGCGGTCGAGCGCGTTGTAGCAGGTGTTGACCACGCCGCCGACGAACCAGCGGCCGTAAGGCCCCATCGACGGATCGAAGATCTTCTTCGCCGGTTCGATCCAGTCGATCTCGCGCGCGGCCTCGGCCCAAAAACCCTCGGGATCGGCCAGCGAGCGGGCGTGGACCTCGTGATAACGGCTGCTCTGGATGTTCATGGCGCGCTCCCGCTCGGTCGCCCATATCGTCATGCCCGTCCTCGTGCCGGGCATCCACGTCCTCTGCTGCATGAAGCAAGAAAGACGTGGATGGCCGGGACGAGCCCGGCCATGACGACGCGGGTGGTCGTGACTTTATTCGTCAAGCATTGTGACCTGAAGCGGGGCCAGATCAAGCCGGAACAGCTCGGCCGTTCGGCTAAACCCTATTGGCGGGCGATGGTATTGAGCTGGCCCAGCCGGTCCTCCATCGCCTGGCGCAGGTCGTAGCCGCGGCGGCCGAAGGAGGCGTTGCGTTTGGCGATGAAGTCGCGCTGCTGCTTCGTCAGCGCCAGCGCCGCGCGATGGCTGCCGGATTCCGCGCTCGCGATCGCCCGCAGGAACACGTCGCTGATGTTGCGGTCGAGCTGGGCGAGGCCGGGATCGGCGCAAATCGCCTTTTCCACCTGGCGCGCCGCGGTCGCGCAATTGAAGCTCGGCAGGTTCTTCTGGTAGCTCAGCGCGCCCAGCCGCTCGACCTCCAGCGTAATCTCGCGGTGGTTGTCGGCCGCGGTCTTGTCGGAAGGATCGAGGCGGACCGCCTCGGCGTAGTCCTGCAACGCGCGGGCGCGATCGCCCTTGGCGCGCCATGCCGAGCCGCGGTTGTTGTAGGCACGCTGAAACGCCGGATCCAGTCTCACGGCCGCATCGTAATCCGCAATCGCGCGGTCGTAATCCTTCATGGCCTGCCAGGCGTCGCCGCGGTTGGTCAGGAATTTCGGTTCGGGACGGATCCTGATGGCTTCGTTGTAATCGTTGATCGCGCTGGTGTAGTCGCCGTTGCCGGCGAGGTGCAGCCCGCGATTGTCGAAGAATTCCGGCTGTGACGGATCGATCCGGATCGCCGTGGTGTCGTCCTGCAGCGCCAGCTCGGTGCGACCAAGCTTGCGCCAGGCCGAGCCGCGGTTGGTGTAGGTCCGCGCCCGGTTCGGATCGAGGCGGATAGCCTCGCTGTAATCGGCGACCGCCTTCTGATACTCGCCCTTGAAATACCAGGCGGCGCCGCGGTCCGAAAACGCCTGCGCGAAGTCGGGCTTGAGCCGCAGCGCCTCGTTATAGTCCTCGATGGCGCGATCGTATTTGCGGGCATTGTTGAAGGCGTTGCCGCGGTTTTCGTAACCGACCGCATTGTCCGGCTCGAGCCGGATGGCCTGGTTCTGTGCTTCCAGCGCCGCCTCGATCTTGCCGCTCTGGCGCAGGATCTCGCCGCGGGCGCGAAAGGCGCGCGCGCGATTGGGGTCCCTGGCAATGACCGTCTCGATCTCGGCCAATGCCCTGGCGGTCTCGCCGCTGTCATGCAGCGCGCCGGCACGGGAGATCATGGCTTCGAGACGATCGCTATCCGTCGTCGCCGGATTGTCGATCACCGCGGTGCAGCTTTCGATCCGCTTTGCCGGCGGAGCATCCGCCAGCGCCGAACAAACGACCGGCGGCTCGGCGGCCGGCGCCGGTTCGGCATTGGCCGCGATCGGCGATAGAACGAAGATGGCAAGCGCCGCGCTTGCGGCAAGTGGCAAAGCAAATGATCGCATAACCGGCTCTCAAAATATCGTCGCAGCTTGCGGAAATGTCGCGTCAGACACTTGGTCGCGGGAGCGTCGCCCGCGGTTCGAAGGCAGGTCATCCGCCCCGCCGCTGCAGTGCCGAAAGGGGGCTAATGCGATTGGATCGCCAGCAGACGGTCGAGCCGCTCCCGCATCGCCTTTTGCAGATCGTAGTCCGGCCGGCCGAAGGCCGAGTTGCGGCGGGCAAGAAAATCGTCCTGCTCGCGCTGCAAGGCGCGGCCGGCGCGCGGGCCGGCGCGGGCGGCATCGTGGACCGCCTTGGCATTGGCGGCGTTGATCTCGCGGTCGAGATTGGCGAGTTCCGGGCTGGCGCAGATCGCCTTCTCCACCGCGCGGCGGGCGGTGGCGCAGTTGAAACTGGGCTTGCCATAGACCGCCATCAGCGCGCCGAGCCGCTCCAGCTCCTGCGCCAGCGATTTGTAATTGCCGCGCGCGGTCGGATGGTTCGGATCAAGTTTCAACGCGGCGCCGAAATCGGCCAGCGCTTTTGGCCGGTCGCCCTTCTGACGCCAGAGTTCGCCGCGCGCGTTGAAGACGTCGGCGAGTGTCGGATCGAGCCGCAGCACGGTATCGTCATCGGAGATGGCGCGGTCGATCTGGTCCTTGCGCGCAAACGCACCCGCGCGCGCGATCAGCGCCTTGATGCGGTCGGCGCGCAACGCCTTCTCATTGTCGATCAGCGCGCCGCAAACCGCGATGATGTTGTCGGCATCATCGGCCGCCACCGCGGCGATACAGGGCGCCGGATCGGTTTGCGGATCCGCCGCCGGCTCGCCGGCCGCGGCGAATGCGCGACCGGGCGACGCCAATGCGACAGCGGCGACAGCCGCGCTCGCCATCAGGATTTTGAAATCACGTCGCATCTGTCCGTTCTTGAGATGGCGCAGAACCCAATTGACGTCGTCCCTGCGAAAGCAGGGACCCATACGCCGCGGCCTTGCAAATTGAAACACGCCGTTGAACGGCTTTCGCGCAACAATGAAGGTCTGTGGTTATGGGTCCCTGCTTTCGCAGGGACGACGGAAGAGATCAACCCGCCTTCAAGGTGACCCCGCCGTCGACGACTAATTCGATGCCGGTGATGTATCTCGATTCGTCGGAGGCGAGAAACAGCGCCGCGTTGGCGACGTCCCAGGCCTCCCCCATGTGTCCCATCGGCACCTGCGCGTCGCGCGCGCGCCACATCGCCTCGACGTCGCCCTTGGCGTAACTCGCCGCCAGGCCTGCCGAATGCTCGACCATCGGGGTCTTCATCAGGCCGGGCAGAATGGTGTTGACCCGGACATGTCTGGCGGCGAATTCCACCGCCGTGGTGCGTGTCATCTGGTTCATCGCGGCCTTGCTGGCGCCATAGCTGACATAGGAGATGCCGAGGTGGCGGATCGAGGCGATCGACGAGATGTTGATGATCGAGCCGCCGCCCTGCCCGGCCATGACGGGGATGACATGCTTCATGGCAAGAAAGGCGCTTTTGAGATTGACCGCGAACACGCGGTCCCATTCGGCTTCCGCCACTTCGACCACGCTCCCCATCTCGGCGATGCCGACATTGTTGTCGAGCACGTCGATGCGGCCGTAGGTCTTCAGGCAGGCGGCCACCATCGCCTCGACCTCGGCCGCGCGGGACGCGTCGGCGGTGAACGCGGTGGCCTTGCCGCCCTCGCCGGAGATGATATCGACGGTCTCCTGAGCGGCGGCGGCGTTGCGGTCGACACAAAACACCTGCGCGCCCTCGCGCGCAAAGGTCACTGCGGTCGCCTTGCCATTGCCCCAGCCCGGCCCGATCGAGCCGGCGCCGACCACCATCGCTGACTTGCCCTTGAGCCGTTGCATCGACTTCTCCCTGATCTGTTATCGCTCACACGCCCGCATCGTCGTGGCATTGGCGCCGAGCGGATGCCCGAATATCTCCGACAGCGTATGGCAATTGCCAGCGCTGCACAGCCGCCATTCGCCGGCGGCGCCGGAATTGCCCAGCACCAGTTCCGGCAGCGGCGCGCGATTGGGCGCCCATTGAAACCAGCCGTCGACGAGACGCGCCTGCGGCGGCGGCTCCATGCCGGCGCCGGAGCCCTTGACGCGCGCCTGCACCAGTTCGAGGCCGAAGGGCGTCAAGCGCCAGTCCTCCTGCCAGTCGGTTTTTTCGACCGAGTGGGTCCACACAAGCGTGAAGGCCGCGATCGACAGCGCTTTCACGACGCCAGCCGAGGCGAGGCAAAGGCTCAAGCCGCGACCGCCGCGGGGCTCGGCTTGAGCCGCCATTGCCGCAGTACGATGACGAGCGCCAGCAGGAAGCCGGCGGTGTCGCTGAAGCGAAAATCACCCAACAGACAAAGCGCCGCGACCAAGGCGACGGCGCGCTCGGGCAACGTCATCCGCACGAACAGGAAACCGATCGCGACCATGCCGAACAGGCCGATGGCGACCAGCGCCTTGATGGTGGCAAACGTCACCGCGCCGTAGAATCCGAGTTGCGCGGCCATCGGGTCGCCGGCCTGCAGCATCAGCGCCGGCGAATAGACGAACACGAACGGAATCACGTAACCGGCGAGCGCGATGCGCATCGCCTCCCAGCCGATCTTGTCGGGGCTTTCCCTGGCGATCGGGGCAGCCGCCAGGGCCGCCAGCGCCACCGGCGGCGAGAGGTCGGCCATGATGCCGTAATAGAACGCGAACATGTGGCTGACGATCAGCGGCACGCCGAGTTTTGCCAGCGCCGGCGCGGCCAGCGCGGCGGTGATGATGTAGGTCGGAATGGTCGGGATGCCGGTGCCGAGCAGGATCGACAGCAGCATGGTCATCACCAGCGCCAGGAACAGGCTTTTGGCCCCTAACCCGATGATCCAGCTGCCGAAGATGGTGCCGACGCCGGTCTGCGTCATCATGCCGATGATGGAGCCGACGATGGCGCAGGCCATGCCCACGGTCAGCGCCGACTTGGCGCTGTCGGCAAGCGAATCGCGGCAGGCCAGAAGCGTCGCCCTTCCGCCGCGCGTGATCGCCGCGATCAGCAAGAGAACACAGACCACGCCGGTTACAGGTATGATCTCAAGCCCATTGCGCGATACCGCCGCAACCACCAGCGCCAGCCCGATCCAGAACACGTAGCGCAACAGGGCAGCGGAAAAGCCCAGCGTGATGCCGGCGCCGAGGATCAGCGCCACCGTCAGCGCCAGCCCCATGCTGCCGGCATAGAGCGGCGTAAACCCTTCGAACAGCATGTAGACCAGCGCGGCAAGAGGCAACACCAGGTACCAGCGCGACACCAGCGCCTGCCAGGCGCTCGGGATTTCCGAGCGCGCCATGCCGACCAGGCCGTGCTTGCCGGCCTCCAGATGCACCATCCAGAACGCGGAGGCGAAATACAGCATCGCGGGGATCACCGCGGCCTTGACGATCACCGAATAGTCGACGCCGAGCGTCTCGGCCATGATGAAGGCGACCGCGCCCATCACCGGCGGCATGATCTGTCCGCCCATCGAGGCGGTCGCCTCGACGCCGGCGGCAAAGGCGCGGCGATAGCCGAACCTGATCATCAGCGGGATCGTGAACTGGCCGACGGTGACGACATTGGCGACACCGGAGCCCGAGATCGTCCCCATCATGCCGGAGGCGAACACCGCGACCTTGGCAGGTCCGCCGCGGGTGCCGCCGAACAGGCCGAGCGAGACGTCGGTGAACAGCGCGATCATCCCGGCGTGCTCGAGGAACGAGCCGAACAGGATGAACAGGAAGATGTAGGTCGCCGAGACGTAAATCGGGACGCCGTAAAACCCTTCGGTGCCGTAGGACAAATGGGTGATGATCTGATCGAAGCCGTAGCCGCGATGGTTGAACGGCGCCGGCAGATACTGACCGAACAACCAGTAGAGAATGCAGAGGCCGCACATCAAGGGCAGCGCCAGTCCCATCAGCCGCCGCGTGCCCTCGAAGATCAAAACCGCAAGCAGGGTGCCGACCATGAGATCGAGCCGGGTCGGATCGCCGTCGCGCGCGATCAGGTCGGCGTAGAAGATCCACTGGTACAACCCGCACAAGAACCCGGCGCTGCCGACCAGCCAGCCGGCGGCGCGGCCGATATTGCCCCTGGCGGTGAAGTTGGCGACCAGGCCGAAGGTCAAAAGGATCAGGAAGCCGACATGAACCCCGCGCACCACCTGGCTCGGCAAATAGTTGAACGCCGCGACATAGATTTGAAAACCCGCGAACAGGATGCCGACGGCGTAGCCGAGACGGCCCCAGCCGCGCGGGCCGAACCCTTGCGGGAAACCGTGCTCGAAATTGTCGAATTCGACCTTGACGGGCGCCTCAGCGTCCACTGCCTGGTGCATCCTGTCGTTCCCCAGCCCGGTATCGAACAGCGCTCATATCGTCGGTGCGCCGCCACAAGAAACGTGAGGCGCGGGCAAAAAGCGCGTATTCACACCGGTGACCCGCGCATCCATCAAAAAAGTGAGGCTTTACGCAAGAAGACCGATGGCCCGTTCGAAGACGCGCCCTGACCCGACCGTGACAACGCGAATCAATTAGCCCTATTTTATAAGACCCTTTTCCCTGTAATACCTGACAGCGCCGGGGTGCAGCGGCACCGGACTGCCGATTGCGGCGTTCTTGAGCTTGATCTCCCTGCCGGCGGCGTGCGAATTCGCCAATTCCGGCAGCGACTCGAAGATCAATTTGGTCATCTGGTAAACAAGATCGTCGGACACCGCCGAACTCGTCACCAGATAATTGATCACCGCCGCGGTCGGCACATCCTTGTCCTGGCCGGTATAGGTGTTGGCGGGGATGATCACCGATACGAAGGGCGGGCCGATCTTGTCGACCACCTCCTTCGGCACCGCGACCACGGTGATGTCGGTCGCCGTGCTCAAATCCTTCAGCGAGGCCACCCCGAGGCCGGCCGATTGCAGCGTCGCGTTCAACTGGCGATTTTTCATCAGGTCGACGGATTCGGCGAACGGCAGATATTCGACCTTGGCCATATCCTTGTAGCTCAATCCGGCGGCGGCCAGGATCGCGCGCGAGTTGAGTTCGGTGCCCGATTTGGGCGCGCCGACCGAGAGGCTCTTGCCCCTGAGATCGGCCAGTGTCCTGACGCCGCTGTCGGCGGTGGCGACGATCTGGATATAGTTCGGATAGATCGCCCCTAGGGTACGCAGCCGGTCCATCTTGTTCTTGAAGCCCGCCTCCGCGTCGCCCTCCCAGGCGGCTTTGAGCGAATCGCCGAGCGCAAAGGCGATTTCGCCGCGGCCCTGCTGCAGCAGGATCAGGTTTTCGACCGAGGCCTTGGTGGCCTGCACCTGGGTCTTCACGCCGGCAAGCTTGTCGCCGAGGATTTTTCCGATGGCGACGCCGAGCGGGTAATACACCCCGGAGGTGCCGCCGGTCAGCACGTTGACAAAGCCTTGCGCCCGCGCGTCCGCGGCCGACAGCATCGCCGCCGCCACCACCACGGCAGCGGCAGCCAACCTCGGAATCATGAACGTTATTCTCCCCTAGCCGGGGCGGAAATTGGACGGCGCAAGGCCGCGGGTCAAGCCGCAGGGCGACCAAAAGTGGCTGGTATTCGAAATACAATTAGGTCCGCGCGTACTGGCAAGACCGCGGCTCCCCGCGTAATCTGCCGGCCGCGAAACCGGCCCGTCAGAGGCCGGTGCTTGACCTGGGAGAACGTCATAATGCCTGTTCATCGTACAGTTGGGTTATCCTTGGCAGCGGCAGTCCTGCTCTGCTGCACCGGCCTCCATTCGGCTCACGCCAAACCATTCATGATCGTCGGCCTCGACGAGAAAGTCTGGTGGGACGATGACGGCAAGACCATCCTGTCCGCGCCGGGCAAGGACCAGGTTCTGATCGTCGATCTCGCCAATCCGGAAAGCCCCAAGATCGTGGCCGCCCTGCCCCTGAAGAATTCGATCGTCGGCCCGCCGGTCAATCTCGACATCGATCCGACCGGTTCGGTGGCGCTGGTGGCGGACTCGGTCGACGTCGTCAAGGACGGCGACGCGCTGAAGCAGGTGCCGGACAACAAGCTTTACGTCATCGACCTCAAGTCCAGCCCGCCGAAACTGGCGGCAACGTTGACCCTCGGCAAGCAGCCCTCCGGATTGAACATCTCGCCGTCCGGCAAGATGGCGCTGGTCGCCAATCGCGGCGACAACACCGTCAGCGTGCTCTCGATCAACGGCACCGACGTCAAGGTCACCGACACGCTCACGTTCCCCGACAGCGTCTCGCATGTGATGTTCACGCCCGACGGCAAGCGGGCGCTGGCGGCACGCTCGGCCGCATCCAAGCTTTCGGTGCTCGATATCGCCGGTGACAAGGCGACCTACAGCAAGATCGATCTGCCGACCGGCCAGTGGCCGTACAATGTCGTGGTGGCGCCGAACGGCAAGATCGCGCTGCTCAACGAGACCGGCAGCGGCGGCTCTTCGGACGGCAACGTCGACACCACAAGCGTGATCGATCTCGAGGCCAGCCCGCCACGCGTCATCGACAAGGTGGTGGTTGGCGACGGTCCCGAGGGGCTGGCGATGTCACCGAAGGGCGATCTCGCAGTCGCCGCCATCCTCAACGGCTCCAACAACAAGAAGGCCTTCTTCTACCACAAGAACGGCAGCCTCTCGGTCCTGAAGATCGACGGCAAGAAAGTGACCAAGACCCAGGACATCGATCTCGGCGGATTGCCGGAGGCGGTGTTGTTCACGCCCGACGGCAAATACATCCTCGCCGGCAACTATATGACCGAGGACTTCTCGATCCTGAAAGTCAACGGCAGCAAGGTCACCGATACCGGCAAGCGCTTCAAGGTGCCGGGACATCCGGCCTCGGCGCGGATGGGGCACTAAAGGGCTTGATCACCAGCCACGGCCTTTTGGTTCGAGACGCGCGGCGTTGCCGCGCTCCTCACCATGAGGGTCTGGGGACCTCATCCTTGAGTGCGACCGAAAAGGCAGACGGTTTTTCGTCATGGCCGGGCTTGTCCCGGCCATCCACGTCTTTCTTGCTACTGCCGCTTTAAAAAGGTGGATGCCCGGGACAAGCCCGGGCATGACGAGCTTTGCAGTATCCCAACGCAGCGATCACTGGAACGTCATGTCCAGGCATTTCGTGATGTCGGAGCCGAGGCCGGAGGAGATGGTGATGCAGCCGCGAAGCTTTTGTGCCGTGGTGTCGGCGGCCCACACCGAATAGCCGCCGGGACCGAAAAACGAATTGGTGTTCGGCGGCTCGGTCTCGGTGGCGTCGAAGGCGTAACTGGAGTCGGTGTCGAAGATGCGCGGCTTCTTGGCGCAGCCGCCATCGGTCTGGACGTTGATCACTTCCTTGTTGTCGCGCGTCAGCGCCAGACTGACCTGGCAGCGGTAATACTCCGAGGTCCTGGCGTTGAAGAGATAGGCGTAGGATTTGCAGGTCGCGGTGTTGAGCTTGCCGGGGGCAAGGCCGCGGCTGCATGAAATTCTCTGATTGTTGGAGAGCTTGAATTCGTCGGCCCGGGCAACAGGAACCAGCGTCACCAGCGACAGCGCGGCGCCCAAACACATTTTCATGACGTGGTTCATCCGAATCATCCCTATGACGCATTTTGCTGATGTTATTGCAGACCGCGGCCGGAACCGGAACATAGTCGCGAAGCCAGCGGCGGGAAATCCCAAAGTCTTGATCGGGTGTGGCGAAGAGCTCATCGCATCGTCGTATTGACGGCGCAACGGCGTTCGTGATTTGTTCAAAAAATCGGGGGGACACCGAAGTTTTTTTCGGACCGAGTGCTGGGAGGCACGCAAGGATGACGCGATTTTCGACCAAGACCCTTCTGCTGGCGGCCGCACTTGCCGCGCTTTCGCCATTCGCCTTTGCGCAAAGCGCGGCGCCGACGCCGTGGGAGCTGAAGCCGGACATGGGCTACGGCTACGACAAGGAGGGCAAGACTTTTTCCTACAAGATGGGCACCAACAATGCCGGCCTGCTGTTGAAGGGCGCCAAGAAGGTGCCGAAGGGCACGCTGTTCTTCATCGGCCAGAACGGCCAGCTCTATATGCGCACCGGCCCATATCTCGAGGGCGACGGCAAATTCATGTTCGGATCGAATTGAGCCGTACAGTCGTCCCGGCGAACGCCGGGACGACGCGGAACTAAAACGCCGCCTCCAGCTCTTTCGCGCCGGGCGAGCGGCTGTTGCTGTCCATCCTCGCATCGGTGACCGCGAGCAGCCTGGCGACGGTGTTGTGGCGGATCGCCACCGGGTTGCGCTCGTAGCCGGAGCGCTGGAAGAAATTCGAGGTCGGGACCACTTCGCGCGTCGCCTGCGGCATCGTCACCATGTCGAGCCCGGTGGAGTCGCCGGTCAGGTTCATCATCTCGAGTTCGGCGGCGGTGAGATATGTTCTATTTTTTCCTGCCGACGACGGGGATCGAACTTGGGTTTATCTCCAGCGCGGCGCGCATCAGGTCCTGCTTGAGCAAATAGAATGAAGCCGCGAGGAACAGGACGTCCTTCATCAGGAAGCCCATCGGCAAGGTGAAGATCGGAAATCCACCCGCCTCCTGGGCCCAGGCATCGGGCAGGAATGGAATAATGGTCGTGGTGCCAATGAAGGTCACGATCGACCCCAACGCGCCCAGGATGCCAAGCCTCGGGCTCCAATAGCCGAGGAAAATGAGAGCGCCGAAGATCGTTTCGGTCGTCGCCAGAAAGTAGCCTGCACCGCGAAGACCGAAGACCGGCAGCAACCAGAAGACGACGGGGCTATGGCTGATCATCGGGACCAGCATCTCGATGGTGTGTTGGTTCCACTTCTGGATGCTGAACGCGAAGAACGTGAAGACCATCGCCGCCCGAATTAGATGACGTTCAAGATTGCTCCGGAACGGGATGGTCTTCGAAACTTGAAGAATGAGCTGATTCAATTGGGCCACCATGTCGTTCCCCTGGTTATCGAATATCTTCCGTCCGATCCGTTCAGTAATCGCAATCACCGTGACCTCAATGTATGGTCCGGCGATCAAAAGCATCGAGAAACTGAGCGCGCCTTCATTGTTCACGCCCTTCTCGCTTGAACGGTGGCCCATCGACCTTCGCGTCGATGGGCCCGTGCATTCTGTGGTCAGGCGTAGAGGGTCTCGAGGGATTCGTGAAATTTCTGTGCTAACGGCGCGGCGGCATATTTGTCGGTGACCACTTCGATATAGACACCAGTGCCGCGGGCCTCGGCCGTTTTGATCGCTTCGTCAAGTTCGCCACAGGTGGTCACACGGGCGGAGAACCAGCCGTCGCAACCAAGCGCTTCGGGAAGCTTATGATAGTGCCATTGAGCAAGATCGTTGTAATCGGATTCCCCGTTTTTGGAGAGAAGCCGCTCAATCAGATATCCGTCGTTGTTGAGAACGAAGATTATCGGCTTGAGACCAAATCGGTGAAACTGGCTCACTTCTTGTGCCGTCAACTGATGCGAGCCCTCGCCCGTGACGAGTATCATTCGACGGCCCGGCGCCGCCAAGCTGACACCGAAAGCCGCCGGCGTGGCCCAACCGATCGCCCCCCAGAGCGCTTGGTTCAGGAACGTCGATCCCTTCGGCATCTTGGCGAAGGCGAGCCCCATCGACGACGTTCCGGTCTCGGTGACGAGCAAATCACCCGGCCTGAGCATCTGCTGCCAGCGTGGATAGAGATATTCGACGGTGATCCTGTCATTTGGCTTGCCGACCGGGTCGCCCAAGCCTTGGGCCTTGGGAGCTTGCATCTCCTTACGTTGAAGTTTTTTAGCGAGCGCGATCAAGACGTCCTTCATCGAGATGTTATTGTAAACTGCGCTCCCTACGCGGACGTCGTGATGCATGATGTTGATGCTTTTCGAGCGATCAATTTGAGCGGTAAAGGCGCCTGAACTGAAATCAGTCAGCATCGCCCCGATGCCGAACACGCAGTCGCAACCCTCGACGAAGGCGCGAATTTGCTCGTTCATCAGCTTGCCGTCGTACATGCCGATATAGCCGGGGTGCTCCTCATCGAGAACACATTTGTCCATGAACATGGTCGCGAAGGGCAGGCCTGACGCGTTGACCACCGCGGTCGCCTCCTCGCGCAGTCCGCAGCGCGCGATGATGATGCCCGGCAGGATGCAAGCGGTTTTGCTTGCCGAGAGGGCGCCGACGATCGCATTCACTGCGGCTTGCAAAACCGCTGGATCGCTGGCGTGCGTAATCGCGGGAGCGACTTTCCCGATAACCGGCGTATTGGCGTAGTCCGCGGGGAATGCCATGTACACGGGCCGGCGATGATAGAGTGCCGCGGCGATCAGGCGTTCGGTTTCGGCAACGCAGTTTTCTGGTGTCATAATGGCCTGGGCGCAAACCACCGGTTCCGCCATCCGGGAAAACAGTCCGAATTCGCCGTTGCCAAGGGTGTGATGCACCAGGCGACGCTCGGCTTGCACCCCGCTGGCCGGCATTCCGACGAGATGGATGACAGGAACGTGTTCAGCATAGGAGCCGCCAACGCCGCATATCGCGCTGAGTTCGCCGACGCCGTAGGTGGTGCACAAAGCTGCTATACCATGGGTACGAGCATAGCCATCGGCGGCGTACGCGGCGTTGAGTTCATTGCAACATCCAACCCATCGAAGGTTTCGGTTTGAGGAGACGGCATCGTCGATCGGAAACGCGAAGTCCCCGGCAACACCGAAGACGTCCTTTACACCAATGTCATGCAGGCGAGAGAGAACGTGTTGTATTACCGTCGTTTCCATGCCTTCCTCCATTTGCTACGGGGCATCCGCCACCCTGTTCGTTGGCGGACAGTCGCGGTTGTCGCATCCGAATGGTCGACGGTGCGCTTGCCTTTTAAAGGGGCACTATCCTGCGTGCTTTTGCAGTTTTGCTACGTCTTAATCAGAATTGTCGGAGAGTAGAGCGCCCACTTGAATCAAATTCAGCGGCAAGCTGTCTCGGCCTTACCTCCAGAACTCGCCGTTGACGGCCCCATGGCTATGTGATGAGCGACTTGTAAGACTGCGATCGGGGCGATCTACGCCACGTGGAGAAAAAGTTGGGATGAGAAATTCCCTTCTCCCCTTGTGGGAGAAGGGAAGAAAGCATCGGCTCGCGCACAAAGCTAAAACGCCGCCTCCAGCTCTTTCGCGCCGGGCGAGCGGCTGTTGCTGTCCATCCTCGCATCGGTGACCGCGAGCAGCCTGGCGACGGTGTTGTGGCGGATCGCCACCGGGTTGCGCTCGTAGCCGGAGCGCTGGAAGAAATTCGAGGTCGGGACCACTTCGCGCGTCGCCTGCGGCATCGTCACCATGTCGAGCCCGGTGGAGTCGCCGGTCAGGTTCATCATCTCGAGTTCGGCGGCGGTGAGCGGACGGCTATAGCCCTTCTGCCGCGCGAAGATCACCGAGGTCAGGAGCTTGTGGGTCTGCAGCAGCGGGCCGACATCGAGATCCAGCACCATGGCATGGATGGCCCAGCCCGGCGGCGTGTCGCCGAGTTTTTCGTGCTGCGCCCATTCGTCCGGTACCGAGTTCGCCAGCGCCACCATCTTCTTCAGCACCGCGATCTTGTGTTCCATCATCCTGCGCGGAGCGCCGGTCAATGGCGCCGCCTTTTCCGTGAGCGTGCGGACGAATAGCGGGCCCTGCTCGGCGATCAGTTCGACGCTGTTGGTGGTAAGCAACTGGTTGTAGCCGATCGCGGTCGAGATCGCGCGCGAGCCCGGCCGCGAGGCGCTCAGTCCCGACTGCATGTCGTGATTGCCGTTGCCGCCGGTCTCGAAGGCATAGACCCGCACCGCCTGTTCGCGCGTCAACCCCGCCGCCGCGGCGACGCGGGCGTAGGCGCGCTTGAATTCGACCTCGGTGGCCGGCCGCTGCGGCACAAACTGGAAATTGTCCTGCGCCGCCTTCAGGAGATCGGCGACCACCGGAATATATTTGCGCTCGCGTCCGGGCTCCGGCGGTTGCGGCGCCGACGGCTCCGGATTCACCGGCCGCGGCGGCCCGGTATAGACCGGCGGCTGCGTCAGAACATAATCGTCGAGCCCGATCTCCAGATGCTGGCGCCGCTTGGCGTTGCGGCCGCGCCGCTTCTCGGCGATCGAATTCCAGTAGGCGCCGGCCTGGTCTTCGAACGCCGCGCGGGCCTGCTGATATGCGGCGAGCTTGCGGTTATATTCCGCGATTGCCTGCGGTGAGGCTGCCTGCGCCATCGCGTTCGCCGTTGCGGCCGGCAAGGTTGCCTCGACGGCAAAAGCCTGCCGCGCGACCAGCAGCAGCGCGAGCGTGAAAAACCTCAGACAATGGCGAATCGCATGGCGGCGCATCGGACCGTTGTAGCAAGCATATCGCGCAAGTCAGCCCCCGAAAGTGTGATGACGCGGGCGCGAGGCCGTTACTTCCACGCAAACACCGGCTGTTCCAGTTCGGCCACGCGGGTATGGCGTCCAGCCAGCACTTCGCGGAATTGGTAGATCAGCGCCGCCGTCGGCGCGTGGATCAGCCCGCCCAGATGATGAAACCGGATCACGCGGCGATCACTTTCCGGAATTGCGACGAAGTCGAAGGCATCATTGCGCTCGATGTCGCCGAGCGCGATGCGATGCACGGATGCCACCTCGCTCGCGTTGGGAGCCATGGCGCCGCTTCCGGCTGCCCACACCACGACCGGCGTGATCAGATACCCCGAGCGTGTCGGATAATCGTCGAGCAGGCCGAGCACGTCCGCAGATCCCGGTTCAAGCCCGAGCTCTTCGCGAAGCTCGCGCAACGCCGCCATAATTTGGGTCTCGCCTTCGTCGCAGCGTCCGCCGGGCAGAGCCCATTGACCACGATGGGCGCGCAGGCCCGCCGCGCGCCGCGTCAGCAGCAGCGCGGTTTCGCCTTTTCCGTCGGCCTCGACCAGCGCGATGGCCACCGCGGCGCGCTTCAGCGCCGACGCCGGCTCGCCTGCCGGCAGCCGTGCGAAATCAGCGCAGCGCGCGGCGATATTCCGCCGCGTGGTATCGTCGAAGGGTCGCTTCACCCTGCTTGACTACAACACCCCGGCGTTTGATGAAATGACTGCAAGCCTGATTGGGGCACCGGGATTTGGAATGACAGCTATGACCGACAAGGCCGCGGAGAAGCTCAAAGCCTCCGGCTGGGCCGTGGTCGAGACCACGGGGTTTATTCATCTGATCGGGCCGTTGTGGCAGCGGGTGGTCGACGGCGCGCATGAATACGCTCTCGTCGCTCAGGACAAGCACCATAACCGCCGCGGCCTGGTGCAGGGCGGGGTGCTGATGACATTCGCCGACCGCACCTGCGGCATGACCGCGCGATATGTGTCTGGCAAGCCCAAGCTCGCAACCGTGCAGCTCGACACCCATTTCGTCGAGGCCGGCAAGATCGGCGAGATTTTAGTGTCGAAACCGCGCGTGGTGCGCTCGACCCGCAGCCTGATCTTCATCACCACCGAGGTCACCGTCGACCGGCGCTGTATCGCGATGGCCAGCGGTGTGTTTAAGATATTGAAGAACGATTGAGGGCGAAGGCGCTTCCTCTTTCCGTCATTGCGAGGAGCAAAGCGACGAAGCAATCCAGCTTTTGCACGTCTGGCCAGTAAGCTGGATTGCTTCGCTGCGCTCGCAATGACGGCCTACAGTTGCTATTTTGGTGCACTTTTTCAGCGCATCCTCGAAGGACCCCCACCGATGCAATACCGCAACCTTGGCCGCAGCGGCCTGAAGATCTCGCCGATTTGCCTGGGCACCATGATGTTCGGCGGGCCGACCGACGAGGCGACTTCGACGCGGATCATTGCCAAGGCGCGCGAGGCCGGCATCAATTTCATCGACACCGCGGACGCCTATAATGGCGGCAATTCCGAGCAGGTGGTGGGCCGCGCCATTTCCAACAACAGGCATGGCTGGGTGCTCGCCACCAAACTTGCGAACCAGATGGGCGACGATCCCAACCGCGGCGGGCTGTCGCGGCGCTGGGTGCTGCAGGCCGCCGACGAAAGCCTGAAGCGGCTCGGCACCGACCATATCGACATCTATTATCTGCATAAGGAAGATCACTCGACGCCGCTGGCCGAGACCGTGCGCGCGATGGGCGAACTGATCCAGCAGGGCAAGGTGCGCTATTTCGGCGTCTCGAATTACCGCGCCTGGCGGGTCGCCGAAATCTGCAACATCTGCGACAGGCTCGGCATCGACCGCCCGGTGGTCAGCCAGCCCTATTACAACGCGATGAACCGGATGCCCGAGGTCGAGCATTTTCCGGCCTGCCATTATTACGGCCTCGGCATCGTGCCCTATAGCCCGCTGGCGCGCGGCGTGCTGACCGGCAAATACGCCCCGGATGCCGCGCCCGGCAAGGACACGCGTGCAGGGCGCAACGACAAGCGCATGATGCAGACCGAGTGGCGGCCGGAATCGCTGCAACTGGCGCAGGAGATCAAGCAGCATGCCGAGAAGAAGGGCATCACGGCGGGACAATTCGCGGTGGCCTGGGTGCTCAATTCCGCGTTCGTCAGCGGCGTGATCGCGGGCCCGCGCACCGAGGAGCAATGGGACGATTACCTGCGCGCGCTCGATTATCAATTCACGGCGGAAGACGAAGCGCTGATCGACCGGCTGGTCGCATCAGGCCATCCGTCGACGCCGGGCTACAACGATCCGGGGTATCCGATCGAGGGACGCAGGGCGCGGACGGCGGGGTGACGGGCGCGGCTCTCCGAGCCGGCCAATCCCGCGCTCA
>Ga0210410_10002162_pt1 | contig 17815 bp, 6 predicted proteins | sample IncBWC4MmetaG_FD_161058 | JGI IMG/M metagenome (GOLD analysis project Ga0210410, IMG submission 161058) | Forest soil microbial communities from Barre Woods Harvard Forest LTER site, Petersham, Massachusetts, United States - Inc-BW-C-4-M | ecosystem: Environmental > Terrestrial > Soil >... | reverse complement strand
TAGGTGGTACCGCCGTAGGGACTGGGATCAACGCAGCCCCTGGGTTCGGCGAAGCTGCGGCGGCTGAAATCGCGAAGCTAACGAATCTTCCATTCGTCACCGCCTCAAATAAGTTCGCGGTGCAGGGCGCTCATGATGCTCAGGTTCAGCTCTCTGGAACACTCCGAACTCTTGCCGTTTCTCTCTACAAGATCGCGAATGACATCCGACTGATGTCGTGCGGTCCGCGCGCGGGTTTTGCCGAATTGATAATTCCGGTAAACGAACCGGGTTCTTCGATCATGCCCGGAAAGGTGAACCCAACACAGGCCGAGGCGTTGACCATGATCGCCGTGCAGGTCATGGCGAACGATGTGGCCGTCGGCTTCGGTGGTGCCGGAGGATATCTAGAGATGAATGTCTACAAACCTCTCATCATTTTCAACATTACTCACGCCGTGACCATCTTGACTGGTGGCTGCACGAACTTCCGCAAATTCCTGGTTGAAGGCACCAAGCCGAATTTGAAAAAGATTAAGGAATACGTAGACCGCTCTCTGATGCTGGTCACCGCGCTTTCTCCTGTTATTGGATACGACAAGGCTTCCAAAATTTGCGCACTACGCGCTGGATAACGATCTCACCCTAAAGGAGGCCGCACTAAAGCTGGGAGTTGTAACTGACGACGAATTCGAGCGGGTGGTCGATCCGGCGAAGATGGTGCGCCCCTATGTGGCAAAGGCCAGCTAAACAAAACAGCACCTTGATTGGACTTCCACGAGCACAGGTTAAGCAAAATGAAGGAGAACCATCATGACGACCAATAAACGGGGAATCGAACTACTTCGGGACCCAGCCCTCAACAAATCCACAGCCTTCAGCGAGGCCGAGAAGCAAGCACTCGAGCTGGTAGGCCTCGTGCCTGACGTGACCGAGACCGAAGATCTGCAGTTAAGCAGAGTGATGATGCAACTCGGCCATAAGAACACAGATCTCGAACGCTACATCTACCTTATTAATCTGCTCGACCATAACGAGACACTCTTTTATCGCACTGTCATGTCAGACCCGGCGCGTTTTCTTCCGATCGTTTACGATCCGACCATCGCGGAAGCGTGTCTCAAGTTCGGCCACATCTACCGGCAAGCTCGGGGTATGTATCTCTCGATCACGCGCCGCAGCAAGGTGAAGGAAGTTTTGCAGAACTGGCCGCAGAAGGATGTGCGATTCATCTGTGTGACCGATGGCGGACGCATCCTAGGTCTGGGAGACATTGGCGCAAACGGCATGGGCATTCCGATCGGAAAGCTGCAACTATACACCGCCTGTGCCGGAGTACCACCGCAGTACCTGCTTCCCATATATCTGGATGCCGGCACCAACAACGAGCAGTACCTTCACGATCCGCTGTACCTGGGCTTACGAAAGACCCGTCCCTCAACCGAGGAACTCTATTCCTTCGTCGACGAATTTGTGGAAGCGGTACAAGAACTTTACCCGAGGTGCTGCATTCATTTTGAGGACTGGACGGGTGTGGATGCCGTTCATCTGCTGCAGCGCTACCGCGAGAAATATTGCATTTACAACGACGATGTCCAGGGCACTGCAGGAATTGTTCTGGCGGGGATGATCAATGCCACGAAGATCAAGGCAACCAAACTGAGCGACGAAAAATATCTGTTTCTGGGCGCGGGCTCGGCTGGAATCGGCCTTGCCGATCTCTTGTGCTCGGCGCTGGTTCAGGAAGGCTTGACATTGAAACAGGCTCAGGACCACGTTTACATGTTCGACATTAATGGACTGCTGGAAGCGACTCGGACTGACCTCGTCGACTTCCAGAAGCCTTATGCCCACAAACACGCGCCGACCCGGGATTTCGCCGCCGCTATCGACAGCATTAAACCAACAACCATCATCGGTGTCAGCACTATCGGTGGTGCCTTCACGCAAAAGGTCGTCGAGAGCGTATCGCGAATAAATCAGCGGCCGGTGATCTTGGCACTTTCAAACCCTACCGAACACGCAGAATGCACACCAGAGCAAGCCTATACCTGGTCCAACGGCAAAGCGATCTATGCTGCTGGCGTCCAATTTGCTCCTGTCCACTTAAATGGGCAGACATTTCTGCCCGGGCAGGCCAACAATTTTTATATCTTCCCGGGGGTTGGGATGGCAATCTTCGCGACGCAAGCTTCGCGCGTCACGGATGAGATGTTTATCGAAGCAGCGCATGCAGTTGCCGATCAGGTGCCTTCGGATCTGCTGAAGCAGGGTCTGATCTATCCGTTGCAGTCAAACATTCTCGAGACAGAGATCCAGACTGCTGCGCGTGTCGCGAAGCTCGTCTTCGATTCGGGGCTTGCTCGCGTCCCGCGCCCCGCTGATATGGTTTCGTTCATTCGTGAACATGTCTACAAGCCGGAGTACGCGACGCAGACTGCCGAGAAATCCAAGCCTGCAACTAGGGTGGCATGAAGGATGCCGTATGAACATCCCCGCGGGGCCTGCTGTTGGGGTAGGGTGCCTAGTTTTGGCGTTGATTCTTTCGCAGAGAGCTGATCACGTGATGTCGCAAAACTAGCAAGCTATCCAGCCGCCTGTTGATCGAAGTGATTTGTAGATTCGAGGCAAGCCTAAGCAGTTGTGCCGAAGTAGTGTTTGATAAAGATTCACCTGGTGAAGCCCTGAGGTATATCGTTACGTCTTGAGCCTACCACGACAAAAAACCGGAGTTGAGGGAATTCTGCAACACGAGTTTTCGACGGCTGCGGGCTACCATCAGCTCACAATCGATGAGTATCTGCGCAAACGGTTGATGCCCGTTGAAGGGGCTGTTCCGCATCTGGCTGGCATCGAGATGTATGGGAATTCCATTCCTGCGGGAACCGTCGGCGGCGACGTTTTCGAGTACATAAATTTTCAGCAGCGCTATGACATCGATGCTCGGATCCAGCGGGCCCTACAATTGTCGACGGAGTTTCTTGAACCGTTACGAGCAGATGCCCCTCCACGCAATTCGGTTGACGATCATGTCGAATGGTTAAAGTCCAGACCGGGGTTCAGATCCGAGACGGAAACCGAATACAGGACGGCGCGGAGTTCGGAGCAGGTGCGGGCGGCAGCGGACTTGGAAGAGCTTTACACGACCGCGGGTGTACTACTCGTGGATGCCCATGGGCACGGCATCATCTCAGCCAAGATTGCGTTAACGGTTCACGACACATTTCATGCATTGATGCTCGCTGAACTTGACCGCCGCGGAAAAACCACACCCGACCTGTTTGAGAAACTCAATCTGAGATTGGCGCAATCGGTCACCGCACGCATTCTGGTCTGGCTTATCGGGCTTTCTCTTGGGGGAACTACTGGCTATGCGATAAATCCCGCTCGGGACTTCGGGCCTCGACTGGCGCACGCTGTGTTGCCCGTCGCGGGCAAGGGGACTTCCGACTGGAGCCACGCGGTGGTGCCGATCCTGGGCCCGCTCATTGCAGGAGGACTGGGTGGACTCCTTCTACGAACGATAGTTCGATAGCCACCTTATACGTAAAAGGAGGAAGCGCACTCGGGGATCCGCCGGAATCTCACTGGCTAAGACGCACCCGCAAAGCGCGTCAAATCTGTGCGATCGGCCCGTCTTGATTCTATTCGGACGATCGAGAGCGATGGCGGCATACAATAGTGTCTCTCGGGAATCTCCGAGTCGCTATTTCGACACTCGCGTTAAGGGCAAAAGCATTTACTGCCGACAACGCGTACTGGTGAAAATAACGGCTTTTCAGCGCATCGGCAGTGCTCGCATTTTGGCGACGGACCTGCTTTCAAGGTTTGGCGATCATTTAAGGGGGTGGCAATTTATGATCGCACCCGTTCCTCCCTCCACGAAATCCGCCTCCCATACGACTCGTCTACTCTTCGCCCTATCATTGGTGTGCGTCTCAACGTGTGGCTGGTCGCAAACGCAGCTTGGGACAGTTTTCGGGACCATTACGGACCCAACCGGCGCGGTTATTACTGGAGCCCAAGTTACGGTCTCTAGTGTGAGCACCGGATTGAAACGCAGTGCTCTTACGGATATGAGAGGCCAGTATTATGTGGCGGGCCTGCCGACCGGAAAATATTCCGTTCGTATAGACAAAGAAGGGTTCCAGACAGAGATTCGTGAAGGCATAGTGATCAGTGCGGCTGGTGCAGTTGCCATAAATTTGACATTGCAGGTGGGCAAGGTGCCACAGCACGTGACGGCTACAGCGGACGTTCCGACAATAGACAGTACCACTTCCACTGTCAGCGCAGCCATTTCGGAACGGAGCTTAACCGACCTTCCCCTGGACGGCCGCGATCTCTTCAAGGCGGTGATCCTGGAACCTGGAACTGCCCCAACGCCCAGCAGTGCTCCTTCATTGCTTTCGAATGGCAAAGCCGGCCAAGTGTCAATTAACGGTATGCGTTCGAGTTGGACGAACGTTCTATTCGACGGCATGGACGCGAATGACCCCGTCTTTGGTTTTTCCCCGGCTGGTGCATCCGGGCTCTTTCTCGGCCTGGATGAATTAGCGGAAGTACGCGTCCTCACTCAGACCTTCAATGTGGATTATGGCAAGAATGGTGGTGGAGTCATCGAGGGCATAACCAAGTCGGGAAGCAATCAGCTTCATGGATCGCTATTCGAATTGCATCGCGATGCTACGCTTGATGCCAAGAACTACTTCGATCTGCCTGATCGTCCGATCCCACAATTTGTGCGGAACCAATTCGGCGCCAGCATCGGCGGGCCTTTCGTCCATGACCGAACATTCTTTTTTTTGAGCTATGAAGGCTTCCGAGAAGTGCAGGCATCCACAGCGATTGCGACCGTCCCTGACACGCTTGCCCATCAAGGCCTGCTGCCCTCTGCGAGCCATCCGAGCGCTTGCAGCAGTACCACTCCCAACGGTTGCGTTTCCATTGGTGTTGACCCGCGCACGCAGCCTTTCCTTGCCCTTCTTCCGTCTTCGAATGGGGCAGACAATGGGGACGGAACCGGAGACCTGATCTCCGCGGATAAAGGCACCACGAATGAGCAACATGGCATGGCCCGCGTGGATCACAATTTTTCCAATACACATTCCTTTTTCGGGCGCTACATAATCGACGACAGTTCGTCCCTGGTTCCATATTTCGGTTCTCCGCCTGGGACGTATGTCCCTGGCTTTCCCGTGAGTCACCAGGCTCGGAATCAGTACTTCACTCTGCAGGATCGTGAAAGTCTAGGTGCCGAACTTTTCAATGAACTACGCTTTGGCATTAACCGTACAACCGCGTCAACTTCCATCGTTGATACACACCCTGGTCTCTCTATTTCTCGGGTACCTAATCGGCCCTTTGGGATGATCGACGTTGCCGGGATGAGCTTGATCGGCAATAACCCAGAAATTCCTCTGGGTGATTTTTCGACGGTATATCAAATTCAGGAGCAAGTGTCCCGCACGACCGGCCGTCAGACCCTGAAATTCGGTGGTGAGTTCCGAAGAATTCAGTCTAATGGTCCGCTGGATTTTACGGTGAACGGCTTGTACTCCTTTCAAGACCTGACTCCCCTCGGGTTTTCAGCACACAGCAACAACCCAGCCCTGGAATTCTTTCTTCAAGCTCTGCCTTTGTCATACGTGGGCGCTGTTCCAACCATGTCCGATTCCCACCGTGACTATCGCCAGAGTGTTGTGTCCGGGTTTGTGCAGGATTTCCTGCGAGTAACCAGCCGTCTGACGGTGAACGCAGGGCTACGGTACGATTTTTATTCCAATCCAACGGAGGCCCACGGGCGCCTCTCGATTATTCGTAACCCAGCGACGGATTCTGGCCCGACAGTCGGTCAAGTGTTCGCTGGAACACCTCTGGATCTGTTCTCACCACAGCTTGGCTTTGCATGGGCCATCTCTGGGGACGGCAAGACCGTGCTTCGCGGCGGGAGTGGCATCTTCCGCGATCAGTTCCCGGTAATTCTGTTTGGTGCCGATCGATTCCTACCTCCTTTCTTCGACATAAATACCTTGATCTTCCCCAGTTTTCCAAGCCCACAAAATGCGGCGCTCACGCAACCGCTATTCATCATCCAGACGACTTACCATCCGAAGTTCCCGTACGCCCTGGAATATAACCTCAACTTGGAACGGGAAATCACACGAGGTATGATTCTCAGCGCCGGATACTTCGGTGCGCGCGGCAATCACCTCACTCGCGTAGCAGAGCAGAATCCGTTTGAACCAGCGTTGGGACATCGCTTCAATCCCAACTTGCCTTCCCCTTTACAGGCAGTTCTGACCGATGCGCAATCTTTCTACAATTCCTTTCAACTGTCCGTGGCGAGACAGCACGCCGATAGGTTTTCGTGGCACGTTTTTTACACGTTCTCTCATTCAATAGATGACGCCTCAAGCACTTTTCTCATAGAGGCTGTTAATGAACCGCCCGCGTCGCAGGACATTTTCAATCGCAAGGGAAGTCGAGGGCGTTCGGGATTTGACATTCGGCACAATTTCGTCGGGAACTTTGTGTATGAGCTGCCGTTTGGACGCGGAAGTTGGTTCGGGGGATGGCAGCTCTCCAGCGTTGCCAGCGTTCACAGCAACGTGCCTTTTACTCCGATGCTGTCCTTTGACAATGCGGATTTGCAGGCTGTGACGATCCCGGAAAGACCAAACCTCGTTGGTAATCCTTACTCGGGTTTTTGTCCAAATGCCACCAGGGTGGGCACTCCCGCATGCTGGTTTAATCCAAGTGCATTTGTGTTACCCCCTCCTGGCCAGTTTGGCACTGCTGGACGAAATTCGCTGAGGGGACCTGGTTTTGCGGAGTTCGATCTTGCAGTCCGTAAGGTCTTTCATTTAGCCAGAGAGACGCAAATCGTATTTGGAGCAGAAGCGTTCAATCTCTTGAACCATCCAAATTTCAGCGTCCCAACTAATACACAAAGTCCTCTCACTCAAGGCGGGAACGGCGACGCCGTTTTTAAGAATGCGGCGGGCGATTTTGCCGACAACTCCGGCAGGATATTTACGACCGTCGGCACTGCCCGCCAGATTCAACTTGACGCACGGTTCACCTTTTAGGGGTCAAACCACTGCACAGCGCTTCACAGCAGCCGTCGTTGAAGGGGATTTCCTCAGGACCGCTTTGGGAGCTCATCTGTTTGAATGCGGCTCTGGCACTGACGCGTTGCATGACGCAAGCGAAGCCGATGCGGAGTTACAATTCGGGGCTGGGGTTTGAAGTTCGCTGAAGCTGGCGCGACGAATTGAGAGGCTGCTCACTGGACGAGTTCCGCCCTGTGGAGCTTCAGCTCCAGCATCCGAGTCTGGAGCACACGCGTGACCGAGAGCTCTCCGTCGCTTCGCGCAAGCCTCCAGTGACGCCCACGCGGACGGCGCTCCAACACCAATCAATGGTGTTCTGGTGAAGGGAGGACAAGAAACTGTGGAACTCTCAGGATACGAGCTAGAACCCTTACGCAAGGATCAGGACTTTGTTCTGTACCGAGGCCATTCAAACGAGAGCAACACCTCCTCTATCCTCCTACTGACAACTCTTTCCAGACTCCCAAAACCCGAAACCTTCAAGAAGATCGAGCATGAGTATTCGCTGAAAAACGAGCTTGAGAGAACATGGGCGGCGCGGCCGATGGCTTTGTCCCAGTACGACGAGCGTAGCGCGCTGATACTCGAAGACCCTGGAGGTATGCCTCTCAGTCGTCTTATTCAGGGACCGATGGAAATGAAGCAGTTTTTGCACGTCGCCGTTGGTCTCGCCAATGCGCTTCGCGAGTTACACAAGCGACATCTGGTCCACAAAGACCTGAAACCCTCGAATATCCTCGTTGAATCCGAGAGCGGTCACGTCCGGCTTACGGGTTTTGGAATCGCTTCGCGCCTTGGGCGTGAACGCCAGTTGCCTGGCGCTCCCGAGTTCATCGCCGGAACGCTAGCCTATATGTCGCCCGAACAAACTGGGCGAATAAATCGGTCCATCGATTCCCGCAGTGATCTTTACTCGCTAGGCATCGTGCTGTACGAGGTGCTGACCGGCTCTCTTCCCTTTGCTGCTTCGGATCCGATGGAGTGGGTGCATTGCCATATCGCAAGGCAGCCCGTACCACCCTGCGAGAGAGTGAAAAATGTGCCGAGCTCTGTCTCGGCGATTGTCATGAAGCTCCTCGCCAAGACTCCCGAGGAACGCTACCAAACGGCGGCCAGTGCAGAGAGCGATCTTCGGCGTTGCCTCACTGAATGGGAAACATGCGGCTCTATCGAAGAATTTCGTATTGGCGAGCGGGACGTACCCGACCGGTTGCTGATTCCCGAGAAACTGTACGGGAGAGCGCCGGAGATCCAGACGCTGCTTGGCGCCTTCGACCGCGTTGTGGATGACGGCAGGCCGGAGTTGGTACTGGTTTCTGGGTATTCCGGTATCGGCAAGTCCTCTGTCGTGAACGAACTGCATAAGCGGCTCGTTCCTCCCCGCGGATTATTTGCCTCGGGCAAGTTCGATATTTACAAGCGCGACATCCCCTATGCCACCTTGGCGCAAGCTTTTCAGAGCCTCATCCATCCAGTTCTCGGCAAGACCGAAGCAGAGCTGACCCAATGGCGCGATGCCCTGTATAAGGCTTTAGATCAAAACGGACAGCTTATTGTGGATCTCGTTCCGGAATTGAAGGTGATCATAGGAGAACAGCCGCCCGTTCCTGAACTTTCGATGCAGGACGCACAACGTCGGCTCCACAAGGTGTTTCGTCGATTCATAAGCGTTTTTGCCCGGCCGGAACATCCGCTGGCACTTTTTCTCGACGACTTGCAGTGGCTTGATGCGGGAACGCTTGATTTAGTAGAAGACCTTCTCACCCAATCGGACGTCAGGCACTTGATGTTGATCGGTGCGTATCGCGATAACGAAGTCGATTCTTCCCATCCGCTGATGAGAAAGCTTGAAGCGATTCGCAAAACAGGCACGACCGTGCAAGAGATTGTCCTCGCACCCCTGACTCATGAAGATCTCGAGGAACTGATTGCAGATGCACTTCATTGCGAGCCGGATCGTGCTAGCCCATTGGCGCAACTTATCCATGATAAGACCGGCGGTAATCCGTTTTTCGCGATTCAGTTCATCGCTTCGCTTGCTGAAGAAGGATTACTCGCCTTCGATCACGGCCAACGGCGATGGTGTTGGGAGCTGAATCGCATTCACGCCAAGGGTTATACGGAAAACGTGGTGGACCTGATGGTGGGAAAGTTGAGTCGTCTGCCCGCCGAAACCCAGAACGCACTAAAACTGCTTGCCTGCCTAGGCAACACCACAGAGTTCGCCACGTTGCGCATGGTTTATCAAGATTCGGAGGAGGACATCCACGGCCAGCTTTGGGAAGCCGTCCGAGCGGACCTTATCTTTCGCTCGGAAGATTCCTACACGTTCCTCCATGATCGCGTTCAGGAAGCTGCCTACTCCTTGATCACAGATCAATTGCGTGCCGAGACTCACCTCCGAATCGGACGGCTTCTCGTAGAGCGCACTTTTCCAGAAGAGCTCGAAGAGGGCATCTTCGAAATCGTTAATCAACTGAATCGCGGTTCTAACCTGATCTCGTCAACGGCGGAGCGTGAACGGCTCGCGGAGTTGAATCTGGTTGCGGGTAGGCGCGCGAAACTGTCGACAGCTTATGCTTCGGCGCTCAAGTACCTCACTGTCGGCGGTGAATTGTTGACCGATGAGACATGGCAGCGCAATTACGATCTCGTCTTCTCGATTGAACGTCTTCTAGCGGAATGCGAATTGCTGACGGGAAATCTTTTACGCGCAGAAGATCGACTCTCGAAACTTGCACAGCGTGCCAAAAGCAGCCATGAAATGGCGGTCGTCACACGTCTGCGGCTCACTGTCTATACCGCTTTGGATCGAAGCGACCGCGGCGTGGAGGTGTGCCTCAAATACCTTCGGCGCGACGGCGGCACATGGCCCCTGCATCCGACCATCGATCAAGTACGGCACGAATACGATCGAGTCTGGGCACTGGTTGGAAGCCGTCAAATCGAGGAATTTATAGACCTGCCCATGATGACCAATCCAGAGGTCCTCGATGTTCTCGACGTTCTAACCGAGGTTGTCACGCCCGCCGTGTTTTTCGACGAAAAGTTGTCATCGTTTCTTCTTTGCCGGATGGTAAGTCTTAGCCTCGAGTACGGGAATACTTCCGCCGCCTGTTTCGCTTATGTGTGGTTTGCCGTTATAGCTAGATCTCACTTTGGCAATTACAAAGACGCATTCCGATTCGGTCGTCTTGGGTATGACTTGGTTGAAAAACGTGGGCTAACGACTTATCAGGCCCGAACCTATATGTCTTTCGGTAATCTGGTCATTCCATCGGCGAAGCATGCCCTGGAAGGGCGTGAACTGGTGCGTCGCGCTTTCGATGCCGCGTATCAAAACGGCGACCTGACGTTTGGGGCCTACAGTCTCGAACAGTTGATCGCAAATTTCTTAGCGGCAGGAGACCCGCTTACGGAAGTTCAGCGTGAGGCCGAAAGCGGTCTTGCGTTCGCTCAAAAAGCAGGATTCGGTCTTGTTGTTGACCTTTTCTCAGCACAGCTCCAACTTGTTCGGATGCTACGCGGGCTTACCACGAAATTTGGCTGCTTCGATGACGAACAGTTTCATGAGCTTGAATTCGAGCAACACTTGGCGAGTAATCCGGTTTTGGCGGATCCAGAATTCGGGTATTGGGCCTTAAAGGTACAGGCCCGCTTTCTAGCGGGCGACTTTGATTCTGCTATTCATGCCTCGGTAAAGGCCCACCAGCTTCTTTGGTCAGCACCATCGCTATTAGAACCTTCGGCATTTCGATTCTACAGTGCCCTTTCGTACACAGCAGCATGGGATTCTTCATTTCCCGACCAGAAGCAGCAGTACTTCGATGCAGCGCTAGATCACTACCGACAGCTTGAAATCTGGTCGGAGAACTGCCCTGAGAATTTCGAAAACCGTAGTGCTTTGGTGGGGGCAGAGATCGCCCGTCTCGAAGGCCGCTTGCTCGAAGCCGAAGAGCTTTATGAAAAGGCCATCCGCTCAGCGCACGCGAACGGCTTTGTTCACAACGAAGCCGTTGCAAATGAAGTCACTGCACGGTTCTACGCGGTGCGTGGGTTCGAGAAGATTGCACGTGCATACTTGCGCGATGCCCGTTACTGTTACCAGCGGTGGGGAGCCGACGGTAAGATTCGGCAGTTCGATAACGTCTATCCTCACTTGAGCAAGAACGAGTTAGCAGTCGTAGCGGTCGGTCCTAGCAGCATCATCGGTGCCCCTGTTGAACAGCTGGATCTAGGGACGGTGATCAAAGTCTCGCAAGCCGTATCGGCCGAGATGGATCTCGATAAGCTAATCGATACAGTCATGCTCGCTGCGATTGAGCACGCGGGAGCTGCTCGAGGGTTGCTAATGCTGGTGCGAGGTGACGAGCCCCGAATCGAAGCCGACGCCACGACCAGTGGCGACAAAGTTCTGGTACGACGGAAGGAAGCGGCCCGTTGTGCCGTGCCCCAATCGATCGTCAATTATGTTACACGGACACACGACTTTGTGATCCTGGATGATGCCTCTAGCCAGAACCGATTTATAGCAGATACATATTTTTCTCAGCATCGTACCCGTTCGGTTCTCTGCTTGCCATTGATTACACAGGGTAAGCTCGTCGGCGTTCTTTACCTCGAAAATAATCTTGCGCCGAATGTGTTCACGTCCAACCGGGTCGCAGTACTTAAACTATTAGTATCACAGGCCGCCATTTCGTTGGAGAACACCCAGCTCTACACTGATCTCAGACAGCGTGAAGCTAAGATTCGGCGCCTGGTCGACGCCAACATTCTGGGAATCACGACCTGGAATGTCGAGGGTGCCATCCTCGCGTCCAATGAAGCCTTCCTCCGCATGGTGCAATACGATCATGAAGATGTCGCCGCGGGTCGCGTGCGCTGGAGGGACATGACACCTGCGGACTGGCGCGAGCGCGTTGAACGCGCCTTGGCAGAAGTAATGCAGACGGGGACCGTGCAGCCCTTTGAGTCAGAGTTGTTCCGGAAAGATGGCCGCCGCGTGCCCGTGCTGCTCGCCGGGGCCCTGTTCGAAGACGGTGGCCACGAGGGCGTTGCTTTCGCACTTGATTTAAGCGAACAAAAGCGCGTCGAGGCGGCATTGCGCCGGAGCGAGAGCTACCTTGCACAGGCGCAGCAACTCACTCATATAGGAAGTTGGGCATGGGAGATTCCTAGTAGGAACGCACTCTACATATCAGAGGAATGGTATCGCATATACGGCTTGGATCCGGAAGAAGGTATTCCCACTTGGGAACGACGGCTGCAACATATCCATCCCGAAGACCGGCCCCTGTGGCAGGCGACGATTGACCGAGCAATCGCCGAAAAGTCGGATTATGACGTGGAGTTCCGGATTCTGCCTCCGCACTCTACTATCAAATACATTCATTCTGTCGGGCACCCTGTTCTGGATTCGTCAGGGGAATTGCTCCAATTCGTCGGCGTTGCGATGGACGTAACGGAGCGGAAGCGTTCCGAGGAAGCCCTTCGGTCCAGTGAATCCTATTTGGTGGAGGCGCAGAGCCTGACCCACACAGGGAGTTGTGCCATTGATGGCACAAGTCGCGAGACCGTGTACTGGTCCAACGAAATGTTCCGACTTTTCGGCTTTGATCCACAACAGGGATTACCGATGTTCGACCAATGGCTGCAGCGAATACACGCAGAAGACCGCGATAAGGTGAAGGTGGCGAGTGAAAAGACGTTCCTCAATAAAGTAAATTGCGACGTAGAGTTCAGAATCGTGAAGCCCGATGGAACAGTCAAACACATTCATGGCGTCGGCCATCCAGTTTTGAGTCCCAATGGAGAGCTTGTTCAAGTGGTCGGCACGATGGTCGATATCACGGAGCACAAGCGTGCCGAAGAGGCACGGGACAGGCTGCGCCAGCTAGAAGCAGATCTCGCGCATATCAGGCGCGTGAGCACGATGGGCGAGTTGACCGCCTCTCTAGCGCACGAAATCAAGCAGCCCATTGGGGCGGCCGTAACCAACGCGGAAGCGTGCGTTCGACTACTTGACCGTGATCAGCCCGACCTGCCGGAGGCGCAAGAAGCTGCCTTAGAAATGGTCCGAGACGCAAAGCGTGCAGCCGATATCATCGACCGCGTCCGCTTGCTGTACCAGAAGGGCTCTCCACAACTGGACATTGTTGACGTAAATGAACTCGTAAAAGAGATGGTCACAGTGCTGCACAATGAGGCGAAGCGGCGTTCAGTTGCCATCCGCACCGATCTTCCCGAAGGTCTCCCGGCCGTGATGGCAGATCGAGTGCAATTGCAGCAGGCATTGATGAATCTCATGCTCAATGGCATTGAGGCGATGCGGGACATAGCCGGTGAACTCAGCATTAAGGTGCAGTTGGCGGAGGGGGGGCAGCTGCTTATCTTGGTCTCCGACACTGGCGTGGGACTGCCCGCCGACAATGCAGACAAGATTTTCGACGCATTTTTCACCACGAAGGTTCAAGGTACAGGTCTGGGGCTGGCAATCACGCGGTCCATTGTCGCGTCGCATGGTGGTCGCATTTGGGCCACGCCGAACTCCGGGCCAGGAGCCACGTTTCACTTTACGCTTCGAAATACAGTTGCAGTGGCCGCATGACCTCACCTGGAGATACGACACCTCGACCGGTCAGTGTTCGTTATCAAATCTGTGCCATGCCGTGTCGGACGAGCGCTTGGAACTATCGAAAAGTTTCGGAATCGCCGTCCGCGAACTACTCGACGCAAAGCGGCGATGTCCTATCACCGAGTTGAGACGTTCAAGAGTTTATCAGTCGAAAATCATGGTCCAATTATGGTCCACGAATTCTTACCAACCGTTACTTTTTACGCTTTTGGGAGCCACCCGCGTCGCGTATTTTCAGTCAGTTACTCGTTGACCGGGTTCTTTCACTGCGATATCACGGTTTCTATTACACGGTAGGTGAGCAGTTCCTCCGCTTGCCGGCTCACACTTAAACGGAGCCCTAGCAGAAATGGTTGCGGCTCATTCTGCGGCACACCCCAAAATCACAGGGCCCGTAAGTTATTGACGAGCCGGTTCAACTTGTCGGTAGTTGATTCCGCGGTCGGCTGACGGCCGATCAGTCGTCTATTCCCCAATCAACTGATGAATGCCTACCGTCTCTACCACGCAGTGTGCGAGGAGTGTGCGTGCGCCGGGATCAAACCGGCATGTAGCAGGGAATGAAAGAGTCCTACAGGAAAGGAGTAGCGAACCATCCTGACCTCGAGTTTTGCGGCGGCTGTCGTGAGGCAACCGTCGAAGCGTAAACAGAGGCATCAGCGGGCAGGGCATTGAGCTTCGAAAACTCGAATTTCGGGGTGCCGACCCTGTGCACACATGGGGAAGGCAACACTGGCAGAGGCGCTCTCGCGAGTCTCTGTCACGACCCCGCGTAGTCGCAGACCCCAGGCACGCTGAGAAACTACATGCACGAGAACCGGGAGACCTCCACAATGCCTGACGTCAAGAAAAGACAGGACGGCTCGGGAAGGCCAAGCGCCGCACGCCGAGCGCGAACGTTGCGGAGGAGTCGGACCTTGGCATAATACCGATGAACCAACCGAACAAAGTCGAGCGCCAAGCGACAGCGGAGGCTGGGGAGGGAAGGCCAAGGGCCAAGGAGAACTCTTCATCGTCCAACATGCCCCCGACACAGAGCGGGTCCAGCATGTCCCAGGGGCCATGGAGAGTACGAGAAGCGGCGAAACGGAGCAAGAAAATCCGCTTCAATGCTCTGCTCCACCACGTTACAACTTCATTCCTTCGGGACTGCTTTCACGCGTTGAAGCGACAGGCAGCACCGGGAGTGGATGGAGTGACATGGCAAGAGTACGAGCAAGACCTGGAGAACCGGCTTACTGGACTCCAGAGCCGCATCCATCGAGGAACGTACCGAGCCCAACCCTCGCGACGAGTGTACATTCCAAAAGCCGACGGACGGCAACGTCCGCTGGGCATCGCTGCCTTGGAAGACAAGATCGTCCAACAGGCAGTGGTGCTTCTTCTCGAACAGATCTACGAGGAGGAGTTTTTGGGATTTTCGTATGGGTTTCGGCCCGGACGTGGACCACATGCAGCGCGGGACGCGCTGACTGTGTCCATCGAGCGGATGCCGGTGAAGTGGATTCTGGATGCAGACATTCGTGGTTTCTTCGACAACGTGGACCACGAGTGGGTTATGAAGTTCGTCCAGCATCGGGTGGCCGATCGACGCATCCTGCGGTTGATCCAGAAATGGCTCAACGCAGGAGTGTCGGAGAACGGTCAGTGGTCGGAAACGAAGATGGGAACGCCACAAGGGGCGGTGGTCTCGCCCCTGATTGCGAACATCTATCTTCATTATGCATACGACCTGTGGGTTCACGCCTGGCGGCGGAAAGTGGCACGCGGTGCAGTCGTGACCGTGCGCTACGCCGACGACCTCGTCGTGGGGTTTCAGTACCGAGAAGACGCTGAGCGATTCCAGAAGGAACTTCAGGAGCGCCTGACGAAATTCGGGCTGGAGCTAAATGCGGAGAAGACGCGTCTGATCGAGTTCGGTCGACGGGCCGAGCAAGATCGGAGGCGGCGTGGGGAAGGGAAGCCAGAGACGTTCAACTTCTTGGGTTTTACGCATTCCTGCGGCAAACACAGGAACGGCTATTTTGCCCTTTGGCGGAAGACGACTCGCAAACGGATGGTGGCGAAGCTGAAGCAGATCAAGCAACAGCTCCGTCAACGACGGCACGAGCCGATTCCCTTGGTGGGCAAATGGCTGCAACAGGTCGTCACTGGCTACTACAACTACCACGCTGTGCCTGGGAACCTGGACAGTCTTGCACTGTTTCGCGCGCGGCTCAGCCGCCTTTGGCGTTGCACATTGCGGCAACGCGGCGACCAGCGCAAGCTCGACTGGAAGCGGTTCGCTCGTATCTGTCTTCGTTACCTGCCCCCACCGCGGACTCTGCACCCCTATCCGTATCAACGCTTCAACGTCACTTATCCGCGGTGGGAGCCGTATGCGTGAAATGCGCTCGTACGGTTCTGTGCGGGGTTGTGCCTTGAAAGCTCATGGAGTTCAGTTTCCTGAAATGGAGACCGCGGCAAAGCCTAGCTCGCAGCCGCGTACCAAGTCTTGCGTGATGTCCGGCAACGGACATTGCGAAGCGTAGACCGGGAGGTTGCAGGCCGGAACAGCCGTGAACGGCAAGATAGCCCCGAAATCGATCGTGATGGAAGTAGCCGACCTTATCCCCCAACGGGGAAGGCAGAAACTCTGGACGCGGTATGGCAAGTGTCCAGAGATGCTTCCGGGGTTCGTACCGCCAGCATGCAGCCAAAGGATTTCATGGGAACAAGGGAGATCCGTCGGGTTCAAGCCTCTAGCTTGTAGGGTTCGACAAGCCGACAAGGTAAGGACGACCTGATGACCTGACGGAAGTCAGACTGGCCGATAGTACTCTGCGGTCGGGAGAGCCGACTACACGGGGAAGCGGTCAGCGGAAGTTGAACAGTTCGAAGGAGACATGGGCTCCATTCAAAGGGAGGATTCGGCCTTCTATGCAAAGAGAAGAAACGCCAACCATGACAACGACACTCGAACGAATAGCAGAGAAAGCTCGGTGTGAACCAAAGCTCCGGTTTACGTCGCTGGCCCATCACCTCACCAAGGAACGAGTCTGGGAGAATCTATGTCAGATCCCGACCGACTCGGCGCCTGGGGTAGACGGGCAGACGGTGCCGGAGGCGAAAGAGAGCTTTGAGGTATGGATTGCAGCCATGCTTCAATCGGTACACCGCCAGGGATATCAAGCGCCAAACATCCGGCGAGTGTATATCCCGAAACCCGGGAAGCAGGAGAAACGCCCGTTGGGCGTGCCTTGTGTAGCGGACCGGGCGCTCCAGAGAAGCGCCGCGCAGGTGCTATCCGCCATCTACGAGCAGGACTTTCTAGCATGCTCGTTTGGCGGCCGACCTAGGCGGGGTGCCCATCAAGCGCTGGCCAGCTTACATGAAGTGATCTCTGGCCGGAAGGTGGAATGGGTACTGGAGGCGGACCTCAAGAACTTTTTCGGGAGCTTGAGCCACGAATGGATGCTCCGCTTTGTGGAACATCGGATAGGAGATCCGCGTCTGATCAGCTTGATCCGGCGCTGGCTGAAAGCAAGCGTTCTGGAAGATGGGGAGGTCCATGCGAACGAGGAAGGCACCCCACAAGGTGGTTCGATCAGCGTAATGCTGAGTAACGTGTATCTGCACTATGTACTCGATCTGTGGTTCGAGCGCGTGGTCAAGTCTCGGTTACGGGGCGAAGCCTATTTGGTGCGGTACATTGACGACTTTGTGTTGTGCTTCCAATATCGCGCAGATGCTCTGCGTGTCCAGAAAGCACTGTGCCAGAGACTGAGTAAGTTTGGTTTAACTCTAGAATCGACCAAGACCAAGCTCGTTGAATTTGGTCGCTTTGCGCAGCGACACGCAAGCACGCCCAGAGACGATTTACTTTCTGGGGTTCACGCTGTATTGCACGCGCAATCGGAAAGGCAACTTTCGGGTTGGGCTGCGTACGGAAAAGTCACGCCTGCGGCGCGCGTTGATGCGCTTGCAAGACCAGATGCGGCGAATGCGGCACTTATCGATCCTGGAGCAAACCGACTGCCTCAATCAAATGCTCCGCGGTCACTATGCGTACTACGGCATCGCCGGGAATATACGGGCGTTGCAG
>Ga0210410_10002160_pt1 | contig 17821 bp, 18 predicted proteins | sample IncBWC4MmetaG_FD_161058 | JGI IMG/M metagenome (GOLD analysis project Ga0210410, IMG submission 161058) | Forest soil microbial communities from Barre Woods Harvard Forest LTER site, Petersham, Massachusetts, United States - Inc-BW-C-4-M | ecosystem: Environmental > Terrestrial > Soil >... | reverse complement strand
CGACGCTCACCGCCAGGTTGACGCCTTGGATCTGGATTGCGCTCTGTGTGTTGCTGGTGAGCGGCATGTTGCTGACGATCACCGAGCCTGCGCGCGAGCTGCTCAATTGGGCCTTTCGCGTAAAAATGCTCCTGGTATTGGCGCTTGCCGGGATGCTACGGGTGGTGCAGCTGCGCATGCGCCGAAACCCGGAGTATTGGACTGAATCACCGGCGCGGCGCCACGCGGCCCGCGCCATCGGCATCGTCTCGGTGATTGTCGGCGCAAGCATCGTGACGGCCGGGCGCTGGATAGCCTATGTATAAGGCATAGCGCATGGCCGTGGAACAAGCCCTGACGTGGCTGCAGAACCTGAATTTTCCCACCGAAATTCGTGAATCGGTTTGGCTGTTTCCGACCATTGAGACGGTGCACGTATTTGCGCTGGTGTTGGTGGTCGGCTCCATCATGACCGTCGACCTGCGCCTTTTGGGGCTTGCCAATCGAGAACGCCCATTCAGTGAGCTGGCGGGCGAAATGCTCCCCTGGACCTGGGTGGCGTTTGCCGTCGCCGCAAGCGCCGGCTTGCTGATGTTTTCATCCAAGGCGCTCACCTACTACGGCAATATTCCATTCCGCATCAAAATGTGCTGCCTGCTGCTTGCCGGGATCAACATGGCGCTGTTTCACTGGCTCGGCACGCGGCATCTTGCAACCTGGGACCGGAAGCAGCCGCCGATGCCTGCCAGAATTGCGGGCGGTGCGTCGCTGTTGCTGTGGACCGCGATCGTCGCGGCCGGACGCTGGATAGGCTTTACGACTTAAGTCTTGGCCCGACCCGTGAGCCGGCGAAACCCCAGGTATGCGCCCGTGACGCACACGGCCGTAACCCCGGACAGCAATACCAGCATGAGCACATCCCACTGCGGGCGGCCTCTCAATGACGGCGTAAAATCCAGGCGGTGCAATCCTTGATGCAGCCAACGATAGCCCCGGGCATTTGCATCCAATTTGGCCACGAGCATCCCCGCCACGGGATCGACATAGTAGCGTGTGCCGGGCCCGGGAAGGATCATGCGATAGACCGGGAGTGCGACGACATCGCGATGATGGCTGAAGTATAAGTTGTCTTCGTCGCTCATGAGCTGCGGGGTGATCAGTGCCCCGGCGCCGGTCAATATGCGGGCCAGGAATTTCAAATCATCGCTGCTGAGCGGTGCGGCCGCGGCGGCGGCATCGAAGCGCCGACGCCCACCTTCTGCGGTAGCGGCGACGAAATATATCCCGCCATTGAAAGGCGCAACTTGCAGGGACACGGCATCGGATGCAGCGCCGTCGGCGAACGTCTGCAAGGCCGCGCCAATGCGCGCAAGCGACGGCTCCGGCGCGCCGCGCAGCCCGGCGTTTTCGGATTGTGTGCCGCTGCTCTCGAGCCAGCCCCAAGGGTTCATCGACAGAAGCCCGCTCAAAACCCAGCTCAGCGCGAGAACGCCGAAGATGAGTCCCGCGGCGTGATGCCACAAATTGAAGCCCTGATAGGGCGACCAGCGTCCGGCCGGTTGCGCGGCCAGCTGCCGCCAGCCGAGAAAGACGCCGATTCCCGCAAGAAAGCACCCCAGGAGCGATGTATAAATCACGACTTGGCTCCAAAGCCCTGCGTGGCGGCGCAGTTCATTGAAGTACAACCAATGCGGAATCGCTCCGAACCAGTTCCAGAATCGTTCACGGGCCGTGGTTATTTGAACCGCCTTGCCGGTGACGCTGGATACGTACAGTTCGGTGCCCGCTGCATCATCGATCGCGAATTGAAACAGCGGCCGGTCCGCATTGACGTCGCCGGCTACCGTCCATTGATCGCCGCCGATCAGCTTCAGCAGACGCGGCGCGCCTTGCGCGGCGCCGGCGAAGCTGCGCGCCACGGTGGCAGCTTGTTCGACCGAGATGCCGTCGATGAACGATCCCGTCAGCAGATCGATGGGGCGGGGATCGACCTTCGGATCCAGATACAGGACCGGCCGCCCGGCCAGCATCTCGATCGTGGAATGGCCGGCGGGCGTAGTCCTCGGCAGTAACGCCTCGGAAATCTCGCAGCACCCACGCCATTCAAGCGGCGCGAGGTGCTTCAGGCGCGCGCTTTCGCCCAGGGCAGGATAGCTGTGATACATCATGACCACGCCGGACAGGCACCACATGACCATCAGCAGACCTACTGCAATGCCGAGATAGCGATGTGATAGGAGCAGAAGACGCATCTTGACGCCGATTCACGTGCCGCATTGGACACGCCCCACTATAGCGGGGACTTCAAAACGAGTAAGTGTAATTAACCCCGAAGGTGCGCGGCAGCGCCAGGTTGTGAACGACGTAGCCATCGCCTGAAACATCATTGACGCCGTGCCCCAAGGACGATGAGTAAGTTCGATCAAATGCATTGTTGAGGTGCAGGTCAATTCGCTGATGATGCCGAGCGTCCAAGAACAGGCGGGTGCTCATGTCCACGACAGTGTAGTTGCCGTATCCAAAGCGGCCGGCATCCGAACCCAACGGTGAATCATCGACATCGCCCAGGTGAACGATGTTGATGCCGGCTCCATACGGAGCGCCTCGAGGGTGATAGTCGAATCCCAACTTCACTTGCGTGACGGGAATTTGTTTGAATTGAAAATCCGCGCCGGTTTCGCGGGTCTTGTTGTAGGTGGCGCTGAAATTGCCCGAAAGCGCGGCCGTGATGGGACCCTCCAGCGTCGCTTCGAGCCCACGCGTGGTGACCGTGCCCGCCACGTTGCCGAACACGTCCTGATTCGTATCGGGGTCGAAGGTTTGAAAATCGATCAAATTCTTGATATCGCGATAGAAGCCGATGAGTTCCCATTTCACCGACGCCTCGCCCACGGCCGCGATTCCGCCGATGGACAAGTTCACATTGGTGCTGGTCTCGGGCTTAAGATTGGGATTGCCGCGCTCGTCTTGCGGATCGTTGGCGAACAGTTCCTCCGCCGTGGGCAATCGAAATGCCGTTCCGAAGTTCGCTCTGACGAACAGGGATTTGGAAAAGTCGTATTGGCCGCTGCCGTTCCAAACCAGCGCCGATTGCCCAACGCTCGGGATGTTGTAACGCAGTCCTGCAGCGAGGTGAGCGTCCGGTATCAAGTCCGGTGTCGTGCGTACTTGACCAAAAAAAGCACTGACGTGTTCGGTTTGCTGCTGAATGACGAGCACGACATCTTTGCCCGTGTAGTTTTGGAAATCGTAGCCCGCCAGGTATTCAAAGCCGCGGTTGACTGAGATCTTGGTCAACAAATTGACGCCGTAGTCCTTGAATCCCCAGAAATCGTGATCATCGATCGTGGTCAACGATCCCGGGCTGCCGATGACGTTGTCGAACTCGGTGTAATGGGCATACCACCAGTGGTAGTAGTCCTTGATGTAAAGTTTGAATTCGTCGCTGGGCGCATAGTCGAGCTTGGCGCTGACCAGATCCTCGTTGCGCTGATTATAGGCAATCGCGGTCAACTCCGGCTGCGCGAAGTCGAGATTGGCATTGGTGTGCTCATACGCCGCGGTGAACGTGAGATTGTCTGCAAGATCGTAGGCGTACTTGCCGCCGACCGAAGTCACTTTGTAAAAGCGGCGCCGGTCGGTGCCGCTGGGTTGGAATTCATTGTCCGGCAGGGGTTCAATGCCCGGCGCCTGATCGTGGGTCGCGTACACGACGAAATGATGCTTGCCGACGCTGTCGCGATAGTAGCCGTTGTATTGTTGGGCCTGATTGGTGTCGTAGCCCGCGCTGATGGCGCCATCCGGATGGTCTGAAAAACCCTTGGTGACAATGTTGATCGCGCCGGCCACCGCCTGCGTTCCGTAGAACAGCGCCTGGCCGCCGTTCAACACTTCTATACGGTCGATCATGCCGGCGGGCAGCGTGTCGAGGGGTGTGGTCCCGGCGTACAAGCGATTGTTGATGCGAATGCCATCGACGAGCCAAAGAACATCGGTTGTTCGCGAGCCCTGCAGCGAAATCTGCACGTAGTCGAAAGGACCGTTCTTAGGGCTGATGTACAGTCCCGGACTCAAGGCCTCCAATGCGCCGGCAACATCCAAGTAGCCGCCGTTCTGAATCCTCGCCGCCGAGATGGTATCGACGCGCGTACCGTATTTGGACAGCTGTTGCGGCAGATCATCTTCCAGGCTCTTCGCGGTCACGACGACTTCGTCGAGCGCGGTTGTGGTTTCCGCCTGCGTATATCCCGCATTCAATGCAGCCCAGCAGCAAGCAACATAGATACTTGCCTTCATCCATACAGCTCCCGATTTTTATTGGCGCGGAGTATTTCACATTCCATCTGAACCGTCGCAACTCAAACGCTGCAGGCCTGCGCTATCATTCGCTCAAATGCGCCTCGCACTTATCTTTATCCTGGCTTTTCTGATTGGCGCTGCTGTTTTTGCGAACGGCAGCTATGTCGAAAGAAAACTCCTGCGTGCGGATCCCGATGGCGTGCCGGCGGATCCGGCGTTGCGGCGATTCGCGCTCCGCCGCGGTCAGCCGGCGTTCGTGGCGCATTGCGCCGCATGTCACGGCGTCTTAGGGAAGGGAGATCCGGCCAAGGGAGTGCCGAACTTGACCGACAGTGATTGGCTGTATGGCACCGGGCGAGTGGCAGAGATAGAGCAGATCATCGAGTATGGGATTCGATCCCGCAATTCGCGGGCCTGGAGTCTCGCGATCATGCCCGCCTATGCACGACCGCACCCCAACCCGGCCGACCGGAACATCCGGCCCCTGTCGCCGGGCGAGATCAGCGATTTGATTGAGTTTTTATTCCGGCAGCAAGGCCGTGCAGCGGATGCAGCGGCGGCGTCGCGGGGAGCCGCGCTATACCGCGGCGATGCGGGCTGCTATGACTGCCATTCCCTCGATGCCAAAGGCGACTCCGCGATCGGCGCTCCAAATCTGGCCGATGCCATCACCCTGTACGGTGATGGCAGCCGTGATGCTCTTTATCAGTCCATCGCCTACGGGCGCCAGGGCGTATGCCCTGCGTGGATCAAAAAGCTGGGCGCAGCGGACATTCGTGAAATAGCCGTCTACGTCTATTCGATTTCGCACCCGGGTGAAATGTCGAATGCCAACTGACCAGAAGGGAAAAGGAACTCCTTGGCGCGATCCGACGCGCGTCAGCAGCGTGCGATCTTTCGCACTCATGACGCTCGGTGCGCTGATCGGTCTTTTTCTGGCGGGGTACTCTCTGTTCACTGCCCGCGGCGTATCGACCTTGTCCGTGCCGGCCGAAGACGTTGCGTTGGTGAATCAGCAGCCGATTTCCCGCAGCGATTACCTCATTCTTTTGCAGACCCTGTATGGCGTCGACTTGAGCCACGCGACACGCGAGCAGCGGCAGAAAGTCTTGAATGACATGATCCGGGAAGAATTGTTCGTGCAGCGGGGCAAGGAGCTGGATCTGGCGTCGAGCGATCCGGAGGTTCGCAGCGCGCTGGTGAACGCGGTGGAGTTGGAAATTTCGCAAGACGCCATAACCGCGGAGCCCACCGAGGCCACTCTGCGTGACTATTACACGACGCACCCAGACCGCTACGTCAGCGAGGGCATCATGAATGTGCGCGACTGGGTGTTTCCCGCGGGTGCTCCTGGCGACATGGCGGCCGCTCTGCAAGCGCTCAAATCGGCAGTCATTCCTCCAGAAACGCTTGCACGCCTGCATGCGCACGAGTCCGGCAAGACCCAGGGCGATGAATTCTATTTTGCCGCAAAGATTCATCTTGGCGATCAATTGTTCGCAAGTGCCCGGGATCTGTCGGACGGCGCCGTCTCGGCGCCCATCCAGCTGAGTGACGGGGTACACGTTCTGTACATGGTCGCCAACAAGCGGCCGGTACCCTTCGACTTCGACAAGGCGCGGCCGCAGGTGCTGAACGACTATCGCAGTCATGCGATTGATCAATTGAAGGCGGGCGACGAGTCATTCCTTCGCAAACGCGCAAACGTCCGCGTCGCGGACGACCTGCGTTGAAACTCACCGCAATCCTCGGGTTGATTTGCGCCGCTGCGTTCGCCCCGCATTCGGCCGATTCCCATACGCGCAGTCAGTCGCATTCGGTCTGGGAGATCAACGGTCAATTTGTCGATGCGGTGGTGACCATTCCCGACATCGAGGCCGAGCGGCTCGCCACCGACGCATCGCCCGTCACTCAGGATCGCCTCAGCGGCTATCTGACTGACAAGATCTATGCCATTGCGGGCGGAAAACGCTGCGTGCTCATTCCCCCGGTGCTGTCGCTATCGGCACTCGCCGGGTTCCGAAAATTCGATTTCACATTCAAGTGCGACTCGGCCGCGAATTTGCAAATACACTCCGGCGCGTTCTTCGATTTGGTGTCCAGCCACACCAACTTCGCGCAAGTGCAAAACGCCGCCACCGGGGAATTTACGGAACAGTTGATTACGAATGAACATCAAACGATCGACGTGACCGGTGGAGCCGGCAGCCGCCTGAAGAATGCGAGCTTTTTTGAATTCATACGCATGGGCACCCTGCATATCTTTACCGGTGTCGACCACATGTCATTCCTCCTGGGGTTGGTGCTGATATCGCGCCGTCTGCGAGATCTGGTGTTTGTCGTGACCGGATTCACCATCGGCCACAGCTTGACGCTGGCACTGGCGGTAACGGGAGTGCTGCGGCCGCATGCTGAATACATCGACGCCTTGGTTGCCCTGACCATCGCGTTGATCGGAGCGGAAAACATCGTCGTTCAGACCCGCCGGCCCAAACTGGTCGCGCTCGGCGCCGCCGTCTGCTTGGGTCTCATGGCGCTGTTTCAATCCCTGGGCTTTGGCGGCCTGCCGAGCTTGTTGCTGCTCGGCGCCGGACTGTTTACGGCCAACTATCTGCTCATTTCCGGCAATCTTCGTGATGCAGGTCGATTGCGCACGCTCATTACGCTAGTGTTCGGTTTGATTCACGGGTTTGGCTTTGCCGCCGACTTGCTCGAGTTGCAGCTGCCGACGGAGCGATTGGCCGAACTGCTCGTGGGCTTCAATCTGGGTGTTGAGGCCGGCCAGCTGGCGCTGGTTGCCGGAGCAACCCTGCTGGTCGTGGCCTTGCGGAAATTCCGGCTCGTGCTGCCGCGCCCGATCGTCGTCGACGTGGCTTCGACATTTCTGGTGGCGCTGGGCGTTTTTTGGTTTGTCAGCAGGAGCTACGCGTAGACGCGGTAACAAGAAGATGGCGCTCAATTCACGACTTGGAGATTGGCTGGTCAGCGGTGCGCTGCTGCTGCTGCTCGCCGCAATGTTCGTGGCCTCACTGCTCGCGGGCCGCGTTTGGTTGCCGGTGGGCGAGGTGTGGCAGGGTCTTTGGTCGCCAGATGCAAATCTGGCGGCGACCATCATTACCCAACTGCGGCTGCCGCGCGCCATCCTGGCCCTCGAGATCGGTGCCGCCCTCGGATTATCGGGCGCCGTGCTGCAGGGCGTAACGCGCAACCCGTTGGCGGAACCCGGCTTGCTCGGCGTTTCCGCGGGCGCCGCGCTCGGCGCGGTAGTCGCCATTTATTTTGGCTTTGCGACGCATTTTACGACCGCGGCGCCGCTGCTGGGGCTGGTCGGTGCGCTGCTCGCCAGTGTGCTGACATTCGCGCTGGGTCGCGGCGGCGGCACCATCACCCTGGTGCTGGCGGGCGCCGCAGTATCAGCGCTGGCTGCCGCCGGGATTTCCCTGGCGCTCAACCTTGCACCCAACCCTTACGCGGCCTTCGAAATCATGACGTGGTTGATGGGCTCTCTTGCGGACCGCAGTTGGCTGCACGTCTTCCTGGTGACGCCATTTATTCTGCTGGGTTGCGCTATGCTGCTATTCACGGCCCGCGGAATCGATGCGTTGGCGTTGGGCGAGGCACAGGCGCAGAGCTTGGGAATAGATCTTCGACGGCTATACGTTTTGGCGGTATTCGGCACGGCAATGGCCGTTGGCGCATCCACGGCAGTAACGGGAGTCGTCGGCTTCATCGGCCTGGTCGCGCCTCATTTGGTGCGTCCGTTGATGGGCCATCAACCGGGCCGCATATTGTTGCCCGCGGCGTTGAGTGGAGCGCTGCTGCTGTTGTTCGCCGATATTGCAACACGAGTGTTTCACGTCGGGACCGAAATGAAGCTCGGCGTTTTGACCAGTCTGATTGGGACGCCGTTTTTCTTCTGGCTCGTCGTGCGGCTGCGCAAGACAGCGCCCTAAATAGACCAAGGAGAATGTTGTGACACAGCATGTTTTGGTGGAGAAGTCCGAGAAAATCTTGGTGCTCACCTTGAACCGTCCGGACAAGAAGAATGCACTGACTCGCGCCATGTACAAGACGCTGGCCACGGAAATCACGAATGCGGATACGGATCCGAATATTCGCTGCATCCTCATCAAGGCCAACGGGGACATGTTCACCGCGGGCAACGATCTGGCTGATTTTGCCGCTGTCGGAAACGCGACCGCAGCGCCCAAACCCGAGGATGCCAATCCGCTGTTGCCCGCTCTTGCGCGAGCCAAGACTCCGATCGTTGCGGCGGTAAACGGCCGCGCCGTGGGGGTTGGAGTCACGATGCTGCTTCACTGCGACATGGTCTACATGGCAGCCGACGCGCTGCTCTCGACACCCTTCGTCAATCTCGCCTTGGTACCCGAGGCCGGCTCAAGTCTGTTGATGCCGCTGCGCATCGGCCATGTCCGCGCCTTTGAAATGTTTGTGCTCGGCGAACCGGTGAACGCGGAAAAAGCGGTCAGTTGGGGAATTGCGAACCGGGCAGTGCCGTCGTCGGAGCTGCATGCGACGGCGCATACGGCGGCCATTGCCATCGCAGCACGCGCACCGGCGTCGGTCGTCGCCACCAAAGCGCTGATGCGCGACCAATCGGCCATGCTGGCGCGCATGAGCGAGGAAACGGGTCATTTCGTGCGGCAACTGAAGTCGGCGGAGTTCAAAGAAGCCTTTACCGCATTCTCAGAACGGCGCGCGCCGGATTTCAGCAAGTTCGGTTGAATCGTGCACAAGGCGATGCTCATGATGCTGGGATCGGTGCTGCTGCCCGGCACGGCGCCGGCACTTCCCGCAGCGCTTGGGGCCCAGCACGTCATGTCCCTCAGCATGTGTACCGACGATTTGTTGCTGGAGCTGCTGCCCCCGGAGCGCATTGCTTCGGTTACTTACTATTCCCGCGACCCGAGCAATTCTTATCAGTGGCCGCAGGCCGCGAAAGTGCGGGTCAATTTCGGCACAGTCGAGGAAGTGCTCGCCGAGAAGCCCGATCTGGTGCTTGCCGGAACCTACACCACGCCCTCTGCGCGGTCGCTGCTCAAAATGCTTCATTGGCCGATGCTCGAAGTGCCGCCGGCGGCGGATTTCGACGAGATTCGTAGCGTTACGCGCCAGGTTGCCCACGCGCTGCAGAGAGACGAGGTGGGCGAGGCGCTGATTGCAAAAATGGATTCGACGCTGCGGGCATTGGCTGCAACCCACCCGCCGCAAAAAATCCGTGTGGCCGCCTGGGGTGAGGGCGGCTCGATCCCCGGCAAGGGGACGATGTTCGATTCCATTCTCAGGGCGGCAGGCGGCGTCAACATCGCGGCGTCGCTGGATAGCGGCGCCTACACGTCCTTTGACGTGGAACAGCTTCTCGTGGCGCATCCCGACATTCTGGCCTACGCCAGCAATATCACTGATACCCCGGGGCTCAATACCGATCTTGCGCGCCACCCCCTGATCCTGAAGCTTTATTCAGGGCGACAAGTGACTTATCCGGGCGCTCTTTATAGTTGCGGGGTGGTCGAGAGCGCGGACGCCGCGGTGGCGTTGCGGGCCAGCCTGTTACTGGCCATGCGCGGCGGTTCATGAGCATCCTTCACGCATCGCAGATTTGTGTACGGCGAGGACAACGCGCGATTCTCGATAATGTCTCGCTGCACGCAGAGTCCGGCGATTTTATCGCCGTCATCGGCGCAAATGGCGCCGGCAAGTCGACGCTGCTGTCGGTACTGGCGGGTCTGTTGAAGCCCGATTCAGGTACGGTGCTGCTGGATGGCGTCTCCGTTCACACGCTCTCAGGCATGAAATTGGCGCACCGGCGCGCCTATCTGCCGCAGAATCCGCGTTGCGAATGGCCCATTTCAGTGGAGCGTTTGGTGGCGCTGGGACTGACGCCGACGCTGCCGGCGTTCGGCGGCTTGCCCTCGAGTTTTGGGCCTCTGATCACGCAGGCACTGCAGGCCTGCGATTTGCTCGACCACCGCCAGCAGCCTGCGACCACGCTATCCGGCGGCGAACTTGCGCGAGCCATGCTGGCGCGGGCGCTGGTCGCAAATCCGGATGTGCTGATCGTCGATGAACCCATCGCCGGGCTTGATCCGAAGCACGCCCTTGATACTTCGCGGCGCCTGCAGGCATTGGCAAAAAGCGGCAAGCTGGTGATCGCCTCAGTCCATGATTTGACGCTCGCGGGCCGCTATGCGAGCCGAATTTTCGCGCTGGCGAATGGCCACGTGCACGGCGACGGTGCCACTGAGGGTACGCTGACGCCTGCATTGATACGTTCCGCATTCGAGGTGGACGCGTGCGTCTCGGGAACCCACGGCAGTCTCTACGTCGATTACGCCGGGCCGCCTTGAAGTTGCTTGGCCGCCTCAAAGCCACAACGGGATTACTGCGGTGGTCCTGCGACGGTGGTAAACGCAGCGGTGATCAGCAGTATCAGAGCGCCTAAGACCATCTCGGTCTTTACGGAACGTCGAAAGTAAATGACGGCCTTGGCATTGCCGCTCAGGAGCTTCGGCGTCAAGTACAACTTGTTCACCGCGGCAAGACTCAAGAGAGCGGCGACCATGAGCAGCTTCATGGCCATCATTCGTCCGTAGTCGCTGCTCCAGAATTGCGCCGCGTCGCCAATCAGCGTCCACAGCACTCCCGCCCCGGCGGCCAACAGCAGGGCCACCACACCGAGCGCCAGTTTTCCGAAACGTGATGCGAGCAAAGCGGCTTCGCGGTCACTGCCGTCGCGCGCGGCTATCAGCAGCGGACCCAATGCGCCCAGCCAAAACGCCGCGCACAGCAGGTGCAGGCACAACAGCAGGAGGGGCGCGGCGTTCGGCAGCAGCCCACGAATGTGCCCGACGCCTGCGAAGGAGATCGCGGCGGCGGCGGCCCCCAGCAGCGCCAAGGCTCGAAAGCGCGGGTTCGAGGGGATGGCCAGAGCGGCAAGGGCTAAGCCTGCCATCCGCATACCGGTTGCGCGGCCCTCACCCGCGCCCAAGATCATGCCTAGAAAGCCGCTATCGAACATCCCTGCAAGCTCACCGCTCATCGAGGCGCCGCTCAGCAGGACCTTCGCGCCACTGGCCAGCGCGGCGGCAATAAGTAACGAGCCAGCCAGACTTCGAATGCGCGAGCGCAGCAACTCATCCAGCAAACTGCCGCAATAGCTTAGGAAAAAAATCGCGCCGGCCGCGCCGAGAGTAGCTGCATACGTGATCGCCTTGGCGCACACCGCCGCGGCGTCCCAGCCGGTTAACTCCAAGGATTGAGCCTCAGGAGTCCTTTAAGCCGAGATCGAGAATGCAAAGGAACCCTTGGTCACGTGCCCGTCATCCGCGGCCACGGCGGTCCATTGGACCGTGTAGCTTCCCGGAGCAAGCGCGGGCAGCGGAAACGTGAACGACGGGCTGGCCTTGGCGTTCTTGTCGACGGCAATGGGGATCTCCTTGCCACCGCCGGTCAGTTTCAATACCGCAAGCTGCGCGGCTTCATTGAACGTCAGGGTCAGCGCTTTGGGCGCTGCGGTAAGATGCGCATCCTTGGCTGGAAACGAACTCTGCAGTTTCGCGTGCGCCATACACGGACCGGCCAGCATCGTGCCGGAGAGAGCCAGCGCCAGGATCGCCTGTTTAAGCATAAATAAACCCCGTTCTCAGCGGATTCGATTCGTCGTGCAATATACTCCATCCATGATTTTATACGGTTACGGATTGAGTTCGGCTTCCTATCGGGTGCGTATCGCCCTCGCACTGAAGAATTTGCCGTACACATCGATCATCAAAAACTTGCGCGCCGGCGAGCATCGGCTCGCGGACTTTCTGCGCATCAATATTCAGGGTTTCGTGCCGGCGCTGGGTTTGGACGATGGCGCGGTGCTCACCCAGTCCGTGGCCATCATGGAGTATTTGGACGAGATCTACCCAAATCCGCGCTTGCTGCCGGCCGAGCCCTTGGCCCGCGCGCGCGTACGCGCCCTGACGCAGTCGATCACGAGTGATTTACATCCGCTCAATAATTTACGGGTGCTGCGCTATCTCGAAGACAGGTTGAGCTTGGACAAGGAAACGCGCGACGCTTGGTATCGGCATTGGGTGCAGGTGGGATTTGACGCGCTTGAGCGATGGCTGATACGGGACGCCGCAACGGGACGATTCTGTCACGGCGACGCACCGACGCTGGCGGATGTCTGCCTGGTGCCGCAAGTATTCAATGCGCGCCGCTTCGCGGTCGATATGAATCCCTATCCGAGAATTTTGGCGATCGATGCCGCATGCCGGGAATTGGCCGCGTTTCAGGCGGCTGCACCGCAAGCGCCGTGAGGCGCACTCGCGGTTCAGCGGCTGGCCGAAAACGAATAGCGCAGAAACAGCAGCTTGCTGCCGCGACGTGCATCGATCAATTTGCCCCACAGCGGATCGCGCGGCGCGAATGACTTGCCCATCACGAGGCTCATTCGCCGATCACCGAACTCCCTTCCCGACAACTGCGGCGCGAGCGACAGAAACTGCTCATGGATGAGCCGCTCCTTGTAAAACGTGCCCAGCAGCCGCGGACCGCCTTCCACGAGGATACGTCCAGCGCCGCCGATCACGCGGCTGATTTCCTCAAGGATGGCCGCTGCCGGAATCTCTCCGGCACGGCGCCGGATCACACGGATTTGCACGGTATCGGGGACTTTTTGTTTGAGCAGCCGCTTCGCGCCCTGCGTGGTTGTCATGATCACAGCCGGCACCTGTCCGGAGGCGAACACGGGCAGCCGCAAGTTGACCGGTCCCCGGCCGCTCACGACCACGTTGAGCGAGGCCGCGGGGTTGCCGAGATCACGTTTCAGTTCGCGATATTCCCGCGCAAGCTCGGGACAAATGGCCTCGGGTGTCCAAACATGCCGTGGATCGGCATCGAGCGTCCCGGAACCGACGATCACGGCATCCGCCGCGGCGCGCAGCAACCCCATGACCATGCGATCCTGGCCGCTGAAGCCACTGATGTCGCCGCCGCCGCTGTGCCCTTTGACTTGCAGCGATACGACGCCGTCCAAGGTGCTGACGAAATTGCTGAAGACGTAAAAGCGCGAGCGGGGCGTTGAGATCCGGAAGGACCCGTACAGCCGTGCCAATCTTTGCGGCAATGGCAGTATGAGACCGCGGGCCGATTCAAGCAGCGTGTCGAGGGGCGCGAACTTTGCAGGACGCCGTTTACTCTCATTCATTCCGCACTCCTGGTAGTGGCGTAGACGCGGTGTTCGCGTAGGGCCATTCCTACGCTCAAGCGTCGTCGATCCCCGAGGCCGTTGCTGCTATCGTAACAACAATGCAAATTTCCAGACGATTGCGGCAGATTGCCTTCGCGATGGTATGGAGTGCACCCTTCGCCATCTCGGCGGAGCCCATCGAACCCCCACCGCAATCCCAGCCCGCGCCTGGCCCCGCCACCGGTCTCTCGGATTCTGCCGGTTTGCGCGCGACCGTATTCGGAACGCCGCCGGAAGCCATGGCGCCATTGCCCGCCAAGGTACCGCTCTACGAAATCAATATCACGTTGCCCTGGAGGCTCCCGGTTCCGGAGATTCTCTGGTTTGACGCGAAGCTGCGCGTCTGGCTGTCTGCCCAAGACAGACCGGCCCCGCTCGCGATCGTCATCTCCGGCACGGGGAGCGATGGCAACAACAAAACAATTTCCATCCTACGCGCGGCTCTCTATGGAGCCGGCTACCACGTTTTGACCATGCCCTCACCGACGTTTTCGGGATTCATCGTGTCGGCGTCGAGCACGGGAGTCGCCGGCGACCTCATGCAGGATGGCCATGATCTGTACGCGGCCATGCAAGAAATAATTGCGCATCTGCCACCCAAGGTCCGGATAACCGATATCGACTTGCTGGGTTTCAGTTTGGGAGGTGCGAACGCGGCCATCGTCAAGTCGATCGACGCAAGCGAGGGCAAGCTCAAGGTTCATCGCGTGGTCATGATCAACCCTCCCGTCAGTCTGTTCTCCTCAGTGGGGCGCCTCGACCGGCTGTTTGCGTCCACCATCGGTCCCGGCGAGATGGGCGTGGACCTCTTGTATCGCCGGCTCTATGCGCAGCTTGCCAATTTGTACCGCGTCTCGGACCGGCTGGAGCTGGATGAGAAGTTCATCCTCACCGCGGCCGCCGTCACGCTCAAGACGGACGCAGAATTCTCCCAGGCAATCGCCTTGGCGTATCGCCTCCAGTTGGTCGATATGTTTTTCATCGGGGATCTGTACGCGAAGACCGGGGTGGTCATCGATCCTGAGCATCGGCCGAAGGTGGGCGACTCGCTGGAGGACATCCAACGCGATCTGCGCGCAAAGCCCTTCGCCGATTACTTTACAAGAGTCTTCGCCCCGTACTATCTCCAGCGCCGCCCCGAGGCGAGTAGTGCGTCCTTGATTGCCGCCAATCGTCTCGACATCATCGCCGATGCGTTGCGCTCCGACGGCGACTACTACGCGCAAACCAACAGCAACGATCTGATTCTCAACAGGCGCGAACTCGATTGGCTGCAGGACACGCTGGGCCCCCGAATCGTCGTCTACGACCACGGCGGCCATTTGGGTGAAATCGGCGATCGCCAACAAGTGGCGGACATGTTGGATATGTTGGCGGGCCGTTGGCCGCGGAGCGCACCATGAAGACTGCGGTGCTCATGAGCGTCGGCCTGTTGGCGCTCAGCGGCTGCGCGTCGCAAATGGTGTCCATCCGCACCGTGCCTGACCAGACGCCGGCGGCCGACAACGCCGCGGCACTGGCCAATGCCGCGGCATTCGCCGAAGCCGTTGCCACCGAGTCAGCTGAGGTTGAGTCCGTTGCCGCGGAGACCGCGAGCGGCTCCCCGCCCGAGGTCCATGGCGGACCCGAAGCCGCGCCGCTGTTGACGCCGGAGGACGCGCCGCCGATGTACACCTACGATCCTTGGGAGCGCTTCAACCGCTTTGCCTATCGGTTCAATGCGCGCTTCGATGAAGCAATCTTTCTGCCCGTGGCCAATACCTATCGGCGGGTGCCGAGCCCGGTTCGCGCCGGCGTGCACAATTTTTTTGCGAATATTGCCGAGATCGACAGCGTGATCAACTACACGCTGCAGTGGCGGCTCAAGTATGGGTTGCGCAGCCTCGAGAGACTGGTGATCAACAGTACCATCGGCATCGGTGGCTTGATCGACGCTGCCACGAAACTGAAGCTTCCGGGCACTCCCACCGGCTTCGCAACGACACTGGCCAAGTGGGGGATGCATCCCGGACCGTACCTGGTGATTCCACTGCTCGGACCCTCGACGCTTCGCGACGGCGTCGGGTTTCTGGCCGACTATGGGGCAGAGTACGGCATCAATATTGCCGGCCTGTATCGTGGGAACGTGTCGTGGGCATTAGGTCCGGTCAACACCATCGATCAGCGGGCGAACATCGATTTTCGGTACTATTCAGGCGGTTCGCCCTTCGAGTATGAAACCATTCGGTTCCTCTATGTCCGCAGGCGCTTGATTGAGGATGTGGGGCTGCGTGCCAACGAGCGGCCGAAAAAACCGGCGGTCGAGGTGCCGGCCGGCAAGTAAGATTGTGCGCAGCGCTCGCCAGCGCGCGGTGTGGCAGACTAGGAGACGTCGAGTGTGTCGACGTCGATCTCAAGGGGAGTGGTCTGCATGCGAAGCCCGCCAACTCTGGCTTGTTCTTTATTTGCTGCACTTTTGGGGGTCAGCGCCTGTCAGAAAACCGAAGTCACGGCCGCGGCTCCCCCGGCGCCCACGCCTTCGGCACCGCCATTTCAAATCAAGGCCAGCATTCAAGAACTGATGGACGCGGTCATTGATCCAGCGGCGGATGCGCTCTGGGATTCGGTCAGCATTACGGAGACGGTGAAAGGCACGGTCTTTCGGCAACCGCATACCGACGAGGAATGGCAGGAGGCGAGACGGCACGCCATCTCTCTGATAGAAGGCACCAATTTGCTGATCATGGATGGGCGCAAGCTCGTGGCGCCGGGCAGTCCCGTCCTCGATCAGGGCACCTCGGGCGTGCTGAGCGCAGAAGAGGGCCAAAAGCTGCTCGACTCGAAACACGCCACTTTCGTGGAATTTGCCCGGGCGCTGCGCGATGCGGGCGAACAGATGCTCACGTCCATCGACAAGAAAGATTCGACCGGCATGATGAATGCCGGCGCGGCGATGGACGGAATCTGCGAGAGCTGCCACCTGACATTCTGGTACCCCAACCAAGTCATTCCGCCGCTCCCGCCTGATTTCGGTTTGTCCAAGTCGGCGCCCAAACCCAAACGCATTCCGCTCAGCCCGTAGGGACTGGTTGATAAATCCGCGAACTGCATAGCTCCGTTTTGCGCGCTGCGCAATTATTGTGACACTCGGCAAAATCGGCCGTATATAGCTGTATGACCCCTGAGCATGCGGCGCCCGGTCGGTTGACGGAGTTCATGGAGACCAACGAGCTCAACTGGGATGCCGTGTATGCCCGCGAGGCTCCGCGCATCTACAACTACTTTCGATTTCGCCTCGGCGGCGAGTCAGACGTCGAGGAGTTGACGGCGCGAACCTTCGAGCACGCCTGGCGGTCGCGGGCACGATACCGCCGGGATCTGGCGGCCTTTGCCACCTGGCTGTTCAAGATTGCGCAGAACGTGGGCACGGACTATCTGCGGGGGCGACGTACGCACTTGCCCATCGATGCGGCGCTTGAAGTGTGGGCGGAGGGCACGCCCCAACAGGATGCGGAGCGGGGTTCGGACCTGGCGAGGCTGGCGCTGTTATGCGAAGCGTTGCCTGAACGCGAGCGTGAGTTGGTTGCGCTCAAGTATGGCGCGGTAATGAACAACCGAATGATTGCGGAGCTGACAGGCTTGAGCGAGTCCAACGTCGGCACCATCCTCCATCGGGTGGTTCAGGCCTTGCGCGAGCAATGGTGAGCCCATGAAAAACGACTTGAACGATGATTTTCTGCAGCGCTTGCGCGTCGAGCCGAGCAAAAAATTCCTCGCGACGCTGAAGGCAAATCTGAACCGACAGTCGATCACCCAGGCAAAGGCGCAGCGCACGCTGTTTCGTACGGCGCTATTGGCGGCATTGATCGGAGGCTCCGCCGTTGCGGTCGCGTTCACGGTATTCCGAGCGTCGCCTGTCGTCAGCACTCTGGCGCGCTTCGCAGGCATCGGGTCCCCGCCATCCGCGCCGTCGAAAATTGCCGTGGAGCGCAGCGGCGGCGGTGCGCCGAAGACGCCCGGTGCCACCGCGCAGGGCGGTATACCGCCCACATCCGTGCCGCCTGGGGCCGAGGTGACGGACGCTGCTGCGAAGCAGTCCCGCGCGGCTTTTGTAGTTGCCGGTCCGACCGCGATCATCCTGAATGCCCAGGAGATCGCGCGGCACTGGACAGTCGCTGCACTGGAATTCAATCTAACCTCGAGCACCGAAGCGCTGGCGATGTTCTGTCATGCGCCTCGGACCTTGGCCGACCCCGCGGGCTCCGTCGACATCGCAGGTGCGAGCCGCCGTATCCTGGCGTC
>Ga0210410_10002159_pt1 | contig 17828 bp, 13 predicted proteins | sample IncBWC4MmetaG_FD_161058 | JGI IMG/M metagenome (GOLD analysis project Ga0210410, IMG submission 161058) | Forest soil microbial communities from Barre Woods Harvard Forest LTER site, Petersham, Massachusetts, United States - Inc-BW-C-4-M | ecosystem: Environmental > Terrestrial > Soil >... | reverse complement strand
TCCAGCTCAAGGGCCATGCCGTGCTGCTGAACGCGCTCGCGATGCTGCACGCCGCGGGCGTCCCGGTCCACGCGACGCTGCTCGGCGACGGTCCGTCCCGCCGTGCGCTCGAGCGGCTCGCCGAGCAGCTCGAGCTCGGCGAGCTCGTCACGTTCGCCGGCGCCGTCGGCCAGGACGAGATCGCGTCGTGGTACGCGGCGGCCGACGTCTTCTGCCTGCCCTCGTTCGCCGAGGGCCTGCCCGTCGTGCTGATGGAGGCGATGGCGATGGGCCTGCCCGTCGTCGCCTCGCGGATCACCGGCGTGCCGGAGCTCGTGGAGCACGATCGCAGCGGCCTGCTCGTGACGCCCGGGCGCGCCGACGAGCTGGCCGCGGCGCTCGCGCGGCTCGCGGCCGAGCCCGAGCTGCGCGAGCGGCTCGGGCGCCGCGCGCGCGAGACGGTGCTCGAGCGGTACGACGTCGACCGCTGCAGCGAGCTCCTGCACGGAGTCCTCGAGCGCACGGTGGCGCGCGCATGACGCCCGCAGCCGGGCGCAAGCCCTCCTACCGCGAGGGGCTGTGGTTCGGCGCTCTGTCGTTCGGGTCGATCGCGCTCCTGAGCGTCTTCTCCAGCGTCGCGATCGCGCGCATCTACGGCGTCGAGATCATCGGCCAGTTCGCGCTCGCCTACGCCCCCGTGGGCGCCGTCTGGTACCTGTCGTCGGTGCGCGAGCAGGCCGCGCTCGTGCGCGAGCTCGCGGCCTTGGAGCCGCGCGCGCCGCGCGTGACCGGCCTCTTCGTCGGCGTCTTCGCGTTCTCCCAGACGCTCACGCTCGTCGTCGGCGGCCTCGCGGTGCTCGCGAGCTGGTTCGTCTTCCACGGCCCGATCGACCATCCGAGCCTGTTCCTGCCGGCGCTCGCGAACATGGTCACGTACGTCGTCCTGATCAATCCGAGCTGGAACCTCGACACGATCTTCTGCGCCTTCCGCGCCGGACGCCAGCTGTTCTGGATCCGCCTCATCCAGGCGGTCGTGTACCTCGTGGTGGCGATCGGCTGCGGGCTCGCCTGGCACTCGATCTGGAGCATCGTGATCGCCACCGCGGCGTCCGCGTTGACGGCATTGATCCACCGCTGCGCACTCATCAGGCGGCTGATGCGCTGGCGCGTGCCGCGAGTCGAGATCAGGGCCGGCCTCCGCACGCTGCCGCAGATCGTCCGCTTCGGGCTGAAGATCACGCCCGGCATGCTCGCGGAGGGCGTCAGCAACGAGTCGGGGACCTGGATCATCGGCGTGATCGCCTCCATCGCGACCGTCGGCGCCTACAGTCGCGCCTGGCAGCTCGCGCGGCGCTTCGTCGACCTCGACGTGCGGATCTGCGAGATGCTCTTCCCGACGCTCGTCGAGCGCCACGCAGCCGGCGATGACCACGGCTTCGACCGCGCCCTGATCGACACGATCCGCTACGTGCTGATCGGCCTGCTGCTGCTCGCCGCCGTCGGCGCCGGCGCCTCGAACGGGATCATGGACGTCTTCGGCGGCGGCTTCCGGCGCGCGGCGCCCGCGCTCGCGGTGCTGATGGTCCTGCCCGCGCTGCAGACGGTCTCCAGCATCTTGCGCCACGCTCTGTTCGCGCTCGACCGGCCCGTGGCGACGACCGTCAGCGGCGGGCTGAGGATGGCTGCCACGCTCGCGGTCGGCATCCCGCTCTCGCTGTGGCTCGGCTCGGTCGGCACCGGCGCCGCCGTGATCGTGGGACTCGGCGTCGACGTCCTCTCCATGGCGCCGCGCGTGCACCGGGAGCTCGCCTCGCCGCTGCGCGTGCTGTGGCCGCTGCGGCAGGTCGCGGCGCTGCTGGCCGCGTACGCCGCGGGCATCGTCGCGTCACGCGTGGTCGACCTCGCGATTCCGACCTTCGCGGGCCTCGTGCTCGCGACGCTCGCCGGCAGCGCCGCCTACGTCGCGGTCCTGCTGACGGGCGGGGCGCTCAACGCCCGCGATCGTCAGCGCCTCGCCGCCGAGCGCGGGCGACTGCGTCTGCGACGTCCGGCGATGCTTCAAGGGGAGGCCGGCTGACGGCCGATCCGCTGGCGCAGCCATTGCATCTGCTCCCTGCGCACGTGGCGGCGGATCGCGGCGTCCGCGCGTGGCCGGCGTCGCAGCGCCGCGAGCGTCCAGCCGAGCGCGTAGGAGAGGCCGCAGACGACGTACGGTCGCTTGCCCAGGCGCCGCGCGGCGCCGAGTGCGACCCACAGCGGGTGCGCGCCGAACGCGTACGCGCACGCGCCCCAGCGGCGGAAGGCGCGCAGTCGACCGTCGTACGCCCCGGTCGGGCGCAGGTGGATCGGATCGCCTCCGGGGATGGCGACCGTCTGCGTGCGCCAGCCTCGCATGCGTGCGTGCGAGGCATCGATCGTGTCCCAGCCGAGCGTCGCGGGGAGGGGCGAGATCTGCTCCAGGCAGGTCGTCCGGTAGAGCTTCGTCGCGCCGCGCACGTGCTGGGGCGGACAGTCCTCGCGCACGAGGTCGCCAGGGGGCGTGCGGATGCTGAGGTAGGCGCCGACGATGCCAAGCCGCGGATCGTGCTCGAGCTGCTGCTCGAGCGTCGCGAGCGTGGCGGGGCTGAGCTCGAGGTCGCCGTCGAACTTCCCGATCGCGTCGGCCGGCCGGCTGAGCTGGTCGCGCGCCCACGCGAACGCGACGAGCTCGGGCGCGAGCGCGAGCCGGTCGCTCGCGAGCGGCTTGGGCGGGCGCGTCAGGACGCTGGCCCAGTCGTGCCGTGCGGCGAACGTCGCGGCGATCGCCGGCGAGCCGTCGGTCGAGCCGTCGTCGACGAGCATGAGCTGGTCCGGGCGCCGCGTCTGGCGCTCGACGGAAGCGAGGAACGACGGCAGGAACCGTTCCTCGTTGAAGAACGGGACGATGATGACCATTCGCGTCATGGCCGCGGGCAGCCTAACGGTGTCGGGAAGCCCGCGCGACCGGCGCGCGGCCTCAGCGGCCGGGCTCGCGCGCAAGTTTGGCATGTCGCGGAGCGTTTGAGCATGAGAACCGCGTCTCCCGAGGTGACCACGTTGAGCTCCGTCGACACCGAGCCGTCCCAGCGTTCGAGCGCGTCCGTCCCGTGCCCTGCGGCCCGGGGAGCCGGCCGATGACGACGAGCGCACCGCCGCTGCCGCAGCACGAGCCGGCGATCGCCGAGCGGCCGTCGCCGAGCGGATCGGGGGTTGCGACGCCGGGGACCGGACTGGGCCGCGCGATCCGCCGCCGGCCGTGGTGGCTGCTGATCCCGATCGTCCTGCTGACCGTCGCCGGGATCGCCGCCGGGCTGCTGCGCCAGCCCGTCTACCAGGCGGAGTCGCGGCTGCTCGTCGGCAAGGTCAACCCCGGCACGCCTACGCTGCCCGGCTTCGTGCAGGCGTCGACCGCGCTCGCCGACGCCTACAGCCGCTCGATCGCCGCCACCGACGTGATCGATCCGGTCGCCACGCAGCTCCGCCTTCCGTCGCTCGTCGTCGCCTCGCGGCTGACCGCCTCGCCGGTGCCCCAGAGCCCGGTGATCCGCGTGATCGGGGAGGGACCGACGGCCCGCGCCGCGACAGCCTTGAGCGCGCTGGCCAGTCAGCGCCTCACCCGCTACGTCACCCAGCTCAACGCCAGCAGCGGGGACGGGCCGAAGCTGCTCGCCAGCTACCGGGGAGCCGTCATCGACGTCGGCCGTGCGGAAGCGCGCGTCACCGCGTTCCATGCGAGCTTCGCCAAGCACCCGACCTCGAAGGCCGCGCGCGCGCTCGGGCAGGCGCGCGCCGACCTCGACGCGACGCAGCTCCGCGCCCGCGCGATCGGCGCCGCGTACGCGGGCGACCAGCAGGCCTTCGGCTCCTCGACCGGGATCGTCTCCGTGCTCGCGCTCGCGCAGCAGGCGAGCAGCGACCGCATGCACAAGCTCGAGCTGCTCGGCTTCGTCGGCCTGCTCGTCGGCGGCGTGCTCGGGCTCGGGCTCGCGTGGTTCCGCGAAGACCAGCTCTCGCGCCGGCGCCCGTCCGTCGCCGGCTGAGGCGCGCCGTGCGATGGAGCGCCGGAGCGCGTTCACCCCGCCCTGGTACGTCTGGCTCGGCGGCTCGCTGCTCGCGGCGGGCCTGCTGCTGCGCCACCCGCCCGCGCAGCTCTCCGGCTACGGGATCGTGCTGGCGCTGGGTGCGCTCGCAGCCGTGGTCGGGGTCGTCTGGTTCCTCTGGCACGTCGACGCGTCCTACGGGCTGGTCGCGGCGCTCTGCCTGACGAGCTTCTCCGGCAACTGGGCGGCGCTCGGTCTGACCGGCTTCCCGCTCGTCCCCGACCGGCTGCTGCTCGCGCTGACCGCGATCGCGGTCGTCGTGCGCGCGCCGGGCGCGCGCGATCGGCCGCGCATGGTCTGGCGCCCGGAGCATCTGCTGCTGGGGCTCACGCTGCTCTACGTCGTCGCCTCGGCGGCATGGGCGGGGACGCTCGGGACGCGCACCGCGATCTTCGCGGCGATCGATCAGCTCGGCGTCGCGCCGTTCGCGCTGTTCCTGCTCGCCCCGCTCGTCTTCCGCGACGAGCGTCGGCGCAACGTGCTGCTGATGGGGCTGCTCTGCCTCGGCACCTATCTCAGCCTGACGGCGATCTTCGAGGTGCTCGGACCCAGGGCGCTGGTCTTCCCGCGCTACATCGCAGACCCGTCCTACGGCCTGCAGTTCGGCCGCGCGCGCGGGCCCTTCGACGAGGCGGTCACCGACGGCTTCGCGATGTTCGCCTGCGGCGTCGCCGCCGTCATCGTGCGCCAGACGTGGCCGAGCCGCGCGATCCGGCGATGGGCGACGCTGCTGCTGCCGCTGTGCGCGCTCGGCTGCCTGCTGACCCTCGAGCGCGCGGTGTGGATCGCCGTGGTGCTCGGCGCCGTCGCCGGGATGCTGACGACGCGCGAGCTGCGGCGCCGGGTCGTTCCGGTCGTGCTCGTCGGCCTGCTCGCGGTCGGCGCCGTGTACGTGGCCGTGCCGGGGATCTCCTCGCGCGCGAGCCAGCGCGTCGCCGACCGGCTGCCGGTCTGGGATCGCCAGAACCAGACCGCGGCCGGGCTGCGGATGCTCCAGGACAAGCCGGTGCTCGGCTTCGGCTGGCGCACGTTCCAGCGTGACAGCCAGCCGTACTTCCTCCAGGCGCCGACCTATCCGCTGACCGGCTCGCAGACCGTGCTGCACAACGTCTTCCTGCTCAACCTCGTCGAGCTCGGCCTGCTCGGCACGGCGATCTGGCTTGCGGCGGTCGCGGCCTGCATCGGCGGGGCGATCGTGCGCCGCGGCCCCCCGCAGCTCCAGCCCTGGCACAGCGGGCTGGCCGCGATCGCCGTGTTCTGGCTCGTCGTCGTGCTCTTCAACCCGCTTCAGCAGACCTTCTCGGAGCTGCTCCTGTGGACATGGGCGGGGATCGTCGCGGGTGGCGCCTGGCGCGCCCGTGGCACGGCCCCCGACGACGCCGGCGCGTCCGCGGTCGCGAGCAGCGTCTGAGCCTCGGGCAGCGGGCTCCACTCGCGCCGCGCTCCGATGCGCGCGCACGCGAGCGCGTAGCGCAGCAGCACGCGCGGCGCGTGCAGCCGTGGGCGGCGTGCGCCGTCGAGCGTGCTGACGCTCGGGCGCCGCGAGAGGTGGCGAGCGGCAAAGGCGCGCAGCTGGCCGCGGGGCATCAGCAGCGCGTCGATCAGGCTGACGTTGGCGAGCGCCTGGGCGTTGCCGCCCCGGCACGACCAGTTGGCCAGGCGCTGGGCGGCGCGGACGCGGGCGCCGCCCGGGCCGCGCTCGAGCAGCCTGTCGGGCAGGCCGACGGTCCGTCGCGCGCGGTCCGAGGCGGCGAGCAGCGCGCCCTCGAGCTGCGGGTGGTCGGCGGCGATCGCGGCGAGCGCGCAGTTCGGGACCGTGGCGCCGAGCGCGTCCGACCACGCGGCGAGGTCGGCCGCGAGCCGCAGCCCGACGAAGCCGTCGCGGGCGTACGTCAGCAGCAGCATCGCCAGCTCGTCCGCAGGCTGCGCGCGCCAGACGTGGAGCGGGTCCGGGACGCTCCGCTCGACGACCGCGGCGGCGAAGTCCTCCTCGTACCAGTGCACGCGCCAGTGGAGGTCGATCGGGGGCAGTCCCGGGGACGCGGGCCTGAGCGCGTGGTGGAGGACCGGAAGGCCGCGCCGATCCAGGCGCATGCTCGCGCTGTCGTAGCCGATTCCGACGAGCACCTCGCGCGCGCGCGCGAGGTCGGTCGGGTGGACGAGCAGGTCGACGTCGGTCCCGATCCGCATTCCCGGGACGCCATGGATCGCGCGCCCGAGCAGCGGTCCCTTGAGCGGGATCGCGCGGATCCGCGCGGCGTCGAGCCTGCGCGCGAGGTGCACGGTCAGCGTCTCCTGCGCCTCGCCCGCCAGGGCCGTGCGCAGGGTGGCGTCCGCGACCGCCGCATGGAACGCTTGCGGCAGACGGGCCCCGGCGAGCGTCTGGGCACGGGCGCCCAGCAGCGGCAGCAGCCGCTCGGACGACAGCACGGCGGCGAACGTGCCGGGGTCGATCTGCTCCACGAGCGCCGCGGCGAGCGGGCGCATGCGCTCCCGTCGCTCGGCGGTCCCCGCGAGCGCGAGCGCGAGCGTCCATTCGGGCAGGGCGGGCGCGCTGGTCATCGGCGGCCGCTCAACGTGCCCGCGATCACCTGCAGCCGGTCCCAGGGGAAGCCGGCGAGCAGTTGGCTCGGTCCGTGTGCCGGATAGGCGCCGAGCGGATCGACGCCGCCCGCCGGCGCTTCGGCGTAGAAGGTGATGCGCGGGCTGGTGTCGCGGACGACGATGCCGTAGCGCTGGGCGGCACGGGCGATCGCCCGGGCGGGCGCGGGGAGGTTCAGCCTGGTGACGTCGAGTGCCGGATCCAGGCGCAGCCGAGTGCCCTCGGGCAGGCTCGTCGCGGCGAAGCTCACGCCGTCGGTGCGCTGGGCGGGGGAGCGATAGAGCCACGCATGGGTGTTGGGGACGGCGAAGGCGAGCGCGTGATCGATCTCGCCCCGTTGCAGCTCGGCGGTCCGGATCAGGCCGCCGAGCAGCGGCAGGCTGGTGGCGGTGGCACCCCAATAGCGCTTGGCGCCGGGCCATGCGGCGCGGGAGAAGTAGCCGGGGTTCGCATGCACGCGCGACATCGCGCCGCCCCACTGGGCCTGCCAGCCGCCGGTCGGCGAGCGCGCGAGGTGCCAGAACTCCCACAGACGATCGGCGGAGGGTTGCCAGACGGTCAGCTCGTGATCGCTGCCCGCCGATGGCACGGCATCCGCCGGCAACGGCACCGCCCTCCACGCGCGCTGCAGTGCGGCGTCGGGGCGGTGGTCGACGAGGCGGACGGAGACGAGCGGCCGCCCGGGCGGGACGATCGAGAGCGTCGTGCTGGCGTCGACGCGCGGGTCGACGCCGCGCGCACGCTCGTCGCGGGCCTCGCGCGCGAGCTCGGCGACGATCGCGCGCGACGTGCTCGAGATCCGCAGGTTCGGCCGCAACGGCGCGTTCCAGACCCCGCCGACGGCGAACGGGCGCACGACCGGCGGCATCGCGCTCGCGAGCGTCGCGCTGGCCGCCGCGTGCGCGGACGCGTCGCCCGCGCTCGCAATGCCGCTTCCGCACCCGCAGCCGGCCGCAACGGCCGCCGCCGCGGCAAGCGGCGCGGCTCGGCCGAGGTGGATGAGCGCATGGCGGGTCGTCATCGGCGTCCAACTACCAACGTCGTAGAGGTGCCGCTTCTCGCGTGGCAGGCCCCGGAGGGCAGGCGAATCCGGGGGCGCGAAGATCCGTCGAATCTCAACCTCGGCCGTGTTGACCGCCGCAGACCGACTCGTCAGGATGCCGCGCATGCTTGGCAGCAGAGTCGCCGCGGCTGCGGCAACGGTCGCAGCCGCGCTGCTCTTGCCGTTCGCGTCCGTCGCGTCCGCCGGTGCGATCGCGCTCGACTCCACGTTCGGCAGCGGCGGCGTCGTCCAGACCTCGTTCGCCGGTGTGAACGCCGACGCCGGCGGCGCCGCGCTCGACGGCCTCAGCCGCCTCGTCGTCGTCGGCGCGGCCGGATCCCCGCGCCACATCGTGCTCGCGCGCTACCTGTCCAACGGCGCGCTCGATTCCTCGTTCGGCTCCGGCGGCGTCGTCTCGACGCCGATCGGCGTCGGCTCCGCGGCCTCGGGGATCGTCGTCCAGGGCGATGGGGACATCGTCGTCGCGGGGATCAGCTTCAGCACGCCCACCGCGTCCGCGGCGACGGTCGCGCGCTACCAGGCCGACGGCCGGCTCGACCCCGGCTTCGGCTCCGGCGGGATCGCGGTGCTGCCGAGCGTCGGCCGCGAGGTCACGGGCGTCGCGCTCTACGGCGCCGGCAAGCTCGTCGTCGCAGGGGCGGGTCAGGCCTCGGAGCCCGGCTTCTCGGTCGCCCGCCTGACGGCGAGCGGCTCGCTCGACCCGACGTTCGACGGCGACGGCGTCGCGCGCGTCCACAACGACGCCGGGCGCTGCGGCCGCAGCAACGAGTCGGGCGCCAACAGCGTGCTCGAGCTGCCCGGCGGATCGATCCTCGCGGCCGGTCTGTGCAGCGGGCGCGGCGGTCGTCCGCAGACGTTCGGGCTCGTCCGCTTCAAGGGCAGCTCGAGCGCGGACGACGAGGCGCTCGACACGTCGTTCGCGTCGCATGGCGCATCGGTCGTCAGCCCGGTGCCCGGCGTGCCGGCGTTCCCCGTCGCCATCGTGCGCCAGCCCGACGGCATGCTGCTCGAGGCCGGGCAGTCGGGCATCGCCAACGGATCGGGCTCGAAGGCGGTGATCGTTCGCCGCGAAGCCGGCGGCGCGCTCGACGCGGGCTTCGGCGTCGATGGCGTGCGCAGCTTCCGCCTCCCGGGGACCGACTCGTCGGCGACGGGACTTGCGCTCGCGCCCGACGGCTCGATCTTCGCCAGCGCGACGGTGCGGCCCCAGGGCGGCTTCGGGCTCGCGCAGCTGACCTCGGACGGCATGCTCGCCGCGGGCTTCGGCTCAGGGGGCACGATCCTCACCGCGGTCGGCCAGCCCTCGCCGAAGGCCTCGGAGCCCGCATCCGGCACCGTCGGCGTGCTGCGCCAGGGCGACGGCAAGGTCCTCGTGGTCGGCAACTCGCGCGTCGCCGGCCACGACGCGTTCACGATCCTGCGCTACGCGGCGCCGCCCTCGGCCGGTGCGGGGGTCGGGCCCCTTGCCAGACCTCACGCGCTGGGATCGCTTCGGGTTTCGGCGCTGACGTACGACGGGCGCACGATCGCGGGGCGCCTGCGCTGCCGCTCCAGCGCGTCGGGCTCGTGCCGCGGGCGGCTCTCGCTCGCGTATGGCTACGCGAAGCTCGTCCTCGTGCACGGCAAGCGCCAGCGCCGGCGAGTCGCCGTCTCGCTGGGGTCGATGAGCTTCTCGCTCAAGGCCCACGCGCTGGGCAACGTGCGGATCCGTCCCGCCCGCAAGGCTCGACTCGTGCTCGGCGGCCGCAGGCGCGTCGCAGTGCTGGCGACGTTCGCGAACGCGACGACGCATGAGCGCGCCGCGCAGCACACGGGCTTGACGCGCATCAAGCGGAAGCGGTAGGGCGTTCGCTGCGCAGCCTGTCGGCCGGCGCCAGGCTCCGCTACGGCATGCCGTCGCGTGCTACGGCCCGGTTCTGACGACCTGGAGCCGGCTCCATGGGAAGCGAGCGAGGAGCTGGTCGGGTCGCCTCGCCGCGTACAGGCCGGCGGCGCCGCCGTACGGATCGCTGCCCGTCGGCGCCTCGGCGTAGAGGGCGACGTTCGGTGCCGTGTCGCGCACGAGGATCCCGTAGCGCTGCGCAGCCAGCGCGATCGCCCGGGTGACCGGGGGCAGATGCAGCGCCGCGACGTCGAGGGCGGGATCCAGCCGCAGGCGCGTGCCTTCGGGCAGGCTCGTGACGCCCGTGGTGGTGCCGTCGGTGCGCTGAGCGGGCCAGCGGTAGACGCCGGCGCGCGTGTGCGGGACCGCGAGGGCGAGGGCGTGGTCGATGTGGCCCTGACGCAGCTCGGCGGTCCGGATCAAGCCGCCGAGCAGCGGCAGGCTCGTAGCGGTTGCGCCCCACCAGAGCTTGGCGCCGGGCCAGGCGCTGGCCGAGAAGGAGCCGGGGTTCGTGTGCACGCGCGACATCGCACCGCCCCATTGCGCCTGCCAGCCGCCGGTCGGCGAGTGCGCGAGGTGCCAGAACTCCCACAGCCGGTCGGTGGAGGGCTGCCAGATCGTCATCTCGTGGTCGTCGCCCGGAGACGGCCTGGCGCTCGCCGGCACCGGCACCTCGCTCCACGCCTGCTCGAGCGCCGGGTCGGCGCCGTGGCCGACGAGCCGCACGGGCACGAGCGGCTGCGCGGCCGGAACGACGTAGACGGTCGTCGTCGCCCACGTGGAGTTGATCCACGGTCCGGTGCCGGCACGCTGCTCGCGCGCGACCTCACGACCGAGCTGGGCGATCAGCTGCGTCGAGTCGGGATCGAGCGGCGTGACGGACGCCAGCGGCGCGTTCCAGATCCCCGCGCTCGCGAACGGGAGCACGACCGCGGCTGACGCGGTCGTCGGTGCGATCGCCGCTGCTGCGAGCGCGAGCGCTGCCGCGCGCGCGGCAGCACGGTGCCGGCGGCGCGGCGCGGCGCGGCGATCGGTTCCAAGCCGGTGCATTGAGCGTTGGTCGGCCGGGCGCACGACCGTCGCGAACGGTAGCTGCGCGCCTGGACGAAGATCGGAGTCGACTGGGCGAGATCTGGCACTGCGTGGCCGCTGCTGCGCGGCGATCACGCCTGGTCGTCAGCCCGTCCGCCGACGTCGTGCTGCACCTGACTTCCCGATGCTTCAGGGATCCGAGGCGGATGCCGACGAGGTACGCACCAGAGGTTCGATGGAGAGCTGATCCGCGAGATGGCCCGAATGACGACCAATCGGGATGGCGCCGCCATCCCCGGCCGCGAGCGCAGGCCCGGTGACGCTCGGACGAGCGATCGCCCCGCGCCGCCGCGTTCGCGCGCGACGTCGTCGGCCGCCGCCGCCGCGGCGATCGCCGGCCTTGTCGCGGTGCCGCTCGCCGCTCTCGCCGCAGCGGGGCCATGGCTCGTCGCCGCGCTTGGCGCGACGGCGCTCGCGGCCGCCGCGGCATTCACGATCGCAAGCATGCGCGCAGCGCGGGCGCAGGCGGCCGCGTCGGCGGGCGCGCCGCTGCTGGACCACGTCACGGGACTCGCGAACGGCGCCGCACTGCGCGCAGACCTCGACGACGCGCTCGCGCATGCGGGCGACGCGACCCGTCTCGTGCTCGCGCTGTTCGTCCTCGAGGGGCTCAAGAAGTACAACGACGCCTACGGCCATGCCTGCGGTGACGCGCTGCTCGCGTGGCTCGCGCGGCGGCTGCGCGACGCGGTGGGCGACCGCGGGACCGTGTATCGCATGCGCGGCGGCGACTTCGCGGTGCTCGCCGCCGGTTCCGAGCACGCGACCGCCGAGCTGCGCGCCGCGGCCGCCGCGGCGCTGTTGGAGGCCGGGGACGGGTTCATGGTGTGGTGCTCGGTCGGCGAGGCCGTCCTCCCGCGCGAGGCGCGCAATGCCGGCGAGGCGCTCAAGCTCGCCGACCGCCGCGCCCACGTGCACCGCAACACGCCGCAGGGCAGCGCGGAGGCGCGCCCGCCGGAGGACCCGATCGAGGCGCTGCGCTTCGTGCGTCCGCGCTACGACGTGGCCGAGCTCGCGACCGCGCTCGGCCGGCGGATGGGCGTGCCGTCCGACGATCTCGCCGACCTCGAGGCGGCCGCGCAGCTGCGCGACGTCGGCAACATGGCGATCCCGAGCAGCGTGCTCGCGCGCACCGGCCGGCTGGCCGAGGAGGAGTGGCGCTTCGTGCGCCTGCACACGCTCGTCGGCGAGCGGCTGCTGGCCGCGAACTTCGGGATGGAGCATGTCGCGACGCTCGTGCGCTCCAGCCACGAGCGGTGGGACGGCGGAGGCTATCCGGACGGCCTCGCGGGCGAGCAGATCCCACAGGGCGCGCGCATCGTGTTCGTCTGCAGCGCGTTCCAGGACATGACCTCCGCACGCCCGCACCGGCCGGCGCTCGACGTCGAGGCCGCGCTCGCCGAGCTCACCGACGGCGCGGGCACGCAGTTCGACCCGGCCGTCGTGCAGGCCTTTCGCGAGGAGTTCGCCGCCTCCCGCGCGCGCGTCCCCAGCCCGCTCGAGCCGCGTGCGTGGCGGCGGATGCGCGTGCTCGTCGCCGAGGACGACGCCGCCTCGCGCTTCCTGCTGCGGCGCGCCGTCGAGGCCGCCGGCCATGAGTGCGTCGCGGCCGAGGACGGCACCGCCGCTTGGGAGGCATACCGCCGCGAGCTGCCGGAGGTCGTGATCAGCGACTGGCTGATGCCGGGGATGGACGGCGACGAGCTGTGCCGCCGGATCCGCGAGGATCCCGACGCGCCGTACACGTACTTCGTGATGCTGACCGCGCTGGAGGACAAGCAGCACGTCCTGCGCGGCATGCAGGCCGGCGCCGACGACTTCCTGACCAAGCCGCTCGATCGCCAGGACCTCGACATGCGGCTGATCGCGGCCGCGCGCGTGACCGCGTTGCAGCGGCGCGTCAAGCACCAGCAGCAGCTCATCCAGTCCGAGCTCGACCTCGCGGCGGAGATCCAGCGCGGTCTGCTGCCCGCGACGCCGCCGGCCGTCGCCGGCGCCGAGCTCGCCGGCCTCTGCGTCCCCGCGGCGAACGTCGGCGGCGACTACTTCGACTACATGACCGACGAGCAGGGCCGCGTCGTGCTGATCGTGGCCGACGTGGCCGGTCACAGCATCAGCGCGGCGCTGTTGATGACGATGGCGCGCGAGGTCCTGCGCCGCCAGGTCGCCGATGCGAAGGCGCCGGCCGAGCTGCTCGACGCGACGAACCGCGCGCTGTTCGCCGACCTGGTCGCGACCGAGCTGTTCATCACCGCGTTCTGCGCGCGCTACGACCCCGCGACGCGCCTGCTGCAGTTCTCGAGCGCCGGTCACAACCCGCCCTTCCTGCGCCGCGCCGACGCGAGCGTCGTCCCGCTCGAGACGGAGGGCACCGCGCTGGGGATCCTCGAAGACGGCGACTACCAGCAGCGCGAGCTGCGGCTCGCGGCGGGCGAGGCGCTGCTGCTCTACACCGACGGCGTCGTCGAGGCGGCCGACCCCTTCGAGACGCCGTTCGGCGAGCCGCGCCTGCGGGCGCTGCTCGCGGGCGCCGGCGGCGACGGCGCCCGCGACCTCGTCGAGCGCGTCGTCGGCGCGGTCGAGGCGCATGCCGGCGCGCGCCGGCAGGACGACGTGACGCTGCTCACGCTCTGCACCGCCGCACCGGCATGAACGTGCCCACAGGCCAAGCTCCCCGCCAGGCGGCGATTTTCGCATCCCCGCAGCGCGTTAGCATGCGGCCTTCACCGATTGGCGGAGACACGAGCGTGACGCATCGGACCGGGCCCATGCAGCGATGACCGAGGCCTGGCAGCAGCTCGCGCTGGCCGTCCTGGAGCCGGAGCGCTTCGAGGACCGGCTCGACGCCGCCCTGCGCGTGGTCAGCGAGGCGACCGGGACGCCCGACGGCTACCTCTACCTCGCCGAGCCCTCCGAGCGGCGGCTGCGCCTCGCCCAGACGCGCGCGCGCCCGGCCGGCGATCCGACGCGCGCCCCCGCCGGGCCGCTGCCGCGCCAGCTCGAGGGCGGCGTCGAGTGGAGCGCTCCGACCGTGCCGCTCGAGCTCGTCCGCTCAGTCGAGCACGAGCACGAGCGGACCGTCGTCACGCCGGTCGGCCCGCTGCACTCGCGCCCGCTGCACGAGCCCGACGGCCGCCTGCTCGGCGTGGTGCAGAGCGGGCCGGTCGGCGGTCGCGGGCTGCGCCGGAGCGCGCGCCGCCGGCTCAACGCGCTCGCCGCCCCGCTCGGCCTCCTGCTCGCCCGCGCGCGCCGCGAGGAGACGCTGCGTCAGCGGCTCGCCGCCGCCGAGGTGGGCCTGCAGGCCAGCCGGCGGCTCGCCGGCGCGGCGGTCGACCTCGACCGCTTCGTCGGGCTGCTGCTCGACCTCGCGCGCACGAGCACGGGCGCGCGCTCGGGCTTCGTGGCGATCGTCGAGCGGCCCGGCGAGCCGCCGCGCGTGCGCGCAGCGGCCGAGATGACGCCCGGCTTCGCCGAGCAGGTGGACCTCTCCCCGGCCGGCGGGCTGTTCGACTGGAGCCTCGCGGTCGCGGGCGAGGACGGCGGCGCGCTCGTGCTCGAGGACGTCGATGCCGCGATGCGACTCGGCCTGCACGCGCCGGTCGCGGTGCCGCTGATCGAGCGCGGCGAGCCGCTCGGCATCTTCGCGCTCGACTTCGGCCCCGGGGCCACGTTCGCGGAGGGCGCGCTCGAGCTGCTGGAGACGTTCGCGCGCCAGGTGACGCTGATGCTCGACAACGCGCGCCTGTTCAGCGCCTTCTCCGACCGCTACCTCGACACGGTCAAGGGGCTCGCGGCCGCGCTCGACGCGCGCCGCCCGCACACGCACGACCACCACGAGCGGGTCGCCGCGGTCGCCGTCGCGATCGCGCGCGAGCTCGGCGCCGGCGCCGAGGAGGCGCACGCGCTGCGCGAGGCCGCGCTCGTCCACGACGTCGGCCTCGCCGGCGCAGCCGCGATCGAGGGCGGCAGCGACGCCGACGTCGAGCACCCGACGCTCGGCGCGAGCCTGATCGAGCACCTGCCGCTGGCGCCCGTCGTCGCCGGTGCGGTCGCGACCCACCACGAGTGGTTCGACGGCTGGGGCTTCCCGCGCGGGCTGCAAGGCGAGCAGATCCCACGCGCCGGGCGGATCCTCGCGCTCGCCGAGTTCCTCGTCGAGATGGGCACCGGCGACGCGACGCGCGCGCCGTGGCCGGCGCAGCGGCTCGCCGAGGACGTCGCCCAGCGGCGCGGGAGCCAGTTCGACCCGGAGGTCGCCGACGCCGCGCTGCGGCTCGCCGCCCGGGGCGCCCTCGACCTCGCGCCGACCGGCGCCTGAGATCCCATCCCGAGGAATCGACAAGGAGCAGCGATGGACTACCGGATCGATACGCAGGACGGGGTCAAGGTCGTGCGCCTGTCCGGGCCCGTGGACGTCAGCCAGGCGCTCCAGCTGCGCGAGCTGCTCGGTGGGCAGATCGACGGCCCGGGCGCGCGCGTGCTCGTGGACCTCTCCGACGTGACGCTGATCGACTCCTCCGGCATCGGCGTGATGGTCGGCGCGCACCGTCGCGCCGACGGCGCCGGCGCGGGCGCCGCGTTCGCGCTCGCGGGCGCCGGGACGACCGTCGCACGCGTCTTCTCGCTGACCCGCACCGATCGCCTGCTGCGGCTCTACGACAGCGTCCCCGCAGGCGTGGAGGCGTTGCGCCCCGCGTGATGCGATGCCCGCGCCCGTGCACGACACGCTCGCCCTCCCGACGCGGCTCGCAGCGATCGACGACGCGCGCCGCTGGGCGAGCGGCCACGCACGCGGCGCAAGGCTCGACGAGACGACGATCGCCGAGGTCGAGCTCGCGATGACGGAGGCGCTCTCCAACGTGATCGTCCATTCCTACGACGAGCGCGACGGCGAGCGGCTGCTGCTCTCGCTCGACATCGACGACGAGAAGCTCGCGTTCGGGATCCGCGACCGCGGGCGGCCGTTCGAGCCCGCGCGCTACGAGGCGCCGGACCTCGACGCGCCCGCCGAGCACGGCTACGGCGTCTTCCTGATCGAGCAGCTGATGGACGAGGTCACCCGCAGACCGCTGGACGACGGCGGCACGCTCGTGCTGCTCGTCCGCTACCGAACGGAGCAGCCATGAACGACGTATGCCTCGTGCTGGAGGGCAGCTATCCCGACGTGACCGGCGGCGTCTCCGCCTGGGTCGACCGCCTCGTGCGCGGCCTCGGGGACGTCTCCTTCGCCGTCGCGCACCTGTCCGCGGAGGATGCGCCCGCGCCGACTCCCGTCTACGCGCCGCCGCGCAACCTCGCCGGCGTCACGCGCGTCGCGCTCGACCCCGAGCGCGCGGCGCCTGCGCCCGCGACGGCCGACGGATTGCCCGCGGCGCGCGTCTACCACGCGCTCTGCACGGGCGCCGCCAGCGCGCTCGCCGCCCGCGCCGCCGCCGAGCGCGGCCGTCCCTTCCTGCTGACCGAGCACGGGCTCGCGTGGCACGAGGCCGCGCTCGGGATCGTCGGCTGCAAGCCGAACCGCGCCCCGGCCCGACCGCGTCCGCACGAGCTGCGCGAGCGCGCCGGCGCGCTCGCCGCGCTGGCGCGCGAGGCGTACGCCGCGGCGGACGTCGTCACCAGCGTGTGCACGCCGAACGTCCGCGCGCAGGTCGCGGCGGGCGCGCCGCCGGCGCGCGTGCGCGCGATCCCGAACGCCGCGCCGGCGGCGGCGGCGCCGTGCACGCCCGCCGAGCGCGAAGGCGAGCCCTTCCGCGTCGGGCTCGTCGGCCGCGTCGTCGCCGTCAAGGACGTCGCGACGTTCCTGCGCGCGGCGGCGATCGTCGCCGCGCAGCTGCCGGACTGCGAGTTCGTCGTGATCGGCCCGCTCGACCACGACCCGGCGTACGCGCGTGCGTGCCGGCGCCTCGCCGCCGAGCTGGAGATCGGCGAGCAGGTGACGTTCACCGGCGAGACGGACCCCGCGCCGTGGTACGCGCGGCTCGACGCGCTGGCGCTCACGAGCGTCAGCGAGGCCCAGCCGCTGGCGCTGTTGGAGGCGATGGCGGCCGGCGTGCCGGTGCTCGCGACCGCCGTCGGCGGCTGCCCGGAGCTCGTCGCGGGCGCCGGCCTGCTCGTGCGTCCGCGCGATCCCGCCGCCGTCGCCGCCGCGCTGCTGGCGCTCGCTGCCGACCCGTCGCTGCGCGCGCGCCTCGGCGCCGCCGGCCGCGCGCGCGCCCTCGCCCGCCACGCGCCGGCGCGCGTGCACGCCGTCTACCGCACGCTCTACGCGCGCGCCGCGGAAGCCGTGTAGGAGCCGCCGCGATGGCGAAGGCGACCGTCCTGCTGTGCACCGAGGGGACCTACCCGTTCGCCGGCGGCGGCGTGAGCACGTGGTGCGACATCCTCTGCAACGAGCTGAGCGAGTACGAGTTCCTCGTCTACACGGTCACCGGGGCGCCGGAGGTGCGCTTGCGCTACGAGCTGCCGGCCAACGCGCGGCGGCTGCTGCACGTGCCGCTGTGGGGCGTCTCGCAGCCGGCCGACTACGTGCTCGCCGGGCTCCCGGCGCGCGAGCTGCGCGCACGCCGCCGGCGCACGACGCCGCGCGCGGTCGCGGAGGAGTTCCTGCCGCTGCTGCGCCGCCTGCTCGGCGGGCTCGCCGGCGACCCCGCCGAGGACGACGGCCGGCTCGTGTGGGAGCTGTGGCGCTTCTTCGCCGCGCACGACTGGCGCGCCTGCTGGAAGTCGCGTGCGGCGTGGGACCTCTTCACGGCCGAGCTCGGCGGCGCGCCCGACGCGACGGTCGACGACCTCACGGCCGCGCTCGGCTGGCTCTACCACTGCCTGATGCCGCTCGCCGCGCCGTTGCCGCGCACCGACCTCGTGCACACGACGATCGCCGGCTTCCCCGGCCTCGCCGGCGTCGCCGCGAAGCACGAGTGGGGCACGCCGTTCGCCGTCACCGAGCACGGCGTGTGGCTGCGCGAGCGCTACATCGCGATCTCTGCCGGCGAGCTCACGCCGTTCGCGAAGCGCTTCCTGATGCACCTCTCGCGGTACGTCGCGCGCGTGAACTACGCCTGCGCCGACGTCGTCTCGCCGGTGACGGACTTC
>Ga0210410_10002158_pt1 | contig 17835 bp, 17 predicted proteins | sample IncBWC4MmetaG_FD_161058 | JGI IMG/M metagenome (GOLD analysis project Ga0210410, IMG submission 161058) | Forest soil microbial communities from Barre Woods Harvard Forest LTER site, Petersham, Massachusetts, United States - Inc-BW-C-4-M | ecosystem: Environmental > Terrestrial > Soil >... | reverse complement strand
GAAGCCAGCGGACCTTCGCACGGCCCGGAGGACGCGCCGGTTACGCTGGTTGAGTTCAGTGACCTGCAATGTCCGCACTGCAAGGAGGCCCACCCGGCCATCGAAAAGCTGATGGCGGAGGACAAGAATGTCCGCGTCGTATTCGAAAGCTTTCCCCTGCCCATGCACGATTGGGCTGCCAAGGCAGCCGCATACGCTGACTGTGTGAGCCGCAACTCCAACGACGCTTTCTGGAAGTTCATTCAGAGTGTCTATGGTGCGCAAACCGACATCACGGCCGCCAACGCGGACGAAAAACTGACTGGATTCGCCGATAGCGCTGGAGTCAAGGGCGCGGATGCTGCTGCCTGCGCCGCGAAACCCGAAACCACAACTCGAGTCGAAAAATCCATCGCTCTGGGAAAGGCCCTGGATGTTGACAGCACGCCAACCCTGTTCCTCAACGGCCGCAGGCTTCCTGCTGTCCCGTACGAAGTGCTCCAGAAAATGGTGGCCTTCGCCGCCAAAGAAGGCGCCCCGGCTGCAAAGTAGGTTTCGACCACACGTGGGGGCGGACGCCGCGTCCGCCCAGCGCCGCAAAACGCCGTAGCTGTGTGGCAGTTCCAGGGAGTTTCGCCGTCCCCGGACGGGGCGTCCGGGGCTGCGTGGTTTTGGGCGAGTGTTCGCCGCTGTTCTACTGGGTACTGCTCTTAGGCATCCACACTTCGGTGCTCTCACTGGGGCCGAGAGCGACCACATGCGGCGTAATTACCACCAGCAATTCATCCGTCTCGTCCATCTTGCTGTTGGAAGTCATTATCTTATTGATCCCCGGAACGGCTCCGAGACCCGGAATTCCGTTGAGGCTCAGTTGCTCGCTTTGAGTGAGCGAGCCGGCTACTACCGCGGGTTCTCCATCCACCAGCGTGATGCTGCCCTTGTATTCACGATTCGCGATCACCGGCACGCCGTTCAAACTTTGCCCCGCCAAGGTGCGGAAGTCCATCTCGAAGGTAAGGCCAACGTCCGAGTTCGTGTAAACGGACGGTTTGGCTTTCAAGGTTAGACCCAGATCCTCGTAGCTGAAAGAAGGGAACGGCGCCTGAAAGCTCCCATTCTGCAGCACCCGGGAAATGGCCGCGGTGTTGAACACCGGCGCGAAACTCGCATTAAGAATCGGAAAACGCGAGCCCAGACGAAACGTTGCCTCGTTCCCTTGAGCTGCCCGCAGGGTCGCGTGCTCCAGCGTTTTGACCCAACTTTCGTTGAGCGAGAGTTCGCCGCTTAACGTTCCCAAACTTAATCCCATGAAGGTCAGGCCGCCGCCAAAGGTAGCCAGAGGCTGGCTGAAAATCGAGTTTTGCTGGCCTCCCAGTTGCGCAATTAAGCCAGCCAGCCCCTGCGAACCGGCTTGGTTGATGCCTCCGCTCGAGATCAACTGATTGATTAAGTCCTGAATATTTTGCCCGCCCAACCCGGTCAGCGCGGCGATTGCGCCCGCTGGGATATTAAACAGCGTGAAATCATTAGGGATATGGATTCCCATGTTCCGCGTCAACTGGTGGTCAATCTGAAATATTTGTACATCCAGGATGACCTGCGGGCGCGACCGCCCCAGGCTGCCAAGCATTTTGGTAACCCCATCCAGCACGCCCGCCGGAGCCCGCACCACTAGCATTCCGGATTGTGGCTGCTGGGCAATGAAGCGGACATCGAAGATGGTCCGCAACAGCGTGGTCATTTCCGTCAGATCTTGCAGCGTCGCAGCGCCTGGGATGTAAAACGTGCGCATCGCCATGCGGTCAAACTGACGATGATTTTCGCTGCTGTCGCGCGCCACGACGATCTCTTTCTCCGACAATGGCGCCCAGAAAGTCCCGGTCACGCCACAAGCCGCTCGCAGGGCCGTGTAGAAGTCGACGCCGTCGATGTCGAAATGAACGCGCCGCGAGGGCGCGGATTCGTCGAACTCAACCGCTACGCCGAAAGCCGCAGCCACCTGCGTCAACAGCTCATGCGAATCCCCGCGAAAGTGGAAGTCATGGAAACCGGCCTTGGGAACGACCCGCAACTCGGAGGACTCAGCCACCACTTGGGGCGTCCCAGTTGCCTTGGGCGACCATTCTTCGAGCGAATCCCGCAACCGCTGCTGTGCGAATTCGTTTCCCGGATCAAGATTGGACGCGCTGCGAAACTCTGCCTGCGCTTCCACCAGCTTTCCCTGGGTCAGATTCTGGTTTCCGCGCTGCAAGTGATCGAAGACCAATTGCTGCCGAACCATGGCCAGTGCGGTCAGATAGTCCAGGTTCTTTGGAACCAGGCGGGCGGCAGCATCAAATTCCTCGAAAGCTTCATCGAAGCGTTCGGCTTTCTGTAGCTTCAAGGCCTTGGAAAAAGCTGCTTTGGACTTCTTCAAATCTGCTTGTGACGGATTGCAAGCCGAGTCGCCGGCCGCCGTCTGCGCGCAAGCCAACACGGCGAGATTCTCCGGTTGGTCGGCGGCAAGGGACACCGTCGCCAATGCCACAACCGCGACAGCAAAGCCCCACTTCATGCGCATGCTCCGATTGTAACCGGGAAAATCCAGGGCCGAACCATATCCAGCAGTGTCGTGTACCTTCGGGTGAACTCTATAGGAACGACCGAAGGAGGTGTCCTTGCAAGAAAAGAGGTCAGCGGTCAGCATTCAGCACTCAGCCATGACGCCGCGCCCGAGTGGCGATCCCGGACGGGCTGAGTGCTGACTGCTATTTGGAAAGTTCTCCGTTTTGGCGTATAAAAGTGAGTGGAGACGCGCATGTTATCCCCTTCGTGCGGCGGCAAAAAATCCGTTAAATCGAGCGAGGAAGCATGTCCAGTGTAACCACCGCGCACGCCCCCAAAGGTCTGGAGGGAGTAGTTGCCACCACCTCCAGCATCTGCTACATCGACGGAGACCAGGGTGTTCTGGCCTACCGCGGCATCGATATTCACGAACTCGCTGACCACTCTACGTTCGAAGAGACATGTTATCTCCTCTGGTCCGGCCGCCTGCCCTTGCGTTCTGAACTCAAGGAAATCCGCGAACGCCTGGCGGAGGAACGTAAGCTCGACCCCGCAATCATCAACCTGCTGCGCACCGCCCCCAAGCACGTCATACCCATGGACGCGTTGCGCACCGCGGTATCCGCGCTGTCGTTCTACGATGCCGAGGAAAAGAGTAACGACCACCAGGCCAACATCCACAAAGCAATTCGTCTGACTTCACAGATTGCCATGATCGTGGCCGCCTATGACCGCATTCGCAAAGGCAAGCCGATCGTAGAGCCCGACCGCTCGCTCTCCCACGCCGCGAATTTTCTTCTGATGCTCAACGGCACCAAGCCCACTCCGACCGCAGAGCGGGCCCTCGACATCGCACTCATCCTGCACGCTGACCACGAACTCAATGCTTCCACCTTCGCCGCCCGAGTCACCGCCGCGACTCTTTCGGATATGCATTCCGCCATCGTCTCGGCCATCGGTTGCCTGAAAGGCCCATTGCACGGCGGAGCCAATGAAGCCGTGTTCCATATCCTGGAAGCGATCAACAAGTCAGGTTCCGAGCCGGTGGAGTACGTCAAGAAAATGCTGGCCGAGAAGAAGAAGATCCCCGGCTTCGGCCACCGCGTCTACCACACCGAAGACCCGCGAGCCACGCACCTGCGCAAAATGTCGCAGGATTTGGGAAATTCCAACGGCCAGAGCAAGTGGTTCGAAATGTCGCACGCCATCGAAGAATTTGTGAAGGCCGACAAAAAACTCAACGCCAACGTGGATTTCTATTCCGCCTCGACCTACCACATCCTCGGCATCGACGTAGACCTGTTCACCCCAGTATTCGCCGTATCCCGAGTCAGCGGATGGACCGCCCACGTCATCGAACAACTCGACGACAACCGCCTGATCCGCCCCCGCGCCGACTACATCGGCCCACCCTACCCCCAACACTGGCTCCCAATCGAGAAGCGCTAAGAAGTGTGGTGCGGGCGCCAAAACAATCTTGTCATCCCGAGCGAAGTCGAGGGACCCTGCGTCTCCCGGAACGCCAGCCCACCAAATCTCACCCTCGCTAAGAAGAAGGGTGCCTCATCTTTCCGTGTTTGTGCGGAAAGATGGGAAACGAAAATCTCGACAAGCCCCCGGCATCCACTTCTGAAATAGGATGAGGTCGTGCGCCTCTAGAGATTAAAGATGCCCACCCTTGAAAAAGCCAAGGGTGGGGCAGCCTCGCACTTTTCAGATCGGAAGCGTGGGCCACCCCAGCTTTCTAACTGCGATCCTGACGCACCACTCCGCCACTAAACATCAGCCACCAAGCCTCCCGATACTTCTCATACCGTCCCCGCGAACCATTCCCCTGCGGATAAAACCGCAAACATTTGCGCGGCGCAAAAGCCTTCACCGGAACCAAGTACCAAATATCCAAAGGCACAATGTAAACCGCCAGAAAATCAATCTCATCCTCCGTATAAGCCGCCGTACAACCCCGCGCCGTGATCGAGAAACGCCGCTCCCCCACATACCGCGTCGACTTCACCTGCACCCGCCACACTCGCCGCCCCGAATCCACCAGCAAGTCATAGCGCTCGCTGTCCCCCCAAGGCTTCGCCACGCACAACCCCAGGCTCGTCGCCTTGTTGAGAAAAGCCGCCTCCGCCTGCTCGCCCAGTTTCTTGCGAGTGTCCGCCGACGCCCAAATCTCCGCCACCCAAATCGCATTCTCTAACTCCATGGTCACCCCATTTATCCAGCAATAAAAAAGGGTCCGGCCGAAGCCGCACCCTCTGTTGTCACACAGTTATAAACCCGAAGCTTAATTATATCACAACCAACAAATCCCCCGCGTGCCGGGCCTCCAAACAATCTGTCATCCCGAGGGCAGTCGAGGGAGCTTGTGTTTCCCAGGCCTCCGACGCCAACCTCACCGCACTCCCAGCAGGACACCCAAATACGCTCGCACCTTGGTCAAGAGCGCGGCATCGGCCTTGGAGTGAAACGCCGCCTTGCGCGCCGCCCAGTCCATGCTTTTCAGGTGATCCACCAGCACTGCCCCTTCGATCTTATCCACAACCGTTGGCAGAGCGAACGGGTAAGGCTTTCTTCGGCTGGTGAGCGGGCACACAATGACCAGTCCGCTCGCCCGATTGTAACTTTGCTCCGTAACTACAAGGGCGGGGCGCCGTTTGGCTTGCTCACGTCCAGCTTGCGGATCGAAGTCCATCCAGACGATGTCCCCAGCCGCCGGAACGTACCGGGTCACCATTCGACGGATTCCTTCCCCCGCGCCCGCCCGCTCGGAATCTCGTCGTAACGATTCTCGGGAGTGATTTGCGCGACCAACTGCTTCAAAGTCGGAACATGCTGTTTGCGCCGAACCTTGATGTGCCCCTCATCCGCCTCGATCACGATAGGATCACCCTCCCGCACCCCGGCAGCCTCAGCCACCGGCTTCGGAATCCGCACCGCCAAACTGTTCCCCCACTTCACAATCTGAGCCTCCGCCATAAACCCGCTCCTTCGCGGCCTACAAAGTATACACGTACGTATCTACATTGTCGATACCTAGGTGGGGAAGTCCCCGATGAAAGTGCCCACCTTTGAAAAGCCAAAGGGCGAGGCAGTCTCAGTCGTTTTGCGTCTCACGGTGTCATGTTTCACAGTGTCATCCTGAGCGCAGTATTCCGGTTCGCAAAGCGAACCGGAATACGAAGTCGAAGGACCCCGCGTCTGCCTGCACCACCAGTATTGCCCATGGGAATTCTAAACACGATCCTAGACGCCGACGCACCCAATCTCACACTCGCCAAGCACCGGCTACCCCATCGTTCCGCGTTCTGTGCGGAAAGGTGGGAAACGAGAATCTCGACAAGCGCACGGCATTCACTCCTGAAACAAGATGAGGCCGGACGCCTCCCGAGATTGAAGTGCCCACCCTTGAAAAGCCAAAGGGCGAAGCAGCCTCAGTCGTTTTGCGTCTCGCGATGTCATTTTTTACACTGTCATCCTGAGCGCAGTATTCCGGTTCGCAAAGCGAACCGGAATACGAAGTCGAAGGACCCCGCGTCTGCCCGCACCACCAGTATTGCCCATGGGAATTCTAAGCACGATCCTAGACGCCGACCCACCCAATCTCACCCTCGCCAAGCACCGGCTACCCCATCTTTCCGCGTTCTGTGCGGAAAGGTGGGAAACGAAAATCTCGACAAGCCCCCGGCATTCACTTCCAAAACTAGGATAATTCGTGTGGCGCGGGCGCCCACGCCCGCGTGCCGGCCCTACAACAAACCTGTCATCCCGAGCGCAGTCGAGGGACCTTGTGTTTCCCAGGCTGAGACGCCGACCCACTAAATCACACCCTCACCAAGAAGAAGGGTGCCCCATCTTTCCGCGTTCTGTGCGGAAAGGCGGGAAACAACAATCTCGACAAGCGCCGGGAGTAACTTCTGAAATAAGATGAAGCCGCGCGCTTCCCGAGATCGAACTGGGACCTTTTGAAACTCCAAGACCGGGAAGGCACCGCAGTCTAGGCGGCGGACGACTGCAGGGCCTGGGCAGGCTTCTCCAGTACAAACAAAATGTGATATTCAGGTCCTATATCTATGTCCTGCCCCAGATGAATTGTCTGCACGAGAGGCATCTTGTTTTCCAGAAAGATCGATTGCCACCTCTCCGGCGTCGTGAAATTGTACGGAACAGGGACACCGTCATGAAGCACGCGGTTGTAAAACCAATCTACGAACGTGGCATAGGCAACTTGATCGTCATCGGATGACTTAAGTAAATCGTATCGTGTCGCGGGCTCCTCTTTATGTATTCCGACCACAGACTCGATAATTATGAGCCTCTTGCTTGTCGCTGCCCACGCTAATTTCAGTAACTCTGTCGGCTCGATAGAGTGGTGGAGCACTGTCAGCAGCAACACGGTGTCGAAAGAATCGCTAATCGGCAGGGGTTGTCCCTCTCTGTATTCCACAAACGGTAATCCAAACCCTATCGGCACATATTGGACAACATCTAGCAATTGAAGTCGATTAAAACGCCGCCTCAACAAATTGGCGATCATTCCATTCCCACACCCGATATCAAGCAAAGAGTCGCCATACAGAAAGGGAGTGATCTGTTCACAAATCACCTTGGCTCTGTTGGTTAATGCCTCGTCTCTCCTGCAAATCACAACTAAGCTGCGAAGGATAGCTTTGAGATCATTTTCATAAGAAATCAAAATCGGGTCTGTTGCTGCCCCTCGCGCGCGTTGGTTAAATGCTTTTATGGCGTCTTGGCTTAATCCATTCAATGCCAGAACCTTAGCGAGATAACCGTCGATGTGTGGGCGAAGCCGATCATTTAGCATCACTGCCTGCGGCGACGGTATACGTTGTCCCCAAAAGTTCGTTTTGTCGGGAGTCATTTGATCATCCTTGTCCTGCCACAAACTGGGCAGCGGTCTCATACGCAACATGAAATCGAGTGCAGCGAAAAGCAAGTAACTGCGCTTCCTTAAGGTAGTCTGAACCTCATCTTCGTCAAAATCGCCCGTGCTGTTCCACTCGGCAATCCCCACAGATCGGACCTCCACGTCGGGAATCTCCGCATCATTGCGCGTTGACTGCAAATAACCTGCGTACACATCTCTGCCGTCGCTCAGCGCCTTGAGACTGTCCTGTAACAATCGAAACTGCAAAAGGCCGTGCCGATAAAGTCTCTTTGAGGAATCTTGGCGATCGATGTTAAATCGAATGTGGCAAGTCGTCTCCGCATCTTTTGTAGTGCTGTATACGTGAGTTGACGTGAAGCCAACACGACTGTTGGTAACCAGTTCGCCATTTTCCCAAAAAAAAGACGCCCCCTCGACAGTTATTTCGCCATTGTTGAGTTTCGGCCGGACGTGGCAGTACCCCACGACCTGCGATTTTCCGCCCAAGTTAGAAGCTTCGGGCAAATAGAAGCCATAGATGAATGTACTTGGATAGCAGCCAACTCTTTGCCTTCTGTAGTACCAGACTATACCGAAGCAGCCAAAAGTCGACACGAGTAGCTCAAGAATCGGCCATCCAGTGTCAATGAGCCCGCCTAGAAAACCACTGTGTTCGTATTTCACATGGAGCAAGAATCCGGCCGCCCCGAAGAGACCGAGCGCAAGGCCTGCGCCTAAAATCATGGCTCCTTCCCAGTTTTCCATAACCGCCCAAGCCGGCCTCGTGACTCGATACATGTTTTTCATGATGTCACCTCGTAATTCACGCTACTCGGGTGAAACGGGAGCCCTCCCTGAGGCTGATCACACTGCGTAGCTTGCCGGTGTCCTTAAGTCCAAAGCGCAGAATGAATGGAACGGCGATCTTTGCCCACTCAGAGGGCGTGGGGTAGTAAGAAGCTCCCGCGGCAGCGTTGTCGCCCAAGTACCTGTGAAGCATCTCTGTTCTGACGACGCCGGGATTGAGCCCCACGACAGCTATGCCTTTAGGCCCTAGCTCCTTCGCCAACGCTTTTGTGATTGCCACGACAGCCCATTTCGTCGCGCAATAGGGTGCCATTTGTTCCTGGACCCTCTGTCCCCAACGCGAAGTGAAGTTCACGATGACGCCCCCTCCCCGTCTAATCATCGATGGGGTGAAGTGGCGGATAACATTGACAACACCCTTAATGTTGGTATCAATCTCGTAAGAGAACTCCCGATCCCCCACCTCCCAGAGCCACGCCTTTAGGTTGAGAATCGCTGCATTGTTCAATACGAGGTCTGGCGGTCCATGCTTGTCCGTCAGTCGTCTTGCCCAGGCTCCGACTTCCGCATCTGAGGCGACGTCCACCACTTGAAAATCATGTTTGGGATATGCGCGGGAGAGTTCTCCGATTTGCCCTTGTGTGCGTGCGCAGCCGAAGACCGTGTTACCAAGTTGGACTAGTTCGTTCGCCATCGCTCGACCGAGGCCGCGGGTGGCTCCGGTTATGACGACCTTTAGCGGATGGAACTCGAGTGATCTCATTGTCCTGGGCGTGGCGTCTCGGTTGGCATACTGCAGTGGCGCTTCACTCTTATAGGAAAGGGAACGAGAGAGGGTCTGGCAGGAATAGGGAAAAGCATAAATCGCCTCCGCGATTCGCTTCCCCCTCGAAGCAGATAAAATGTTTCACAGATTCGCAGGGCTGTCAATCGGAAAACGCGGTATTGGCTGTCGCGAGGATCGCGAATAGAAGGATTCCCTGGCTTGTCCTACCTAGACAGTGCCATCCAAGAGCAAAAAGGCCCCGCTCTCTCGCGAGCGGGGCCTTTGACTTTGCCGACGACTAAGGACTAACGACTAACGACGGTTCTTAGTACATCCCTTCCATACCACCGCCGTGTCCGCCGCCGCCCATCGGTGCGCCCTTCTTCTCTTCTGGAATTTCGCAGATGAGGGCTTCCGTGGTCAGCATCAACGACGCAATCGATCCTGCATTCTGCAGCGCGGTGCGCACGACCTTGGTAGGATCGAGCACACCCGCCTTGACCAGATCTTCATAGTCACCGGTCAGGGCGTTGTAGCCGTAGTTCGGGTCTTTCGAGTCGTTGACTTTGCCCAGGACGATGGCGCCTTCTTCGCCGGAGTTCTCGGCGATCTGGCGTAGCGGTTCCTGAATGGCGCGTCGAACGATGTTCACGCCGATCTGCTCATCGCCCTCGAGTTTCAGCTTATCGAGTGCGCTGACGCAGCGGCTCAGAGCCACTCCGCCGCCGGGGACAATGCCTTCCTCGACTGCGGCGCGGGTTGCGTGCATGGCGTCTTCGACCCGAGCCTTCTTCTCTTTCATTTCGGTCTCGGTCGCAGCGCCAACTTTGATCACTGCCACGCCACCAACCAGCTTCGCCAACCGCTCTTGCAGCTTCTCGCGGTCGTAGTCGCTGGTGGTCTTTTCGATCTGGCCACGAATTTCCTTCACCCGGCCCTGAATGTCTCCGGGCTTGCCTTTGCCTTCGACGATGGTGGTGTTGTCCTTGTCGATGGTGATCTTCTTGGCCTGGCCCAGATCGCTGATCTGAACGTTCTCCAGCTTGACGCCGAGATCCTCAGTGATGGCCTTGCCACCAGTGAGTTTCGCGATGTCATCCAGCATTGCCTTGCGGCGATCGCCAAAGCCGGGCGCCTTGACGGCGGCGACTTGCAGCGTGCCACGCAGCTTGTTCACAACGAGGGTTGCGAGCGCTTCGCCTTCAACATCCTCGGCAATGATCAGCAACGGGCGGCTGCTCTTCGCGATCTGCTCGAGCAGGGGAAGAAGATCTTTCATCGAGCTGATCTTCTTTTCGTGGATGAGGATGTAAACATTCTCCAGAGCGGCTTCCATGCGCTCGGGATCGGTGACGAAGTAAGGAGACAAATACCCGCGGTCAAACTGCATGCCTTCGACCACTTCGAGTTGCGTCTCGAGCGTCTTGGCTTCTTCCACGGTGATGACGCCATCTTTGCCAACCTTCTTCATGGCCTCGGCAATGATCTTGCCGATGGTCTCGTCGTTGTTGGCGCTGATGGTGCCGACCTGTCCAATCATATCTCCCGTAACCGGTTTGGAGAACTTGTCCAGTTCGCCCTTGATCCGGTTGCCGTCCTTATCGAGGCTGCCGCAAATAGCGGTAACGGCCTTCTCGATGCCGCGCTTCATGGCCATCGGATTGGCGCCAGCCGCAACCGTCTTCACGCCTTCGCGGAAGATCGCCTGCGCCAGAACGGTAGCCGTGGTGGTGCCGTCGCCCGCGATGTCCGAGGTCTTCGACGCCACTTCCCGCACCATCTGCGCGCCCATGTTTTCTTGCGCGTCCTTCAATTCGATTTCCTTGGCAACGGTCACGCCGTCCTTGGTGATGGTTGGCGAACCGAATTTCTTTTCAATCACAACGTTGCGCCCTTTGGGGCCAAGCGTAACCTTCACTGCATCGGCGAGAATATTCACGCCGCGAAGAATCGCCTGCCGCGAATCCTCTCCATGTACGATTTGCTTTGCCATAATTTTCTTTTCTCCTGAAAGTTAGAATTTGATGTCATCCTGAAGCGACAGCTTTATCGTCGCTGAAGGATCTGAGTTCGTCACCGCGCGCAATCGCGTTCAGCGATTGCAATAAAGCGCGAGACGAACATCCCTATCGCCTTATCGACGCGATCCAGCCATTTCCTTCTTGGCCGCGCCCGTTACCACGCCGAGAACCTCTTCCTCCCGCATAATGATAAAATCCTCACCATCCAGCTTGATCTCGGTCCCGGAATACTTCCCAAACAGAATGTGATCGCCTTCCTTAACCACCAGAGGAAATACCTTCCCCTCATCATTCGATTTACCGCGTCCAACGGAGATAACCTCCCCCTCCGAAGGCTTATCCTTAGCCGAATCTGGGATAATTATGCCTCCACGGGTGGTGCCTACTTCTTCTACTCGGCGGACCAGGATGCGGTCGTGTAGTGGGGTGAATTTTGTGGCCATGCTTGCAGCTCCTTTCGTTGCTATTTAGGATTTAAGGTAAATTGCTTAGAGAGACTAAGCCGCCAACGGGTTCACACTTGCTGTTAGCACTCATGGTTGGCGAGTGCTAAGTATAGGTCAGGGGATTACGCGCTGTCAAGCAGGCGGGGTCTGGTTTGGTGTAAACATATTCGTCACAGCGACTTGTGGGTGTGTGTTAAAGTCTTTAGCGTTGCGGGAACTGAGGTGCTGGCGGTGAACAAGCGCTTGTTTGCAGGTGTAATCGTTGGCGTGATCGGGCTGGGTTTTGCGTCTGGTGCGAGCGATAAGAAGTCGGGTTACGAGGAGCAAGTCGCGAATTTGAGTTTTGTGGTGGTGAAGGACTACAACGGCAAGCCGGTGCGCAATGCTGGTGTGGTGCTGCATTCGGTGGGCAAGCATGACAAGCAGGATCGCGGCGGGCTCGAACTCAAAACCGATGCGGACGGCAAGGCCAGCTTTGATGGCGTGCCTTACGGCAAGTTGCGCGTGCAGGTGCTGGCAACCGGGTTCCAGACTTTCGGGGAAGATTACGAAATCGATCAGCGAACCATGGAAATCACAATCAAGTTGAAGCGCCCCGAAGGCCAGTACTCGATTTACGACGACCATCAGAACGACAAGAAGGAAGATAAGTCCCCGCCGCCCGCTCCGGATGCCAAGCCGAAGCCTTAGCCATAACAAGCAGGCTTCGGAGCCTTGCACGATGACACTCCTCATCGTATAATAATCATTCTCATCTAATTCCTGTGCGCGTATCCCACGTCCAGTTCCGCGATCTTGCCTGGAAGTTCGGGTTTGCTGCGACCCACCAGCGGCACGTTATTTACGAGGCGGTGGTCTCCGCTCCGGGACACTATTCGCCGGAGCAGATTTACGCCGAGGTCCACGGGCGCATTCCTTCCATTTCTCTGGCTACGGTTTACAAGAATATCCGGCTGTTTGTCGAGCACGGTCTGCTGCGCGAAGTGACACCCCACGGTCCGGCGTTGCGGGTGGATGGCAACCTTGAGCCGCATCATCATCTGGTTTGCGTCCGCTGTAAGTCAGTGCAGGACATCGAAGGCGAGTTCATCGATTTCAAACGTCTGTCCCGGCAACTGCCGGACGGCTTTGATCTGACGCAACCGTTGGTCGAGGTTTTTGGCCTCTGTCGCCGCTGCCGTGCAAAAACCTAGGTATATAAGGAGGGCTTTGTGGGCGCAAGAGAGAAAGTGAGCTCCATTGGCAAGCCAGTGCCGGAGTTGCCGGTCGCTGATGTCGAACGCGCACAACAGCATTACAGAGATGCACTCGGCTTTGAGATTGGATGGCTTTACCCCGGCAAGGAAATTGGGGCCGTGTCACACGCTGATATGGGGCCAATATTTTTCCGGAAGAGGAAGCCGCCGTTTGAACCTGCGGTGCACTGGGTGTTTGCAGAAGATATCGTTGCGTCGTATCAGGAACTGAAGTCGTCAGGCGCGAATATCGTGGATCCTTTGGAAAAGAAGCCCTGGGGATTGCGGCAATTCACCGTAGAGGATCCGGACGGGAACCTCTTCTACTTCCACCATGACTGACGAAACGCCGCATAACAAGTTCGGACGCCGCCGATAGCTGAAGTCTTGAGCAGGATCAGCTTGCGCGAATGGCAAAGCCAGGATGCGCTCGTAGTTCGTCAAATTTTCCTTGAAGGAAGGAGCAATTATGTCAACCGAAGCGAAGTGCCCGTTCACACACACCGCAGCTGGGGCCACGGCGAATGCCGACTGGTGGCCGAATCAGCTGAACCTGAAAATCCTTCACCAACACTCCCCTCTGTCCGATCCGATGGACAAGGAGTTCAACTACGCGAAAGAGTTCAAGAGCCTCGACCTGAAGGCCGTGATTAAGGACCTGGATGCCTTGATGACGGACTCGCAGGACTGGTGGCCGGCCGACTTTGGCCACTACGGACCGCTGTTCATCCGGATGGCGTGGCACAGCGCGGGCACGTACCGCATCGGCGACGGCCGCGGCGGAGCCGGCGACGGGCAGCAGCGCTTCGCTCCGCTTAATAGCTGGCCGGACAATGTGAACCTCGACAAGGCACGCCGGCTGCTGTGGCCGATCAAGCAGAAGTATGGGCGGAAAATCTCCTGGGCCGACCTCATGATTCTCGCCGGCAACGTTGCCCTCGAGTCGATGGGGTTTAAGACGTTTGGTTTTGGCGGCGGGCGCCCAGACGTCTGGGAGCCTGAAGAGGATATTTTCTGGGGGCCTGAGGGCAAGTGGCTGGCGGACGAGCGCTACAGCGGCGACCGCGATCTTCAGAATCCGCTCGCCGCCGTACAAATGGGTTTGATCTATGTGAATCCGGAAGGCCCGAATGGGAAGCCGGATCCGCTGGCCGCGGCGCGTGATATCCGAGAGACTTTTGCACGCATGGCGATGGATGACGAGGAGACCGTTGCGCTCATTGCCGGCGGTCACACCTTCGGCAAAACCCACGGCGCAGCCGATCCGAAGCGGTACGTCGGCTCCGAGCCCGAAGCCGCAGGCATCGAGGAGCAAGGCCTGGGCTGGAACAACAAATTTGGAACGGGCAGTGGGGATGACACCATCGGCAGCGGCCTGGAAGTGATTTGGACCACGACGCCAACGAAGTGGAGCAACAACTTCTTCACCAACCTGTTCAGCTACGAATGGGAACTGACAAAGAGTCCGGCCGGCGCGCATCAGTGGACGCCGAAAAATGGCGCAGGCAACGGCAAGGTGCCGGATGCGCACGATCCGTCGAAGCGTCATGCGCCATCCATGCTGACCACGGACCTCGCCTTGCGGTTCGACCCTGCTTACGAAAAGATTTCGCGGCGCTTTTATGAGCATCCCGATCAGTTCGCAGACGCGTTTGCGCGGGCATGGTTCAAGCTGACGCACCGCGACATGGGGCCGATCTCGCGCTACCTTGGCCCGCTCGTTCCCAAGGAGTCTCTGGTGTGGCAAGACCCGGTTCCCGCCATGGATCATAAATTGATCGGGGACAAGGACATTGCCGCTCTGAAGGCGAAGATCCTCAAATCCGGACTGTCGATCTCCCAATTGGTCACGACTGCCTGGGCGTCGGCGTCGTCGTTCCGCGGCTCCGACAAGCGCGGCGGGGCGAACGGGGCGCGCATTCGTCTCGCGCCGCAAAAGGATTGGGAAGTGAACCAGCCGGCCGCACTGGCGAAAGTTCTCAAGAAGCTGGAGGCGATCCAAAAGGAGTTCAACGGCGCGCAGACCAATGGGAGCAAAGGGAAGAAGGTCTCGCTGGCTGACCTGATCGTGTTGGGCGGCTGTGCAGCCGTCGAGGAAGCGGCGAAAAGGGCCGGGCACAAAGTGAAGATTCCGTTTTCGCCGGGGCGCATGGATGCTTCGCAGAAGCAGACCGACGTCCACTCCTTCGCGGTGATGGAGCCGATCGCGGACGGGTTCCGCAACTATCTTTGCAGCGGACAGATTCTGTCGGCTGAGGAGTTGCTGGTGGATCGGGCGAACTTGCTAAAACTGACTGCCCCGGAGATGACGGTACTCATCGGTGGCATGCGCGCTCTGAATGCGAACCTCGGGCAGACCAGGCACGGCGTCTTCACCAACCGGCCCGAGACCCTGACGAATGATTTCTTCGTCAACCTGCTCGACATGAATACGAAGTGGGATCCCTCCTCTACAGCTGAAGGCGTGTATGAGGGGCGCGATCGCTCGACCGGCAAAATCAAGTGGACCGGCACGCGCGTCGATCTCGTGTTCGGTTCGAACTCCCAGCTGCGGGCACTCGCAGAAGTCTATGCCTCCGACGACTCGAAGCAGGCGTTTGTGAAGGACTTCGCGGCGGCGTGGAACAAGGTGATGAACCTTGATCGCTACGACCTGGCCTGAGGTCGCCGGAAAAGAGAGCTGTCAAACTGGGATGACTCCGGGAGTGGGCTACTTTTATTTCAAAGTAGCCCGCTACCATCTTCTCCATCCCTTGCGAAGTTTTTCAGCCGCCTGTTAGATTGGACGCTTTCGCGCATTTCATCGAGGAGAATTCATGGACTACCTACTGAAGACCGAGCCGACCGTCTATTCGTTTGCCGATCTTGAACGTGAGCAGAGCACGGTTTGGGATGGCGTCTCGAATCCCGTGGCGGTGAAAAATCTGCGCGGGATGAAAGCCGGGGAACGCCTGGTGATATACGAGACTGGCGACCATAAGAGTGCGATGGGAACGGCAAGTGTGGTTTCTGTTGATGCGGCGGACCCCAGCAATCCGCAAGTGAAGATCAGGGCAGGGAAGCGGCTGGCCAGGCCGGTGACGCTGGCGGAAGTCAAGGCCAACAAGCTGTTCGCGGATTCGCCGCTGGTGCGGCAGGGAAGACTTAGCGTGGTGCCGCTTGGCAAAGAGCAGTACAAGTTTCTGACCGGCGAGTGAGGGCTTCGATATGGCTGAAGCCATGCCCTGATACGAATCGAGTTTCGTGCCGCGGGGCTGGCCGGGTCGGAGACCCGGCCCCACGCAATCATCTCAGGCATGCAGGTCGCGGCGGATCAGGGCCGAGTCGACGAAGAAGCCGAGGCCTACGCTGAGCGGGATCAGGCCGAAGGCTGCGGCCACCCAGGCATCCGATTCCATGCGCGCGATGAGCGCGAAGGTGATCATGTATCCGAGCGCGCCGGTCACCAGCAGTATGCCGGAGCGGCGCGAGCGGGCTGCCTCGGAAAGCTCGGGTTGCATGGGCACGTTGACTCCGCGCGCCAGCGCGGCCAGGCGTTCGTCGGTGCGCAGCTTGCGCACGTGGTAAAAGGTGTACATCGCGGCCAGCGGAATCCCGAAAATCATGATTACCGCGACCAGGCCGATTAAATTGTCATCCATGGTGTGCTCCCTTCTTTAAGTGCGCCGTTTGCGCGACTGGCGGCGGAGCCGCTGTCAATAGGAAATACGGAAAGGGCGCGGAGAAAGTTCCCATGAAGATGGAACACAGATCTCTCTGCAGAGACATAGCTTGCTGGGTCTTGGACACTGCTGAAGAGCGATCCAGGATACGGGAATGGTGTTGTGCGGCACGGGCGTGGACGCCCCGCGCCTATGTGAGTATTTACGAGGTGAAGACCTTGCGCAGTTCTCTCCGCAGGATCTTGCCGGAGGGTGTTCGGGGCAGCGATTCCACGAAATGGATTTGACGCGGTTGCTTGTAGGAGGTCAGGCGCTCGGCTACGAATCGGCAGAGATCTTCCTCGAGTTTTTGGGAGGCGACCGAACCCTCGCGAAGCACTACAAACGCGACCGGGATCTCGCCGGCTGCCGCGTCCCCGCGTCCCACCACACCACAATCGCGCACCGCGGGATGTTCGAGTAGTAGAGCCTCGACCTCGGCGGGGGCGATTGGGAAGCCTTTGTACTTGATCATCTCCTTGCGGCGATCGACCACGCAAAAAAAGTCGTCGGAGTCGCGAGTCACGATGTCGCCCGACCAGAACCATCCATCGCGCAGCACAGTGGCGGTGGCCTGCGGATCTTTCCAGTAGCCCATCATGAATTGGGGGCCGCGCATGACCAGTTCGCCGGGTTGGCCGGAGGCAACTTCCTTTTCGCTTCCATCGGTCACTACGCGGCATTCGGTTTGCGCCAGCGGCTGCCCGATGGAGCCAGGCCGGTAGAGTTCGGGCTCGAGAAATCCGACGTGGGTTACGGGCGAGGCTTCGGTCATGCCGTAGCCCTGGCACACCAGAATTCCGGTCAGTTCGGTGAAGCGGCGGCCGAGTTCGGGAGCGAGCGGTGCAGCGCCGGATTTTACCCAGCGCAGGTTATGGTTCCTGGGAAACTGTCCCGCCTCTGCCGCCTGGCACAGCGCATTCAGGGCGGGAGGCACGGCTGGCATCATGGTGACGTTCTCTTCCACAATCAGAGAGAGCAACTGGGGAACGTTGAAGCGCGGCACCAGCAGCAGCGTTCCTCCGAGCGTAAGAATGGGGTTCAGGACAACGTTGAGGCCGTAGATGTGATAGAGCGGGAGGAAGCAGAGAGCTACATCATCGGTTGAAAGCTCGCTGGCGCGCGGTCCAATGAATTGAAAAACATTGGCCACCAGATTGAAGTGCGAGAGCATCACCCCCTTGGGAAGCCCGGTAGTGCCGCTGGAGTAGGGAAGCGCAGCCAGAGTTTGATCGGACGGTGTGTCGGGGGTGGGCCACCCGGCGGAGACGGGGTGCAGCAGTTCGGAAAATGAATCTGTCCCGGCGGCTGCCTGGCGCGTGGTATAGACACGGCGCAGGCTGGGCAGGCCGGCGAGGCTGACTCCCTGAAGGAGGGGGCCGTCGGTGATGAGAAAGGCAGCGCCTGAGTTCTCCAACTGGTAGCGCACTTCGCGCTCGCGATAG
>Ga0210410_10002155_pt1 | contig 17846 bp, 8 predicted proteins | sample IncBWC4MmetaG_FD_161058 | JGI IMG/M metagenome (GOLD analysis project Ga0210410, IMG submission 161058) | Forest soil microbial communities from Barre Woods Harvard Forest LTER site, Petersham, Massachusetts, United States - Inc-BW-C-4-M | ecosystem: Environmental > Terrestrial > Soil >... | reverse complement strand
TAGATTGTGTACGTTGTGGACGTGGTGACGGAACTGGTGGTCACCGTGAAGGTGGCGGTGCTGGCTCCCGAGGCGATACTCACGCTGGCGGGCACGGTAGCCGCTGCCGTATTGCTGCTGGAAAGCATAACCACCGCAGCTGACGGCGCCGCAGCACTCAGTGTCACCGTCCCCTGGGAGGTGTTGCTCCCAACCACACTGGTTGGGTTCAGTGTCAATGAATTGAGTACCGAAACCGTGGCCACCGAGAGCGAGGAGGTGTCCGTCACACCCGCATAACTCGCGGAGATTGTCGAGGATGTGGAAGTGGTCACGGAACTGGTGGTCACCGTGAAGGTCGCGCTGGTGGCTCCCGAGGCGATGCTCACGCTGGCGGGCACAGTGGCCGCTGCCGTGTTGCTGCTGGAGAGCATAACCACCGCACCTGATGATGGCGCCGCAGTGCTTAGTGTCACGGTTCCTTGAGACGTGTTGCCCCCCACCACACTGGTCGGGTTCAGCGTGAGAGAGGACAGCGTCGGCGTGGAGGCGCTGAGCGCAAGGACGTTGATTTCCGCCATCGAGGTATAGGAGTTACCATTGACCTCGCTCAGAGCACGCAGCTGAATGTATTGCCCGTTCGCGCTCGGGAATAGCACTTGTATCGCAGGCAATACGGAAGCTCCCGGACATCCGGTGTTAGCTGTCCCGTAATTGAACGTCCCGCTCGCCACCGGATTCCCCCAATTCACCCCATCCGTGCTCACGTAGAACTGATACTGGGAAATCCAGCCGTGGGAGCAGCCGTCCTGGCGCGGTAGATAGGTGAATCCGCTGATGTTATAATTAGCTCCCAAATTGATCTGAATCTGGTGCGGGAGGCCGGCAACGCTCGGGCACCACCGCGTGTGCCAGAACGTAGCTGGATTACCATCGAAACTTTTCACCGCTCCATAGCTGCCGCAAGAAGTCTCCTGGCTGTCCACAGACAACAAGCTCCAGCCGCTCTGCGGAATTACCGTACCGGCTGTCCCAACGGTAAGTGTCGCCGTGAGACTGTGAGTAAGGCCTCCGCTCGTACCAGTGATCATTAGGGTAGATGAACCAATGGGAGTCGTGGCTGTCGTCGCGACGCTCAGTGTTGCGGAGTCCGGCGTCACGATCGCAGAAGGAGAGAAGGAGGCCGTCGCACCGGCGGGCAAACCACTTACACTTAAGTCTACCGTGCCGGAAAATCCCAACTGTGCCAACGTTGAGACGGTATACGTTGTGTTCCCACCAGGAGATACTAACTGGCTGGAGGGTGTCACTTTAAGGCTGAAATCTGGAGGCAATAGACCGTAAACGTTCAGCAGGTTGGAGAACGAGGCCATATACACTTTGCCGTTGACGACGGTGGGAGGACTGTATTTGGGCCAGAGTCCCATGTCGTCCCGCGGTAAATTCATCGTTGAATCCCACAATTCAGCGGTGAGATTGTTGGCATCGAAGGCGCGGAGGACTCCCTCAGCCGTTCCCAGATCAGCATCCTGATTGAGAGGCATGGAAGACCAAACGATGCCTGTTCCCGCTGTGCTGCCGTTGGCCGAGAGTGTTAGCACACCTCCCGAATCACCCAAAGGAGCATGAATCGTGCTCTGAGAAATTGGCGTCGCATTAAAAGTAGAGCCATTAAACTGATAGCCTTGGAGGCCTATATTGTTTGGCCAAACATACATAGTAGGACCGGCACCGCTGGCGCGATTCCAAAAAACAGGACCGGCATGAATCTCCGAACCGGTCGTTGAAAAACTCTGAACAATCTGGCCGTTACCCGCTTGCTCATGCCCAAGATTCGAAAGATTCATTACGTAGAAGACCGATGTCTTGCCGCCGTGAATTAGGAGGTTTGTTCCTGGAATCAATAGAGGACCCGAAGACCCAAGATCTAGATCATCGCTTGCGAGTGCCGCATAATCATCCGGGGTAAAGTAATCAGTCAACGACAGAACACCCCCGGTGGTGAACTTCAAAACAGAATCGCCAAAATTCGATACTCCATCCCAGCCTCCATTCCCAGTAGCGTAGTACACATTATTGTTGCTATCGATCACCGGTGCGCGGCCCGACATCCAGACTCCACCCGCGGAATCACCTGGGGTCGTGCAAAACGCGCTTAACGGTTGCAACGTCTGGGCGCTGTAAGCCATGATCCACCCGTACCACACGTTCAAGTCCTCGTGCGATGCCCATGAAAACAAAACCATGCCATTAACCAAAGCCAGACTTGATCTCTGATTTTGATGGAGGGCGTCAAAAGTACGGGGAGTGCTGGCCTGGATGACAACTGGGCCGCCGAATTTCTCATTCCCACTGGTAGTGTCGATGGCGTGCAGGCGGGCGACGTAGTTCGTCGTCGAGCCCGAGACTTCCTTCGTGCGCGCGACCAGGTACAGAGTGTTCGAACTCAAGTCAATGACCGGTGTACTTTCGATTCCAACGTTACCGACGATATTTCCATTGTTGCGGTTGACGATGTCCATGATAGGAATTGGCGTAACGCCAGCCGCAGGATTACGGAAATCCACGCTCCAGAGCAGTCCGCCACTGACGGAATTACTGTCCGCATTAAAGGCGTAAAGGACGTCATTCATCGTGACAACGTAAAGAACGTTGTAAGTACCTTGACCTGCCACGGGGACGTTCGGCACGTAGAGAGGCTGCGCATATATGGAACCATCCACGGTGTAGGAGAACAATTTGCCAAACTGGGCGACATTGACATTCGAAGTATTGAGTGCGGTCTCGGCAAGATTCGCGCCTGTTCTTGCATTGTCGTAACGCTCCGTCACGACGTTGATTTGCGCGGCAGCGGTAGCCGGAAGTAGCGCGGCCACCGATATAATCAAGATAATCGGGATATTCATTCGAGAGCAGGATTTTCCGAGCACGTTTCTCCTCCGAAACACTCCAGATTGCGAGAATCCCGGCAGACTTCCAGTAGGGCCCAGGGAAAGAAAGAGAGCCGAGCAATTTTTGCCCTGGAGCAAAGCACACCACTTTCAGCTGAAAGTTGCAGTCTCCATGCCTAACTCATTTGTAAGGATGGTCCACGCTGTGGATTTAGAGAATTCCTACAGAACGCGCGTAAGTTATAGTAAACAAGTACCTTATTCAGATATTGTTGACCTGGCGTGCCTAAGAGCTGTTGTAGTGACAATCTTTGCGCTTTGGGCTTTGGAGGGGCCTGCTCCGATTTCTTGCCCATTTCAAGAAAATTCGTTCCCTGGGGCTCGCTATCCCATTTATGGAGCTTGCAGCGACTGTATTGAGTGGGTGGGGATAATAATCGCTTCGGAGAACGTGCGTGGGGCAGAGCATCGAACGTGGCAACTGATCAGCCTGGACGGCGGCACGTTCGAGGCTGCCGACACCCAGGACACCGAAAACGAGTTTGGATCCATCCGCCAGCCGGGACTCGAGTGCTTACCCGCTTTGCGCTTCCTCGCGCTTTTGGCCATTGGCACTCCTGCGGCGCTGGGAGGCCGGATGGAAGGCTAGCTCGCCGCCGCGATCGCACTTGCTAAAAGGGTGGTTCCCCAACTGGAGCCCGGGATGGTGTGTTGGCGGAACGACTTTTTCTTCGGTTTCACCCTGTGGGCCAAAGCTCGGGCCAGCGATTGCGAATTCCTCTGTTTAGTGCGGAAGCGCATGCGGCTAGAGAGTCCATTAGCGATGGATTGTGGTTCTTAGCTCAGCGCCATCTACCCGTTCGAGACGGATGCGGGGAACAACACGAAAGGCCTGGGAGTTCGTGTCATTGACTATCAGCTCCAACGCATACCCGAGGCCGAAACGACTACCGGCTGGTGACACCATCCTGGATCCGCTCCAGGCGCCGGCCGAAGAACTGGCCGCGCTCTAGCACGAAAGGTGGAGATCGAAAGTGAGTTCGACGAATTGAAGACGCATCTCCGTGGGTGGCAGATGGAATTGCGCAGCAAACTCCGGATTAAGGTCATATTGGCCTGACGAAACGGCGCCAGCCTGTGGCTCGTCAGTCCCGATTAGCTTCCGACTGAATCCACGAGGGCTTGAAGCGATTCAAGAAATTCATGATCGCCGGTTTGGGATCGTCCAGCGCCCACACAAAATATTTGGTTGCGGGATGGAAAGCCCGAAGGTAATCCCATACAGCCCGCCCACGGCTTATATCCCCGTTTCGCAAAACCGCCAACAGCCATTTCGTATCGCCTGCCAAGGCTCGCGCCCGCACTCCGGGGGTTGCCCGCTGGCATTCCACGGTTTCAAAACATGAGCGGTAAAGCAGGTATGGAAATTCCACCCCGGCATGCAGAGCCAAGGGCAGAGAGCCCCAGAATCTGCCGTTCACTTCCATAAGCCAACAGTTCCGGCTCAATTCGTCGTAGCGGTACTCCACCATTGCGACCCCCTCCCAATCAAGGGCCCGCAACAGAGCAACAGACCTTTCGACCAAGTCCGGCGATTCATTCATGGATTCGCAGTACACGCTGACGCCGCCCGATGGCGGATACTCGCGCAAGCGTCTGTGTTGGATTAAGCAAACCGGGTTCCCGTTCCGCATCACCGCCGAAATCCCTAAGCCAGTGCCCGCGACAAACTCTTGTACCATCGGAAGCTCGCCGCTTGCCTCATAGGACCTCAGCTTCAGAATCATCTCTGTGCGCGTATCGGCTCTTTCGCTCTTTAGCAAGTAGACCGGCTTGGTTCCGAGCGCACTATCGCGATGACGCGGTTTGAGGATGACCGGATAGTGCAGACCCGTCCAAGCCTCAGCTTCTTCAACGGTGTGCGGGGTGAAGCTCTTCGGTACTTCTATTCCGCAGCGCTTCGCGATCTCGAACGTCTGGTCTTTATATAGAGCGCGGTTGAAGATCTCCTGCGGTGGGAACAGCAGCCGGACACGAGGTTCAAACCAATCGCGATGTTTGTTGAGGAATATAATGGAAGGTTCCGACACCGCCAAAACGTGAGTGATATGATTTAACCGGCAGTAATCATCTATCGTTTTGACGACAGCTTCATCAATCTGTCTCGGCAAGCGCAAAACGCTTCTGGTGTACCGGCTGTACTGGCCTAGACCTTGGGGATCACTAACGCTGGTGTGTGTCTCCACCCCATGGCGCGCGAGCGAGCGTATCATGGCCAATCCTATGGCTGTGTCGCCGTTGGAGACTAAGATCGGCCCGCGCATTGTTAACGCGGGCATTAGAACAATTTTCTTCCTAAATGTCGGAGCCCGCTCGGCACCCCCAGACTACGCCGACGCAAACCTTTGTAAACGCGATAGACAAGCTCATACATGGTCCGATACGCTACCGCTTTCATCCGATATATCGACGTTTTTGAATGAACTAAGAGACGCTCGACAGGGACTTCCTTTCCTGCCTTTCTGATGCGCGTCTTTCCTTCGCGCAAAGCCTGCAGAATCCCTTCTACGCTGGGGTCCGCCGCCTCTACTTCCAAGCGGATATCTGCTTCATCGTGCCACGAATGAAAATCCAGGCCGCAAATCGCCGCCAGCCTCTGCCCATCCTGCCGCAAACCGCGGAGCAACTCGAGGTTGCTCATTCGCGGATACCCTTTGCCGTCATGACGAGAGTTCCACACCTCCACACCCGCGAGCCGTGAGCGCACGTCCGCCGCAATTCCGCCCAGAATTTTGATGGGATGTGACAGCACCATAACAGACCCGCGCTGCAAAAAGTACTCCCGGAGCATGCGATGGTCGTCAATGTCGTCCGGCTCGTCCACCCCGAACAGGAGAATATGAAACTCGTCCATCTCAATACCGGGAATCATCTTGAATGTCTCATCGGATAATCTTCGGCAGTCGCGCACGAACTCACGGATGCGCTTGGCGGGCAGTTCTTCGATGTGCTCCGACATCAAGGCGAAATCCAACCCCCGGGATCGAAAAACCTCCGCTATTTCTGACAGCTTGACCTTCCCGTCAAAGCTGTAGGTCGAATGAATATGGGCAACACCCACGAATCGAGGCATCCAAGTTAACCTTGCTGAAAGAAATATCACACCCAGTATAAACGATTTACCGCCTGCACGGCCTTCCGGAGCAGAGGAGCCAGCAAACCCACATGCGCCATGGGCAGCGATCGCAGGCTCTCGCTGAGCCCTCCTTGGCCCAATTCGCGGAACGTCGTTACCTCGAACTTGTCCGAGTTATCCGCCAAATACTGTGCGAGGCACCGCAACCGACGCGCTACGATCCGGTCGAGACGAAAGTCTGTGTAGAAAATGTCTTTCGGCTTGACGGCGCTAAATGAATGGAACACCGCCACCACAACTTCCAGACCAACCGCGTGAGCGTGCTCCAGAACCATTTTCATCTCTCGCAGGCTGATTGCTGAAATCTCGAACGGCATGAGGCCACCGTTCTGCGGGTAACTCATCCGAAATACGGTTACCGGAACTTCCCACACACCCTCCATCTTCCGCACGTCGTTGGCTGGAAGTTGACACCCTGGAAACGATTGCGGGGACGCGCGATTGTAGCTGGAGTCGATGGCGATGCCCAATCGCCCCAGGATCCGGACGGTATCATCATCTGCGGCATACCCGCCCGCCCGGAAGGCTATGGGATGCTGGCCGGAAAACCGTTTCAGTTGCTCGTATCCGAGAGTTAATAATTCGTCCTCAAGTTCCGGAGGGAGTTCCAGGCAGCAATCCGTCAGTCCGGGCAAAGTTCTTACTGGCCCACTGTTTCGCAATAACTCCAGGTGTCGGGCATAGAACCAGAAAACCGGATGTAAATGTAACTGCACATCCTGCCCGCGCTCCAGCAGATAATGAATGTAGCGTTCGGTCTCGCCTACACCGATAATCTCCGAGGCGAGCATCTCGCAGAAAAAAGTGGCTTTCATTCCATACCGTTCGAGGACATCGGCAATTAGGGATACGCCCCACAACTGATCCCCCTTCCTGCAAAAGATTCTCTGATCGATCGACAACGGACGGCGCGCCGGATACGCCCAAGCTCCTCCCATAGAGATTTCTGTGTCGACGCTAAAGATGAACTTGGTACGCACACTCTCTCCTAAATCATTCTCGATCGTCTCATCCTGAGAACGAATGGAGAATAGGAATAAAGTTCGGAGGGTTGAACGGGCCTGCTGATTCGCCTTCCCCCGAGATTCGCTTCAGCACTTTCTATCTTAAACGAACCTGGGCATCAAGCACGCTGTACCGCTTGTCGTTCTTACTATTGCGAGCGACTAAAGAAAAAGCCTTCGCTTCCTAGCACTAGAAGGCGCTGGAGCACTTCGTGAGAGCTACGTGAAGCGCATCTTGCAGGTGCGAGTGCGGGCGTCGCAACGTTGCGGGATGACGCGACAATAGCGAAGCAAGAAAGTTCCGGATAACGCTTAACTCCTTCCCTGTGGTACAAACTCTTCGTCTTGCTGCCGAGCAGGCTCCCCGCCTTCTATCCGACGCCGCCTGAGCGAAGCCGGCTCGCCCAGGCTATCGCAGCCGCAAAATATAGGCTGGGATATTCCAATCATTGACCAGCACGAAGACATCTAACCCGGGGAAAAACCGGAAGCGCCCGAACGTTCCATAAGTCGTATTGGGCAGTTGATTCGAATGCGAAGAATTCGGCGGTCCGCCAGCGAAGGTCATCTTCTGGCAGGTAAGTCGCTGATTAGCCGGATCGGGAGTCAATATATAAACGCTGTTGCCCTGATTCGGCCAAGCCACAAAGTCCTTGGCCACGCTATCAAACGTGAAGCCAGGATTCCCAGAGCCAATTGAATTCACCCCCCCACTCAGAAACTCGGCGCATGCGGGATCGGCCATCGTCCCTGCCGTCCAGTTTTGTCGCTTCGTCGAAGCGGGGTTGCTGATATCGGCGACGAAAACGCCGTCTCCTGGACCACAGGTTGTTGGAGTAGAACAGCCTGCTACAAAAACGAATAGTTTGCGAGTTGGATCGATGGCGCCGCTCAGGTAGATGCTGGTCACAAAATAATCGGCAGGGCTTACGAGTGCATATGTATTTGTTGCATAATTATAGGAATAGATGGAGGCTGCGTCACTCAGAAAGACGAGACCGCTGTTCGGGTCATAATCAGCAATATTTCCGTATGTAAATCCTCCGTTACCTCCTGGTAGCGGCCCGACCAATGTGGGATTCATGTGAACCCACGAACTGGCATTGGACAGACTACTCAGCGGAATAGTCCAAGTGTTTCGACTCTCGTAGCCGTTCCCGCAAGCAAGCGAGCCGCCTTCGACGAACATCCGGTAGGGGCCGGGAATAAAAGCCAACCCGCCGTAGCTTTCCCGTGAGTTGGGAGCAAAGTCGGGGCGTCCCGGCGGGATGCCATCGATGCAGTTGTTACTGTTGGCATAGTTCGTCGGAACGGTCGGATCTTTTACGCGCGTCAGGGTGATGGGATTTGCGGTCAGATTCAGAGAGTAGATTTCATTCCCATAATAATTCATATGTCCCCCACCCCAGATGATGAGTCGGTTGGCAGTGGTATCAGCGATAGCCCCGTTCCACGCTCGGATGACGTTTGCGCAAAGGTCATCAAACGTGAAAGGATCGCCCTCGAAGAAATCCGGGGGGCAGGCGCCGCTGCCTAGCAGAGACGTATCTGCCGACAGAGCATGCCATCCAATCCCTGTCGGCAGCCCGGTTGAACTTCCTGTGACAGAAACTGCTACTGTACCGATCACGGAGCCAGACTGAGCCGATAACGTTATAGTTCCACTCGTCACGCCGCTGACCAGGCCGGTTGTGCTTACCGTCGCGACATTGGTGTTCGAGGAAGACCAAGCGGCCGTGTTTGTAAGATTTTGTGAGCTGCCATCGTTGAACCTGCCTGTAGCCATGAACTGCTGCGGAGTTCCTATAACCACAGTTGCATTCGAAGGCGTAATGCTGATGGACGTCAGCGTGGGCACGACCCCGACGCCACTCAGGCCAACCGTTTGTGTACCCGAACCAGCATTATCCTGAATCGTGAGCGTGCCTGTTCGCGTTCCGCCAGTCGTTGGCGTGAAAGTCGCCGAGATGCTGCACTGCGCACCCGCGACCAGACTCGTGCCGCAATTACTTCCTGGTAAGAAGTCTCCGGACGCCGTGATTCCGGTGATCGTCAGTGGAGCGGTTCCGGTATTTCCGAGTGTCACCGTCATCGACGAACTGGTGGTCCCAACAAACTGGTTCCCAAAATTCAGGCTAGACGAGGAGAGGCTCGCGACAGGTGCAGGCACAGAAACTCCCGTCCCCAGTAAGTTGACGACCTGCGGATTACCAGAACCATTGTCGTTGATCGTGAGGCTGCCCGACAAAGTCCCCAATCCTAAAGGAGTGAAAGTAACCGAAATCATACAACTCGCAGTGGGCGCGAGTGGAGACCTCGTAATACAATCATCCGTTTCCGCATAATTACCTGCCGGAGTGATACTGCTGACAGTCAGCGCTGAGTTGCCGGTGTTCGTCAAAGCGATTGTTTGTGCGGCACTCGTCGTTCGCACCACCTGATTATTGAACGTTAGATTACTCGGCGATAATGAAACCGCGGGGGCTGACGATGCAGTCCGGAGCCGAAAGACGTAAGCAGGGATGCTCCAGTCATTGACCAGTACGAAGACATCGGGCCCGGGAAAGTATTGGAAACGCCCAAACGTACCGTTGCTGGAGTTGGCTCCCGTGGACCCCTGTGCCGAATTGGGCGGTCCATTGGCGAAGGTCTCCTTCTGGCACGTTAGGCGCTTGTTCACCAGATCTGGGGTCATAATGTAGACGCTATTTCCCTGGTTCGGCCATCCCACAAAGTCGTTGGCTACGCTGTCGAACGTAAAGCCAGGAGCGCCTGAGTTGATCGGATTTACGCCTCCGCTCAAAAATTCAGCGCAGTTGGCATCGGCTAAGGTGGCCGCCGTCCAATCCTGCTTGGTCGTTGAAGTGGGATCGGTAATGTCAGCAACGAAAACGCCCCTGCCCGAAGCGCAGGCGCCACCACTGCATCCCCCCACCAAGACTAACAGTTTTCGAGTGGGATCTATCGCCCCACTTAGATAAATGCTGGTCGCAAATCCAGACGGCAGCGTAATCTGCCTGTAGGTGTTCGTTGGCAAATTATATGTGTAGAGCGCGGCCCCATCGGCGACGAAGACCAAGCCGGTATTCGGGTCGTAAGCAGCCACGTGTCCATAGCCTGCCCCGCCGTTGCTACCCGGGAGAGGCCCACTCAATCCAAGTCCCTGGTCCTGCCAGGATGTCGAATTCGAGAGACTGCCCAGTGAGATCGTCCAGGTATTTTGGCTGGGACTTGCGGGCGCACAACCAAGCGCTCCACCAGTGGCGAACAGGGTATCGGCGTTGGCGATGAACGCCAACCCACCGTAGGTGGCTCGAGAATTAGGTGCAAAAGTGGAGTTCGCGGGCGGGATGCCGTCGATACAGTTGTTCCTGTTTGCATAGTTCGTCGGGACGGTCGGGTCCTTCACCCGGGTCAGCGTGACGGGATTAGCTGTTAGATTCAGGGAATAGATCTCATTTCCATAGTAGTTGCCGGAACCACCTCCCCACATGATCAGGCGATTCGCCACTGTATCCGCAACTCCGCCGCTCCAAGACCGTATGACGTATCGACAGTTATTGGTGAAGGCATAAGAATCACCGCCAAAACCGTTTGCCGGGCAAGCTCCGCTAGCCGCCAGTGATGTGCTCACGGGGAGCGCATTCCACCCCACAGCCGTAGGCAACCCGTTCGTCTGAGCCCCCACCGAGGGACTAAATAGAAAGAGAAGAAATCCACACGATAAGAAGAGAATACTGTCGCGGGAATAAAACGTCAGTTTTTCATACAGTTGGAAGGCTCGCGCTACGATCCTATTGCTAACGCCAAAGGCACACACCCATCCGCTGTCCATAGGTCCCCACTTCGACACGTACCCTAAGCTCTAAATAGAAACTGGCACTCCTAGCGGGAGTAAACTCCCGCTAGGGCTGGGGACGGCAGGGATTCTACCAGAAACTGATGGTCTAGTGGCGGGCGGATTTCACGGGTGTTGTCTTAATTTGACGCTGGCACAGTACCGTTGGACGGTGATGCTTCAGGCCCGCCTAGTGACGAAGAATTGGCTACTGTCGGGGCGTGATATCCCATTTTGGGCTTCCCGACGCAAAGTCTGTGCCAGGGAAGCCGTTTATGCACTTCATTGAAGAGCGAATCTTGTCGTAGGCCATCCTCCCGCTGTACGCCCCCTGCAAACTCGTCAGCGTGTAAAAGTATGACATCGCAGCCATGCCCTCTGCTGCATACCACTCGTCCGGATTTTGGCTGCCGCACGTGGGCCAGCCAGTCGGCTGAGAAGCATAGAGAGCTTGGTTCGCAGCCCAAGAGGTGATCTGTTTTCCGCTGGCGTCGAGTGTCGGATAGACATAGTCAGACAGGTTGTACATATTCGAGGCTGGATTCAACACCATGTTCAAATATCGGTTTGCCACATAATCAAGCATCTGGCATACCCCGTTCGTATGTGGGCAGAAACCGAAGTCGTCAATCCAGCCAATCATTACGCTCGAATAGGAGTTTTGGAAATTTGCGTTTGCGGAAGATGGAGCATTGACACCCGACTGGTTGAGGGGAGCGTTCGTCTGATATCCCCCTGCACCGTTCACTCCTTGCGTCCAGGATCCGAGCGTCGTCCCGGCGCACAACGGATAATGGCCTCCGCGGATCGTCTCTCCGTAACTCCATGCGGCCAAGTAATTCCCTGGTATGTCGTTCTTGATGTTGTGACATCCCTCCCAGACGGCCAGATTCGCAAAAAGTTTGTCCCTGAAGTAGGCCTGTTCGGGTGACCCGTCAACAGCGATGAACGCGCCCATCGCGTTTTCTCTTGCCATCCAGTCCGTGCCGCGCTCCTGATCAATGTACCAATAGCCAGCGGACCCTTGCCGCAAGGACCCTAGATTGGCTTGCACGCAACCCCTGGTGCCTGGACTGCCAGCAACGGCGTAAGCGGACTGCATTATCTGTTCTTCGTAGTAAGCGTAGCGTCCAGTGCTTAGGTAGCTGGCGTACGCCAGATTCGGCCAGTGTGAGGTGTCCGTGTCCCAGCCTCCCGTGTCTTCTCCGGAGCCCCCGAAGTTGATCCAGTCCGCTGCGTAGTTCGTATTGCAGCTTTGTGTCGTTGTGTCGACCAAGCTGACCTGCGTGCGTGCGTTGATCGAAACTACTCGGCCAAACGTTTGCACACGCCCGACCGAAGGCGCATCAAAATGCTGACCGTGTCCGGCGTCTGTGTCTGCTTCGCGATAGAAGTAGGGAATTCTTCCGCCTAGATCGGCGTTTCCAATCATCACGCTGTACATGCCTGGGTTCTGGCTTATGAGATAAATGATATCCCAAGTCGTTAGGGGCCCGTGCCAGTCTGCCGCGCCGGTCGAGTTCAAGCCCTTCTGGAAGTTCCCGATTCCGCCTCCCCCCGAATAACAGTTGGAGCATCCCTCGAGGGTTCGGTTCACGCCTGCAAATGCACGCACTTTTGTTGCCATCAGGGAGGAGGCAATCTTCAGAGTCGTGTCCCAATGCGGCAAGAATTTTGTCTGGGCGAGGTAAGGCCAATTGTAATCGACGTTGACAACCTTCTGGACGTCTGGCTGGTTCAACCAGAATGCCTTGTGCCAGCGCGAACGAGTGATCTGCGTGAATGTCCCGTTCGTATACTCGGTTACAGGATTCTTATCCCCGCTTGTTACTATCAAACTATACGTTTGGTCGCGCGCAGACTTGACGGGGCTCATAGAGGCCCAGTCGTCTTCCAGCGTGTAGCCCAGTTGGACCGCGTTGTTCTGCGGATAGAACCAGGCCTCGAAAATCGGGTGTAGAGGATTCCCTGCTAACCCATCGGTATTCACGTCGAAACTGCGGGCGGTGGTGCGGTCCTCTAGAATGACTGCTGTCACAATCGGCCCTCTCAGCCAATACGTGCAAAGATAGCGCCCTCCATCGACGTCGTTTCCTGGATCGTTGCAGGAATCCGCAGCAATCACGATTGATCGTGCACTGATGCGGTGGTTTGCCGTCCCCGTCAACAGGATTTGACCGTCGAAGTTGTAGGCTGGGGACAACATGTCAGCTTTCGTCAGAAAACCTCCGTTATTTCCGGAAGGTTGGTTGGAGAAAGTGATAGTTACCGAGCCTTTAGGCGGGATGCTCGGAACAATGAAACTGACAATAGCGAACTTCAGTGATCCATCTGGCCAGCGGTTCTTGACGTCGCACTGCGTAGGCAAGGGTGAACCGTTGATCGAGGCCTGCGCAAAGTCGTGAATTTCTCCTTGCACGAAAGGCCGTGCAATCGAAAGCGGCCGATTGGTCTGTACGGCACGCGAAATATCAGTGATTCGGACCTCATCTGTGGCCGGGAGCCTTGGAGAGGAGTTCGAGATGCCGGCGGGTGGTGCCTGGCCCGCCGACAGGCAGATCAGGGCAAATACCATGACGGCCGAAGTGCCTGCCCGAAGCCAAAATTGGCCAATCATGCGGTTCGTTCGAGCAAACCAACCCATGCACGAGTCATGGGTGCGGTTCTCTTTTTCCCGGAGAGTTGAGCCGCAAGATGAACGTATTGCTGCTCGCTTGATTCACGAGGACGAAGGCATCGTTGTCGGGAAAGTACTGAAGGCGGCCGAACGTTCCGTTCGACGTGTGGGGAGACCCCTGGTGGGACGAATCAGGCGGCCCGCCCGGAAACGTCACCGCCGTGCACGATTTTGTATCCGGATCGAGCAAGTAGATACTGTCGCCGAAGTTCGGCCAGCCGACAATTCGGTCGAGAACCGGGTCATAGGCGAGTCCTGGATACGACGCTCCCAGCAAGGGCCCACAAGAGTTCGAGGCCGAACTCGTCCAGTCGCGCATGGCATAGTTGCTTCCCGGCTCGATCGAAATGGCCTTTAGGCCGCCTCCTGCCGAGCCCGCCGCCCCGATTGCGAGAAAAATTCTGCGCTTGGGATCAATTACTCCGTTCATATGATAGTTGATCGCTTGATTACCCCCGGCCTTCTTGTAGTGGTTCTTGTCGTAGTCGTATTTCCAAAGGTCCGCTGTATCGTGGAGGAACACCGTTCGCGAATTCGGATCATATTCCGCAATTGCACCTGAGGCCGCCGTCGGTGTTCCTCCGTCGGGTTTCATGTTCTTCCATTCTAGCGTTGCGAGATCGAGCGTCCAGGTCGCATTGCTAAAGGAGCCGCACTGATTCAAGCTACCTCCAAAGCTGAACATCCGATTTGCGTGAGCAATATATGCCAGCCCAGCATACGTATGTCTGGAATTCGGTTTGCCGTCGGACAATGTCTCGACGCACTTACCGGAGGTATTGACCGGACTCGGATCATTGAGCCGTTCGATTCGCAGGGGATTCAAGCCAAACGCGTAGATCTCGTTGCCGGCGTAATCCGCATGGCCCCCACCCCAGATGATCAGGCGGTTCGTTTTCGTGTCCGCAATGGCGCCATTCCAGGCCCCAATCACGTTTCTGCAGTTGCCTCGAAAATCGTATTGTGGTGTCGCGGCGGGACACACACTCTCTGGCACGGAATCGGGCACCGAATACCAACCAGGCGTCTGAGGCAGGCTCTCAGACGAGTTTCTAGTGGCATGGAATGGGACAAGAATTAGCGCAGCTAGCAAAGAAAATCCTGCACGAATGGACCATCGCCGTCGACTTGTAGCTTCCTGGAAAGAATCGCGCATGCTCATCTCTCGCACTAGCACCGTATTGTTTCATGTTGCTCGGGGGATTCAAGAGGAACTTACTTGAACTGTGCTCGTCCATTGTGGACACCATCGACTAAAGTTGAAGAGTGGACCGCGCGCTCAAAGCGGTCCCGTCTCATCAAGAATCCACCAGGAGAAGAATGAACCGTGTCAGGGCGCTGGGGGCGGATTTGTGGCCCGCGGAGTGATATCCCACTTGGGGCTGGCCGTCGGGAAGTCGGCGCCCGGCGAGTTATTCACGCAGCCCTCTGCATCCTGGGCCGACCTGAGAGTGTTATAAGCGGTAGCCCCGCTATAGCCGCCCTGCGAGCTGGTCATGGTGTAGAAATAAGACATCGCGGCCATATTCTCGCCCGTGTACCATTCGTCGGGGTTCCCCGCTCCGCATTTCGGCCAAGACGTCGGCTGCCCCCCCGGGACGTAGAAAGTCTGATCTTCTGCCCAAGAAGTGATTTCGCCGCCGCTTGCATTAAGCGTCGGGAATACATAGTTCGCGAGGTGGAAGATATTCGATGCCGGGTTAAGGGCTTCATTGATGAAATGATTCGCGACATAGCCCAGAATCGCGCAGTTACCAGGACAATACCCAAGGTCGTTGATCCATCCAATAATCACGGCGGAGTATGCGTTCTGGAAGTTTGAGTTGCCATCCTTGGGGGCGTTAGAGAACTGCGCAGCCGGGCAAGGGGACGACGTATTGCCGAGGCAAAAAGGATAGTCCGCAGCGTATCCGGTCGGGCCGACTGCTGGACCATGGGTCCAGGCACCAAGCGGAGTGCCCGCGGCAGACGGATTCTTAATGCGGACGGTGTTCCCATAGGTCCACGCCGTGCTATAGGGGCTTCCGAGATCGTTCGCGATTTGGTGAACGCCTTCCCACACGGCAATGTTCGCCCGGAGTTTGTCTTCGAGATAAGCCTTCTCTGGTGACCCGTCTACCGCGATGAACGCTCCGAGAAAGTTCTCTCTCGCCATCCAGTCCGTGCCACGCTCCTGGTCGACGTACCAATAGCCCGCCGGTCCCATCCGAAGCGCGGCGTTCCCGCTAGGTTGAGTGCAAGCGCGAGAGCCGGGCGAAGCGCCCAGCGCGTAGGCCGATTGCATCAGCTGCTCCTCGTAGTAGGCGTACTGCCCCGTCATGAGATAAGCAGTATAGGCAAGATTCGGCCAGTGGGAAGTGTCTAGTTGATCGGTACCCCAAACACCTGTGTTTTGGCCGCCTGCGCCGAAATTGATCCAATCCGCCGGGTAATTATTGTTGCAGTTCTGGGCTGTTGCATCGAGAAGGCTGACTTGGGTTCGCGCGTTAATCGAAACTATGCGGCCTTCGGTCTGAACGTTTCCTGGGATCCCTGAGCTGTCGAATGTTTGCCCCTGACCGGCGTTTGAGTCGGCTTCGCGGTAGAAGTAAGGGATAGCATTACCAAGGTCAGCATTTCCCAATGTCACGGGAAGGATGGTCGGATCTTGCGACATCAGAGTAATGATGTCCCACGTCGTGAGCGGTCCGTGGTATTCCGCCGCACCTGTGGCATTCATCCCACCTTGATTCGGACCTGGATAGAACCCGGCACCGTTCGCATTACCACCGAGAGTCTGATTCGTCGAAGCGAACCCCGTCACTTCGCTCGTGATCTTGCTCGCTGCGATGTGTAGGTTTGGATCCCAATGCGGAGTAAACTTTGTCCCCGCCAGGTAAGCCCAGTTTTGGTTGACATGCACTCCAGGCCCGCACCTATAGGCACTGCCCGCTCCAGCGCCCTGGATGCAAAAGGACCTGTGCCAGCGCGAGCGAGTGTTGTGTGTAAACGAGACATTGGTGTACTCGGTCACGGGATTTGAGTTTCCTCCCGTCAGAACGACGCTGTACGTCTGGTCCCGCGCCGAATTGGAAGGAGTTGACGAGGCCCACGAGTTTTCCATTGTGTATCCCAGTTGCACCAGACCACCCTGCGGGTAAAACCAGGCTTCGAATATGGGATGCAGTGGATTACCCGTTGCGCCGTCCGTGTTTACGTCGAAGCTGCGAGCGGCGCGGTCCTCCAAAATGACTGCTGTCACGATGGGACCTTTCAGCCAATAGGTACACTCGAATTTGCCGCCATCTGGGTCGCTTCCAGAGTCTTGGCAGGAACCCGCCGCAGTCAGAATCGCTCGTGCACTGATGCTATGGCTCGCCGCGCCCGTCAGTTGAATCTTGCCATCGAAATTGTAGATTCCGCCCAACATATCGGACTGTGCCAGAAACCCGGTGTTATTCCCAGAAGTCTGATTCGAAAAGGAAACGACCACAGAACCATTGGCCGGGATGCTAGGAATCACAAAGCTGACGATCGCAAACTTCAATGAACCGTCGGGCCACCGGTTCTTTACGTCGCACTGCGTTAGGAGGGCCGTCCCGGCCACCGAAGCTTGTGCGAAATCCGCAATTTCGCCCTGCACGAACGCCCGCGAGATCGAAATGGCGCGGTTGGTTTGGCCCGATCCTGAGGCGTCCGATACCGTGATGTCGTCTCCCGCCGGTGGGGGCGGTGGCGGCCCTGCCTGTGACACGGTTACGTTCACATTGTTCGACGTCGCGCTATTTCCTGATTTATCCGTAACTGTTGCCGCCAGCACGTGCCCGCCGTTACTCGCCGTGACTGTATCCCATGACACTGAGTAGGGACTCGACGCGTCCGCGGATCCTAAATTCACGCCGTCGAGCAAAAACTGCACCGACGCCACTCCTGCACTTGCGCTTGCGCTCGCAGTAACGGTGATCGCGCCAGAAACAGTAGCTCCCGAGGCCGGCGAGGTAATCGAAACGGTGGGAGGAGTGCCGTTCGTGTTGTTCACCGTAATCGAAACAGCAGTGCTGGTGGCCTTGTTATTCGAGGTGTCCGTCGCCACCGCCGTCAGTGTGTGCTTGCCATTCGCTAGCGTCGTCGTATTCAAGGAAGCCGAATAGGGAGCAGTCGCAGCCGCCGCCCCCAGGTTTGAGCCATCAACCTGAAACTGGACATTGGCGATACCGACACTGTCAGACGCATTGGCGGTCACGGTGATCGTGCCAGTAACAGTAGCTCCCGAGGCCGGCGC
>Ga0210410_10002154_pt1 | contig 17850 bp, 16 predicted proteins | sample IncBWC4MmetaG_FD_161058 | JGI IMG/M metagenome (GOLD analysis project Ga0210410, IMG submission 161058) | Forest soil microbial communities from Barre Woods Harvard Forest LTER site, Petersham, Massachusetts, United States - Inc-BW-C-4-M | ecosystem: Environmental > Terrestrial > Soil >... | reverse complement strand
TAACGAGCTGGCATTCGCAATCGTCACGTCCTCAATCCAGTAGTGCAAGTTTTTGTCGTTCAGCGTTGGCCCGGACACGAGAAGAGTTTCGAAATTCAGGTTGTTCAAACTGCCATCCGGGACGACGAAAACCTTCGCGTCCTTCTTCAGCAAAGCTTGTGCGGGCGCGATCAATGTGCGATAGAGCCAGCGGCCGTTCTGATCGGCCGATTCGAGCACGTCTTGCGGTCCGCCGAGAGCCTTCCGATACCGTTCGACGACCGCTTCAATTTCCGAGCCAGGAGGCAGTGTAAACAAGCTGGTTTTCCGCGGTGTAATCGCCCACAAATACGACTGCTTCTCGCCCAGCCAATAAAAAAGAACTGTGCCTTCTGCTCGCCGGGCGATTTGCTGAGGGTTCAGCGGCGGAGGCCCGGTCGAAGCTCGCTTCGCCAACAATCCCAATCCTTGAGCCAGAGTGCGGGCGCGACTGTAGTCGGCCCAGCGCAGGGCATCGTCGGTCTTCCCACGGATGAAGAGAAAACGTACGTAGTCATCGTAGATACGCGAAGCGTTGGCAAGGAAAGACAGCTGAGAGTCTTCATGCTGCACGGTATCGCGAGCCGCTTCGAACGTGGCGAGCGCGGCGCGATATTCACGGTCCGCTGAATCTAGCCGCCTTTCGTCTGCATAGAGTCGCGCGAGCGAGTGCTCGGCCTCCCACTTCAGAAAGACGGGACAAACCTTGTCCTGTTCGATCTCGTGAAATTTGTTCTCAGCCGCCGCGGTATCGCCGCGACCAGCAGCCACCTGCCCCTGGACAAGCATGGGATAGAGTTCATCGGGATGGTTCCCGCTCTCTCGTGCGATGGCCAATGCTCGCTCGGCATACTGGCTCGCCTTTCCGGGTTCGCCCGTCAACAGAGCAAGCCGCGCCAAAACGCGCATGGCATTGGACATGTCTTGCTTCGCCTTGATTCCCTCCGCCAGATCCAAAGCCCGCTGAAACGACAGCGCAGCCAAGTCAAAGCGATGCGAGTCCATGTAGATGTAGCCGATGTTGGTAAGTTCGTTTTCCTGGTCGAATACATCTCCGAGTTGAGCGGCAGTTTTCTCGGCTTCGAGGGACAGCCCCAGGGCCTTTTCCGAGTCGCCGAGCCTGTAATATGCCCATCCCATGTTGCCCTGAGTCACAAGCTCAATGACCCTGGCGCCCATGCTCTTCGCAGTCTGGTACGCGGCTTCGGAGCGATCGATTGCTTCATCGAAGCGGCCCTGCGCCAGCGACTCATATCCCAGGTTGAGAAGTGAAGTGGATTCGAGAAATCGGTCACGATGGGACCGGGCGAAGGAAAGACTGTGTTCGTAAGCCTTTTCTGCAGAAGACGACTGAGACCGTTCGCTGGCTAATATACCGAAGGCTTGGTATAAGGCACCGCAACTCGGAACTTCCGACGCGTCGCATAGCTTCCGTGCATCATTAAGAGCGTGTTCAGACTCTGGGATTTCGTGAATGCGGATCTTGGCCAACGCAACGAGTGTCAGGATCGAGACGTTCGACTCTGGCTGGTCGGAAGGTAGCGACTGAGATTCGAGGAGCTTCAAGGCATCCTCAAACAGCCCTTGCTCCAATAGCGCTTTCGCTTCGAGGGTTCTGAATTTGCGAGCCCATTCCGGACTCGAATTGCCGAACCTTCTGTACCCTTGGCTGGCCCCTTCCCGGCATTTCGTCAGTTCACCATGGATAAAGTCCTGGTAAGCACGTTCGAAGTCCAACTGTGGAGAGCCTTGACGATCACTGCACGATGCCACCCACACCAGTGCGAGAAACAACAAAGCCAACTTCAGGGATGGGTGTGCCCGTTGGCCGTAACGCTCCCGGTGACCACAGTCCCGCTGCCGATGCAGCCCAAATGCATGTTCAACATGTTCAGAGTGAAGTAATTGCTGTCGCGTGGCTCTTGCGGAGAACCACCCCGCATCTTGTCCGAAAAGCCATCGTGGCTGGGTTGGATGCCGACCTCGACTTCGGCCAAGGACACGGTTCCAAAGTCCGGGATGAAAATGATATTCCCGAACGTCTTGACCCCGGGAATCGGCCCGATGCTTTTCACCAGTGAACATTCGAGCTTAGGATAGCCGTTCCGTTCCCCTTTCGCCCGCCCATTGGCACGTTTCTTGAGATCGTCGATGTGCGCGATTTTGGCCTTGTACTGTTTCTCCAAGGTTTCAGGAAGACCCTTGGCGCCGGCGACACTGTCGAGTTGACGGTGGACGCGATCGAGAAAGCCGCGCTCCTGCAGATAAGGACGGTCGCCTTCCGGTTTGTCGCCGCAAAATGTGAAATCGAGTTCTATCTGGACCGGGTATCCGGCCACCCGCAGGTTTTCGAAGCGCGTGCCGAGGAACGTCACCTTGGGAACATGGCCGCTCGCCAACGCGTGCTCGGTGGAAACCTGTGCCACCATGCGATCGGCGGTGATGACTTCGAATACGTTCAGGCCTTCAATCACCGACGTCGACAGCGTCACCCAGCCGGAATGGTCATTGCCCCAAAGATCCTTTTTCTCGATCCTGGTGCCCGACGCGCGAGTGTGGCCCGCCTTAAAGGAAATCAGGCCTTCCAGCGTGGTCTCCTCGACCGACTGCCGGATGTGGCTGTCGCGCCGCGTCTTCTCTAATACAACGCGCGCATGATGTTCGATGGGCTGATTGATAGGATGTTTCAAGTTGCCACTAAGCACGTGGGCTTCAGCGTGATACACGTGGTACCGTTCCAAGACAGGTCCCGGGGCCACAGGTGATTTCGGATTTGCGGACATGTTGTTCGTTCCTTCCCTTGAGCTCAGTTCTGAATTTGTAATTCAAATGACGCCCGACCGACTTCCTTGCTTTCGCCCGCGACAGTTACTCCATGGACCGCCAAAGTATAACTCCCGGCTTCCCGATTTGCTCCGGGTACTTGAACCGGCCACTGATCTTGCGCGGATGTCGTTTTCCCGGAGGCCACGGGAACCGTGAGCGACCATTCCAGCTTGCCGGCCGGATTGTATAACTCTGCCGTGTAACGAGAATAGCCATCCTCCGGCGGTATCCTCACAAAAAGCAGAAAGCCTTCCCCAGGGCGCGTCGTAATCACCGGCCCCTCAGATCCGTAGGTGCCAACATTCACCGACACCCACGGCAACACCTGCGGACTGTTGAGTGCCTGCTGCCGTTGCGGATCAATAACCAGATTCTGGTACCCGATCACGGCCAGCAGCATGAGCATCACGGGCACGACGACCGCCGGACGGAACCATGTGAGCCATCCCGGCTTGGCTGGTCCCGGGGCCGTTGCAGGCAAACGCGCGGCAACCGTCTCAACTTTCTCCGCCAACACAACCTTGCCCTGCTCCACGAATAAGGCGCCGGCGCGGACGTCGAGCGCACACTCCCTGCAGTCGAAGAAATGCTCCTCAAACTCGTCCCGAGCTGCGGGATCGAGTTCATCGAGCAGATACCTTTCCGTCATTTTTTGACGAACCACCATATCGTGGTCCATGAAATGCCCCCTCGAATAATCTCGTATCAATCGTGCGCCGGCGCGACCCGGCGTTCGACAGCCATCATGCCGGGGTGAACTCCGGCGAATCATTTCCAGTATTTTTCTTATACAACGACTTAAACGATTGTTTCGCGCGGTGCAATAACACCCGCAGATACTCGCGGTCTACTCCGAAATCACGGCATACTTCGTCCTTGTCCCGCTCCTCGAGGAAAACCTCGCGCAGCAAACGCCGGTCGCGTTCTGAAAGTTGGTCCAGAATCTCGCGAACTTTCTTTTCCGTTTCTTGGGCGGCGAGGGCGCCCAGCAAATCGATGGCGCAGGCGCGGAGATCCTTTTGTTCGTCATCGAGCGAAGTGTGGCGCGCGGCCGCGCGATAGTGCTCCAGCAAAACATTGTTGCAAACCGAATTCACAAACGATCCCAGGCGCTCCGGGTGCAGGATTTTCCCCTTGCGCAGAGCGACATAAAATCGGGCAAAAGTTTCCTGACGCACATCCTCGATGGCTTCCCGCGATTGCAATCGAGAGCGCAATTTCACCTGGATTAGCGTGCTGAAATACGCGCCAAAATGCTCTTGCGTGCGGATGTCGCCTGCCCGCAGGCGCTCGACGTAGGCTGCGTCAAAGGAGTCAAATTCCAAGCACTTGCCCCGGGGAGCTGGAAGTGGCAGACAGTGTAGCACTTGGACTGACGAAGAGCGGCTGTTTTCGGGAACGAGTGTGAGTGACACGGGCGGTGCCGGGCGTTTCAGAGCCGCGTGGCTTCTGCAGCGGTGTACGGTCGGCGGGATGGAGCGGGCGGCGCGCACGGGAAGAATGAAACTCCTGTCATGGGGGCAGACGAACTGCTCCGCTAAAGAAGACTGCGCTGGAGAAGCCTGCGCACAAAGCGCCGGAGCCGCTTCCCCGTCGGCTCCGGCACTCTACTGGATCCCAGCCGGGGATTTCCAGGTTGGGGTCCTGAACCGTGGCTCATCGCCCGACAGCGCGATGTCTTCCACTTATTGGGATAGTGCAGGAAGGGCATGAATCGTTTCACACAATTTTTGGTATCCGGCGTGACCAGCAATTTCGCCGAAGGCCACGATCGCGGCAAACGCTGCGCCTTGCGACAGGAATTTTGCAAGGAGGTGACACTTTCGTGACAATCTGCCTGAGGCCTTGGAACTAGAATTTCGATTGCCGGTCGGACTGAGAAATTTGTCGTTCGAGTGCCGTTCGCTCCGCGACTCACTCCTTTCCTGCTCAGGTCAAACATCCAGTTCGCACCATCCAAGGAGGAATTTCTATGCAGCGTCGCAAGATTGCTTTCACAATTTGCCTCGGGCTCGCAGTCATATCGTTTTCGAGCGCAGCCCTGGCGCAATATCAACTCAGGAACCTGGTTTCGAATCAGGTAGGAGCGGCAGGGCACACGGATCCATTGATCGTCAACGCCTGGGGGCTCGTTCACACGCCGGGCTCACCATTCTGGATCAGCGATAACGGATCCGGCTGGTCGACACTTTACGACGGCCAGGGAGTGGCGAAGAGCTTGCGGGTCGAAATCCCGACGGCAAGCGGCGCAGGCCCAGGTCAGGCAACAGGAATCGTCTTCAACGGCTCGTCAGAATTCCAGCTGCAAGGATGGACAGCTTTCTTCATCTTCGCGACTTTGGATGGGACCATCAGCGGTTGGGCTCCGCAGTCCAACCCCAACGACGCCCTCATCGCGCCCAATACGCCTCCCGGCGCCGTTTACACCGGCTTAGCCATTACCAGCAAGCCTTCGGGGAATTTCCTATATGCCGCCGACACTGCCAACAACAAAGTCGACGTGTACGACGGAACCTTTACCCTCGTCAACTCGTTTACCGACAGCACGCTGCCGCCGGGCTTCGCGCCGTTCGGCATTCAGGACATCGGTGGCTTGGTCTACGTATCGTTTGCCAGTGTCACGGGAGGCCCGGGCGGCTTCATCGACATTTTCCAGGAAGACGGGAAGCTCGTGCGGCAACTGGTGCAGGGTGCGCCCTTGAACCAGCCCTGGGGTATCGCGGTGGCGCCCGGGAACTTTGGCAAACTGAGCAACACTCTGCTGGTCTCGAACAACACCAACAACGGCACCATCAACGCGTTTAGTCTCCTGAGTGGCCAGTTTGTGGGCACCGTCAGGGACACGAACGGCAAGAACATCATTATCGACCAGCTCTGGGGGATTGAATTCGGCGGAGGAACGGCAAACAACGGCCGGACCAACCAACTCTTCTTCACCGCCGGGCCGCACGGTAATCTGGCTGGGACGTTTGGTGTAATCAGTCCGAAGTAGCGGCAAGCGCTCGAAAACGCAAGACAAGAAGACAGAAGAACACAAAAGGACCACCGCAAAGGCTGCCTGCTCGCAGGGCGGCCTTTTTGTTTCCGCCCCCGAATCCGAAGTAGTGAAGGTACTTTCGGCCTCCTGCTGCGGGGTCTTGTGTGATAAGACATTCTTTGAGGGTACTCACGGTTTGCCGAGGAGGATCTGATGAAACGGGCGACGATGTTTTCCGCAGCTCTTTTGCTTCTGGGCTTTGTGTTGCTGGGCTGGGCAATGTCTTCGAGCACAGCCGAGGCTCCAAGCGGTTTCGACAATCAGACCATCGACCCCAACTTCGTGGCGCAGTCTGTACACGCCGTCGATCAGACGCATTTCGACACGGTGGAGCAAGCCGAAAAAGACGGGCTTGGCCCGATTTACAATGCCCAATCGTGTCGCGAATGCCATCAAAACCCGACTTCGGGCGCCGTAAGTCAAGTCACGGAGCTGCGCGTCGGGCATTTAGGTCCCGCTGGCGTTTTCGAGAATCCGAGCATTCCGATCGACCACGGGCAAGAGGTGATCACCGGACGCACTCTGATCAATGATCGGGCAATTTGTCCTGAGATTCAGGAGCACGTCCCCGACACCGAGACCATTCAAACCAGGCGGCTCGCGGTCAACACGCTGGGTGACGGTTTCATTGAAGCCGTCGCGGACGACACGCTACTGAGCATTGGCAAAGACCAGTGCCGCTCCACCCACGGCAAGATTTGCGGCCAGGCGCTGCGAGTGCCGGTCGTCGAGGCAGTAGGCCAAACTGCGGTCGGACGATTTGGATGGAAAGATCAGCACGCCAGCCTGCTCTCTTTTTCCGGCGATGCGTATCTCAACGAAATGGGCATCACCAATCGCCTTTTCCCAACCGAGGTGACTTCGATTTGCAATCCCAAGTCAGTAACTGAGCCGAACGATCAGCCGGACCCCACCGACCACCTGGAAGATATCGATCACTTTGCCCGGTTCATGCGGGCTTCGAAAGTGCCTCCACGGGACGAGACTCTCGCGGCAACCGACGCGGCGAAGCGCGGATCGAAGCTCTTTGCCCGCATCGGGTGCGCCACCTGCCACCTGACCACGCTTACGACGGCCAAGGCCGGGACCAAGGTGAACGGAGGCCAATTCACGATCCCCGATGCACTGGGAGAGAAGGTCTTTCACCCATATAGCGATTTTCTCCTCCACGATGTTGGCACCGGGGATGGCATCGCCATCGCCGTCGTCGAGCACTATGCCGTGCCAGCCGCTTCCGTCCAGGCGCTATACAAGTCAAAGCCATCTGCGCAAGTTTCCTTTGATGAGGTAGACAAGGTCATGAATCGCCGCGGCTTTTCCTATAAGGCGGTCCATGATGGAAGGAACAAGATCAGAACTGCTCCACTCTGGGGACTTAGAACGCACTCCCGCTTTATGCACGACGGCGATTCGGTCCGCTTGCGGGATGCGATTGATCGCCACAAAGCCGAAGCCAGTGGAGTAACTCAAAAGTTCCACCGGCTGAGTCCAACCGAGCAAAAAGATCTGCTCAGCTTCTTGAACTCTCTATGAGGCTCCCCGGTATGCGCCGGAGGCGGGAATCCGCGTCACATTTGAGCGTCAGGTCGCCCGGCAGACCCTGATCTTCCGTGATCTCGGAACCATGTCCGCCACTTGCTAAGCTTCGAGTGAGTCCACAGGAGGGCACGTGCCCGCGACCGCGCATCAATCGACGATCAAGATTCTGTACGGCGAGAGCGACGAACACACACTCTCGGCCCAAGCCGCCGAAATCGCCAAAGCCGGGCATCACATCACGACTGCCCTCAACCGTCATGGTGTTCAGGAAGCCCTGCGCCGCGACGCCTTTGACCTCGTCATCCTCGGCGCCACCTTATCCAAGGAAGATCGCCATCATCTGCCTTACATGGTCAAAAAGGCTCACGAGGGCACGAAGGTTCTGGTCATGCACGCTGGCTCCCACCATCACGCCGTCGACGCCGCCATCGACTCCAACCTGAGCATGCACCGGATCCTTGAGCGGATTGCAACCTTGCTTCAGCCCGCGCCGGTCCGCTAACCGCCAAACACTCTCACAAAAAAGGTCTGGCCGGGTGGAGAGAGGTGACCCTGCCAGACCACTTCCAGGCGATTCAGAGTTGCCCCTTTGAAAGCTTCTCCGGAATCAGCCATCATTTTCACCATCTCCACCGCACCAGTTGTCACACTCGTGTTAACTTGTCGTCATCTTTTTGCAACGGCTGATTTTTGTCCAGGAGTGAACCCCCGAAATTTAAAATGGGCCGCCAGCCAAGAAGCGGTGACGTTTCCTTGGCTATCGGCCCATTCGATCCGGACTGGGATCGGAGGTGATACCTACATCGTAGACCCTTCACCTCGATTGTCAAGGATCAACTTCCATCTTCAACATTGTTTCAATTTGGGACAATTCCAGGCCCAGATGCGCTCCCATCATTGACACTCTCCTTGCCAAGGTGTTACTTTAATTGGTTTTAGAAGCGGCTCTTCTTCCACAGAGGCCAGCAGAATCAGCGAGTTATCAGCAAAGATTCGGTCGTCCGTGCGACAATCGGTTGACAATCAGAGAGATCATCAGAAACTAGATCATCAGAAAATGGATCAGACACTCCGACAACTAGGCGAATTACTGCTCGGAGCCGTACCCACCGTCATCCTTCTGGCGGCGCTTTACATGCTCTATACCTTCCTCGTCCATCGGCCGCTCACCGCCCTGCTCGCCGAGCGCCGCAACCGTACTCAGGGCGCGATGGAAAAAGCTCGCGCCGATATCGCAGCATCCGAAGCGCGTACCGCCGAATACGAGCAGCGGCTGCGCGAAGCGCGCCTGAAAGTTTTCAAGAACCAGGAAGCCCGCCGCCAGCAGGCCACGCAGTCCCGCAGCCAAGCGGTCAATCAAGCTCGCGCCCGAGCCCAGGAACAAGTCAAACAGGCCCGCGCCGCCATCGATGTGGATAGGCAGCAAGCCATGTCAAAGCTGCAATCGGACGCGGACAGGCTCGCCACGGATATCGTACGCACCGTGTTGCGTCCCGTGGCAGCGCCCAGCCCGGTTGGTGGCCAATGAAAGGGAAGGGACGGTTCCTGAGGGGACGGGCGCCCTCGCCCGTCCGCCTAGGGACAGAGGCCCTCGGCTGTCCAGCCGAGCGCAGCTCGGCAGCTGCCCGTGTTCGCGGAAACCCCCGACTCACTATGATGAAACCGAAAACCATGACGGGCATTGTCCGGCAGTTGCCAGCACTCGCCCTATTGGCCTGCTTGTCGGTCGTTTCAGCACGAGCCTTCGCCTTCGCGCAAGAGCAATCCGCCGCACCGTCTTCCCAGCAAACATCTGCTGACCCCGCAGAAAAAGACAAGCAGTCCGCCCCCAAACACAAAGGTGCGGTCGGACAACTAATCGAGGAGCAGCGCGAGTCTACCGGAGAAGAAGAGGAAGACAACGTCAATCTTACGCACGCGGGGCCAATCCGCTGGCTGGCGCGTAAAACCGGGCTCAGCGTGCATCAGGCGCATCTCGTGGCGCTCGGTCTGAACTTTGCTATCGTGGTCGTCGTCGTGTTTTGGGCCGCGCGCAAGTCTTTACCCGCAATGTTCCGCAACCGGAGCCAATCCATTCAACGGGCTTTGGAAGAAGCGCGCGCTGCCAGCCAGGATGCGAATCGCCGCTTAACGGACATCGAGAATCGCCTCCGCCAGCTGGATGTAGAAATCGGACAAATGCAGGCCGCCGCGGAAAAGGAAGCCGATGCCGAGGAAGCGCGCATCTTGAAAGCCGCCGAAGAGGATATTCGCAAAGTGGTGCTAGCCGCCGAGCAGGAAATCGCCGCGGCCGCCAAGCAAGCCCGCCGCGAATTGACCGCCCATACCGCCGGCCTGGCCATCGCCCTGGCCCGCCAACAGATTAACGTCGATTCCAGTACCGACCAGATACTGGTCCGTACCTTCGCCTCGAAGCTGGCGTCGCATCCCGCTTCGCGTGGGTCTTCGCATAACCCGGGTTCTTCGCTTAACAATGACGGCGGAAAGGACGACAAGTAACCATGGCCTCCGTCGTCGGTATCTACGCCCGAGCGTTCGCCGATGTAGTAATGAAGACAAGCAGCCGTCTCGATCCCGCCGGCGCCCTCCAGGAATTGCGCACCATCGAGGCTCTGCTCAAGGAAAGCGACCCGTTGCGCAGGGTCCTCGAGAACCCGTCCATTCCCGGAGACCGAAAACGCGCGGTGCTCGATGCCATCGCCAAGCGTCTGGGCACCACAAGGCAGGTCCGGAATTTCATCGCCGTGGTCACCGACCACCGCAGGCTGCCGCTGTTCAGCGAAATCCTGAAACAGTTGGAACAGGAGTTGAACGACCGCCAGGGCTTCGCCGAAGCCCAAGTAAGCACGGCACGCCCGCTGAGCGACCATGAAAAACAGATGCTCGAAGCCGAGATTACAAGATTGACCGGCAAAAAAGTTCGAGCCCGTTACGAACAAGACACCTCGTTACTGGGTGGCGCAGTCGTGCAAGTAGGCAGCACGATTTACGACGGTTCAGTAAAAGGTCAGTTGGAGAAAATTCAGGAGCAGTTGGTGGAGACCTAGCCATTAGCTCTTCGCCTTTAGCTCTTGTCAACCCAAAGGGCAACACCATGTGGAGCCGGAAAACCAGGAATTCGAATCAGGGAAGCGCTTTAGCGACGAGATCGGTAGTCCGTTCGGTGCAGCGCAAAACGCAACCGCACCGCAGAAGCTAAGAGAAAAAAGCTGAATTTTATGGCACAAATCAAAGCAGATGAAATTACCCAATTAATCCGCGAGCAAATCGAGAACTACGAATCGAAGATCGCGGTCGACGAAGTCGGCACGGTCATCACCCTCGGTGACGGCATCGCCCGTGTCTACGGCCTCGACAAGGTCATGGCCGGCGAGTTGCTGAGCTTCCCGCACGGCGTCGCCGGCATCGCCATGAACCTCGAAGAAGATCAGGTGGGCGTGGTCCTGCTTGGCGAATTCACGGAGATCAAGGAAGGCGACGAAGTCAAGCGCACCGGCCGCATCATGAGTGTCCCCGTCGGCGACGCCCTGATCGGCCGCGTCGTCAATTCGCTCGGCGTGCCGATTGACGACAAGGGTCCGATCGCGACCGATAAATTCATTGCCCTGGAGCGCATTGCTCCCGGCGTCATTGCCCGCCAGCCCGTGCGTGAGCCCATGGCCACCGGATTGAAGGCTATCGACTCCATGATCCCCATCGGCCGCGGACAGCGCGAACTCATCATTGGCGATCGCCAGACCGGCAAGACCGCCGTTGCCCTCGACACCATCATCAACAGCAAGGGCAACAACCTCATCTGCATCTATAACGCCATCGGTCAGAAGCGCTCGTCGATTGCGCAGGTGGTCAAGATTCTCGAAGACGCCGGCGCCATGGAATACACCATCGTGGTCGCGGCTTCAGCTTCCGAGCCAGCTCCCATGCAGTACATTTCTCCCTACGCGGCCTGCGCCATGGGAGAGTTTTTCCGCGACTCGGGTCGCCACGCCCTTTGTATCTATGACGATCTTTCGAAACACGCCGCGTCCTATCGCGAGATTTCGCTTTTGCTCCGCCGTCCTCCTGGTCGCGAAGCCTATCCCGGAGACGTTTTCTATCTCCACTCGCGTCTGTTAGAACGCGCCGCCAAGCTCAGCGACAAGAACGGTGGCGGATCGCTCACCGCGCTCCCCGTCATCGAAACCCAGGCGGGCGATGTCTCCGCATACATCCCGACCAACGTGATTTCGATTACCGATGGCCAAATTTATCTTGAGACCGACCTCTTCAACCAGGGCGTCCGCCCCGCCGTGAACGTCGGACTCTCGGTGAGTCGCGTAGGCGGAAGCGCGCAGATCAAGGCCATGCGCCAGGTCGCCGGAACGCTAAAGTTGGAGCTGGCCCAGTACCGCGAACTGGCCGCCTTTGCCCAGTTCGGCAGCGATCTGGACAAAGCTACCCAACAGCAACTCAATCGCGGCCAGCGTCTGGTGGAACTGCTGAAACAAGGCCAGTTCTCGCCGTTACCGTTCTCAAAACAAATCCTGATCATTTTCGCCGGCACCAGCGGAGTGCTCGATGACATGCCGGTCAACCAGGTCCGCGACTTCGAAATGGATCTTTACAAGTATGTGGAAACCACGAATCCAGGCCTGCTAAACGCGATCATGGAAAAAAAGATTCTGGACGACAACCTAAAGGCGGAGATGTCCAGAATAATAAAAGAAGCAAAGCAGCAATTCGTAGATTCAAGGCAAGCAGCAGCGAAATAAAAGTTCTCAGTCAACCCGAAAGCCGGGAAACTGAGAACTGAGAACTGCTTCATGGCGAACATCCTCGATATCCGGCGCCGCATCCGCAGCGTGGTCAACACGCGGCAGATCACCAAGGCCATGAAGACCGTCTCCGCGGCGAAGTTGCGCCGCGCGCAGGAGAGCGCCTTGGCGGCGCGTCCCTATTCGCAGATGCTCACCAATGTTCTTAAATCGCTCGTGTCGCGAGCCGATATTTACGATCCGGCCACTGGACTGCCAATCCATCCCCTGCTCGCCGAGCGGCCTGAGAAAAATGTCCTGCTGATCGTAGTCACCGGAGATAAGGGGCTCGCCGGGGCGTTCAACACTAACATCCTGAAGATGGCTTCGAAATTCATCCAATCGAAGCCCGATCAGAATGTCAATATTGACATCGAATGCATCGGACGCAAGGGCCGCGACTTCATGCGGCGACGCTACCCAATGGCGCCAGAAAAGGCCTCTGCCGATGGAGCGACGGGCGCTTCGCCCGTCCACTCGGACACTGAGGGTGCTTCAGCACGCGCCGATCGCGTGCAGATCGTAGGCGAACACATTGGAGTTCTGGGCAAGGTCGACTACAACTTCGCGGCCACCCTCAGCGAGAGTGTGATCGCAAGCTACACTCGCCACGAGATTGACAGCGTCTACGTTCTCTTCAACGAATTCAAGTCGGTCATTGCGCAACGCCTCATCGCCGAGCGCCTGTTACCGATCAAACAAGTCGGCGCAATCGACGTCGCCATGGCCGAAGAGGCTTCGGAAGAGGAACGCAAGAAGAGACTGGAAGCGGCGAAGTCAGCGGGCGTCGGTTTGCGTCCGATCGATACCAGTGCCGTCGATGAGGCCGCCGCCACCTTCGGGGCGTCACAGGTCGATTACATCTACGAGCAGCCGCCCCAGCAACTGTTCCAGGGAATCTTGCCGAAGTACATCGGCATCCAGATTTTTCGTGCGCTGCTCGAGTCCGTAGCCGCCGAGCACGCTGCGCGCATGACCGCCATGGATGCGGCAACCAGCAACGCCAGCGATATGATCGATTCGCTGACGCTGATCATGAATCGCGCGCGCCAGGCAAAGATCACGAAAGAAATTATCGAAATCGTAAGTGGAGCAGCAGCGCAGTGAATCAGCATTTAGCCATTCGCACTTGGCATGGAGCCGGACCGAGTCCCAGACGAATTGCTAAGTGCTCATTGCCGGTTTTGAGGTCCTAATGTCAGAAAATATCGGAAACGTCATCCAAATCGCAGGCCCCGCCGTCGACGTGCAGTTTACCGAAGGGGCGATGCCTCCCATTTATCAGGCGCTTCGCGTCGTCAGCGACGGCTTTACCGTGCCTTCCCCCATCAACGTCATTCTCGAAGTGCAGCAGCATCTCGGCGAAGGCCGCGTGCGCTGCGTCGCCATGGAAGCGACCGACGGCATGGTGCGCGGCATGAAAGCGATCGATCAGGGTGGACCCATCTCCGCGCCCGTCGGCCGCGGCACGCTCGGGCGAGTGATGAATGTCATTGGCGAACCTGTGGACAATCTCGGTCCCATCGCCTTCGACAAGAGAATGCCCATTCACCGCCTCGCTCCCGCCTTCGATGAACAATCGACCACTGCGGAAATGTTCGAGACCGGCGTGAAGGTAGTCGACCTCATCCAGCCATTTTTGAAAGGCGGAAAGATCGGCCTCTTCGGCGGTGCCGGCGTCGGCAAGACCGTCGTCATCATGGAGCTGATCAACAACGTAGCCAAGCAGCACGGAGGATTTTCCGTGTTCGCCGGCGTAGGTGAGCGCACTCGTGAAGGCAACGATCTCTGGCTGGAGATGACCGAGTCAGGAGTAATAAAACCCGGCAAACCCAACGAGTCAAAAGCCGCGTTGATCTATGGCCAGATGACCGAGCCGCCCGGCGCCCGTCTAAGAGTAGCGCTAACCGCTCTAACCGTAGCCGAATATTTCCGCGATGAAGAAGGCAGCGACACGCTGTTATTCATCGACAATATTTTCCGGTTCACCCAGGCCGGCTCCGAAGTCTCCGCTCTATTAGGCCGCATGCCCAGTGCGGTCGGATATCAGCCCAACCTCGCTACCGAGATGGGGGAACTGCAGGAGCGTATTACTTCTACTAAAAAGGGGTCGGTCACTTCGGTGCAAGCGATTTATGTGCCGGCGGATGACTTGACTGATCCGGCACCCGCTACTACATTTGCGCATTTGGATGCTACTACTGTGCTTTCGCGTGCGCTTACGGAGATTGGAATTTATCCCGCGGTCGATCCGCTGGCTTCCACGTCGCGCATTCTTGATCCTCGGATTGTGGGACAGGATCATTACGACGTGGCGCAGATGGTCAAGAAGACATTGCAGACTTACAAAGATCTGCAGGACATCATCGCCATTCTGGGCATCGATGAACTGAGCGAGGATCAGAAAGTGTCGGTCGCTCGCGCGCGAAAGATACAGAAGTTCCTGTCGCAACCGTTCTTTGTGGCCGAGCAGTTCACCGGCACTCCCGGACGCTATGTGAAGATCGCTGACACGGTGAAAGGTTTCCGCGGCATTGTGGAAGGGAAGTATGACGACATCCCGGAGCAGGCCTTCTACATGAAGGGCACGATCGACGAAGTGATGGAGACGGCGGAGAAGATGAAGGGCGCGGCGGTCAGCGCTTAGCAATTAGCACTTGGTATCCTGCTGGGACGGGCTGTTGCTCGATGCGGGCTCTGAATTGAGGACTGTGGCAGAGACTTTCCAACTCGAAATCGTTACTCCTGCGAAGCTGATGGTGAAGGACGTGGCGGAGGAAGCGCAGATCCCAGGGCTGAGCGGGTATCTGGGGATTCTTCCCGGGCACGCTCCGCTGATTACCGAGCTTGCCGTCGGTGTGATTACTTACAAGGCCAGCGGGGCGACACACACGCTGTCGGTGGCGTGGGGATTTGCGGAAGTGCTGCCGGACAAGGTGACGATCCTGGCGGAAGCGGCGGAGCGTCCCCAGGAAATCGATGTAGCACGCGCGCAAGAGGCCAAAAACCGGGCGGAAGCGCTCCTGAAAAGCAACGATCCCAAGGTTGATTACGCGCGCGCCGAAGACGCATTGCAGCGCGCGGACACGCGGCTGAGCGTTGCGAAAGAGAAGTAGACTTTCATAGCGTTGCAAGAGTGGGAGATCGACCATGAAAAACCCTCGAGCATCTTCGTTCGGGCTGTTCGCGCTTTGCTTGGGATTAGCATTGATTCTCGAATTGGGGCTGGTGCCGGCTCGCACGATGGCAGCGGACACGACGCCGATCGTCGGAAATTGGGAAGGAACTCTCGATCCAGGTGCCCAGCCGAAGAAGAAGATCGTGGTGCACATTTCCGCCTCGCAGGACGGGAGTCTAAGTGGCACGATCGATTACCCGGACCAGGACACTTCGGGTATCCTGATTACCGCCATTACCTATAAGGAACCCATCCTGCACTTCGAAAGCACCGGCACTGGCTCCTATGACGGTACGATGAACAAAGACAATTCAGAGATCACAGGCACTTGGAAGCAAGGCGCAGCGGGCGTGAGTCTCATCCTCAAGCGAACGCCTTAGCAGTCTGTGGCGAAAACTATCGGATCGAGGAAGTTGCTTCCCCGGAGGCTTGGCACCGTGATCCCCGTCTGGAGTGGGACTTTTGTTCCATGAAGCAGCGGGCGTCTTCACCACTACCAATCGGAAGCCCACTAAATCGGGGTTAGCGACCCACATTGGTCGCATTGGTGATGGCTTTGCAGATATGCAAGGGGCACTCCCAAGCCGTGGCCATGCACCCGCAGCACTGCTAATGGCGGCGTTCTTTTTCAGTTTCGGATTATTCGCTATCCTGCGGCCCGAAATACTGAGAAGCGCAATGGATAGTTTTGCGAACACATGGAAACAGGGCAGTTGGCATCCCTATCGAATGCCTCTACCGATTCTGCGATTGGTTGTAGGGGGCACTGGAATTGGCGGTGCTGCCATGTTCGGCTACATTGCGTACGCTACTCTCAGTAGATAGTGGTTGAAATGTCCCCGTTACACTAATTGACCGTGCGGCAGCCAATTTTCTCAGTTAGTGCAGCCCTTGGCCACTCGGCTTGAACCTCGACAAGTTAAATCACAGGCTCAAACCGGCGAGTGCCCAAATCGCAAACATCCAGCCGGAGATGACAAGGTACATCCAAGCAAGCCATTTCCTTCGTTCAATCGAAACCCACGTCAGTGCCGCGAGTCCGGCTATCGCGGCAAGTAGCAAGCCAACAAGTTCATAGCGGAAATCGTCTACGGCACACCGCTTCAATTTTTCAATCTGGAGTAGACCCCGAACTCCCTCAAACGCCGATGCTGTGCTAAACAGCACTCCGACCGCCAACGTTCCGTGCCGAAGTTGGTCACGTCGGCGCCCGAGAAGCACCCCCCACCCCCGCAACAGCAAGCTGGAAAGATCCTAATGATGTGGTGGGCGATTTTCGGAGTACCGCTTTTCGCGGCCGTAGGGGCCGTTTTCACTAACAACTGCGTTCTGAGCAACCTCTGTGCGCCGACGGTCCAAGCCCGATTCGCAGCCCTGTACCTCCGTAATCTTCGCCCCAGAGGATCACCGCGCTACCTTAGTTCTCACTGGCGTACCAGATGATTCTCAAAGGCAAATCCAAACAAGACAGGCGTCGCGGGCACCGCCAATTGCTGAACACCTCCGTGCAAGTAATCACCGGATCCGCCCACGTAGATGCTCTGGGCATCAATCTCAGCGATGTCGGAATGTGCTTGTTTGCCATCGCGAATCTGCCGTTGGGATCTCAAGTTCAGATCGAATTTCTTCCTTCCCGCTGCTTAGAACGGGTTCGAGTTTGTGGGACTGTTCGCCATCGCGCTGTGTATCTGTACGGAATCGAGTTTCTAGTGGACTCAGACCAACGCCAAGATGGTGGGCCAAGTGTCGGCACAATTACGGGCCGTCAACCCTCAGTCCTGTGAATTCGCGGTTGACCCCGAGCCCCCTTCGATCAGTGTTGCAATGTCCCCATTCCACTCAGAACCCGGCCAAGATCACTCGCGATCACGCTCACTGACCACGTGGGCCAATTCTCACAGAGTGAAATCGCCTGTGGCTTTTGAAAAACTCTTTTTAGGTAATTTCAACGGCGAAATTCGTTCGTAACTTGTTGAATGTTCGTCTGCCGTAGACGCTGAAACTCACTGAAATTACTGCTTTGGTTCCTTTTTCAACAGCCACGCCTGTTTTGGTCAACTGACAAGATGGAGCTTTGGGACTGCGAAGCTCGTGTCCGGCATTGAGCCTCCTGCTCCCGGATGGTTTGTAGCGAAATTTATCGAGAGCACGGTCCAGTTCGGCTAGACTCTGAGCATGAAATGGAGCATCCGCTTCGTTTTGGGTCTGTGTTTGTTCACGGTAAATCCGTCACTAGCGCAGAAGTATTCGGCGTCCGACATCCTCGCTAAGGCACGTCAGGCCTCTGGCGGGGAGGCGTGGGATGGCGTCGCTCAATGTGATTCCGCGGGCAGTCTCTCAGTCGCGGGGCAGACTGGATCGCTGCGTTACGTAGAAAATCTGAGAAATGGAGCAAACGTATCATACGTGAGCATTCCCGAAGTGCACGTAAAACAGGCAAACGGCGTCGACTTATTCAC
>Ga0210410_10002153_pt1 | contig 17855 bp, 14 predicted proteins | sample IncBWC4MmetaG_FD_161058 | JGI IMG/M metagenome (GOLD analysis project Ga0210410, IMG submission 161058) | Forest soil microbial communities from Barre Woods Harvard Forest LTER site, Petersham, Massachusetts, United States - Inc-BW-C-4-M | ecosystem: Environmental > Terrestrial > Soil >... | reverse complement strand
ACAATTCTGATAGGTAGAGCAAGATGGAGTGGGAAAGGCAGGTCGCAAAACAGCCACTTTAGAAATTTTCCATCATCCACATGTTCGCGCTCAGCCTCGAATCATTAAGTGCCAGATGCCGACCGTCCGGAGATGGCACTACCCAGCAATTGCCGCTATTGCTTCCCTGCAGGACTTTGGCATTGCCGTTTAGGTCCACATGCCAGACCTCAGTGCCGCTGTTTGTGGCGTTGCAAACAAAGAGCCCTTTCCCGTCCGCTGCCCATCCAGGTATCCGCATATGATTCAACCCCTTCGCTCGGATGACCTGGATTTGTTGGTCCCGCAAGGTGCGAATTTCTATGGGACCCTCGGTGCCTCGCTCCGCGACGAGGCGCGTGCCATCGGGAGAAATATTCCAATACAAAGAATTGTTCGGGTTCGTCTCGTATTCCGGATTAAGGTCAAGCCGGGCGAGCTCAGGACCTCGGCCTTTGATGGGGTCGAAGGATGTGATGATCATCTGTTTGTGATCCTCGCTTTGCTCCGCAACGGCACACAAGTTGGACGGGGGCCTGGCGCAGGAACTCGAACTATATTCAGGCATGGAAAATAACGATTCCGGCGACCCACCGGTGATGGGCACGCGCATGAGTTCCACTGGCACCGAGTTGCCTCCAGGGACAGAGCGAACCTGAGCGATGACCCACTTGCCATCGGGGCTCATGCTGGCCATTTCGATCAGGCCAGGTGCCGAGATCACGATAGGTTCTTGCGTATCCGAGTTCAGGGATTGCTTATGAAGGGCGTAATGATCACCGCGATTCAAAGAGAGAATGACCGTTTTGCTGTCCGCAGTCCAATCCTGGATTCGGTCTTCACCCTCCAAGCTGAAGGGTCGCACATTGACGAGGCGCCTCCCACCATTTTCGAGATCGGCCAAATAGCTGCCATTATGGCTTGACGATTCTAGGAACGCGACGCGCTTGCCATCCGCAGTCGCGCTTGGACCATTCATCCACAATCCGGCCCAATTCGTCAGTCGCCTCGGTTTCTCGATGAGTTCGCCGGTACGGGTCTCGATCCGTTTTATCCAGATATTGCAGGGCGCGTCAAAGTTCATGATCACGGTATCACAACGCTCTGAGTAGACCAGCTGTCCGTCAGGCAGCCACGAAAAGTCGCCCATTTTCTGCGTTTCGGAAGGTGGAAGCAACGTCGCGACAGGCCCACCCCTCAGATCGCGGGCTAGCATAGTGTCCCCGGATTCATCCGTGGAAATATATGAAACGCGCTGTCCGTTCGGAAAGAAATTAAGACAGCAAATCGCGCCCTTTTCGCTGGTTTCATAAAGTTTGCGCACTTGCTCTCCGTTGGGTCCCATCAGCCAGATTTCACGCTCACCAAGTCTGCCGTTCTTCGATCCAAAGGAGATCAAGGAACCGTCCGGAGAAACGGACCACGCAATAGCATTGTCGCGAAGCTTATGCGGCGCTCCGCCGAGAGCCGAAACGACCCAAACACTGCTGGTCTGCGATGACCAAGCGCTGGGGTCCTCATTGGCTGGATGGGCGTTGGCGATAAACCGTTTACTTTCCGGAAACCAACCAATAGACAAAAGTTCCCACGTGACTTTTTTGCCTTTGAGCACGTCTGGTTCAGGAACTCGCTGTGTCTCGTCGGTTCCAACGAGTTTGATGTGCATCCCTTTGGCATCGGTGTAAGCGAGGTATTTTCCGTCGAGTGAAATCGCTCCGGCAGTCACCGGATTCTCGGAGGAATTGACGGTGAGCTGCAGTAGCTTTAGGTCTGGCAGAGCTTGGGACCAGGGCTGCCGTCTCGGGAACCAGAAAATCACGCTGACGATCAATAAGATGACGCCCAAAGCCACTACCCACGAGCGGCGCGTATGTCTACGCTCCATCTCTCGCTTCAAGGTTTGCAGGTCAGCCAGTATTTCCACGGCGGACTGATAGCGCGCTTCACGATCTTTCTTAAGTGCCCGGTTAATTATCGGTTCGAACTTTGGAGGAATTGAGGGATTAATCTTCCGAGGTGAGGGGTGCACCTGCCCGAGGATCGCGTTATAAAGCTCGAGCCCGGTGTCCCCCTTAAATGCCCGTTTCCCGGTAGCCATTTCATAGAGCACCAGGCCGAAAGAAAACAGATCCGTGCGTGCATCCAACTTCTCCCCACGCGCCTGCTCCGGCGACATATAGCCCGCCGTGCCCATCGCTACTCCAGTTCGGCTAAGGAGCGGATCAGGAGTTGGCAGCTGCTCCATTTCGTGTGAAGTTTTCGATGCGCCTTCCTCTCTGTGATCCCGTTCCGAATCAACTCCAATCATCGTTACACTAGGGGCAAGTTTCGCCAAACCGAAATCCAAGATTTTGGCCTGGCCCTGGCTGGTCACGAAGATATTCGCTGGCTTGATATCGCGGTGAATAATGCCTTTCTGATGCGCAGCGTGCAGGCCCTCCGTAATCTGGATTCCAAAACTGAGCAATTCCTCTATTGATAGAGGTTGTCCCCCGATTTGATGGTCAAGGGTTTGACCCTCGAGCAGCTCCATCGCGATAAAGGGTTGTCCCTGGTACTCACCGATGTCATAAACGGTGCAGATGTTGGGGTGGTTTAGAGCGGAGGCAGCATGAGCTTCTCGCTCGAAGCGTTCGAGTGATAGAGGATCGCGCGCGAGTCTCTGCGGCAAGAACTTCAGGGCAACGGTGCGAAGCAGCCGCGTGTCTTCAGCCTTGTAAACGATTCCCATGCCACCTCGGGCTAATTTCTCCACAACACGGAAGCGCTGCAGCGTCACACCGATCGGCACCGGATCAGCCTGATTCTCGCTGGCTTCGTCCCCGGCCATGAGCTTTGCGGCAATCTCAAATGCCGGCCTCTCCATGAATTCCTTGGCCGAGCTTTCATATGCAAGCAGAGACTCAATCTCTTCGTAGAGCTTCGCATCGCCGCGACACGCGTTCTTTAGAAACGCAGCGCGCTGATCCACTGCAACTCGCAACGTGGAGTGATACAGCTCTTCGACCCGCCGCCAGCGTTCAGGCTCCACGGTGTCCTTCCCCGTTGAGCTCTCGCAAAAGCCATACTTTCGCCATCTTCCAGTCACGCATGACCGTTTCCTGCGAAACCTTCAGTACCTCCGCTGACTCCTGGACCGTAAGGCCGCCAAAGAAGCGCAATTCCACGACTCGGCTCTTCCTCTCATCCACGGCCGCCAGCTTTTTCATCGCTTCGTCTAGTGCAGCCATGTCGGTATCGGATTCGGGGGCAACCCAAAGGACCTCGGTGAAGGTCACGCGATTCATCTTACCGCTCCGTTTTTGGTAACCACGAGAGCGCGCGAAGTCCGTCAGTATGCGGCGCATTAATTTGGCGCAGATGGCGAGAAAATGGGCGCGATTCTGCCAGCTGACTTTCTGCACACCAACCAGCCGCAAATAGGTTTCGTTAACAAGGGCGGTTGTCTGGAGAAGATGGCCGGGCCTCTCTCCGGCCATATAGCGCTGGGCTGCGTGGCGCAGCTCGCGGTATACCAGAGGCGTCAGTTTCTGCAAGGCTTCTTGGTCACCCCGGCCCCAAGCCTGAAGAAGGCCGGTCACCTCGTGCGTGGAGTGCGTCACCATGTAACTGACTCAGGCGCCTTAATTTAGCATTTTGGCTAGCCAGCTTATCATGACTCCCCCTCTGCTTCGCTCGTTCTCGCAAGCTTAAACCGTCTTGGAGTTGCCAGTTTTTACCTCGATTTCACGCCTTAAGGAATAGGCCAGGATGAATATGAGCTTCCGGGGGGCACGAAAACCGTGCTTGTCAAAAAAACCAATGAGGCGTCGAGGAAAGGTCATGAAAACTCTCTCTCGCTCTCTTTCTCGTTTCTCGAATTGGGTCTCCTGGATGGATGCGGCGGCGGTAACGCTTCGGTGCCTCCACCCGCAATCCGGCCGCAGGCAGTAAACGAGTTATGTGCATCAGGAGGTTTTACATGCGATCGACTCTGAGAATGCTTGGCGTGACCATGTCTCTTTCCTTACACTTACTGGGGAATCCTATCAAGCTGGCAGCTATCGAGTTCGCCGCGGCGAAAAGCTATCCAGTAGGAACTTCTCCAGCGGGAATTGTTGTGGGCGATTTCAACGGCGATGGCAAGCCCGATATCGCTGTGGCAAACACAGGCAGCAGCAGTATCAGCATCCTGCTCGGCAATGGCGATGGCACCTTCCACCCTGCAGTGAATTACAGTGCCGGAAACCGCCCCTCGGCGATTGCCGTGGGTGACTTCAACGGCGACGGCAAAATGGATCTGGCTGCGTTTCAGCCCGGCGCCAATGGAGTGGCTGGCAGTGCCAGCGTGCTTCTGGGGAATGGTGATGGTACGTTTCAGGCTCCCAAGACACTGGCCTTAAGCCAGAATGCCTCCGTGATGGCTGTCGCCGATTTCAATCTCGACAAGAAGTCGGACCTTGCCGTCAGCGATCCCACGAACCTAGACATTTATATTGGAAATGGAGACGGCAGCTTTCAACCTGCGAAGCAGACTGCCCTTTCCCCGAATTGCGCGGGTTTTGTTACCGCGGACTTCAACGGCGATTCGAAGCCCGATGTGGCACTTATCACAACAGATGGAATCCATATTTTGCTTGGTAAGGGAGACGGGACGTTTTCGCAGGGCGTCGCAGTCGTCAGCGCACTTCCACCCGAATTCGTGGGCACTATCGATCTCAATCACGACGGAAAAGTGGATCTACTCGTAACCTCTCTCCGTATTGATAGCTGTGGTCCTAGACCACCGTGCAGCACCACATCTACAAATATCAGCGCTTTCCTCGGCAACGGCGACGGCTCGTTCCAGGAAGAACAGATCGTCGCCAGTGGATTCTTAACAATGCGCGCCGGTGATATCCCTCGCGGCTCTAAGCTCGGTCATCCATTCGTCGCAGACTTCAACGGCGATGGAAAGCTGGATCTGGCCTATCAAGTAACCAAAGGCGTGCCCACCCTTACTCCTATTCTTCAGTTTCGCCTGGGAAAAGGGGACGGAACCTTCTCCTTGCCGGTCTTGGACATTGCGGGATCCGCCACCACAACGCGCGTAACTCAAGATCTTAACGCCGATAATTTGACCGATCTGATCGGCCTGGGGACGGCGAACGACGTTGACGTACTGCTGAACACCAGTCCCACTTCCGGGGCGGATTTGGGTGTTCTTTTGTCGGGTTCATCGCCCGAACCTGTCGGCGTCGGAACCAACCTGACCCTTGCAGCGGATGTGCTTAACCTTGGACCACACGACGCCACCGTCGTGACCTTTACCGACACTCTCCCGAGCAGCGTGAATTTCGTCTCCGCTACAGCCACCCCTGGGAGTTGTGTTCAATCGCATGGAATGGTCTCTTGCAATATAGGGTCGCTGGCTTCGGCCTTCGACTCCAAGGTGAGCATCGTCGTGACTCCTACGGTGGCAGGCACGATTACCAACTCGATGAGTGTGACAGCCAACGAGCCTGACCCCGTGATCGCGAACAACACCGCAACGCAATCCGCGGACGTTGTTCCGATCTTCAAGTTAAGCGTAGCCAAGACGGGCAACGGCTCGGGAACGGTCACATCGGATCCGGGTATTAACGGCGCCATTAACTGCGGCAGCGTCTGCTCGGCAACCTACTTGAGCGGCGCTGGAGTCACTCTGAGCGCAACCGCCGATGCGAACTCATTGTTCGCGGGTTGGAGTGGCGCGTGCACGGGAACCGCCACCTGCGGAGTCACTATGAATGCAGATCAGGCGGTCACAGCAAACTTCTTACTGGGTGTAAAACTGAGCGTTGACCTGGCCGGAGGAGGTAGCGGCTCTGTCACAAGCAAGGACAACGCGATCAGCTGTAGCAACAGCGGTGGCAACTGTTCATCGTTTTACTTGCCCGGAACACCTGTCTCGCTCACCGCGACTCCCGCGGGCACGGCGGTCTTTGGTGGTTGGAGCGGCGCCTGCACGGGCACCGATCCGAACGTTTGCAGTGTCACCATGAATTCCGTCCAGTCCGTTACTGCGACATTTAATCCTCCAACCGACTTCACTCTGGCTCCAGCAGTCACAGCTTTTACAACACAAACCGGTGCGCACGTAACTGACGCTTTAACGTTAACCGAACAGAACGGCTTCTCCGGACAACTGAACCTAACTTGCACAGTGAATGGACCGGCACCGTTGGCCACCTGCAGCATCACTCCCGCTTCTGTGACCCTTGGTTCCAGTCCCGGCAACTCGACACTGACGATTACTGCGCCCCCAAGCTTGGCAGCATTCGCCCTTCCGTCGAACGAAGAAAGCCGCAACACAGAATATGCCGTTGTGTTTCCGTTTCCCGCGCTATTGCTCGGAGGAATTGGTCTAGCGGTGCGAAACTTCAGAAAGCGCCGGCACGGCCTCTGGTTGCTAGGCGTCAGCGTCATCACCCTGTTCGCCGTACTCACTGGCTGCGGCGGTAGCACACCGCCACCGCAACCTCAGAATTACACGATCACGATCACCGCTGCGACTCCGTCGGGGTCATTAAAACACTCAACGACGGTGATGCTCACCGTTCAATGAGAAAGCAGTGGTCTCTTGAATCGACTGCAAAGTATGATTTGGAATGGCTGTACAAAACGGGGTCCGGCGTGTCGCCGAGCGAGACGAATGCCAGAAAAAGGTAGGACTGCAGGTCTGCTATAGAAGCTCGCAGAAATATGTAGGTCCGTGACACTCTACGAGAGATTGCCTAGTGACACTGAGTGGCGGAAATGGCGTAGTATTGCTGGCACGGCCAGAACTCGCAGATCCTGGGGACCCATTCGATCGGAATTGTGGATGCGCTTCGATGAAATTAAGTCTTGTTACTCTTAGCTTTTCAATCCTTGTCCTGGTTATTTGCCTGTCCGATAAGCTAAGGGCACAGACCACAACTTCTGGCGGATTGACCGGAGTGGTGAGCGACCCAAGCCATGCTGCGGTGTCCGATGCGGTGGTGGAGATTCGGGACAACACCAAGGGAACGAACCAAACCGCCAAGACCGATAGTGATGGCGTGTACCGATTTTTTTTCGTGGCGCCGGGAAGCTACACCCTGATCGTGTCGCACTCCGGCTTCCATGAGGAGATGCAAGATATCAATGTGCTGCTGGGGCCAGCGGGAACAAGGAACGTCACGCTCAAAGTCGAAGGAACAACCGCGACGGTCAAAGTTACGGACGAGGTTCCGTTGCTGCAGGCGGAGAACGGCGATGTCTCGACAACCGTGAACCGGCAGCAGATTACCGAGGTTCCCAATCCGGGGAATGATCTGACGTATATTGCACAGACCGCCCCCGGCGCGATCATGAATACCGACACGATCGGCGTCGGTTACTCGGGCAATGTTTCGATTTTGGGGATGCCGGGCACTTCCAATCTGTTCACGATAAACGGAATCAACAACAACAACATCGGAGGAAATGTAAACAACAGCGGCGTTACTGGGATGATGCTGGGCCTGAACGAAGTTCAAGAAGCGACCATCGTCAGCGATGGCTACTCCGGGCAATTCGGCGGAGCGGCGGGATCGAACATCAACTACCTGACCAAGTCCGGCAGCAATGCGTTTCACGGGAATGCGTTGTACTACTGGAATGGCAACGTGCTGAACGCCAACGACTGGTTCGACAATGCGCAAGGAAATCCGAAGCCTTTCGATATTGCGCATCAGTGGGCTGGCTCGCTAGGTGGCCCGATCAAGAAAGAGAAGTTGTTCTTCTTCTTCAATGCCGAAGGGATAAGGGTCTTACTCCCGATTCAGAATCAGGTGGTTCTGCCGAGCGCAAAATTTGAAACTGCGACTATGGCTAATATTGATTCGGTATTCGGAGCGAGATCGGCCTCCCACGACTTCTACCGAAGGGTGTTTGATCTGTACGACAAGACGCCCGGGGCGAGTGCGGCGACTCCCGGCACCTTCACTTCCGGCGATCTGGGATGTAACGGTTGGCAGGGACCGCAGGGGCTGGGCACGACCGATTCCTGCGCGGTCCATTTCCTGGAAAACATTACTGCGCCATCCAACGACTCGCTGGTGTCGGGCCGCGTGGATTGGAACCTTGCAGCCAGCGACCGCGTTTTCCTGCTGGTGCAGTATAACTTCGGGAATCGCGCCAGATATGTGGATGCGATCAGCCCGGCCTTCAATGCTTTTTCCACGCAGTCAGCCTGGCAGGGTCAACTCAGCGCGACGCACACCTTCAGCCCCACTGCCGCGAACCAGTTTCTGCTTGCGGGGACGTACATCTATGGCGTTACTGGCCTTGCCGATTCGGCGAAAACACAGTCGGTGTTTCCGAATGATTTGAACTGGTGGAATGAGGGCAACACCTTTGCCTCAGTAGGAGGCTTGGACTTTGCCTATGGGTATCCGAGCTGGTCTGGAACGACGAACTTCCAGATTTCCGATGATCTGGTGAAGACACGGGGCAAACATAAGCTCGGATTTGGCGTGAGTTTTCTGCGGACCTACGGGACCATCCAAAGTTACGGTTGGAGTGGGGTTGGGCAACTCCTTCCGCAGACGGTCGACGCATTTTACTGGGGAGGACTGGACCCGGACCCACTGAAGCAAAAGACCAATTATTCAACACTCGACCAAACATTTCCGCCGGTGACCGGGAACCGGACGGCTTACTATAGTCTCGGGCTGTACGCCCAGGAAGAGTGGCACGCCCTCTCCAACTTGAAGCTGACGGTGGCGCTGCGTGCCGATCACCAGTCCAATCCGGTTTGTGCCTCTCGTTGCTTTACCCGGCTCACCGGACCATTTGATTCCATAAGCCATGACCCGGCGCAACCCTACATTCAAGCGATCCTGCTTCATCAAGAACAGGCGTTCGCGAACACGGATAACATTAACTGGTCGCCGCGTTTCGGCTTTGCGTGGCAGCCCCTTGGGGTCTCGCGCAATACGGTGATTCGTGGCGGCATCGGAATTTTTTACGACCCGATCGCCGGCGGCATCGGCGTAGGTTTAGCTTTCAACCCGCCGCTCTCTAGTACTTACGTCATCACTGGCTACAATCTCGCTCCCGCTGAAAGTAACAGTCTGTCGAAGAATGCCGCGGCCTTCAATGCCGCATATTCGAATGCATTTGCGAGTGGCGGAACGCTTGCGCAGATCCAAGCTGCGAATCCATTTTTCGTTGCTCCGGCCTTCACCAGTCCCGCAAGTATCATTCATTCGCCGCAATACCAGAAATGGAGTCTGCAGGCCCAGCAACGTTTTGGCTCTTCCACTTCGTTGACCGTCGGCTACATCGGATATCACGGAATTCATGGATTTTTCGGCAATCCAAACGCCAACGCCTGGGGCTTCGGTTCATACCCTGCCGGGTTGTGCTCCAGCCCGCCGGTTCCACCGTGCGCCGACCCTCGATTTGGCGTGGTGCAGGAGCTGGAAACTTCCGCCATTTCTAACTATCACGGCATGGTAGCGTCCTTCGAACACCGATTTACCGGGTGGGGAAACGGATTTTTTCAAGCGAACTACACCTACAGCCACGCTTTGGACGAAGTCTCAAACGGGGGTATCGGCAATTTTACCTACGGCAGCAACCAGAGTCCCCTAGATCCCAGGAATCTTCGCGAAAGCTACGGACCGGCGGATTACGACGTGCGGCACTCCCTGAACGCAAACTACGTTTGGGAACTGCCGCTTAAAGAGGTCTTGCGTGGCCACGGGCGGGATTCCGTGGTGAAGGGCTGGCAGGTGTCGGGGACCATTCTCGCTCGCACTGGTTTTCCGTACACGGTGTTTGATCCGGGGGAGCAGGGCAAGCTCAGCGGCCAGAATTTCGGCGGACCAATTTATGCCGTGCCGGTGGCGCCTCTTCCTTCTGCGGGACCTTGCGGAAAACGAGCGTCCTACACTTCGCCGACGGTTCCATGCCTGCCACCGCAATTTCTGGGGGATGGTTCACCCAGCCCGGGGGCGTTATTTGTGCAGACTGGTTGTGAAACGGGATTCAACACTGGAAACCTGCCAGGCCCGCTGGGTCCCTGCAGCGGCCCGAGCGTGACCTTTGCGCAACGCCGCAATCGCTATCGTTCGGCAAGCTACGTGGACACGGACTTCGCGCTGGTGAAAAACACCAAGATTCCCCGGTGGGAAAATGGAGTGCTTACGATCGGAGTGCAAGTCTTCAATCTTTTTAACCATGCTAATTTTGGACTTCCTGACCCGCAGATCACCGACGCGGGCTTTGGTCAGACTTTCTATCTGGAGCAGCCCCCGACCAGCATTCTCGGGTCAGGCCTCAATGCAAATGTTTCGCAAAGGATGATTCAACTTCGAGGCCAGATTCGGTTCTAGTGGTTCGAGGCAAATGTTCGTGTGATCTAATTCGTCGGAGGCGGGCTTACGCCCAATGTTCAAAAGCTCTCCATCATCCACAGGTTGCCGTCGACGGTCATTCTTTGCATCGCCAAATGGCGGCCATCGGGGGACGGCACCGCGTAGGCGCCGGCACCGCCCTTGACCTCCCAAAGCAGCCGAAGATTTCCCTCTCCGCCAGAAATATAAGTGGTTGATAATGCAGACTTTTTTTCGGACGATTTTCCGTGTTACTTTTTCCGGCTGAATTTCATCGTTCTGTTCGCGGAAGCGAAACTCTAAACATACGAGAAAGAAGGACTTCCGATTCTCATATTTGAGGGTTCGAAGTCACCCTTCTCCGCATAGTCAAATGGCGAAGAGGCCAGAAATTTTGATGACTTGCCGTGCCAATTAAGTGTGTCACGCTGGTCACCGATGTGGCGACGCTGGCATCATAAAGATAGTGGAGCCAATGGCGGGTACGGCGATGAATATCAACCTGACGCCTGAACAGGAAAAGATCGTCAAAGAAGAGCTGAAGTCCGGCCACTTCCACAGCATCGAGGAAGTGATTGGCGAAGCTCTGCAACTTCTCAGTGAAAAAGACCGACCTAGGAGCACGGATACTGCAAACGTTGCACAGCGCGAAGCCGTGCGTGAAATGCTCACTTTTGTCGAGAGGAATCGAGTCCGCCTGGAGGGTGTCACGGTCAAGGAGCTGATTCACGAGGCCACCGTCTGTGAGTGATTTCGTACTGAACGCGTCCCTCGCGCTCCAGTGGTTTCTTGAAGACGAAGAGAATCGAAAATACAGCCTGGCCGTCCTCGCTAGCCTCTCCGAAAAACGCACCTTGGTCCCCCTCCTGTGGTTCTATGAAGTTGGCAACGACCTCCTCATGGCCTGCCGGCGCAAGCGAATCTCCCTCGATCAGGTTGACGGTTTCCTGACGCGACTGAAGGCGCTTCCGATTGAGGCCGCGCCGCAGACAATTTCCGAAATTCTTGAATTGCCGGCCCTAGCACAGGCCCACGGCCACTCTGACCTGCTGAACAGGTGTCAAGATTCTGTAGTCCTGAACGTCACTGGGCTGTCAGGGCCTCGCTTTGCCTCTTATCCAATCCGATCCGCGGAGACCTAATAACTAGAGACGCTTCTGTGTCACTGTTTTTGCTACTACTCGCGCGTGCCTGCGGACCCCGCTCCGAGGAGCGTCTCATTGGGCCGACAATGGAGGAGACCCAGAACAGAAAGGCAGCTCCAATCGCCGGTCAAAGATCGCCCGCAGAATTACCCCACTAGACAGAACGGCAACCGAAGGCCCTTGGTTGATTGACCAGACGGAGAATCTGAATGAACATGAAAGGCAAGATTGATCTGTATGCGAAGATACGACACGAATACCGGTGGGGAGTGGGAACCATCAGGGGACTTGCGGAGATGTTTAACGTCCACCGGCGATTGGTGCGGGATGCGCTGGACAACCCTCTTCCGCCGAAACGGAAAATACCTCTGAGGCGGCATACCAGCCTGGCGTCCGCAATCCCTCTCATTGATGTCCTATTGTTGGCGGATCGTGATGTTCCATACTCTCAGAAACATTCTGCACCGAGCATCCATCATCAAATCCAGTGCGAATTGGCAGGACTGAGAGTGGCGGGTTCGACCGTACGTGGGTACGTCAGGAAGAGAAAGATTGAGCTCGGGCTAGGCTCCCAGCGAGTGGATCTGGCCGCTGAGCGAACCGTGGTATTTGAGTGGATGCGAGCAGTGCAACAAGGAGCTATTCCCGGTGCTGAGATGAAAAAGGAACTTAGTCATGTCCTTGAATTTGACAAATTATTGAGAGGAACACGCGAGGGTCCTCTTGCACAGCGCTGGCGGACCAGTGTAGGGCGGACCGCCAGAGTTCGGTGGCGGTGATGGCCGGCGAAGATAGTAAGCCAGCACGTTTTGAAGTGAGTTGAGATAGAGTGCGTTGTGCCCGACTGGAGCTTTTCGCTGATCCACGGTCGAACGAACGGAACTGCTGCGCCCCGGAGAGGAATTAGAGTTCCCCTCCGAGGCATACCTTCCTGCCTCACATCATGCAGCTTGCTGCCTTGCAGAAGAGTTCCGCGCTTCGATGGCTTTCACTGAGTTTACAAACGCCTTTTCCAAAATCTGCCTGCCGATGGTCCTGAGCACGAATCCGAGAACCCATCCCTTCAGGTTTTTGCCTTCACGCACGACGACAACGTCGATCTCTGTCGTCCCGTCGGAATTCCGCGTAAAGGTATACGTGTGGCCGGACGCGCCACCCCAAATATTTGAGTCCGTCGTCGTGAGGACAACATGGCTGGGATCGGACCAGTCATAGTGCAGGCGCTCCCAAATGCCGCCCGAGCCTTCCGTAACGTCCGCATCTGTCCGACCGAGCCTATGCACCCTTAGATATTCGTCGGCGCTATTGCCAAAGAGTTTTGAGCGGCCAAGTCCGAAATCGGTGAGTCCGGCGATGTATTGCTCCGGCGTCAGAGTGGTTGTTTGATGGAAATGGATTAGCGTCATTGTCGTTTTCCTTTCGTTTGAAGACTGACGCAGGGAATGAGTGCAGCTAGCATTCCATCCATAAATCATTGAAAAAAAGAGGAATACGACCATCGTTGTGCCGCGTGTTCGGCAAAATGACGAACAATCAGCACAACTCCAGGGGCTGTGGCGCTAGCGAGAAGGCGCCCGCTTTTTGCCGTATCGATCGATGCCGAACCGCCTGATCTTCGATTCTAGTGTCTGCCGAGGTATGCCGAGTTTCGCCGCCGCTCCGGAAGGGCCGGATATCCGCCCATGACTTTCGGCCAGCGCAGCTTCGATTATCTCCACTTCACGATCGGCTAGCGCCGAAAGGCCCTCGTGCGGCCCTGAGGAATCTCCCGATTCACGTTTCAGCCAGCTCTCATCGACAACGAGGGTGTCGGTTTCACAAAGGATGACAGCTCGTTCCACCACGTTCTGCAATTCGCGGATATTGCCGGGCCAAGGATAAGCTCTTAGGATCTCCAGCGCGTCCTTGCTGATATTTCGGATGTTCTTGCCGGCACCCTTGGAGAATCGTGCGACAAAATACTCGACGAGCAATGGAATGTCTTCTCCCCGCTCGCGCAATGGCGGAACGGCGATCGGAAAGACGTTCAATCGGTAGAAAAGATCCTGGCGGAACGTTCCGGCCGCTACCGCTGCCGGCAGGTCACGATTTGTTGCCGTTATCAGCCGAACATCGACTGAAATCGGTTGATTGCTCCCCACCCGCTCAAATTCCCTCTCTTGCAATACCCGCAGCAGCGCGATCTGCGTTTCCATAGGGAGGTCGCCGATTTCATCCAGGAAGAGCGTGCCGCCGTCGGCGGCTTCAAACCTTCCCAGCCGCCGCTGCAACGCCCCCGTGAATGCTCCCTTTTCATGACCAAAGAGCTCGGATGCAATCAATGATTGAGGTATGGCCGCACAGTTGACGCGAACGAAGGCCCGGGTCGCACGTTTCGACCTGCGGTGCAGAGCACGAGCGATCAGCTCTTTGCCGGTCCCGGTTTCTCCCAGAATGAGAACGGTCGAATCCGATGGCGAAACTTTCTCAACCTGCTTCAACACTTGCCGCATGGGTTTGCCCGAACCCACGATTTCCTCGAACATCGAGGAGTGATCGATTTCCTCTCGCAATACGAGATTCTCGTTGCGGAGCTGTTCTTCCGTCTTCTTGCGATCGTCGATGTCGGTTGCGGTCGCGTACCAGCGGATCACCTGGCCGTGTTCGTTCTTCAGTGGGTTGTACTGAATGAGTTGCCAGCGATATTGCCCGTTCTTGAACAAGGACCGCATTTCCAGTTCGAACGGATCGCCCCTCATAAGTCCCGCCAGGCGCTCCTCACGCACGCGATCGATATCGTCAGGATGGAAGGCTCGTGCAAAGAATCCCTGGTTGTTCACCTCACCGGGCGTCAGTCCTGTGTGCTCCAACGCTACCCGATTCGCGTAGAGAGTCGTTCCGTCAGGCGCTAGAACCACGATAGATTGGCGAATCGCGTCAGTGATCGTGCGAAGGTGCGCTTCGTCTTCGCCGAGCTTTTGCTCAGAGCGTTTGAGGTCGTCAATGTCGGTATTGATGCCGTACCAAAAGACAAGCTTCCCATGGTCATCCTGGACGGGCGATGCCGCGATCTGGAACCAGCGATATTCTCCGTCGAATCGGCGAAGTCTTACTGTCTTTGTGCTCTCTTCCTGAGACTGCCTGAGTTCCTGCCACCAGACTTCGACTTGCTGGATGTCGCCGCCATGAACGATCGATTGCCAGCGCAATCCGCGCAACTGGTCCGGAGTAAGTCCTGTGTAGTCCTGAAATCGCTGATTCAAGAAATCGAGCGAGCCATCCGGCAGCGCCGACCAGGCAAGAGCGGGAACACGATCGATGCAAGAGTGCAGCTCCGACGAAACAGGACTCTGGCGCTCATTCGTATTCATCAGGGAATCCGCCGATTCGGCAAGCCTTAGGTTCACACGTTACGGGTTCCCAAGCGATCCTGTCAATTCAGTCGGTACACGAAGACTCAGACGGAACGGATTCAGCCCGCTCGCGAAGAATCCATTGGCGCACGTAAGGAGGGCATTGAGCCAACTCAACGCCCGTGTCTTCGCATTCGATCAAGAATCGAACTGCATCGAGGTCTATCAACGTGACCTCGCTCAGATCCAGAGTTTTTGGCGCACAGCCATCACTCATTGCCGACCGGACGCAGGCGATGTGATTCGCCTGAATCCGGCCGCTGAGTAACAGCTTAGTCATGCATCCATCGGACTTCTTCTGAATCCTCAGCATTTGATGCTCACGCTGCTGCGCGAGCGGTCCCATACCTGGCCGCCGGCTCCGTGCGAGACAAATTGGGCATCATCGCCTGGCGTGCCGCCTCGTACGCCTGCCACTGCCCGGCGTCCGCTAGCGCAGGGATGGTGACGAACTCCCCTTGATCGAGACCGGCCAGAGCTGCGTTCACCATGTCATCCGCCGTCATGACAATTTCCTGGGGCAGGTGTTCGACCGGGGTGCCAGCCTTCTTCCAGAGATCGGTGGCCGTCGCTCCGGGCAACACGACCTGGACTGTGACACCCTTGTTGGCCAACTCGTGGCGCAGTGATTGACTGAATGCGAGAACAAAGGCTTTCGTGCCGCCGTACACGCCGTTGAGAAGCTCAGGGGCAACCCCGACAACCGAGCCGATGTTGATGATTGTGCCGGAACCGCGCTTCACGAAGGCCGGCACTACTGCGTAGGTAAGACGTGTCAGCGCCTCTACGTTCAGCGAGATGATCTTGCTCATGTCGGCGACATCCGAATTCAGTAACGGAGCGGTGGAGGCCATACCCGCATTGTTTACCAGCAAGGTGATCCTCGAGTCTTCGCGCAGGATTCGCTCTACTCCAGCCAAATCTTTGGAATCGGTTAGATCGGCGGCCAGGATCTCAACCTTGTGTCCCGTTTCAGCGGCAAGTTTCTTCGCGAGATCCTCCATGCGTTCCCGGTTCCGGGCAACCAGAAGCAAGTCGTAACCGCGACGCGCCAGGCGATCGGCATAAACGGCGCCAATTCCTGAGGAAGCCCCGGTGATTACAGCAAGTCCCTTCGATTGTGCTTTCATTTTCTAGCTCCTTTCTGTGTCGAGCGTGTGACCCGATTTCTGATTCGTATTGTCCGGCTGCGATTGAAATTGCATTTCGGGCGCCGTTCCTAACCCCTTTGCCCTCAATGGCTAGGGCGCTGGCCCCATGCCTCATGTTCGGCAGAATGCCGAACATGCAGCAGACGGTGAGGCCCCACGAGCGTCTTCGGCAGCGTTAAACGCCTTGCTTTCAATTGATGTCGGTAGGTTCGCTTCTCTTGAATCGCTGTCGGAACAATTTAGAAGACATGCGGACAACTGATCGCTGGCAGCTAGACGGAGGACGACCTTAGCCACCTTGGCCGGATCGGCGCGATTCCCTTGTGAGCTAATGATTCAGCAACTCAGGAATTGATTCCGCTCTTTGCCACATACAATCGGCTGTCGAAGCGTCCATCTTCAAAAACTGTTGAAACCGTGAGATGCCGCCATTTCTCGGCCTCGCTCGTACGCGCAGCTTCCGCCTGTTGCACCCACTTTTCCGCATCGAGACCGAGGATCAGCCGCAACGGCAACTCGTCGCTATTCGCCAGTTGCACAATTACGTCGGCAATCTTCCGCGGATCGCCTTCTGAACGCCCTTGGCTGCTTCGCAGCAGCTTGAGTATCGAACCGACCGAGGCCTCGTAGTCGGGCAGCAGGTCGGGCGCATTCTGAAGTGCGCGCCGCGCATAGTTAGTCCGGATACCTCCGGGCTCCAATGTGCAGATCTTCACCCCGAACGGCGCGACTTCCATCGCCAGAGCGTCGCTGAAACCTGCCAGTAGTTCCTCAGCAGTCGTCTCTCGTCCAAACCCTGATGGCAACGGCTTTTGCTCGGTCCGCATATTCACTCCTTTGTGTTTCGTTTCGTTGTGAGTACTCACTCATTCATACGATGCACAGGCTCATTGTTTGGTTATGCCGTCCCAAAACATGGCTGCTAGGTGCTAGGGACTTCGAGGTACGTAAACAGGGTGCCCTCGGCGACGCCAGCTTGTTTTGATATCTCTGACGTTGGGGCAGCGGTAAGACCGCGCTCCGCAAATAGGCGCGTCGCGGCGTCGAGGATCGCATTTCGTTTGTCTTCGCTCTTAGGACGCGCCACTTAGCCTCTCTATTACTGAGTGCACACTCAATAACACATAGGAGGTATGCTGATGGCAAGCCGAGGCGGCGGCCGAAACAGAATTAAGGACGCCCAGTCGATCAGGGGACGATATCCCCGCTGCGCATCTTGAGAAGTGAGGCTGTTCAAGACTGCGGTTTTGGAGCGCTCGAGATCAAGCAGGCGCAGGACGGACTTGGTGCTGCTGCGTCTTCTTCTTGAAGTTGGTCTGTGCTTCATGATCGGTCGGCTCCATGCCATCGATCAATGATTAGAGTGGTTTCGTAGCGGGTAGGAACCGGTTTGCCCGTGATCCAGGATCAACCCCGGACGGAGCACATCTCCGAGATGGGGACAAGCCGTCAACATGGATTTGTCAAACGCTACGGCTTGGTTCGCGACGACCGCCATGAGGCTCCACCGGTTATGGTGCCCTTTTGGAGAAGTCCAGCAAGACCTTTTGCTGTCCTGCCTCACCATCGGCTAGGCGTACTGCCTCTTGGAAGTCCTTAAATGAATACCGCCCAATCGCTGGCGGCGTAAGTGCTCCGTTCGACAACATGGTGAGGAGATCGCTCGTCGCTGCCCGCACTTCTGCGAGGGGCTGGGAACCCACCCAACGCGGAAGCCACCACCCGCGAACCGTCGCTGTCGAATAAATCAAACGCGGAGCGAAGAGCGGCATGGTGAATTTCGCGGGGTCCGTCTGCCGATGACTG
>Ga0210410_10002151_pt1 | contig 17862 bp, 14 predicted proteins | sample IncBWC4MmetaG_FD_161058 | JGI IMG/M metagenome (GOLD analysis project Ga0210410, IMG submission 161058) | Forest soil microbial communities from Barre Woods Harvard Forest LTER site, Petersham, Massachusetts, United States - Inc-BW-C-4-M | ecosystem: Environmental > Terrestrial > Soil >... | reverse complement strand
ATAGCTCGCGGCGGCATTGGCGGTCTCGATGTCGCCGGTGATTTTCGGATTGAGCACGCCGGCGATCGCGGCCTGCTCGACCACCTTGCGATTATAGCGGCTGTGCAGATTGTGCAGCGTGGCGCGGATGATCCGGGCGTCCTCCACCAGCGCCTGCAGGTCGCGGCCCTTGCGGTCCTCGCCGGACGCCATCTTGAACAGGCAATCATCGAGGCCGGTTTCGATCAGGTAATCCTCCAGCGCACGCTCGTCCTTGAGGTATTGCTCGGACTTGCCGCGCGTCACCTTGTAGAGTGGCGGCTGCGCGATATAGAGGTAGCCGCCGTCGATCAGCGACGGCATCTGGCGGAAGAAGAACGTCAATAGCAGCGTGCGGATATGCGCGCCGTCGACGTCGGCGTCGGTCATCAGGATGATCTTGTGATAGCGCAGCTTTGAGAGGTCGAAATCGTCCCGCCCGATGCCGGTGCCGAGCGCGGTGATCAGCGTGCCGATCTGCTCGGAGCCGAGCATCTTGTCGAAGCGCGCGCGCTCGACATTGAGGATCTTGCCGCGCAGCGGCAGCACCGCCTGGAATTCGCGGTTGCGGCCCATCTTGGCACTGCCGCCGGCCGAGTCGCCCTCGACGATGAACAGTTCGGATTTGGCCGGGTCTTTCTCCTGGCAGTCGGCGAGCTTGCCGGGAAGCGAAGCGTAATCGAGCGCGCCCTTGCGCCGCGTCAGTTCGCGCGCTTTTCGCGCGGCCTCCCGTGCGGCAGCGGCCTCCACCACCTTGCTGACAATGATCTTGGCTTCCGCCGGGTGTTCCTCGAACCAGGCGGCCAGCGCCTCGTTCAGCACATTCTCGACTACCGGGCGCACTTCCGAGGACACCAGCTTGTCCTTGGTTTGCGAGGAAAATTTCGGATCGGGCACCTTCACCGAGAGCACCGCGGTCAGGCCTTCGCGGCAGTCGTCGCCGGTCAGCGCGATCTTTTCGCGCTTGGCGTTGGCCTCGGCGTAGCCGTTGACCTGGCGCGTCAGCGCGCCGCGAAAGCCCGCCAGATGGGTGCCGCCGTCGCGCTGCGGAATGTTGTTGGTGAAGCACAGCACGTTCTCATGGTAGCTGTCGTTCCACCACAGCGAAGCCTCGACGCCGATGCCGTTCATCTCGGTATTGATCACGATCGGGGAGGGCACCATCGGCTTCTTGTTGCGGTCGAGATATCTGACGAATTCCTCGATGCCGCCTTCGTAATGCATCTCCTCGCGCTTCTCGACCGCATGGCGCATGTCGGACAGCACGATGTTGACGCCGGAATTCAGGAACGCCAGCTCGCGGAGGCGATGTTCGAGGGTCGCGAAGTCGTATTCGACATTGGTGAAGGTTCCCTTCGAGGCGAGGAACGTCACCTCGGTGCCGCGCTTGCCGTTGGCATCGCCGACCACCTTGAGCGGCGCCACCGCGTCGCCATGGGCGAATTCGATGAAATGCTCCTTGCCGTCGCGCCAGACCTTGAGCAGCAGCTTTTCCGACAGCGCGTTGACGACGGAGACGCCGACGCCGTGCAGGCCGCCCGATACCTTGTAGGAGTTTTGGTCGAATTTTCCGCCCGCATGCAGCTGGGTCATGATGACTTCGGCTGCGGAAACGCCCTCGCCCTTGTGCAGGTCGACCGGAATGCCGCGGCCGTCGTCGCGCACGGTGACGGTGCCGTCGGCGTTGAGCACGACTTCGACCCTGGTGGCATGGCCGGCGAGGGCCTCGTCGATGGCGTTGTCGACGACCTCGTAGACCATGTGATGCAGGCCGGAACCGTCATCGGTGTCGCCGATATACATGCCCGGCCGCTTGCGCACGGCATCCAGGCCCTTCAAAACCCGGATCGACTCCGCGCCATATTCGATGGGAATGGAATGCTCGGTATCGGCGATGGTTTGCCGGGCAGGTTCTGTCATATGAGGCCTTCGAGGGTGTCCCGAATCAGCGGCGCAATACAGGCGCTGAATCGGTTATTTGTGCCATGAAAGAGGGATTGCGCCTAGCCCAAAGTATCTCACAACAAGCTATTGAATAAATAGGATTTTTCGCGTGTTTTTCAAGGCGTCCAGAGGCCGATTCGAAGGGCCCGCAAAAGCGCGATTCGCCAGCGTCTTCCTGCCATCTGAAATCCGGTTTCCAAGGCCTCTCACCGGGGCCCGGCTGACGGGGCGACCGGAAATGGCAGGCCGCCCGAGAACTGCTAGAGGTGTGGGCGCAGCAAAAGGATTGGCCCGATTTGTCCCAGCCGTCTGAGCGATATCGACCGGATATCGACGGTCTCCGCGCCATTGCCGTGATGCTGGTGGTGAATTTTCACGGCTTCCCGCAGGCTCTGCCGGGCGGCTTCATCGGCGTCGATATCTTCTTCGTCATTTCCGGCTTTCTGATCACCGGCATTGTCGTGCGCGAACTGGATCAGCAGCGCTTCAGTCTCGTGGCCTTTTATGTCAGGCGGATCAGGCGGATCTTCCCGGCCCTGATCGTGGTGCTGGCGGCGACCCTGGTGCTGGGCTGGCTGTGGATGCTGCCTTCCGCCTATGCGCAGCTGAGCGCCGACGTCGTTGCCAGCGCGGCATTCCTCGCCAATATCGCCCTGCTGCTGCAGTCCGGCTATTTCGATATCGCATCCGGCAACAAGCCGCTGCTGCATCTCTGGTCGCTCGGCATCGAGGAACAGTTTTATCTGTTCTGGCCATTGATCCTGATGCTGGCCGTCCGGCTGCGCCTCGGCATTCTGAAGGTTGCCGCCGCGATCGGGCTCGCGTCGTTTGTGCTCAACGTGGCCCTGATCGGCCCGAACCCGGTGGCGACCTTCTACTTGCCCTTCACTCGCGCCTTCGAGTTGGCGGCCGGCGCAACACTGGCCTGCGGCTGGAGCCGGATCAGTCAGGATCGCCGCGCCAGCAACCGACGGGCCGCGATCGGGCTGTTGTTGATCGTGATCGCCGCCGGCGTTCTCGACACCCAGCGCGCCTTTCCCGGCTGGTGGGCGTTGTTGCCGGTCGGAGGCGCTGCCTTGCTATTGTCTGCGCCTTCGGCATGGGGGTGCCGGCATGTGCTGGCCAGCCCGCTGTTGGTCTGGATCGGCCTGATCAGCTACCCGCTCTACCTCTGGCATTGGCCGTTGTTGGTGTTCTTCGGGATCATCAAATTCGGGCCGCTGACGCTGCCGGAGCGCGAACTGATTCTGCTGGCGAGCGCGGTATTGGCCTGGCTTACTTATCGGCTGGTCGAATCCCCGTTTCGTTTCGGCCGTCCGAGCCCGCTCAAGATCGCGAGCCTCGGCGCCGGAATGGTCGCGGTCGCCGTCGCCGGCGCGGTGGTGGTGGAAGGGCGCGGCTTCGAGTTCCGGCTGCCGGCGGAAATCCGCGAATTGGCGGATGTGCGAGCCGATTCGTCGAAATGGCGGGTTCACGAATGCCTGCTTGATCTCGGTCACGAAACATCGTTCGCCGAAACTTGCGTCGACCGGGATCGCCGGCCGCTGATCGTCGTCTGGGGCGATTCGACCGCGGGCGCGCTGATGCCGGGCTTGCGCAAGGCGCAGACGGCCCACCACTTCGGCATCGCGCAATTCACTTCCAGCTCGTGCGTTCCGGCGCTGAATGTTGACAATCCGGACGCGCCCCACTGCCGCGAGATCAATGACAAAGTGCTGTCGCTGGTCCGCCGGCTGCAACCCGAAATCGTGGTGCTGCACGGGACCTGGGGGAAATATCTCGACAACGTGGCCGAGACGGTCGTCGCATTGAGGAAGCAGACGGGCGCACGCGTCGTCGTGCTCGGCGCGGTGCCGGAGTGGCGACGCGGGTTGCCATCCGAGGTGCTGAGGTACTTTATGCTTCATCACAGCCTGATCCCGCCGCGTTCGAGCAATGCGGTGCCGCCCGACGCCTATGATGCGATCATGCGCGCAAAGCTGGTGCCGCTCGGTGCGGAATTCATCTCCGCCTCGGACGTGTTATGCAACGCGGACGGCTGTCTCACGCGCATCGGCGACGCAGCCAGCGATATTTTGGCGAGCGACCATGTGCACCTGACGGAAAAAGGCTCGGTGTTCCTGGCCCAATCCATCATCGATCGGCTGCTCGGCGGGGAACTGCCAAATTCGTCGAACGCGTCGCAGTAAGTCTTGCCCGCCGGTTCGCCGGCGCGGGGCTGCCCCTCAAACCCGGCGGGCGATCCGGCCGGAATCGACGTCGAAGATTTCACCGGTTGCGCCGATCTCGGTGAATGCCGCCGGATCGGCGCCGGTGATCCAGACCTGCGCGCCGAGTTTGGCCAGTTCGGCAAATAGCGCGTTGCGCCTTCGGGGATCGAGATGCGCCACCACCTCGTCGAGCAGCAGCAGCGGCGTGATGGCGGTCATCTCCGCGACCAGCGCGGCGTGCGCCAGCACCAGCCCGATCAGCAGCGCCTTCTGTTCGCCGGTGGAGGCGTCGCGGGCCGGCATGTTTTTCGGCGCATAGACCACCTGAAGGTCGGTCAAATGCGGGCCGTCGAGCGTGCGGCCGGCGGCGGCGTCGCGGGCGCGGCTGTCGCGCAGGATCTGCCGGTAGCGATCCTCGACCAAGGTAGCGGGCTCGGTGAGCAGGGCGTTTTCCATCCAGCCGTCGAGCATGATCCGCGCCGACGGAAAAGCCGAAGCGTCGCCGCGCTCGCGCAGCATCGCGGCAAGCCTGGTCGCGGTCTGGCCGCGCGTCGCCGCCACCGCGACCGCGAGCTCGGCGGTCTCGCGTTCGATCGCGTCGCACCAATGGTCGTCGTAGTTGCGCACTTCCAAGAGCCGGTTGCGCGAACGCAAGGAGCGGTCGAGCGCCGAGACCCGGCTGGTGTGCTCGCTGTCGATCGCCAGCACCAGGCGGTCGAAAAACCGCCGCCGCTCCGATGCCGCGCCCAGGAACAGCCCGTCCATCGCCGGCGTCAGCCACACCATGCGCAAATGATCGCCGAAGGCGGTGGCCGAACCCACCGGCTCGCGGTCGATCCGGCAACGCCGGCTGACGGCGGGTCCATCGCTGTTGGGCGCGTCGATGCCGGTGCCGAGCGTCGCCAGTCCCAGCGCGCCCTCGACTTCGGCCGATACCGCCCATGAGCCGTCGCCCTGATTGTCGGCGACATCCTCCAGCGTCGCGCGGCGCAGGCCGCGCCCGGGCGAGAGATACGAGATCGCCTCGAGGCAATTGGTCTTGCCGGCGCCGTTCGGCCCGACCAGCACCACCACGTCGGCACGCGTCTCGATCTGCGCCGCCCGATAATTGCGGAAGTGCGTCAGCATCAGGCGGTAGATGCGGGAGGCGGTCATATCCAGGTGTCATTGCCGGGCTTGACCCGGCAATCCATCGTCCGCGTCAGCGGACAATCTCTTCGTATAAATCTCGCCACTCGGGGTTGCCTGCAACGATCAGGTCGATTTTCCACTCGCGCGACCAATGTTTGATATTCTTCTCACGCTGCAGTGCGGCGGCAATTGTCTCGTGCGACTCGAAATAGACCAGCGTCTTAATGCCGTACCGCTTGCTGAAGCCATCCGCCAAGCCCTCCCGATGCTCGTAAACGCGCCGCACAAGGTTGTTCGTCACACCGATATACAGTGTTCCTCCGGGCTTGCTCGCGAGGATGTATACCCGATAGGTCATTTGGTTGGATGGATTGCCGGGTCAAGCCCGGCAATGACAGATATCACACCCGCATCGGCATCAGCACGTAGAGCGCGCCCTTGGAATCCTTGTCCTGCACCAGCGTCGGAGAGCCGGGATCGGCCAGCTTCAGGATTGCGACCTCGCCCTCGATCTGGGCGGCGATGTCCAGCAGGTAACGCGAGTTGAAGCCGATATCGAGCGGGTCGGAGGCGTATTCGACCTCGAGCTCTTCGGTGGCGCTGCCGGAGTCCGGGTTGGTCACCGACAGCACCAGTTTTCCAGCGGACAACGCCAGCTTCACCGCGCGGCCACGTTCGCTGGAAATCGTCGAGACGCGGTCGACCGCGGCCTCGAAATCCTTCTTGTCGACTACGAGTTCCTTGTCGTTGTTCTGCGGGATGACGCGGCCGTAATCCGGAAAGGTGCCATCGATCAGCTTCGAGGTCAGCACCACATTGCCGATGGTGAAGCGGATCTTGCCCTGCGACAGCTCGATTTTGACTTCGGCCTCGTTGTCCTCGATCAGGCGCTGCACTTCGCCGACCGTCTTGCGCGGCACGATCACGCCGGGCATGCCGTTCGCGCCCTTGGGCAGCGGCAGGTCGATCTGGGCCAGGCGATGGCCGTCGGTTGCGACCGCGCGCAGGGTCGTGGCCTTGGCGGAGCCGGCAGTGTGCAGGTAGATGCCGTTGAGATAGTAGCGGGTCTCTTCGGTCGAGATCGCAAATTGGGTGCGGTCGATCAGCCGCTTCATGTCGGCGGCCGCCAGCGCAAACGAATGCGTCATGTCGCCGGCGGCAAGATCGGGAAAATCGTTCTCGGGAAGCGTCTGCAGCGTGAAGCGCGAGCGGCCGGCGCGGATCGCCAGCACCGAGCGGTCGCCGTCGCCTTCCAGCACGATCTGCGCGCCGTCGGGCAGCTTGCGCACGATATCGTAGAACATATGCGCCGGCACCGTGGTCGAGCCGCCGGTTGCGGATTCCGCGGGCAATGTTTCCGTCACCTCGAGGTCGAGGTCGGTGGCCTTCAGCGACAGCCGGGCACCTTCGGCCCGCACCAGCACGTTGCCGAGGATCGGAATGGTGTTGCGGCGCTCGACCACGCGGTGGACGTGGCCCAAGGATTTCAGCAGTTGCGCGCGTTCGACGGTGACCTTCATTGCAATACCCGCCTGATCCCTAAGATGGAAAAGCCGCGCGGCCCCAGGGGCGCGCCGCGGCATTGAAACCCGAAAAGCCCAATCAAAGCTGGATTTGACCAAACCCGCGGGGGACCGCAAGGTGGCGCGGATGGCCGCTAAGTGCAAGGGAAACGGAGGCCGTTCCCCCACGTTTTGCGGGACAATCTCCGGCCCCGTCCCGGCGTTCCGCCGGGACCAGGCACTAGGTCGGACTCACTCGCTCTGCAGCTGGCGCTTCAGCGATTCGACCTCTTCGGACAGCGCGATGTCCTTCGCCACCAGCGCCTCGATCTTGCGCACGGCATGCAGCACCGTGGTGTGGTCGCGTCCGCCGAAGCGGCGGCCGATTTCCGGCAGCGAGCGCAAGGTCAGCGTCTTGGCCAGATACATCGCCACCTGGCGGGGGCGAACCACATTGGCGGTGCGGCGCGACGACAGCAGGTCGGAACGGCTCACATTGTATTGCCGGGCCACTACCCGCTGAATGTCCTCGATCTTGATCCGCTTGGGCTCCTGCGGACGGATCAGGTCGCGCACCTCGCGCTCGGCCATTTCCAGCGTCACCGGCTGGGCGTTGAGCTTTGAGTGCGCCAGCAGGCGATTGATGGCGCCCTCGAGGTCGCGGCCGTTATGGGTGATGGTCCGTGCCAGATAGTCCAGCACCGGTTCCGGCACGTCGAAGCTCGCATGATGGGCGCGGGCGGCGGCGACGCGCGACTTGAGAATTCCAAGCCGCAGTTCCTCGCCGAGCGATCCCATCTCCACCACCAGACCGCCGGCGAGCCGCGAGCGCACGCGGTCGTCGAGGCTCTCGAGGTCCGACGGCGGACGATCGGCGGCGATCACCACCTGGCGGCCGGCGTCGATCAGCGCATTCAGGGTGTGGCAGAATTCAGCCTGGGTCGATTTGCCCTGCAGGAATTGCAGGTCGTCGATCACAAGCACGTCGATGCCGCGCAAGGCTTCCTTGAACGCCAGCGCGGTCTGCGTCTTCAGCGCCGCGACGAAGCCGTACATGAATTTCTCGGCGGTCAAGTAAAGTACCTTGCGTTCGCTGCCCGAATTGCCGGCCCAGGTCACCGCCTGCAGCAGATGGGTTTTGCCGAGGCCCACGCCGGCATGGATATAGAGCGGATTGAACATCACGGGATCGCCGCGCCGGCCTTCCGCGACTTGACGGGCTGCAGCGTGTGCCAGCGTGTTGGAACGGCCGACGACAAAGCTGCCGAAGGTCAGGCGCGGGTCGAGCGGCGAGCCGCCGAGCGCGTCGTGACTGGCGGACACCGGCGCCGTCGCGGTTGCCCGCAACTCGGGCGCGGGGCGGCCGTCGGGCCGCTCGGCGCGGCGCAGCTCGGCCGGCGCCGCGGCTTCCTTGGCCGGGGTGGCGCATCGCATCGGCGTGCGCACGGTGAGATCGATGCGGTGCACCTCCGGCATCTCGGCCTGGCAGCACGACAGTACGCGTTCGGCGTAATGCGCCTGAATCCAGCTCTTGAGAAAGGTGGTTGGAACCGACAAGCGAACGCTTTCCCGTTGAATGCTTTCGAGGTCCATTCGCGCGAACCAGCTTGAATAGACGTCGTCGCCGACGCTCGAGCGCAGCCTGCCCTTCACGCGCGACCAGCGATCCTGTTCGGTGTTTGTCATTGCCCAAAGACTTTTCGAAAAGAGAATAAGATTGCGATGCGAAAGCGCCGTGCAGGTTTCCTGCCACGGCGTGACCTCAAGCGAGGCTTCGTCTGCAGCCATAGACCCGCCGTTCGGCGAAACCGCCGTTGGTCAGATCAATGATCGGAAGAGAAGCTTTCGCGAGGTCAGTACGTACTCGACGGCCTGTCCGGGGCCCGCGCAGCGGGCCGTGCGCTGGTGACATCTAAGGCGCCCGATACGGCGCCATCTGAAAAGGGCATTTGGACCAATACCGCGCTGATTCCGTAAAACATGCAACCTCCCCATCCCGCCGCGATTGCTCGCAGCAAGTTGTCATCCCACGTGTGTTTCAAATTCAGTCGACCGCGTCCGAACAAGAAACCGTTCAGCCGTCACGCCGCCTCATCCTCACCCGTCCGTCTTTACCCGCCCGCTTGCTTCGCCTTCGTCGCGACGTTCGGATGGCCGGTGCGGATCTCTCTTGTTCGTAGCGAGGAAGGCACAAATGCCCCGCCTGAGAAATTTCGACACAGAACCATACTCCTCATATTGCTATGAGGTTGAACCCGACAATCGCTTGGAAAGCGTCGCCAACGCGCACACCGCCGCCGATTTGCGCGTCCGCCCCGTTTCTAAAACCGCGCTGGTCTGAGAGCCGTGGGCGTCGCGAGCGTTCTAAGAGATAGAGCATGCCTTATTTTCTGCAACGGAAATGATTCGAACGGAGTGCCAAGCGATCGACTTCGCTAGCGCAAAATCAGGCAGTGGCTTTTGCCTGCAGCGGCAAGGTTTTGAATCTGATTGAAGAATCGATGCGAACCATGAGTGTGACATTTTCGTCGAACGCAAAAAGAAAAGTCACATTTCCTTAATCATCGCCCGCGTCGCTGTGGGCTTTTCGAAGTGCTGCCCTGCGCTATGCTGATAAGTGACTAAATAAGCGCACTTTTTTTTGCGCGTTGGAACAGGGTAACCCCTCGAGGGCTTTTAAAGGCGTTCCCGCAATGGTGGTTGCTGTCCAAAAGCGCGCGCGATCAAACGGCGGCGCTAATCAGGCGGCGATGGCGCAAGCGCATTGCACCCGCGAACCCGCGTTGGCACATGGCGCGGGCCGGCGCTCCGTAGGAATACGGGCGTGCGAGAAATTCGCACACTGCGACCCGCAGGGCAACAAGCTCGTCAAAAAGAAAAGAGCCCGGGAGTGCCGGGCTCTTTGACGAATTTCATTTTCGTTCAGTTCATTTCGCCAGCTTGGCGATCTGATGCGCCAGCCGCGACACCTTTCGGCTCGCATTGTTCTTATGGATGATGTTGCGTTGCGCTGCCTGCATCAGCTCCGGCTCCGCGCGCGCCATCGCCTTCAGTGCTGCAGCGCGGTCGCCGCTCTTGATCGCCTCTTCGACGATACGGACCGCGCCGCGCATCTGGGTGCGGCGCGACTTGTTGATGATGGTACGGCGCGCAATCTTGCGGGTCGCCTTCTTGGCGGAACTGGTATTGGCCATCTTCTCAAATATCCTTCGGCGGTGAGCGGTCGCTTCAATGGTCGGGCTTTTGCGCCGGCCGTCCAAATGCGTGATCGACGCTATGGTGATTTCGGATGTCCCTGGCGGGACCATTCTCTGCAAGCAAATGTGCAACAGGCAAATCTGCTCGGATGACGGCGCCGCTCAAAGAACTGCGGCGGCGGGATTGCGCCCGCCGCCATTGGCGCCCTTATAGAGGCGATGCTTTGCAGCGTCAACGGCTTAGCTCCCCCGAGCGAGGCGCAAAGACCGGCCGGAACAGCCGATAACGTGCTGATGAGGTTGAATTTCCCGGGGCGTCCCGGTAATGGCTGGGGCGCTTCCGGGCGCAAGCGATATAAGGTGACGCATGATCCGCGGTTTTTTCCGACTTGTCGGGCTGTTGCTGCTGGCCGGCGGATTCATCTTCATGGTCTATGACGGCGCGCGCTGGGTCGCCGACCAGACACTGCGCTTTACACGGTTCGGTCAATTCTGGAACGATATTCACCAGTCCAGCCAGCAGGCGTTCCGGACCTGGGTGGAGAGCAATGCGCCCTGGCTCTGGAGCAGCGTCGTCAAGGTGATCCTGGACCAGCCGGTGTTTGCCGTCATGGGCGTGCTCGGCATTCTCCTGATGCTGCTGTTCCGACCCCGCAAGCCGCTGATCGGCTATTCGCGGAACTGACCGCTTCGCAGGCGCTGCCGGCTCCTGATTTGAGCCGGCCTCGCTTCAGGCTGCCCTAATCTGCCTAAAGACGTATATTAAAGCCATCGATGCATCAGAGCCGACTTGGCAAGTTCGAACCCGTCCCCTGGGAGGTAACTATGCTGTTCATGCGCAAAACCACTGCATTGCCGAGCGCATCCGAGGCGCTGCCGGGCCGTGCCAACCCGATCCCCACCGCCAGGAGCCATTTCGTCAACGGCCACCAGCTGAAGCCGCCGTATCCGCAAGGCCTCGAACAGGCGGTATTCGGGCTCGGCTGCTTCTGGGGTGCGGAGCGCAAATTCTGGGAGCTCGGCGGCGTCTTTACCACCGCGGTCGGCTACGCCGGCGGCCATACCCAAAACCCCACCTATGAGGAGGTTTGCTCGGGCCGCACCGGTCACACCGAAGTGGTGCTGGTGGTGTTCGATCCGAACAGGGTCTCGTACGATCAACTGCTCAAGACGTTCTGGGAAAGTCATAACCCGACGCAGGGCATGCGCCAGGGCCATGACGTCGGCACCCAATATCGTTCCGCGATCTACACCTTCAGTGACGCGCAGCGCAAAGCCGCGGACGCCTCGAAGGCGGCCTATCAAAAGGCGCTGGCGGCCAAGGGCCTCGGCGCGATCACCACCGAGATCGCGCCCGCCGGCGAATTCTATTTCGCCGAGGATTACCACCAGCAATATCTGGCCAAGAATCCGGCCGGCTATTGCGGTCTCGGCGGCACCGGCGTGTCGTGTCCGATCGGCGCCGGCGTCAGCGCCTGATCGCTTCCTTTGTTGCCTCTCCCCGCAAGGGCGCGCAAGGGCGGGGCGAGGTGGCCTTCTCGCGCTGCCCTGGGCTCCCGTAAAAACGATTTGTTAACCATAACTGGTGCAAAACCTAGGCTGTCTCGCTATGAGGAATGGCCAAGGTGCGGGTCGCGCGCGCGTTTCGATTGCCAATGATTGCCGCCATGACCGCGCTCGCTTTGTCGGGCTGCATGCGCGCGACCGGTCCGGTCGCGGTGGCGCAGCCGCAAAGCGATCTCGACTCTTTTGCCTACGGCCAGCCTTATGCTCCGGCGCCCGCCGTCGCTACGTCCGGATCCGGGGATGGGTATGGCGGCGGAGCCATCAGCGCGCTTCGCACCAGTTTTGCCTCAGCCCCGCGGCGCACTTACGCGCCGGTTGCCGAGGCCTATGCCGCCGCGCCGATGCCGGCGCCGGTGGTCCATGACGCGGCCTATCGGCTCGATGCCGGCGACAAGTTGCGCGTCGTGGTCTACGGCCAGGAAGGTCTCACCAACACTTATGCGATCGATGCCGGCGGTTCCATCACCATGCCGCTGATCGGCTCGGTGCCGGCGCGCGGGCGAACGCCGGCGACGCTCGCCTCCGAAATTTCCGCCAAGCTTCGCAACGGCTATATCCGCGAGCCCTCGGTGGCGGTGGAAATCGAATCCTACCGGCCGTTCTTCATCCTCGGCGAAGTCCAGGCTCCCGGCCAATATCCTTACGTGCCCAATATGAGCGTCGAGAGCGCGGTGGCGATCGCCGGCGGCTTCTCGCCGCGCGCGCTGCGCGACCGCGTGACGCTGACCCATACCGACAATTCCGGTTCGATGCGCACGGTGGTGCCGCTCGGCACGGCGGTCAGCCCCGGCGATACCGTACAGGTCGGCGAACGCTGGTTCTGACGAAGTACTTCGTCATCGCCCGCGCAAGCGTGTAGCGCTTGTCGCTGAGGGCGTGAGTGAAACGAGCGAACCCGGGATCTCGAGATTCCGGGTTCGATGCTTCGCATCGCCCCGGAATGACGACAGGGTGTCGTCACTTCCTCAAACGCTTGCCAAAAATCCCACGCGGCGCAGCGCGCCCGCCATCCGCTATTGCCACATCCAATTGTGGCCCCAGTCGCCCTTCCAGCCGGCCAATTTGCCGTTACGGAATTGCAGGAACAGCCGGTCGCGATGGTTGAACAACCGGCTGCCGCCGACGTAGTTGCGGACCGCGAGATAGATTTCGTCGCCCGGACGGCCGCTGACGTAGTTGAGCGGTTCGCCGAGCGCGCGCGAGGCCTCGGCCGCGCCCATCCCGAAGGTCAGCGGAATATTGTTGGACAAGGTCGCGGTGAACGGCACGCGCGGCGCTACCGGCGCCAATTGCTGGGCGCCCGCCGCTGCAAGATGCGCGGCGGAGACCGCGATAGCCAGCAACGCTGTGTACGCAAACTTCTTCATGACTGCATCAGCCCTTCCTTAGGCGCGCTGCGCGGCAGGCCATCGAGGAACGGCGACACCGCGTCGATGAAGGCCTGCGGCTGGTCGATATTGACCGCGTGTCCGGCGGCCGGGATGACCACCTTCTTCGCACCCGGAATTTTCGCCGCCATGTAGTCGGAAGCCGCGAGAAACGGGGTGTCGTCGGCGCCGACAACCACCAGCGACGGCACCTTGATGTCGGGCAGGGATTCGATCACCCGGGCATCGCGCTGGGTCAGCATGCCGCGCGCCGCGCGCGCCAGGCCCGATGCATCGCGATGGCTGACGCTGGAGCGTTCGCGGCTGGCCCCTTTGAGTGCTTCGAGGCCTTCGCGCTCGAAGCGGTCGCCGGTGTCATGCGCGCGCTTGTTCCAGGCGTCGCGGGCATCGTCTTTCTTGAAGCCCGGTCCGGTGTCGATGATCAACAGCGCGCGCACACGGCCTGGATGCACATGGTAAAACGCCAGCGACATGTATCCGCCGAGCGAAAGCCCGCCGACGATGGCGCTGGCGGCGCCGACCTCGTCGAGCAGCGCGGCCATATCGCCAACCGTCAGCGCCTCGCTATAGGCCGCGGGATCTTCGGGGTAATCGGACTGGCCGTGGCCGCGCATATCCCACAACACGAGTTTGTGATGTTGCGACAGCGCCGCGATCTGGCCCCGCCACATTTCCGAGGTCGACGAATAGCCGTGGGTCAGCAAAAGGGCCGGCCCACTGCCATGAACCTCGTAGTGAATTTTGACCCCGTTACGGTCGATTTTTGGCATCACGCCTTCCCGAGAGAGTTCTTTCGTAGATCATTCTAGCGCGATTTTTCCGCCGGGGGGAATTGCCCAACTTCAAGAAGGCAGTCGCGCCGGAGGCTTTGCCTCCGGCGTTTTTTTGCGGTCATGCCCGCGAGAGCGGGGCTATGGTGTACCACGCGCGGCGGAGTACTGGATCATTTTCGCGGATGATGACAGCCAGCGAGTGTTGGCGGCTACGGACTCCAGTGCCGAGAGAAAATCACTAAAATTGTACCGTTGACATTCGGCAAGCGTTCACCACTCGCATTAAGCTGCAAGGAACGCATCGTGGTTAGCATCGGACTTGGGTCGTCACCGCGAGCTTCTCGGGGATTCATGACTGCGTTAGCCACCAAGACTCCGCCAAAACGCCGGCTGCTGCTGGCGTCGGACCGAAGCGACCAAAGCAGCGAACTTGCCAGCATTTTGAGCTCGGTAAGTGAGGTCGATACCATCTCGACCGCGGAGATTCCGGACGCGCCTTCGCGCGATCTATCGGGGATCGTGGTCGACATCAATCTGCGCTCGGCGGAGAGCGTGCAGCTCGTGCGCAACAAGCTGCGCGCCGAGGCCTACCGCGAGATGCCGCGGCTGTTCGTGCTGTCGGACGCGCTGCACCACGGCTCGATGCAGGCCTGGGCGCTCGGCGCCACCGACACCATCTCCCGGCCGTTCGACGCGCAGGGCATCTTGCAGCGCATCCACGCCGCATTTCCCGACAGCGATGGATTTGACGACACCGATCGCGGCAAGGCGCTGAACCGCGGCGTCGAGGCCGCGCACGCGGTGATGGTCAAGATCTTCGAGAAACTGCCGGCGGGCATTCCGCTGCAACTTTCCGACATCGTCGCCGCCGAAAACAGGATCCTGAAGGCCATCAAGCACTCCTCCTTGCGCGAATGGCTGACCACCGTCGGCTGCCATCACGCCGACACCTATCGTCACTGCCTGTTCGTCACCGGATTTGCGGTGGCGTTCGCCCAGCATCTCGGCATGCGCGAGGACGACCAGCGCCGGCTCACGCGGGCCGCCCTGCTGCACGACGTCGGCAAGGCCTTCATCCCGGTGGCGATCCTGGACAAGCAGGAGCCGCTCACGCTTGAGGAGATGAGTGAGATGCGCGAGCATCCGCGCCGCGGCTTTGACGCGCTCGCCAAACAAGGCGGCTTCCCGCCGGAGATGCTGGACGTGGTGCTGCACCATCACGAGTTCCTTGACGGTACCGGGTATCCCGACGGCCTCAGCGGCAAGGAGATCAGCGACATCGTGCGCCTGACCACGATCGTGGACATCTATGCGGCCCTGGTGGAGAAACGCGCCTACCGGCTGCAATTCACCCACGTCCGCGCATTTTCCATGATGGAAGAGATGGGCGACAAGCTCGATCAGCAATTGCTGCAGGCATTCCGCCCGCTCGCGTTCGGATATTATTGATCGCTTTCGTCATTCCGGGGCGCTCGCAAGAGCGAACCTCGGATGTGCAATTGCACATCGGGGAATCTCGAGATTCCGCCGTCATTGCGAGGAGCGCAAGCGACGAAGCAATCCAGCTTTTTTGATTTGCTGCAACAAAGCTGGATTGCTTCGCTGGCGCTCGCAATGACGCGCTAGGAGCGCGTCAACCCAGCATCTTGCGCAATTCCGCTTTCGCCACCTTCTCCAGCGTCGAGCGCGGCATCTCGTCGACGAAGCGGATTTCCCGCGGCACCTTGAAGTCCGCCAGCGCGCTGCGGCAGGCGGCCATGACATTGTCGTGCAAATCGGCTGGCGCGCGTTCGACGCCGTCCTGCGGGATGATGAACACCACCGGCACCTCGTCGAGCATCGGATGCTTCTTCGCCACCACCGCGGCCTCGCGCACCCCCGGCACCACCGCGATCACCTGCTCGATCTCGGAAGCCGCGACATTCTCGCCGCCGACCTTCAGCATATCCTTGGCGCGGTCGCCGAACCTTATAAAGCCGTTGTCCAGCAGCGTGACGCGGTCGCCGGTGATGAAAAAACCGTGCTCGTCAAAGCTCTCTTGCGTCGCCTTTGCGTTGTGCAGGTACTCCTTGAACAGCGACAGGCCCGGAATTCCCTTGATCGAGAGATTGCCGGTGCCGCCGACCTGCGTCGGCGCGCCGTCGTCATCGGTGATGCGGATCGCATATTCCGCGGCCGCCCGGCCGATCGACATCGGCGTATTGGGCTGGTCGACCTCGCCGATGATGCCGTGGGTGATGGTTTCGGTCATGCCCCACCAGCCGATGATCTTGATGCCGAATACGGCAAAAGCCGGAGGATCGTTCACAGCCGTGCCCCACAGCCGGAACTTGTGCTGTTTCGGAATCTCGTGCTCCAGCAGCGCCTTCATGCAGAACGGGATTGTCGAGGTCCAGGTGCAGCCGTGTTGCAGCGCGACGCTCCAGAACCGGCTGGCGGAAAACCGCGGCTGGATCACGCAGGTGCCGCCGACCCATAGGCTCGCCAGCATCGAATAGGCCAGCGCATTGGTGTGAAACAGCGGCAGATAGGTCTGGTGCACGTCGCTCGCGTGCAAATCCTGATGCGCCGCGTTGACCTTGGCGCCCCACAGCGCATTGGCATGGGTCCACAGCACCGCCTTCGGCCGCGACGTGGTGCCGGAGGTATATTGCACGCTGCAGGGCGCCTGCGGATCGGTCGAGCGGCGCGGCCGGTCGGCGCTGTCGGCGAACAGCGCCTCAAAACTGTCGGCATGCTGGGGCTTGCGGCCTTGCGCGGGCGCCTCGCCGGCGTCGTGCGAGATCACCGCCATCCAGCGCAGCCCCTTGCAATGCGCGGCGATCGTCCCGGCATAGGCCGGCTGCGTGATCGCGGCCACCGCGCCGCAATGGCCGGCGAAATATTCCATCTCGGCCGGCGCCGAGCGGGTGTTGGTGGTCACCGCGATGGCGCCGAGTTCGACGCAGGCGAACCAGGCCAGCATCGCCTCGATGCAATTATCGAGATGGATCAGGACAAATTCGCCCGGTTTGACGCCGCGCGCCACCAGCCCCGCGGCCAGCGCGCCGACGCGCTCGTGAAATTCGCCGTAGCTCCAGCTCCGCGCCGGCGCATCGAACGGCGCCCAGATCAGAAACGGATGTTCGCGGCGGGTCTCTGCGCGCATCCGCAACAACCACGGCACGTCCATCCCGGCAAACGGTCCGACGACGCCCGGCGCCTGCGATTCCAGCATCAAATTCCTCCCGCGCAGCCTTATTGGCCGCTTTTTATTTTGAGCGTTCCCCGGATGCAGCGCAGCGCTCTTCACGATGCGCTGCTGATCCGGGGGCCAGTGGGTCCCGGTCCTGCGGAGCAGCGTCAAGAGCGCTGCACCGCGTCCGGGACACGGGTACACTAATCCCCATCCTCATACGACGAAATCTCGATCAGGCTGCCGTCGGGATCCCGGCAATAGACCGAGCGCAGCACCCCGCGCGCGCCTTGCCGCTTGTCCGGGCCTTGCTCGATCGCGACGCCGCAGGCCGCAAGATGCGCGACCACCTCGTCGGGCGTGCTCGAGGTGAGAAAGCACAGATCGTCACTGCCTGCCGCTTCATGGTCGGCGGTGAACCACTCGACCTTGTCGGCATGAAGCGGCCGCACGTTGATCTTCTGGTTGCCGAACATCAGCGATGTCCGGGGCGTCTTGCCCGGGCCCGGATCGAACACCCTGATCTCCATGCCGAGGACTTTTTGATACCACTGCGCGGCGCGCGCCACGTCGGCAACATTGATCACGATATGATCGATCGCATCGACTTTCACCGCCATGGGTCATCCTTTGGTCGCGCCTGGGGGCACGCTTGCGCTATTGGCCGCATCCTACTTTGTTTGTTACAAGGCGGCCCGTTCGTCAATTCAACAACAAAGCCGGACTTCAAAAACCGGCGCAAGGGAGAAACTAAAATGACTTCACGTCGCGCCGCGATCGGTCTGGTCGCAACCGGCCTTGCGGCCCTCATTTGGCCCGCCGGCGGCGCCCTGGCGCTGGACTACCCGACGCGGCCGGTTCGCTTCGTGGTCGGATATCCTGCCGGCGGCGCCACCGATATCCTGGCGCGGCTGATCGGCCAGCGGCTGTCCGAAAAGCTCGGCCAGAATTTCGTGAT
>Ga0210410_10002150_pt1 | contig 17864 bp, 15 predicted proteins | sample IncBWC4MmetaG_FD_161058 | JGI IMG/M metagenome (GOLD analysis project Ga0210410, IMG submission 161058) | Forest soil microbial communities from Barre Woods Harvard Forest LTER site, Petersham, Massachusetts, United States - Inc-BW-C-4-M | ecosystem: Environmental > Terrestrial > Soil >... | reverse complement strand
GCGTGGGCATGCTCGACACTTGCGCCTACGTTTTCAATAACTATGGCATGGCGCATGAACAGACGTCGGTGGTCAGTGTGCTCGCATCCCTCTACGGGGCCGTAACCGTCGCTTTGGCTGCGCTGTTGTTGCGCGAAAAGGTCACGGCGTCCCAATGGCTTGGCATCGTGGCGATTTTCGTCGGAATTATTCTAATCAGCCGCTGAATTCCTTGTAAGTCGCGGATTTTTTCTGATCGTTCTGCTGCTGCTACACTACCCACGGCATGTCCGCCTCCTTCTGCAATGTCGCGCTTCCGGTTCCGCTTCGCAACACGTTTACATATTCTGTACCGGAGGCTTTGCGTGCGCAGGTGCAGGCCGGTTCGCGGGTGCTTGTTCCTTTTCGGAAGAAGTCTCTGGTGGGTGTTGTGGTTGAGCTTGTTGAGACGCCGCCCGCGGATACGAAAATCCGTGAAGTTGCCAAAGTTTTGGACCTGGTTCCGGCGCTGACTCCGAAGCTCATCGAGCTTGCCCACTGGATTGCCGGCTACTATCTGGCGCCTATCGGCGAGGTATTTCGCGCGATGCTGCCGCCGGTTACCGAACTTACGGCCCGGCGACAAATTGTTTTGACCGACGCGGGGAAAGCTCTCGCCACCGATCTGCAGCAGGGGCAATTTCTGACCGAGTTGTCTGGTAGCGAAGCCCAATTCCTGCAAAAGCTCCTCGTGAAGAAAGGCGTCCTTCAATTCACTTCCTATCCAAAGCTGGGGATCAAACTGGATGTTCTTCAGCGACTCCAGCGACGCGGGTACCTGCAGATCCAGGAGACTGTGCAGGGACGCAAGCGCAAAGTCCACAATGTGATTGGCTGGAAGGGCAGTGGAACCGTCCCGGAGAAACCAGCGGCCGAAAAAGAAGAACGAATTCGGGCGTTGCTTGAAACTGAACGCGGGCCGTTGCCCCTGCCACAGTTGCTGAAACTAGCTGGGGTTTCGCGCGCACTGATCGAACGCATGCTGCGCGATGGGTTGCTGGAAAGCTGGGAAGAGCCCATCGATCCCGCCGAAGACCCGTTCGACGTTGGCTATTCGCCGCCGGCGCACTCGCTGAACGAATCGCAGGAGCGCGCTTTCGGCTCCATCCGCGCGCGATTTGAGCTGGGCGAATTTGGCGTGCAATTGATTCACGGCGTCACCGGCAGCGGGAAAACCGAGGTGTACCTCCGCAGCGTGCAGGAGACGCTGGCGCGCGGGAAAACCGCGATCGTTCTGGTGCCTGAAATCGCGCTTACGCTGTGGATTGGCCGCCAGTGCCGGGCGTGGTTTGGCGCGCAATTTGAGGGCGTCGCGGTGCTGCACTCGGCGCTGAGCGACGTGGAACGCGCGCGCGAGTGGTGGCGCGTGCGGAATGGTCAGGCCCGGGTGGTCGTTGGTACGCGCTCCGCGGTGTTCGCGCCGCTTGAAAATCTCGGCCTGGTGATCGTGGACGAAGAACAGGAGAACAGTTTCAAGCAGGAAGAGACGCCGCGGTATCACGGCCGCGACGCGGCAATTGTCCGCGCGAAACTGGAAAATGCCGTCGCGCTGCTGGGTTCGGCGACGCCGGCGCTCGAGACCTATCACAACGCCACCAGTGGGAAATACGAGCTTCTGACCATGGCATCGCGGGTGGAAAACCGATCGCTCGCGGCTGTCGAGATTGTCGATCTGCGCACGGAATTCCAGCAAACGCACCAGACCAGTCCCATCTCGAAGATTTTGCACGACGGGATCGCCGAGTGCCTTTCGTTCAACACCCAGGCGCTGATTTTGATCAATCGCCGCGGCTACTCGTGGTCGGTGTTGTGCCGCAGTTGTGGCGCATCGGTACAATGTGCGAACTGCAGCATCTCGATGACGTACCACAAGAGCCGCAACCGCCTGGAATGCCATTATTGCGGCTTCGTGCAGGCGGTGCCCAAGGTTTGCCCGAAATGCGATTCGAAGTATGTCTATTTCTTTGGCGAGGGATCGGAGCATCTTGAAGAACGCCTGCGCAAGGAATTTCCCGGAGCGCGGATTGCGCGGCTCGACCGCGACGCCGTGCGCACCAAGCAGCAATATCAGGAAACACTGGGCGCGTTTGCCGGCGGCGCGCTGGACATTCTTGTCGGGACGCAGATGCTCGCGAAGGGCCACGATTTCCAGCGGGTCACACTCGTGGGCGTTATATCGGCTGACTCCTCGCTAACGCTGCCCGACTTCCGGGCCGCCGAGCGCACGTTTCAGCTTCTAACGCAAGTGGCCGGGCGCGCAGGGCGCGGCGAACTACCCGGCCGCGTGCTGATTCAGACGTATTATCCGGAGCATTATGCAATTCAGGATGCCGTCCGCCAGGACTATTTTTCTTTCTACGAGCGCGAGCTTCATTTCCGCCACATGATGGCGTATCCGCCGTTCACCTCCCTTGCCAATGTGATCGTGCGCGATACGAATTTGGAAAACGCCATTCGCTGGTCGCGGCGGCTCTCGGAATATTTTTCGCCTTCGGATGGGAAGGGCATCCGCATTCTCGGCCCGGCATCCGCGCCGCTCGCGCGGCTCAAGAAAGAGCATCGCTTCCAATTTCTGCTTAAATCGCCGAAACGATCCGTTATCACGAAGCTGCTTAGCGGCGCGCTGTCTTTCTGCGACGCGAACGAAATCCCGCAGACCGCCGTTCTCGTGGATATGGACCCGCTGTCGTTGCTGTAATTCAAATCGCTCATGAAGAAAAAGTCGCTCTGCTTTTGAAGCACCTCGAGAAAGTTATCGGTGAGATCCTTCGCCTATCTCCGGTTTTTGGAGTACGGTGATTCTGGGCACTGTCTGTACTCCATGGGAGTCCACACACCGGACCTTGTCGGATAGGCTCAGGATGACAATCTCGCGGTGCCAAAATGGCTCCGGATACCGCAGCGGCGGTGGGCGACTTAGGCCAAATAGCGCAGATAGAATTGTGAGGTCGGAAATTCGCTGCCTGTGGATTGAGGATTATCATGGAGCAAAACTTACAGCAGACAATCGCCCTACTGGCTCGTACGCCCGCCGCTCTGAACGCGTTTCTGCGCGGACTGCCCGAAGAGTGGACACACCGAAATGAGGGTGGGGACAGCTGGAATGTGTCCGAGGTTGTCGCCCATTTGTTTTACGCCGAACAAGCGGACTGGATACCGCGCGCGCGGATCATCCTGCAATTCGGGGAGACTCGGACATTTGAGCCGTTTGATCGCAAGGGCTACCTAAAGTTGAGCCAGGGCAAGACGCTCGCGCAGTTGCTGGATGAATTTGGGCGGGCACGCTCCGAAAGCCTGGACCAGTTGCGCGCGCTGAAGTTGCGGCCAGAGGATCTCGAGCGGCGGGGACGGCATCCCGCCTTCGGGCCGGTGAAACTGTCGCAGCACGTGGCGAGTTGGGCGGCTCACGACTTGACTCACCTGCATCAGATTTCGAGGATTATGGCCCACCAGTACCGCGAGGCCGTCGGGCCGTGGAGCGCGTATCTTGGCGTGCTGCAGTGCGCGGGCCACAGCGCGCCGTAGAGCGCTCGTGGTAGACCGTCGAGCACGGACGGCCCCAGAAGGCCGTCCCTACACGGTTGAGCGACTGCGGCTCCAGAAGAAATAGCCGGGCAAGCCGAGCAGCATCAGGGTGATCGCGACAAGTAGATAGGTAAATTCGTGGGGATCCTTCACGGCTGCGTAGATCGCGTTGCCCACGATGGCGAGCGCGGCGAGCACAAACAGAAGCGGCGTCAGCGGATACCCCGGCACTCGATAGGGAATTGGTTTTCCGGCATTTGCCCGGCGGATTGGGAAGATGCTTGCCGCGCCAAGTCCGTAAAAAATCCAGCCGATGAAGACCGCGCCGCTTGCCAGCTTAGCGAATCCGGCCGCTGATGCCAGCACGCACGACCACACGCCCAGGGCCACAATCGCCGCGGCAGGAGTTCCGAAGCGCGGATCGACTTCGGCGAGTTTTTTGAAGAAAAGATTGTCGTTGGCCATGGCGAAGAACACGCGAGGCGCGGTGAGCATGACGCTGTTGGTGGAGCTGAAAGTGGAAATCAGAATCATCGCTGCCACAAGTTTTCCGGCCCAGGGGCCGAGCACCGCGCGGGCGGCAGTGGCGGCGATCGCGTCGCTGGCCGCGGCTTGCGCAGGGCCTAGCGCGACCAGATAGGCCACCACCGCGAAGAGATACAGGCCAATTAAAATCAGTGAGCCAAGCAGGAAGGTTCGCGGAAAACAGCGCTGCGGGTTCATTACCTCGCCGGCGCTGTAGGTTCCGAACTGCCAGCCCTCATAGGCCCAGAGGACGGTGATCATCGCAAAGCCGATTCCGGAGAAAAGCGCGTAGCCGGCTTGCGACGTGCCGAGCGTCGAGGGAAGTTCCCCGGCGTGGGTGCCTTTGGCGAAGCCGAGCACGAGTAACACGCTGCCGAGCACGACGATGAGCCCGACCTTGATAATCGTGGTCACATTCTGCACGTTGGAACTTTTTCGTGTGCCCCAGACATTGACGGCAGTAACCACGGCGATCATCAAAATCGTCACGAAGGAAGCGCCAACGCTCGGGAGCGGGATAATTTCCTGAAGGTAGGTGGTGAACGCATGCGCCAGCGCCGCGATCGTTGCGCTGGCAATCACCAGGAACAGGCACCAGCCGTACAGGAACGCAGGCAACCGGCCGAAGCCATCGCGGATGTAGCAGTACAATCCCCCTGCTTCGGGATTCGCCGCGGCCAACTCCGCGTATGTCAGCGCACCAAGCAACGACAGCGCGCCACCGAACAGCCACACCAGTAGAGACCAACCGACCGAGCCGCCGACTTGCCGTTGAATTAATCCCGGTGTGAGGAAAATTCCGGAGCCAATCACCGAACCGACGAATAGCAGAAGCAAATCCCGCTCCCGCAAGCTGCGGGTCAATTCTTTTTTCGTTGTGGTGGGCATCCCCGCAACTTTACAGCAATCTTTCGACCGGATAGGGCATGAAGCAGAGGATGAACACCGCGAATGACACCACCGCTGCGAATCGGCGATTGGGATCGAGCGGCGTTGGATCGTAAATCGGCGCCATGCGTACGAATTGCAGGCCGAAGAGAATCAGCGCCCAGATCCACCAGCCCTGCCATTGAAAATAGCCGAGTGGAACCAGTGCAACCGGCAGCGCCAGAGAAATCCAGCGGTGGAGCTGCGGGCTGACGGAGCGCACAATGTGTCCGCCGTCGAGTTGCCCCACCGGCAAAAGATTCAGCGCGGTGGCGAACATGCCAACCCAGGCAGCGCGTCCGACGGGATGCAAAAGCAGATCCGTGGCGTGCGCGTTCGGCTGGAACGTTGCCGTCACCAGGCGGAGAATGAGCGGCACGCCAAAAACAAGATCGGCGTTGTTGTCGGCGGCCAGCGCCGGAATCACTTTTGCGTGAATCACGCCGTATGACATCGCCGGCAGCGCCACCAAAAAGCCGACGAGCGGTCCTGAGGCCCCAACATCGAAGAGCGCGCGCATCGAACGAATCGGCGAGCGAATCAGGATGAACGCGCCGAAGGTACCGATCAACGTCGGCGCGGGGATAAAATACGGATAGCTGGCGCGAATGTGGTGATGGCGGCAGGCGAAATAATGGCCCAACTCATGCGCGAGCAAAATGCCCAGCAACGTCAACGCAAACGGCAGCCCCGCAAGCAACGCAGCCGGATTGCGATACACCAGACGGAAGGTTTGCAGAAAGGCATCGAGCGAGGCGGCCTGGTTGTGCGCGTAGGCGGCGGCAAAATGCGTGCCGGCAATCAGCGAAGTGATCAGCGTCAACACAAACAAACCCGATGAAAGCACGAGCGAACGCGCGGAAGGATGCGGCTGGTCCGCGGCGTAATACCTGCCTTGCGGCGGGCGGCCGTGCCATGCAGGCACTTCCAGAAAGGGGGAAGCGCTCCGTTCTGATTCCGGTGGGGTCACAATAAATTATTTGGCTTGGCTGGCGGTGGTGTCTTCGAGGCCCTGCAGTTCTTTCCCGGGCTTGAAGCGCACCGCTTTTCCCGGAGGAATGCTGACTTCTTCGCCGGTGCGGGGGTTTCGCCCGATGCCGGTCTTCCGCGGCTTCACACTGAATACGCCGAACTTGCGCAGTTCGATGCGCTGCCCGCGCCCCATGGCGTTCTTCAGAGACTCAAAGATCGTCTCCACGGCTTGCTCCGCTTTGGTGCGGCTGATGTTCGTCTTCGCTACGACGGCATTCACAATATCTAGCTTAATCACACCGTCCTCCCGCTTTATGTTGCCCGATGCTAGAGGCTAAGGCCCGGGTTGTCAAGAAGTTCCGCCTCATCTACACTTTAACCTTTTGCGAACCTACTTTCTAAGTTTTCTGTCAGGAGGATTGGATGTCCGTAAAGCCAGACCGTTGGATCCGCCGCATGGCGCTGGAGCACAAGATGATCGAACCATTCACCGACCGGCAGGTTCGGGAAGGAGTGATCAGCTACGGCGTGTCCTCCTATGGATACGACATCCGGGTGGCCGACGAATTCCGCATCTTCACCAACGTGAATTCTACCATCGTGGATCCGAAAAATTTTGATCCGCGCTCGCTGGTGGAATTCAGGGGCGACGTTTGCCTGGTGCCGCCGAACTCGTTCGCGCTGGCGCGCTCGATTGAATATTTTCGTATCCCGCGAAACGTGCTGACGATTTGCCTTGGCAAGTCCACGTACGCGCGGTGCGGGATCATCGTGAATGTGACGCCGTTTGAGCCGGAGTGGGAGGGCTTCGTGACGCTCGAAATCAGCAACACGACGCCGCTGCCTGCGCGCATTTATGCGAATGAAGGACTGTGCCAGGTGCTGTTTTTTGAAAGCGACGAAGAGTGCGAAGTCAGCTACAAGGACAAGAAAGGGAAGTATCAGGCGCAGGGCGGGATTGTCTTGCCGCGACTGTAGTCCAAGCAAGCATCTGCATTTGTAGGGGCCGGGCTTGCCCGGCCCTCTTGCTTTGGAAGGACGCGCCGCGTTTCAGGCTTTCGAGATCGGCTCAGTCTCCGCGCTCACCTGCATCATCTGCAAGGGGTAACCAAGTTCACGCCAGGCGTCCAATCCGCCCAGGAGCGGCCGGATGCGCGTCACGCCTTTGTTCCTGAGGAGCAGCGCCACACGGGCGCTGGTGGCTTCGTTTGGTCAAGTACAGTAGAGGATGACTTCGCGATCACGCGGCAGCCGTTCGTCGGTTTGCTGGAGTTCACTGGCGTCCATGCGAAACGCGCCGGGAATCAGTTCCGGGTCGGCTTCAAAGTCCACGGAGTGCCGCAGGTCCACGATCGTCAGAATCTCACCGGCGTCCAACTTTTCCTTCAACTCTCTCGGGCTGATGCGGGAAATTCGCAACTGGCGCAGGAATTTCTGGCGGGCCACGAATTTATATCCCACATAGAAGGCGAGTGCGCCTACCAGCAACACCATCAGGCCGCCGCCCAGTTGCTGGGCCTTCAGCGCGATGAACTCAATCTGGCCGGCGAAAATGTAGCCGAGACCCAAATACGTTCCGGCCCAGAAGATCGCGCCCAGCGCATCGAAGACCAGGAACCGGCGGAATTTCATGTGGAAAATGCCGGCGAGCGGGGTGGCGACGGTATTCAGGCCGGGGAGGAACTTGGCCACGAGCAGGGATTTTGCACCCTGTTTTTCAAAGAGTCCTTCGGTGCGGCGCACGCAGGAATCCGGCTCCAGCGAAATCCTGCACAGCCAGTGCAGAATCCGGATGCCTTTCCTTTTGCCGAGTTGATACCAAATGGTGTCGGCGGAAACCGCGGCGATCATGCACAAGAGCAGCGCGGTGGCAAAACTCAGCCGATGCATCCCGCCAAGCGCGCCGGCGGCCAGAAGCAACGGGATGGAAGGAAGAGGAAGTCCCGCCTGCTCGAGAAACACCCAGACTAAAAGCACCAGGTAACCGTGGTTGACCAGGAATTCGAGCGTGCTGTGCATGCCGGGTTAGTTCCTCTGTAAAAGCATAACTCATGCGGGTTACTTCCGGATGAAGGACGCCGCCTGGCCCCAATGCCCGCCCATGACGAAGGATTCGAGCGGTTTCCGCTCCCGCGGCGCCAGTTCACGCTGGCGCAAAGTCTCGGGCAAGGTTTCCGGATCGCCCGGGTAGCCGATCGTGAGAGCCGCAATCGGTTCCCACCCGCTTGGAATTTCGAAGAGTCCAATGGCCTTATGAGGATCGAACCCTGCCATTTGATGCACGAAGAGCCCCCGAGAGGTAGCTTCGGCGGAAAGATTTGCGACGGCCGCGCCGGTATCGTAAAAGGCGTTCCGATTGGGTTTTCCGGTCTTGGCGAGGCCATCTCCGAGACGGCAATTGCCAGCACTGGGGCGTGTTTCGCCCAGCCCTGGTTGAACTCCACCAGCGTGCTCAGCATTTTCGCGTGATTTTCCTTGTCGCCGGTGGTGGTGACGAGGAAAGCCCAGGGCTGTTCGTTGCTGCTGGAGGGCGCCCAGCGCGCGGCTTCGAACAGGCTGCGCAATACGTCCGCAGGCACGGGCTGCTCGGAAAACGCGCGTGGGCTCCAGCGGTGCTGGATCAATTCATGGACTTGGTGGTGTGTGGGAGCCGGATTGTGCATGACGAGTTCCTCATTTTCACTCAGGTGGTCTTCAGAAAGGCACGGGCGGCAAATTTGCCGCCCGTGATTTTCCGTCGAATTGTTTCTACGCCGGTGGCAATTACTTTGCCTGCGGTGGAATGATCATTTCCACGTCGAGCGTGATGTTCACATCATCGCCGACTACCACGCCGCCGCTGTCGAGCTTCTGGTTCCACGCGACGCCGAAGTCCTGCCGGTTGATCCTGGTGCTGGCGGAGGTCGCGGTGCGCTGCAAGCCCCAGGGATCCTTGATAGGGGCCTTGGGCAGACTTGCGGTCAGGACCGCAGTCTTGGTGACGCCACGGATGGTTAGGTCACCGGTGACCTTCAGGCTGCCGTCATTGTTGCGCTCGACCTTGGTGGACTGAAACGTGATCGTGGAATACTTGGCGACGTCGAAGAATGCTTCGCTCTTCAGGTGCTTGTCGCGATCGGGTTCGCGGGTATCCACGGTGGTGGCGTCAATCGTGACGTTCACGCTGGATTTGGAAATGTCCGAATCGTCCACAACCACGGTTCCGGTGACGCCGTGAAATTCGCCGCGCACGGTCGAAATCATCAGGTGGGTCACACCGAAACCGGCGCTGGAGTGCCGCGGATCGATCTGGTACGTCGTCGTCCCCGCACTCGCGGGCAGCGCGAGTGCCGCCGTCAGCCCTGCCAACATTCCTACTTTTGAAAGTGGCCCGTTCATTGTTGCTTCTCCTTTTTATTTCGCTTGCCGAAGTTTTGAGTATTGGATGCGCAAGCGCCTATTTCGGTGCGTGCGCCGCCACTTCGGTAAGAAGATCCATCAGAGTTTTCAAACGCGCGGAACTCATGTGTGCAAACTGGCTCTTGTGGAGTTCCCGGATGGGAGCGTCCATCTTCTTTAGCAGCTTCAGACCCTCGTCGGTGATTCGCGCCTTCACCACGCGGCGGTCTTCTTTCTGGCGCTCGCGGGTGATCAGGGCGTGCTTTTCCATGCGGTCGAGCAGGCGAGTCATGTCCGGGTCGCGTGAGATCATGCGCTCGGCGATGGTGTTGCAGGGAAGGCCTTCGGGGCCGGCGCCACGCAGGATGCGGAGAACGTTGTACTGGGCGGAGGTCAGACCGTTGGCCTTCATCAATTGGTCGGCTTCGGAGGCCAGGGAATCGGCGGCTTTGAGGAGGGCGACGAAGATCTGGTCTTCGAGAGGGGTGGCGCCGGGGGAGCCGGGTTTGGCTCGTGAATTCATGCATTGATAATAGTCGTGCAAACGACTATTGTCAAGAGGAAAATGTGAAACGGCCGGGAAAGGCGCCCGCCGCGGACGGCAGCCGCTACAAAAGCGGGAACAGATTCGGAGCAACCCAAGAGGGCGGGGCAAGCCCCGCCCCTACAATGGGAAAAGAACACCGAGGACGCAGCCTCGGCGCCATAGTGAATTTTGCAAGGTCTCAACACTACGGCTTCGCCACCGGGCGCAGGTGGACTTCGCTGATGAAGCTTTGCGGGCCTTGCGTGGCCACCATTCCGACGGCGTGTGCCACGTCGGCGGCGGTCAGCACCTTGCCCGGGTCCTTTGGGCCGCGGCCCCGGAAATCCGTTGCCACGCTTCCCGGGCAGATCACGCTTACGCGGATTCCATGCGCGCGCAAGTCTTCGGCCATGCAACCGGATAGTCCCTGCAGTCCCCATTTCGACGCGCAATAAATTCCGCCGCCGGCGAAGGTATTTTTTCCGGCAAGCGAGCTGATATTGATGATGTCGCCGCCGCGGCGCTGGATCATTCCCGGAATCACGGCACGCGATACGAAAAACACGCTCTTTAGATTCGTGTTCATCACCTGATCCCATTCCGCTTCGCTTTTTTCCTGGATGGCCCCGAAGCCGCCGCCTCCCGTTCCCGCGTTGTTGACCAGGATCGTGATCCCGCCGAGTTGTTTTTCTGTTGCGTCGATGAAAGCGCGGATCTCCGGCTCTTTCGTTACATCCGCGCGGCGGGCCAAAATTCTTGCGCCCGCGGCCTCCAATTCGTGCGCCGCGAGTATTAATTTTTCTTCATCCCTGCCACAGATACCAACAGCCGCGCCCAGCGTGGCCAATCGCATGGCGATTGCCTTGCCAATGCCGCGGCTGCCGCCGGTGACCAGTGCCACGCCGCCCTGCAGCGGTTTTCCTAATGCATTTGCACTATTTGCCGCGCTTATGCTGATCATTTGTATTCCTCCTCGCCCAAGCCACTCTTTTTGTGCGAAACTCATCTTATCTCGTTAGGATGCCACCCCAATGAGAATGCCTCGGCGGTGCGCCGGGGTCACGGTTTCCGGTCTGCTCCGCGCAAGGCCCTAGCCCTCCGGGTTTTGAAAATTCAGATCCCGGCTTGCGGTCGGAGAGTGGCTGCACCTATAATTCCAACGTTTCCGAAAGAGCACTTCTGGTCCGCAGGGAATGACAGCAGTTCCGTCAGCGGCATTGCCTCTGGCGAGTTACGCAATTTTACTTTCATGTTTGGAGCGAGGAGATAAGGAATGAGAGCAATTCGTTGGATGGCAAGCCTTCTGCTTCTTGCGGCGATTTTCCTGAGTTGTACACCGTCTGCCCCGGCGCAGGACGCCGCTGCAGCGGGCGCCGCCCAGCCGAAGTACACGATGGCGGAGTACAATTCCTATCAGGCCGCCGCTGCTGAAAAAAATCCCGCCGCCCAGATCAAGCTGCTCGATGATTTTGTCGCCAAGTATCCGGCCTCCGCGCTGCTCAATTACATCTATCCGCTCTACTACAAGAATTACTACGCCCAGAAGAATTACACGAAGGCCATCGAATACGCGGACAAGATGATCGCGATGGGCGACAAGATCAGCCCGGCGGAACGCTATGACGCCCACTACGTGCGTGCTTATGCCTTCAACGCCATTCCCACTCCCGATCCGGAAACCGCGAAGGCCGCGCGAGCCGCTGCTCTGGCCGGATTGAAAGTGCTCGACCAGCTTCCGAAACCGGACGGCGAGGACGATGCCAAGTTTGCCGGAGAAAAAAAGCAGTCGCTGATCGTGTTTCACGGCACAGCTGCGACGGCGGCGATGGCTGCCAAAGATTACCCGGGCGCGATTCAGTCCTACAAGGCGGTGCTGGCTCTCGCTCCGGACGACCTGGTCTCTAACTACAAACTCGGCCAGGCGTACATGGCGGCGACCCCTCCTCAGCCTCTCGAAGCGATTTGGTACTTTGCTCGTGCGGCCACTTCAAAGAGCGCCAACGAGCAGCAGTCGAAGTCGGTGAAGACCTATATCCGCAAGGTGATGGCGAATTACCAGGGCGGCACGGTTTGCGACCCGTTGACGGACGCGGAGATGAACGAACTGCTGCAACTTGCGCCCAATTCCGTGGAGCGCCCGGCGAGCTATAAACTGGTCAGCTCTGCCGACCTCGATGCGTCGCGAAAGGACATGACCATTGTGACAGTCGTCACCGACCTGAAAGCCGGCGGCGACAAGGGAAAGCTGACGTGGACCGCCGCCTGCGGCCTGGAATTCCCCGAAGTGCCGGGTAAGTTGATCGAGATAACCACAGGGACAGATACGATTGAGCTAAAGATCGCTTTCGTTACCAGCGACGCGGAGTTTGAGGCAGCCACCACGCCGAACATGGACGTGATCATCAAGAAGACCGATCAACCCGAGGCGGCTAAACTGGAGAAGGGCAATCCCGTTCACTTTACCGGAACGCTGGAAACTTATGATCCCGATCCGGCGTTCATGCTGCACTGGGACAAGGCTAAAGTGAACGCGGAAGACTTGCCGAAGGCGGGTCCCGCGAAAAAGCCCGCGCCCAGGAAGCCTGCTCCGAAGAAACCCGGAAACTGATCCGTACTGCCTAAAGGAAAAAGAACGGCCCCGAATATTATGTTCGGGGCCGCTCTTTTTTTGGAGTGCGGCAGTCTTCGCTTGCCGACGCAGGCAGGCTGCCGTTTTTACAATCTCAGCAAGCGTGCGCCAATCTTTAGTTTGAAAGACCGGCTTCCTCCACCTACCGCCCCTTCCGCCTCCGGTGATCCAGTTTGTACTCCGTCATCTTCCTGCTCAACGTATTGCGATGAATTCCCAAAAGCTCGGCCGCCCGGCACTGATTGCCGTTGGTTCGCTCCAGAACCCGCTTGATGAAGCGTTTTTCGAATTCCCCGACCGCTTCATCGAACAAAATTCCGCGTTCCACCATCTGTCCCACAAGGCCTTCCAGTTGATCTCTCACGTCCGCACTCTCCGTGCCTGCGAATTTTCTTAGGGGGCCGGCTTACGCGTCCAACTCGCGCCCGGCCAGGATGCGATAGGCTTCCCGGTACTTGGCGCGCGTTGCGGCAACCACGTCGGGGGACAGGGTGGGTCCCGGCGGCGTCTTCGGCCACCGGATCCGTTCGAGGTAGTCGCGCACAAACTGCTTGTCGAAAGAAGGCTGGGGGCCGCCGGGCTTGTATTCGGCGGCTGGCCAGAAGCGCGAGGAATCAGGTGTCAGCGCTTCGTCGATCCAGATCATTTCGCCGTTCAACAGCCCAAATTCAAACTTGGTGTCCGCCAGCAGGATGCCACGCGGCTCGGCATAGGCGGCTGCCCGGCGGTAAATCTTGAGCGTGGTGTCGCGGACCTTTTCCGCCAGATCCTTTCCCAGCATTTCGGCGGCGCGGGCGAAGGGAATATTTTCGTCGTGGCCCGTGGCCGCCTTAGTTGCCGGGGTGAAAATTACCTCGGGGAGTTTGTCGGACTCGCGCAAGCCGGCGGGTAGCGGGATGCCGCAAACCGTTCTGGTCGCCTGATATTCCTTCCAGCCAGAGCCGGAGAGATAGCCGCGCGCGACACATTCGATGGGAAGGGGCGTCGTTTTTCTGACAACCATGGAGCGACCGGCCAATTCATCTTGGAACTGGTCAAAGGGAGCAGGGAATTCCGTTGCGCTAATAACGTGATTGGGGAGGACATCCTTCAGCAGATCGAACCAGAAAAGCGAGAGTTGCGCGAGGACGCGGCCCTTGTCGGGAACGGGCGTCGGCATGACGACGTCGAACGCGGAAAGGCGGTCGGTGGCCACGATGAGCAGGCGGTCGCCCAAATCATAGATGTCGCGCACCTTGCCGCGCGCCAACGGCGCGATGCCGGGAAAATTTGTCTCTCGAATGACTTTTGCTGCAGGACTCGCGTTCACGACCATGTTGCCCCTGACAAAGTGTTGAGCATTCTATCCCACCGTTCGCCGATGTCAATGTGACAGAAAGAGAATTCGGGCGAAGAAAACCTTGTGGCCGCCATTGTTTCTTTTAATGAACAAAAAATGGGGCGAACGAATTTTCGCCCCGCGGGCCGGAATTTTGTTTTTGCTAAGCGGCGGTTGCGGCTCTGCGTTTGGGCGTGGGCTCGGCGTCGCCTTCCCAGCGCACGCTGACGAGTTTCGAGACGCCGGGTTCCTGCATGGTGACGCCGTAGAGGACGCTGCCGGTTTCCATGGTTTTGCGGTTGTGGGTGACGACGATGAACTGGGTTTGCGCGCTCATGTCGGCGATGAGCCTGGTGAAGCGGCCCACGTTGGCTTCGTCGAGCGGCGCGTCGACTTCGTCGAGAATGCAGAAGGGGCTCGGCTGGTATTTGAAGATAGCAATGAGCAAGGCGAGGGCGGTCATTGCCTTTTCGCCGCCGGAGAGCAGCAGCACGTTTTGCAGGCGCTTGCCCGGCGGTGAGGCCACGATGTCGATGCCCGCGTCGCCGGAGCTGTCCACTTCCGTGAGGCGCATTTCCGCCGTGCCGCCGCCGAAAATGGTATGGAAGGCGGTCGTGAAGTTAGTGTTAATGGCGGCGAACGCCTGCTCGAAGCGCTCCTTGGTGATGAGGTCGAGTTCCTTGATGACCTGCTGGGTGTCGGTGATGGATTGCAGCAGGTCGTCGCGCTCGCGGGTCAGGAAGGTGAAGCGCTGCTCGCACTCGTTGAATTCTTCGAGGGCCATCATGTTGACCGCGCCCATGTTTTCGATTTTCTGTTTCATTTCGCGATAGTTCACTTCGGCAATGGCGAGCTCTTCGCCGGACATGAACGCGGTTTCGGAGGCGATCAAGTCCTCCGGCTGGGCGTTGACTTCGGCGAGGCAGGTTTCGCGCAGGTGGGCCCGGTCGGAATCGTTGCGGGCTTTTTCGATTTCGAATTTGCCGCGCGCGTCACGCATTTCCTGGAGCGTCTGGCGGGCCATGCGCAGGTGATCTTCCGCTTGGGTCACGCGGGTGCGGCCGGCGTCCCACTCCTGCTCGAGTTCCTTTTGTTTTTCTTCGAGGCGAATCTTTTCGGCGCGCAGGACGCTGAGTTGTTGCGTGAGTTCCTCGGACTGGCGGGCCATTGCCGCGGTCTCTTCACTGATGGACTCTTCCTTCTGCCGGAGCGCCAGTTCGCGGCGTTCCAAGTCCGCGCGCTCTTCTTCCAGGCGCTTGGCCATCGCTTCGGCGAGCCCGAGGCGTTCGTGCATTGCCGCAAAGTCAGCCTTTGCTGCGGAGAGTTCGTCCTGCTCGGCTTGGACGGCACCGCGCAATTGCGCGACGTCGGTAGTGAGGCGGGCGCTTTCCGCTTCCGCTTCGGAGCGCGATTTCGCCGCCGCTTCGTGTTGGAGTTTTGCCTGCGCCGCGCGTTGCTGTACGGTTTCGATTTCGCGACGGACTCGCGCCAGTTCGCTCTGGCAAACGGTCAGGTCGAGGCCTAGCCGCGCCAGTTCGCTTTGCGATTGTTCGTGACGGTGTTTGGTCGAGAAAAGAGTGCGTTCGGCTTCGCGCTGCTGCGCGGTCAATTCTTCCTGGGCTTGCTCACCGGCGCGGAGTTCCGCGGCCAGAGCTTCGAGTTCCGCGTGGCTGGCCGCCGCGCGGTGCTCGAGCTGCATCACTTCGGCATCGAGCGCTCTCAATTCGCGCTTCATGCCAAGGGGGCCGGCTTCATCTGGGCGGCCGCCGGTAACCATGCGTCCCTGGTAGCAGGTGCCTTCCGTGGTTACGAAGGCGTATTGCGGATATTCGCGCGCGAGTTTTTCTGCGGCCACGGCGCCGTCGGTCAAATAGCCGGAGCGAAGGCGGGGCAGAAACTGTTTCGCTGCCGGGCCGAGCGGATCGCGGAATTCCACGAGCTTGTCGAGGCGGGAGATCACGCCGTCTTCGGAACGGAAGTGGACGATCGGCTCATACTCATCGAGTTTCAGATTGCGCAGCGAGTCCACGAAGAACGTGGCGCGTCCACCGACTTCATTCCGCAGAAGCGAAACACCCGCGCGGGCATGGTCATACGTCTCGACGACCACATATTCCAGTTCGTCGCGGAGGTATTGCTCGACCGCGGCCTCGTGTTGCTCCTGCACTTCGGCGTAATCCGCCAGCACGCCGACCGCGCGGAATTCCTGGCCGCCGTGGCGTTCGTTTGCGGCGAAGAGTTTCTGGACGGCCTCTCCCGTGTATGAGCGGTCATTCAGAATTTGCGTCAGAGTGGAATGCCGCGCGCGGACTGCCGACAGGTTGTCGCGAAGGGCGTCGGCGTCTTTTTGTGTTTTCTCGCGGACCTGCTTCAATTCTGCGACGCGGGCCTGGATCTGCGTTGCACGCTTCTGCAGTTCGCCGGCTTGCGTTATGGCATTCTGCCAATCCTGCGCCGCGCGCTCTGCGTCGTCGCGCACCTTGATGGAACTCTCCAACAAAGTGGCTTCGCGCTCTTCCTCCTTGCGCATCGATTCCGTCTGGTGGACCAGCGCTTCTTCGGCTTGCTTCTGCTCGCCGTGCAGGCGCAACAGGCTTTCGCCGGCTTGGGTCGCGACGCTGCGCAGCGCGTCCATGCGCGCTTCGGCCTCGGAAATTTGCGCCGCGCGGTGCGTTGCCTGCGCGGTGAGTTCTTCCACACGGGCGTTCACGGTGATGGAGTCGCGGCGCGCGTTTTCAACGGCCTGCAGTTGCGTGGAGTTGCGCGTTTCCCATTCCGCGTGCTGCCCTGTCAACGCGTTCCGCTCCAGAGTGATCTGTTCGTTGCGCCCGGCAAGTTCGGAGCTGCGCGTCTGATTAAAGGTGATGCGGTTTTCGATGCGGTCGACTTCGAGCGCGGTATGGTTCAGCACGTTCTGGTTCTGCCGGATTTCTGCGTCCAGCGCGTAAATGCGCTGGCTGAGGCGGTCCCGCTCGGCTTCCTGTTCGTGGATCATCTGGGCGTGCTGCGTTTCGGTGGCGGTCAGTTCGGCCAGGCGCATCTGCACGCGCTCAGCTTCGGCATCGAGTTCGCGCGCTTTTCCGGCAAGCATCTGGCGCACGATTCCGCGCATCTGGTCGCGAATTTCGGCGTAACGCCGCGCTTTTGCCGCCTGGCGCTTCAGCGAGCCAAGTTGCTTCTCGACTTCAACGACGATGTCGTTTACGCGAGATAGATTCACCTTTGAAGATTCAAGCTTTGCCTCGCTCAAGCGTTTCTTGGTCTTGAATTTGGTGACGCCAGCGGCTTCTTCGATGATCGCGCGCCGCTCCATCGGCTTGGTGGCGAGGATTTGCCCGATGCGCCCCTGCTCGATGATGGCGTAGGAGTCGGGGCCTAGGCCGACGCCCATGAACATTTCCTGGATGTCGCGCAAACGGCCGACGCGCCCGTTGATGAGGTATTCGCTCTGCCCGCTGCGGTAGAGGCGGCGGCAGACGACCACTTCGCCGGGCTTGGTCATCAGCGCAGGCTTCTCCGTTTTTTTCTTGCGTTTCAGTTTGAATCCGGATTCGGCCTGGCCCTCTGGTGCTGTGTTGCCCTCGCCCGAAGTTTCGCCTGTGGCTTCGGTCGCGGCGATCGCGCCGTCAATCATCGCATCCAGATTCTCCGCGGCACTCTGCGAATCCTCAGCGCCCTCTGCGGTTAAATCTTTCTTTTCCTCTTCCGCGGCGCTCTCCAGCACAAAGCGCGCGGCTTCGGCGAGTTCCGGATCTTCCATGGTGATGGTGACCTCGGCCAGACCCATCGGCGGGCGCTTGGTGGTGCCGTTGAAGATGCAGTCGGCCATCCGCTCGGCGCGCAGAGACTTGTGGCTCTGCTCTCCCAGCACCCAGCTGATGGCGTCCACGACATTCGATTTCCCGCAGCCGTTCGGCCCGACGATGCAGGTGGTGCCGGTTCCGCTGAACGTCACGACCGTGCGTTCGCAGAACGACTTGAAGCCCACGATTTCGACTTTGCGCAGCTTGAGCAAGGTGTCCCCTCTTGTCGTAGCCTACTGCTTC
>Ga0210410_10002149_pt1 | contig 17864 bp, 14 predicted proteins | sample IncBWC4MmetaG_FD_161058 | JGI IMG/M metagenome (GOLD analysis project Ga0210410, IMG submission 161058) | Forest soil microbial communities from Barre Woods Harvard Forest LTER site, Petersham, Massachusetts, United States - Inc-BW-C-4-M | ecosystem: Environmental > Terrestrial > Soil >... | reverse complement strand
CTTTCTACGTTGACTGTGGGTTCGCATTCACTCACAGCAGCTTATTCGGGCGACGCTATCAGTTTGGCCAGTTCGTCGTCCACCGTGGCGGAAACTGTAAATCCAGCGAATTTCACTCTGAACGCCACTCCGCTCAGCCAAACTATCACCGACGGCCAATCCGCCACCTATGCGCTGACTCTCACGCCGCAGGGCTCAATTGCTACGGCGGTTACCTTCTCCTGCGTTGGACTTCCGGCGCTTTCTAATTGCGTTTTTAGCCCGCCTTCGGTGACTCCGAATGCAACGACCGCAACCACAACCCTCACCATCACTTCCGTGGGACACAACGCGCTGGTGATGCCGGTTTTCCCGCGCATGCCCGGAATTCGCTCAATTTCCTACACGTTGGCACTGCTGGCCGGCATGCTAGCCGTATGGGGCTTCTTCTCGCTGCGTATGGAAGGGAATGGAATCCGCCAAATGCGCCGGGCCGCACTGTTTGCCGGCTTGCTGCTCGTCGTTGTGGGATCTCTGGCAGCGTGCGCTGGCCACAGCAAACCGATTACCCCGTTGGGAACCAGTCAGGTCCAGGTTACCGCCAATTCCAGCGCGGCAAGCGGGAGTGTCAGCCACTCCGTCACGCTGACACTGACGGTCCAGTAGCGAACGATTGAACGGTGAGCAAGCTCAGGGGATAGAGTCAAGCACGATTGGGTTCAAACTAGGAAGTCGGACCCCCCTGAGCAGCAACCGCTGCAACGCATTGCGCCTTGGCCTATACTTCTCTTCAGATCAGCAAATTTGAGGGGAACAAAACATGCAAGCTGTTCTGAAAGGTCTGCATTCCACGGACGTAGCGGACGTCGAAACTTACCAGCCTGAGAGGGAAGACAATTTCCGACTCGTCTTGCGTGCGATGGTGGGGCCGACTGGCGAGCCGGGAGAGGAGTCCTTCGACATCACTGTCTGTACTCCGAAATGGCTGATTGAAAGACACGGAGATTCCGATGTCCTTCTCGGGCTGCACAAATTGATTGTTTTCAAGTACGACTACCCTGCAGTCCGGAAATTCATTGAAAAATATCTCATGAGCTGCTCGGGCGATACGTGGGCAGAAGTCGCGCAAAAAGTTGGCCTACTTGGGCAGTGGGAATTTGAGGGGTATTGACCCAAACAGCTTCCCTAGTACCCATCTTGGTTGTCCGGCAACAGCGTCAACCAGCACCTAAACCACCGCGCCACATCTCGACTCCACCAAAGTGGTAGTGGACCGACTTTTCCGATTTCACTAATCAGTTGACGCGTGTGGATGTGTGGAACAATGAAAAGAGCGTTATTCCAATCCAAATGACTACAGCGAAATAAACGATAGAAACGGCCATCCATGCGAACGCCATCTTTGTGGGGTGGAGGGATTGGAAAAGCGCATTGGCGACGAAGGTGGGCGGTTCAGTTATCGCGTCGATGAAACGCCAGAAACGGGAAGGGTTCCCTTTACGGTCACCGACGGACAAAACTATCACCAGTAGAATGTTGAACAGGAATGAAGCCAAGACCGCAATGAGTATCCGCGGAATCGTTTTCATTCAGTGGTAACACCCCTATTCGGTTTCGCCCAAGTTCACGGGCATTGTATCGCAACATGCCTGATTAACTAACTAGGAGTTAGGGCGAAGGTTTTCCCCTTCGCACTGCGTTGCGGAGTCTCAGCGTGTCAGGGTTTCTAATTCGTAGGTTGAGGCTCGGCCAGTTCGAAACCGTGCTCTGCGGATACATCCTCGATGGCCGCTTGTACCAGAGACACATGCTCCGGCGAGCCAAAAACATTCAGCCACAGCTTCGTCCCGCTTGGATATTGCGCAAGTTTGGCTTTCAGCGAAGATAGATCGGTCGCCGTATATTGATTCATGTTTGCGACAATTTGGTCACCGAAGAAACTGACACTCACATTGACCGTAGATGTCCAGTGCCACTGTTTTACGTTCTCGCGCTCTTGCCCTAACGTCAAGTTTTCCAACTCCGTGACCTCGTCGTCGGCCAGAAGCCAGGCCGGCGCCTTCCCTATCGCTTCAACTAAGCCAAATTGGAAGTCTACAGCCTCATTTGCATCGCTCTGCAGTCCTGGCCGCATTGAGAGTTCATTTCGCCTCTCTGACCAGTGTTCATGAAACTTGTGCAGTCGATCCCACATGGCCTTTTCTGCCTGCTTGCTGCCGTACTTCGCCAGTGTCTCGGCAGCCGCTCGAGCCCAATTGAGGTCCGGATCATTCAGGCGTGCAATCAGTGCAGGTTCGACCTCGCTCCAATGTTGCATTTTCGTGACAGCCCCCAGGGTATTTGTCATGCATGTGGTCGGAGGCTTCTGCTCCAACCGCTTGATGCCGTAGGGGACATCGACTCGCAGGAAATACATAGCGAATCCGTCCTCGGAGACGCAGTCCCACCCACCACCTGCGCTCTCGAAAACGGCTTTCACTCTCAGCAGGATCTCCTTTGTTGAATAGCGGCCAATGAGTTCCGCATCGAGGCTTCTGGTGCGACTATTTTTGCCTTCGATGCGACCGGCTAGCATCTCGTCAAATTGGGGCAACGTTTCCTTCGGCAGCAGACCTAGCGTATAGCCTTTGACCGTGAACATACCGTTGTCCAGGTGCGGATGCCTGATCTCTTCCAGAATTACGGGCGTCCCTTCACTTGGGTCCAGATCGTAGAGGCGCCGCAACGCTAGGTCACGCAACATCTGGTGATTCATGTCGGGCTGCTGTGCCACTTTCTTGAGAGGCGCAGTCATTGCCGGGCCTTTTAGGCGTTCCCAGAAACTCATGAGCAGATTCCACTGCTGATCTTGCGATAAATTTAAGAATGCGGCCGCCACCTCGCCAGGAGGCAGTCCGGCAAAGGGCTCCTCATCGCCAGTCCCACTGTACGGCCGGACGAGCAGTGTCTGCATGGTCTCTGCCCTGGCACCCCCTTGCTTGCTGGCAACAAGCATGGTTGTTTCCTCGTAGAGGGAATCCTGCAGTTCTTTGAGCGCCTTTTGCCGAGCCTGCATCCGGTCAGTCCAAATCTTCTGCTGTGCAGCATCTTTTTGCGGATAAGGCGGTAGAGGGTCCTGATCGAGCTGAACTTTCAGTTTCGCCAAGATATAGAGATAGTCTGCGCTTAACGCGATATCGGGCGCACTCATCTGTTTTTCGAGTTCCTTCACCACCAAATTCTGATAGCGCGAACTCGCCAAACCCGCGATCTCATTCCAGCTGTTGCGATCATCGCGTGTCCCAAGACGAAACACGAGTTCATGCAGGGATGTGGGAGTATCCAAGAATCGCAAGACTCGTAAAGCTGCGGCTTTTTCTGCCTCGGTGCTTGATCGAATGTTTAATGTCGCAATAGCGGTACTGAGCGCTTGTTGCTGCCACGTTGGATCGGCTGGAACAACATCAAAGTCTAGCGAGTTGGATCGTAGCTCCACCGATTCGGCTTTATCGGGTGTTCGACGACTCACACGGTCGGAGGTCACACACAGCGAGTAGTGGCCCGGTTTGTCCAGCGCGACCCATTCATTCAGGTCTTCGCGAATGATTTCGGGCTCACTCGAGAGCACTCGCGAACTGCCCAGGCCACCGCCCATAAATGCCCCCATGGAGAAGTAATTCTGGAGAGGGTCTCGACCCGGCGGCGTGACATGAAACTGCTCAAGGTCTAGCCGACCGCTACGGTCGTAATTCCGCGTACTCATGTCGTACACCTCGGGCACAGCCGCCACGAACGACAATTCGACAGGAATGATTTCCCCAACATGAAACCGGCTCGATCCGTCGGCAAAGCGAATTGTCAGAGAAGCAGTCTTGTCCTCTTGTGGGAACAGAGGTGTGGCCAAAATCAAGAAGGCACACGCAAGCAGCAGAAGTCTCATGCTAACCCCTCGCTATCGAGTCGGAGGGCATCGTTTTCAAGTCGGATGTTATCAGCAAGCCTTTGAGTTGTAAGCGCTCACTTTAAGTGTTGGCCCCGTAACAAGTAAGATGGGTGTTCTACGCGATATATCTTCACAAATTGATAAAGTGCTTGACCAAAGCGGCGGAGCCGGACCGGAAGCTGCTGATGGCGATGGCGCAGAAGATAATTGCCAGCGGGAACCGGCGCACCCGAGCGGCTGCAGCCTAGACAACGGCAGGCCGCGCCAGCGGCGCGGCCCGCCTGTACATTCTGGTTTAGACTTTACTTCGACTTTGTCTTTGTAAGTCAATCAACCCAGGAAAAGTCAGTCGCGGCTTGCATATATCTTGGAAATTGGAGGAATCGCAATGCTCAGAACAAAGCAGTTTCAAATTTCGACAGTAACACTCCTGTTGTCCCTCCTGCTAGGAGCAGCCTTATTTCCCCTACTGGCCGTTTCGTCCACCTGTACAGGCTCCGATCCTTGCCATGCATGCAAAAACTGCAAGTATTGCAAGCACTGTGCCAAGGATGGGGGGAAGTGTGGCGTCTGCAAGAGTTGCTTCTCGAACCGGATGCAAATCCTGCCGCCAGGGAGGACCAGACAGCGATCTATGCGGCGGGAATCCCAACCACGTCGTTCTTTGTCGACGATATTGAAAAGGAACACAAAAGGTTGATTGAGCTGGGTGTGTCGTTCAAAATCAAACCGACCCAGCCCGGTGCGATAACTAAGAGGTCACCCATGTACGCCCGTGGGTTCCGTGCCCCCGATCGTGTTTGTTTGCAACTGAAAACACGGAAGCTGCAGTGTTTCCGAAAATCTTGAGGGAGGAAGCTCTTAATCGTTTACGTCAGAAGCTCGCTGAGCTTCAATCGTGAGTCCAGTGCATCTTCGCAGGTGTCCCTTAGGAGTGAACGCCTGCGTCCCAAGCAGGGAACTGGTCCGCCGTAGATCGAGTCTCCAGAGGTTTCAACATATGCAGCGCACCTGCCTCGTGAGGAGTGGTTCTAGGCCCGCAATCGGATGCAACGGTCCCCCAACATCGAGTACGCTTGCGCAATTTTGTACGCCGCTTCGGGGTCACCGACTCCTCGTTCCGTGATCTTGCTTTCCAAATTGCGCAAGATTTCTAATCCGTCTGCGTCTCTGTGGACAATCGCCTTCTAGTCATATTCCATGAGCCGCCTTCAGGATCTCTCCTGCACGTTCGCCTATGACAACGCAGGGGGCCATGGTGTTGCCGGCTCTGGCGGAACCCCAAGCGATACGCCGAGTGGAACGATTCCTGGCTGTGCTGTGCCAGCGTTGCGGCGAAGTTAGTTCGCAACGGCTGGGTTGATCAGGTCGCGCTACAGAAGGACAGCGATTCAGCTGCGCGTTTCGCCGCCAGGGCCGTGGGCAAGCCCCCCGCGACCCGGACAACTGACCTTCTGCACAGTGCGCTCGGGCCTGCCTAAATTGTCCAATAGAGAATGTCCCTCCGGTCTGGCGCATCTGATCCGACCAAAAAGCGACCGCCTAGTGCCGCACTAGGGAGTCGCGAGCGAGAAACGAGAGACCTTTCAAGCCAGTCAGATCGTCTTCGCTAAGATGGGCTTCCTTTTCTTTTGCTCGGCGAGCGAGTGTATAAGGACTTGGAGCGGCTGCCCACGTACCGGGTTCATTTTGCGGTGGAGACCCGCGTCCAGAGCGATGAGGGACAAGAAGGAGAAGACGATTGTGGCTTCTTTGCCGTAATCTGAATGATGTTTCCAACGGATTCCTCGGGGTCCTAGCTGGGTAGGTGACCACGCGCATCGTGAGGCTACACGTTCTAGGAATTGTGCTCGGGTGTCGCGGATGTTCGGTGGGAATACGGGATCGGTGGCGGAGGACGCAACATGAAGGAAGGTTACGTTGCCCTACTCGACGTGCTTGGGTTTTCGGCGCTCGTCAGCGGGGACGCGTCGGGCGAGAAAGTCCGGCGCTACCTCAATTGTCTGCAGAATACAACAGTCGAAAGAAGGGTGGACTACGTTGTTTTCTCCGACAGTATTATCCTGAGTGCAAAGGGTGACAGTCCCGAATCACTCGCTGCAGTTGTCGGGACGTGCTCTCGATTGCTAGTTGAGCTATTGCTTGAAGGGATCCCGCTGCGTGGTGCCATCAGTTTTGGTGGTTTCGTCAGGGAGGCTTTCGGAGAAAGTGTATTCGTAGCGGGTCGACCGGTAATTGAAGCCTACCGATTTGAACAGAGTCAAGACTGGATAGGAGTGATGCTTGCTCCGTCGGCGGTGGCTCGAGTTCCTGACCTGAGTGATCGATGCCGCTTGCCGGGCGACGGAGTGACAGTGTCGTTAGGAGATGTGGAATCGCGATATCCATGGCCAGCAATTATTCAGAGATGCAGAAACATACCGTTCCACAGTTCCAATCCTTTCGAACCATCGGTGTTTGACGGCTTTGCAGTGGTGCCAACCACCGGTGAACTGGTAGCCGCTCGAATTAGAGATAGCATTAAGACCACCATGGACCGGCTGTCTTGGCTGCGGGTGATTGCCCCGACTCCCGCGTCACAGCGGAAGTATCAACTGACGAGCGACTGGCTGCATTTGATTCACGGGCGGTGGGTCGATTTGGCTTACATGAAAGAGCAAGAACCGACAAAACTGAACACCTAAAGAGGCCAACGTCAGCACATGAGATTCTTCTGCCGTTCCAGAATCTCATCGTATGTCACCACACTCACTTGGGGTTCTCTAGCCTGCTCTTTTTCCAATAGTTCGATTTCCGATGACGGCGGCATTCTTCCGATCAGAACCGCAAGCTTAGGATGCTTGAGGGGATGCCCTAAGAGCTTTGTCACTGCGGCGGTATTTTGAGGGTTTTCAAAATGCTCTCGATAGTTCTTGACTTGCGTTATCGCCTGAAAGACCTCGGATGAAAAGCGCCGGTGATTTGAGGGGCCAGCCAATAGTTTTGCCTGCGGTCGCTTCAGGTCCAATACTTGCCAATTTGAGTCACGCAATCGTTGCAACGCGACAATAGGCTTCAGGATGAAATCCGGAATCAAGAGGTTTCCCATTTCGTCTGGTAAATGGATTTGAGGGAGTGCCTGCATGAGCCTTGTGAGCAAGAGAAAGTGAGGGTGCTCTTCAAAGAACTTTTGAATATCGTGTTCTGTGACATCCGGCTTATTTATGAGCGCCTCGAAAACCTCTACTTCGTACTGGATCCCAAGATTATCCCGGTCTACCGTGTAGTACTTTCCGTCTTGGCTGGGTCTGTTGTCTGCTGGTCCAAAGTAGAAGTGTCCTTCAACCTGCCGCTCTCCCGGAGTGAGAGCGGGGCCCACACGGTACCTTCCGTTTTCAAAAGTGACCAAGAAGCCTAAATTATCGAGCTCGTCCAGAAGGCGCTGACGATATTTAGCAATCTCTTGGCGTATTCTTCTCAAATCTTCAAGGACATCTCCCCTCGAAAATATAATGGTCGCATCGATGGATTGCGGGATATCGAAGTCACCGGAAAGGGTGTCGGTAATAATTAGAATTATCGGTACTGCACTCCACTTGCGACCGTCCTCCATCGCCGCCCAGGAATCAAGATGTCGAATATCTCGGACGAGAGCGAGTATATTTTCTATAGAGAAGATCTCCACATAGCGGCTTGCGAATTCGCGATCGGCGCGGCCTTCGAAATAGAACAAGTGACTAGTCTCGATTACGATCGCTTCGGCGGAGAGACCGCTCTGCTTTTCTTGAAGGCTTTTAATCAGCGGGTCCCTCGGAATGAACTCGCTAGGTCCATGGCGTTCCTTCCAAAGATTGGAGTAACCAACATTTTCTCTGACACCGGTAAAGATGATTTTCACGGTTACCTCCGACCAGTCGCAATTCCCTTCGCCGACGGGTGATGCAGAATTCTCTGGCGAGGCGCGGCACGGGAAGCTGGTCCCTGATCATTAATATATATGGGTTCCACCTGAGATATCCGTATGGGGAAAACGGCCCTGATTTCTGTAGGCATAAATGAGCCTGGCGTTCCTACTACCAGGCGACTCCCGCCTCGCGAGGCGCGTCTCACGCTACCTCGACCCCATGACAACGAAGAGCAGACCTGAATGGAGTCGCGTACCCGTAAGCTTTGTTTGCTCCTCGGATCGCGACCCGTTCTCACTTCTCTTCCTGGTAGACTAGCGCACATGAAAACCCGAAAGAGAAAATCCGTTGGTACAAAACGAACAAGCAACGAGATTCTCAGGGATATGCCGAAGCTTGGGGGACTCTATAAGGTATGCATGGCAAACAGCGGACGGCTCGTCGAAGCTGCGAAGATTCTTGAAAAGCAAGGATTTTACGCTCAGGCGTTCTTCCTGGCGCTCACCGCGTGGGAAGAAATGGGCAAGGCACAAGTAGTTGCAGACTATTCGGAAGATTGTGTGTCACGCGAAGAGTTCGACGAAGCGTTTCGTAAGCACTTCCTCAAGAATGCATACTTGGAACGGAAGGTGGAATTTACGACTGACAGTTCGGGGAAAACTACAGACGCAACGATTTCCTACGACTTGGAGCGAGGGAAGGGTCTCGCTAAGTGGCGTGAGCATGCTCTCTATGTTTCGGTCACTGAGGGGTTTGTTGCATGGTCACCCGAGACGCAAATCAGTGACAAGCAATGCCGGAAGCTCATTGATGAAATCGAGGGCTACACGGCCTACCTCCGTCACATGGAGGCCATCACAGAACGAATTGGCATAAAGGCTCTTACGAAATAGGGAATGCGCCTTGGCATTCGCCACACCCTTAGAGTCTACAAAGCGAAAACTACGCATCGTCGATGCCCAACCAGTCATCCGCAATCGCCCGCCAATCCACACTTCGTTCCCTCGCCAAGGTCCAGACATCCCAGAAATCGGGGTCGGCGGCTCGCGGGCGCTGCTCATAAGGCAGCTCATCGACCTCAAGAAGAACGGGGATCGGCGTTGCCCAACCCAAGAGAATCGCTTGTCGAGATGGAAGGCTTGGTAATTCCCGCAGCAATCCCCCGACACTGTCAGGAACCAACCTGGCCACGAGGTTCTGATCCGCGTCGTTAACGATTCGATGCAAGACAAATGTATTGCACTGGGCCAGAACAGTGGGAGAAAGCTCCGATGGTCGCTGCGACGAGAGGACTAAGCCCAGACCGAACTTGCGGCCCTCGCGCGCGATGCGTTCGAAAGTTTCGCGGCAAAGCTGGGTGGCAGTGAAAGCCTGGCCTTCGTCATCATAGCTTCGACGAACGAATGTATGGGCTTCTTCGAGGACCAGCACGGTGGGTAAGGACGAATTCTCGGCGTGACTGCGGCGGTAGCGTTGCAACGACTCGAAAATCAAACGAGCGAGTACCGAAACAACTATGTGGACGACTTCCGATGGAACAAGGGAGAGATCAACTACCGCGAGGGTTCCGTTGTTTGCCCCGTTAGCTCCAACGTAGTCGTTTAGCCAGGAATCAAAAGAAGTCGGAGGATCATGTGCGATCACCGCAGCGAGTCGCTGGTCTGAAAGCATCCCCTTGATTCGAAGTCCAAGGGTTGAAATGAACCCGGCAATATTTCCTCCTTGTTCGGTTGCAATACGTTCCAAGTGCTCTGCGAGCATGTTAACGTCGAAGAATAAAGGCGCATCTTCGTTGATAGGTGCCGAATTCCCTATATCAGGGAGAGTTTGCGTCAGTTCGTTGAGAGGATTGCGAACCGACTCAAGGTCAGCGACAGAAAAATCGTTAAAATAGTTGCCAGATCTCCGGCTATCAACCACTGCCGTGGCAGTGACGGTTATTTGCGTGAGTGCGTCACTTATTGGGGGCTCCATTTCTGAAGCGAATTGTGCGCAATCTGAGGCAATCGTCTCCAGCAGCCGAGCGCATTCGAATCTCGGCCTGGGAGCCCCGGCGAACGCCAGCGTTCCAATGTTCAACATCGCCGAAATTCGCACCGAGTAAGAAATCAAATAGCGTCGAATCATTGCCTCGCGGGGAATCCCTTCTGTCTGGCCGCTCTTTAGCTCCCGAATTCCCTGCATAAGCAGAGGGCGTTGGGCTCCGGGCTGGGCGTGGGCAACGGCTGTCCACTCATGGCCGCTCCAAAGCCAAGCTGGCACGTCCAGAGGTCGTTCGCTAGCTGCAACTGGAGGAACACGAAACAATCGCAGTTTATCCCCTTGATCAGCAAACGCTCTTGCGTATTCCCCGTTAGGGTCGAGCACAATAAAACGGGCGTTCGGAACACCAGTCTTGTTCGCTGCCTTAATAGCCCTATCTGCAGCCTCGAGCGACCACCGAATCAGCCCGGCTACTGTGCAAGATTTTCCGCTGCCGGTATTACCTAAAACGGCGAGATGCCGTCCGAACAGCTTATCTGGATCGACCATGATCGTGGCGTTAGACGACAAGGGGGAGGTACCGAGTCGAACTCGTCTATCGATATCTTTCGCCCCGACAATAGCCTCGATTTGTTCTGGCGTCGGCAATAGGACCTGGTCGCCCAGTGAAGGGAACGCCATCACGCCGCGGGAGAGTTCGTATTTGGGCGTTCCCGAGGTACGGTCCAGTTGTGAACTAAGGGTGCCAACCGGAGATACGCACATCCGGCGCAACGGAAAAGGCAGGTCGACTAAGCCGAAATCTTTGAAGCCCGAGCGCTTTGGAAAGGGGGAGTGCTCAATTCCGATCCAGGCGATGTATGCGACAGTTGCACCCACTTCGTTTGGGATGAGTACATAACCATTGAGGCGGGGGAAGCCGGCAGGTGTCCCCGTGTTCAGAGCCGTCGTGTTCGGCGCGTCAAGCTCCAAGAGTACACGGATCTCGTCCGGGGAGACGGACTGCACCGTGCCTACCACCAAGTTGGATATTCGTTCAACGGGAGTTGTCATGGCCATCTCATAGCACGGTACCGGCCGTGGAGGGAGAAGAAGAATCGTCTACTTTCGTACCCATCGGTCGATGCTTCAGTAACTCGGTCATACGTCCTGTGATGTAATCAAGCGCGGGTTTTGGAAGGTAGTTTTCAATGAGCGTGGCTAGATCCGCAAAGTGTGAACCGACAAGCAGAGAGACCTGCGCGTCACGTGTTTTTGCGCAGAAGGCCTTTAATCGGTCGTCCACGTCGTATGCAATAAGAACCAAATGCGTAGAGGGGATAGTCAGCATGTCCAAAAGCACTCGGTTGACATGGTCGTCTCCGAAACCGTACCCGTATGTCACCACGACGGCGTTCGGACGGCAAACAGCGGCTGCGAAGTCGCGAAAAAGTTCGGCATAGGGATACTGTGTTGTTTCAATATCCTTGGCTGCATTCGGGTAAATCATCGCGGTGTCGACTGGTTCCTTTGGTACGTCGGTGTGATTAGATGGAGCCCCGAACGGGATGCCTGTGCGGCGAATTCGCCGCTCTCCTTTGTCGAAGAACCAGTCCAGTGAGCCGTGCAGTTTGGTGAACCTGACCACACCCTCCATGAATCTAGGTTCACCGCGGATTCCCGGGGGGTTGTAGTGCATATCCACCTCTACTCGTGATGCTCGGAAAACCGCGTTCAATGCCCCCACAAAGCGATCGATGATGCGTAAACCAGCAAGGTCGCAGCCATGCTCAACCAGGCGGTCATAGTTGGTAGTAAAGATATGCAGACGTTCGCGCGATGCGGCACGGCTGGCGAAACTCAACAAGAAGGATTGAAGGGCAGCCTTGGCACTTTCTCTGGAAATCTCGTCCTTTCCTGATGCGATGCCGGATTCCGTCTTCAATAGTGAGGACAAGAACGCGGACAACTGCTTGTCCAGAATTTGCTTAAGATTCCCTCGCCCCTTAGCGTCGATTACAGCAAGTCCGTCTAGAACCGCGAAAGCACTGCGAAACTGGTCCTCGATGTTTGCAGCGCCTCTATTCATGGCTTTGGCTCCGGATTCCGCATGAGCATCGATGGCGGCATCGTATGCGCTTCCGAGTTTCACCTTGGTCATGCTCGTGGCGCCGGAACCTGCCAAATACCCGATGGCCGAAGTGAACCCGCTGCCCAACACGAGATTGAGGTGCTCCGCTTGGAAAATAGCTGACAACCAAGGTTCAATGCGCTTACGCGAAGAGGAAACAAACCCATCTATTTCTTTGGGGTCTGTTGGGAGATCGTCGCGGCTGTCCGTGTGACTCCCGACGCGATAGCAATGCTTCTTCCAATCCATTACGCCCCCCTTGCCGTTATCTACTCTGCATGTTGCCTTGTTTTGTCTGTTGTGGGGGATTATCACATGCAGATAGTTGTTCGGGAAGATACTAGAAACGAAGCAAAGCCCGATGAGCGACGCAACAATTCTCTTACGTGTGGCTCCGCGTATCAAAGTTTGTGGATTCCTGTGCAAGCGCTGCGCCTCTGCGTCCGTGTGCACGTAGAGTCGCAATGTCGTTTTGATGTCCGTATGCCGTAGAGTTCGCTGACCGTATCTGCCAACGCAATTCTTTGCTGAGTGGGCGAAGAATTATGGGTACGATGGCTTACGATACGAGAGCGCGATGTCCACGGGCGGGCACAATGTCGTCTTTTTCGAAACGGCTGCGGTCACAATTAAGTCAGTACGACTCGTGAGGACCGACTCGGTCGAAGTGATTTACAGTGACTACAACGGCGAAGATGACTAAACCTCGTAGAACGGCGATTGTTCGGAGAACCAAATGGAAATTCCGGATAGTGAGGAGAACCACCCACGTGAAGATTTTATACCTCACCTGGATGTGGGTAACCCAAACTCGGGTCTGGGCGGCATGCTGGCGCATGTTTTCATTGATTTCTTTAAAGGTCATTTACCCGGAGCGAATCTTAACCCGAACTGCAAGTAAAGTGACGAACGCGGTCGGCTAATTTATTTGAGAGACGAGGCTCATCCACCTTGTCCTCGCCAAGTGGAAGTATCTCGAGCGACTCTAGCTTGGCAATAGAGGTACTAACGCTCGCAAAGGGCCGAGCCTTTCTAGTAACCATGTGGTCAAGTTCCGCAGATATAGCTCGACGGCGAGGCGGAATCGTGATGTGATTTCGAAGACCGGTGCTGCTCCAGAAGCAATTTCTTATCCATGTTCTCGGCAACCGACATCATCAACTTCCTAGCCTGCCGCCATCTCGGTGTGCTCGAACACCAGGCGGCCGCCGGCACGCAAGGAAAGCCATTTTTCCGGGATTCGACGCAGGAGCTCTTGCGAGAGCTCGGCATCCGCCACGAGCGGAACTATTTAAGTCGGCTAGACGCTGGGAAGGGTTTGAAAGTGGTGCAAATCCCGGAGGCGCTCTCCTGGGCGGAAGCCATCTCAGAGACTATAAAAGCCCTTCACTCTCGGGCGGATGTGATCTATCAGGGGACCCTTAGCGACGGAACTTGGGGAGGACGGTCGGATTTTCTGGTGAAGGTCGAGAGAGGGAGCGCCTTGGGTCCCTGGTCCTACGAAGTGCTGGAAACGAAACTCGCGCGGTCCGCCCGGGCCAATGCTGTGCTCCAGCTCTGCTTCTATTCCGACATTCTGGACAAAATCCAAGGTGTCGCGCCAGAGCGCATGCACGTGGTATTGGGCGATGGCAACGTGGAGTCGTTCGCAGTTGCTCGCTATGTTGCCTATTTCCGGAAGGTCCGAAATGATTTTCTGCGGGTGGGTCCAGCGCCTCGCGATACCTATCCCGAGCCGGCAGAACTCTGCAGGGTTTGCACATGGTTTGCCGTTTGCGATAAACAGCGGCACGCCGACGACCATTTGTCGCTGGTGGCAGGAATTACGCGAAACCAACGCAAGCAGTTAGTCGCGCGTGATATCGAAACGCTCGAGGCACTCGGAACCCTAAAACTTCCGATCGAGCCCAAGATCGAGCGAATCGGAGAAGTGGCACTGGCCCGGATCCATGGACAAGCACTTGTTCAGCGAAACGGTCGTAAGGAAGGGAGGATGATCTATGAGATTCTCGAGCCCATCGAAGAGGAAAAAGGATTCGCCGCCTTACCAACGCCGTCGCTCGGAGATGTTTTTCTCGATTTCGAAGGAGATGAGTATGCGTTTGGTTCGGGCGTCGAGTATCTCCTTGGCACTCTCGGCTTGACGGATGATCAAGGGAAGGATGCTGTTTACTCAGCGCAGTGGTCTCTTGAGCCTTCAGCCGAAAAGCTAGCCTTTGAAGAATTCGTCGGGAAAATGTTAGACAGGTGGTCGAAATATCCCGACTTTCACATCTATCACTACGCCCCCTACGAACAAACCGCAATCAAGAAACTCGCCGGGCGACATGGCGTGTGCGTGGATGGCGTAGACCGTCTGTTACGGGCAGGAATTTTCGTCGATCTGTACCGCGTGACGCGCCAGGCATTGCGCGCTTCGGTCGAAAGCTATTCGATTAAACAATTAGAACTGTTGTATGGCTTTGAGCGTGCCGTGCCTCTCCGGGAGGCTAGGCTCGCCCTAGACGCATTGGCGTCCATTTTTGCTTTGGGAAGTGGACAGGAAGCGACGCCCGAACTTCTCCACACCGTCGAGTCCTATAACAGAGAGGACTGCTTGTCAGCTCGACAGCTGAGGGATTGGCTCGAACAACGACGAGCGGAAACGGAACAAAAGCTGGGACGAGCGATCCCACGGCCCGGCCCAAGATCTGGCGAAGCGAAAGAAAACCTGGCTGAGCAGCTCGAGCGGGTCGAAGTGATTAAGAAACAGTTGCTCCAAGGGCTGCCGCCAAACCGCGGGGAATGGACCGCGGAACACGATTCCCGTTGGTTGCTCGCACAGATGCTCGAATGGCACCGGCGGGAAGAGAAATCGATGTGGTGGGAATACTTCCGATTGTGCGACCTTTCCGATGTGGAGCTTGTGGAGGATAAGAGTGCCCTCGGCGGTCTTCACTATGTCGGTGAAGCGGCACGAGTAAAGCGATCCATCCTTCACCGCTATGATTTCCCTCCCCAAGACCATGCTGTTGACCGAGCTCTTGCCGTCCACGATCCAAAGACAAAAAGCGGGGCGGGAGAGCTGGTTGCGATGGATGAAATAGCGAGAACGATCGATCTAAAGCGAGGCCTCAATTCCGCTGCTCCTCACCCGGGTGCGCTAGTTCCTTACGATTTTGTCAGCTCCGAAGTGAAAAGAGAAAGCCTTCTTAGGCTCGGTAGTTGGGTTGGCCAGAATGGTATCGCTGCGGAAGGCCCGTTCCAAGCCGCACGCGATTTGCTTCTGCGCAAACAACCTCGAGCTTTGAAAACGGCCATCGCGAACGCGATTTCTGAAGGGCAACTGACCAAGGAGACAAAGGGCTTAGTGGCATCCTTGTGCAAGGAACCGTCGATTCTGCCGATCCAAGGGCCTCCCGGTTCCGGGAAGACGTTCAGCTGTGGCCGCATGATTGTGGAACTCGTAAAAGCCGGGCGGCGTGTGGGCATTACAGCGATCAGTCACAAAGTGATCAGCAATTTGCTTGGCGAAGCCTGCAAGGTGGCGCGCGGAGCCGGCGTGTCTCTCAGTGCAGTGCAGAAAGGAAATGAAAGTGATGGTTGTCCAGATGAACTCGTCAAGCAGCTCGATGACAATGCGCTTGTGCTCAATGCCTTGAAGGATGGCAGCGCACTGGTGGCGGCCGGCACGGGCTGGTTGTGGGCTCGAACTGAAATGCACCGGGCTGTCGACGTTCTCTTCATTGATGAAGCTGGCCAGATGTGTCTTGCAGATGTGCTTGCCGTATCTCAGGCGGCCACCAGTTGCGTCCTTCTTGGCGATCCTCAGCAGCTCGACCAGCCGCAACGGGGAGTTCATCCTCCCGGCGCAGATGGGTCGGCCTTCCGCCATCTCCTTGGCGATCGGGCCACGATCCTTCCGGAGCAAGGTTTATTTCTGCGCGAGACGCAACGAATGCATCCCGACGTTTGCAGCTTTACTTCGGAACTGTTCTACGAAGGCCGACTTGGCCCGGCTGCGGGAAACGAAAGACAAAGCGTAAACGCAAAGGGTCGCTTGTCAGGGACTGGCTTGCGATTTGTTGGGGTGAACCACTCTGGAAATCAGAACGAATCAACCGAAGAGGTAGAGACGATCTCGAAGTTGGTGAGTGAACTTCTGGACGGCGAGAGCACCTGGACAAACAGGAAAGGCGAAGTCTTGAAACTGACTCTCGATGACATTCTGGTCGTGACACCTTACAACGCCCAAGTCTCGGCCCTTCGTGATGCACTTCCGAAAGGAGCCCACGTGGGGACAGTCGACAAGTTCCAAGGGCAAGAAGCGCCGGTCATTTTTTATTCCATGACAACCTCTGCGCTTTCGGATGCTCCTCGTGGCATGGAGTTTCTCTATAGTTCCAATCGATTGAATGTCGCGATTTCCCGTGCACGATGTATTGCGGTCCTTGTTGCTAGTGCCGCCCTCTTCGAAATGGAGTGCAAGAGTGCTCGGCAGATGATGCTTGCCAACGCATTTTGTCGCTATCTCGAGAAGGCCCAGCCACTCTGAACGGTGCTGTGGCAGCACGATAGGTCGCAAACTCTCAGACCGCGTTCGCAGCGAGAACGAGAATCGAGTCAGAACGAGTTGGCGTAGCTCAACACGAGCTCGACCTTGCAAATTAGGCTTACATAGAAGGCCAAAAACTCATCTTTGACCGTCTAGATTCCAACCAGGAGGTCATCCCAGTCTCTTTTATTGTTGTTCTAATGTTCCTTGCCGTGTTGCATGAAAATCCACCCAAAAGAGGCTGCTAGCCATGTCACTCACGAGTGTTGAGGCTTAACGGGTCTTGGACGGGAACCTTTGGAAGTACGTTTCGCAAGACTCTTGCCTGCATGTCCTCCGGAGCCCACGCTCCAATTTCAGCACGGTGATGCGGGGTCGGAGAGTTCTCTCGATACATCTTGTAAGGCCTTCTGTGTGTTTCGGAGTTCCTCTAAGCGTAGCTCGAGCTCTGCAGCGTAAATTTCGGCGCGCTCGTGGATTCTTGCATTCTGGATGGCGACGGCCGCCGGAATCGCGAGTGATTTCGCAAGGCGAAGATGTTCACTGGTGAAAAACGATGGTGTACTCGCTCCAAGGGAGAGAATTCCGAGGACGTGACCACCGGCGATTAACGGGACGCCCAGCCAAGATTGGAACCGTTCAAGTGGCTGAATATCTCGCCAATAAGATTGCTTGGCAATATCCGTCAACAAGACTGCCTGCTTCTCGAACAGAATACGCTGAAGAAAGATGTTTCCGGAGGCGCTCAGCGTTATTCCGATCCTCTTAGAGGTGATGCGAGGTGCCTCGCGGGCGACCATGAGTTGCGCATCGTCTTCGACGAATAGAACAGTTGCTCTGCCGAATGGAATCAGTTCGAAAATACATTCCAGGAGCGTATCGAGGACCGCATCCATTGCCAGATTCCGGCTAAGAGCCAACGTCGCCTTTCGAAGTGCTTCAGCTTCCGCGCGTGCGGCATCGACTAGGTCGAGTTGTTCACTAATCTTCATTTCGGCCTGTTTGCGCGAAGTGATGTCTTGAGTAGCCCCAACAAGCCAACGCGTTGCACCATCTGCGCGGACCGGGAAACCTTTGGCCCAGACCCAGCGGACTTCACCGTCAGCACGAATAAAACGGAACTCTTCATCGAGCGTCCCAAAACGGGCAAGATCATGGAGCCTAGAGAGGACGCGAATTCTGTCTTCGGGATGGATTAGTTCTTGGTATGAGAACGGATTCCGCTGAAGACTTTCGACGCTATATCCAGTGATCGTCGTGTACGCATAGTTGACGTAGGTAATTTTCTGCGTGTTGGCATCCATCATCCAGAATATTTCCTGGGGGCGATCTATCGCGTTCACTGGTCGAACATGCTCGGCTTTTTCGGCTGCAACCTGAGTGATTTTGACAGGGATCAGGCCATGTTTGGGCCATCGAAGACGCAATTGGCAACCAGTTTGGACAAAGTCG
>Ga0210410_10002148_pt1 | contig 17868 bp, 12 predicted proteins | sample IncBWC4MmetaG_FD_161058 | JGI IMG/M metagenome (GOLD analysis project Ga0210410, IMG submission 161058) | Forest soil microbial communities from Barre Woods Harvard Forest LTER site, Petersham, Massachusetts, United States - Inc-BW-C-4-M | ecosystem: Environmental > Terrestrial > Soil >... | reverse complement strand
GCGAGCGGGAGAGGTGCGCCACAACTTCGGCTTCGCTGACGGCGGCGGGAGGCTCGTGAGGCTTGTCAGGGTGCGGCATGGAGACGGCCATTGTATGCGCACTCCGCGGAAAACGCGAAGGCCGGGCGAACCGCTACGGCGGGCGCCCACCAGGCTGAAATTTGGCCTCGAGGCCCGATTTGAGCCCTCAGCTGCTCGGTTTTCTAGTGCAAATCCTGTATATCGCGGTTTTTTTCATCACGCTCAGCAACTTTTTCGTGAAACCAGTGTTGATCCTAATACATCAAGGCTGCATAGTCCGGCTTTCCTCCGACGGGCCGGGCTGCAACGAGGGGGAGCGATTCGACCTGGATCGCCCCCTTTTTCTTCTCACAGCTGTCAGTCGAACAGGGGAATTTCCCACGCGGCTTGCTCTTTTCTGCGCCGGCGGGCAACATGCATGGTAGGCATGTGGGGGCTCGCCCGGGCATTGCGTGCCCGACGACGAGCCCTAGAAACTTCCGGGTACAACTGCCGAAGCCGCCGAAGAATCAGACTCTAGGCGGGGCGGAGCACCGGGAAACGCTCGGCAGCGCCAAGCAAGCCTATGGTTTACGCTCGATACATCGCGGGACTCGGAATGTCCTTCTTGGTCTTGGCGCCCTGGCTTGGTGCGCCCTCGGCCCGCGCGCTCCCCGGGGAATCGCCTCAAGAAGGGCCCATTGTTACTACAAACCCCGCGCCCACTCCCGAGCAAATTCGTTTCCTGAAGGATCACGCCATCGAAAACCAGCATCGGAACGATATTGCGGTCGAGGAGTACGAGCGCCTGGAGCACTCGATCGCGCACAAAGGCGAAAACGCGGAAATCGTCGTCGATCTCACGGAACGGCGCGTGCCTTCCCCGGCGGGCGACATAAAATTGAAGACCTCGGAAAATGGAGTGCCGGTTTCCCCGGAGCAATATCGCCAAGAACTCGAATTTGCGGTGAACGCCCTCCAGACCGCCGCTCATCCCGACGATCGCTACCGGGAGGCGGAGGCAAAATACGAAAAGCGGCGCCGCGACCGCGCAGAACTCGTGGACGCGGCGGCGAAGGCCTTTCGCGTGACGTGGGCAGGCTGGGAGACGCGCGCCGATTCGACCGGGGCGCACGCGTCGCGCACGCTGATGAAGTTCTTCCTCGACCCGGACCCGGACTTCAAGCCCGCTAGCCGGTTCGCGGCCATCTTCCAGCACGTTCATGCGACCATTTGGGTGGACGAGGAGCAGGAGCAATTCGCGCGCCTCGAAGCGGACATCGCGACGGACATCACCTTCGGCGGTGGCGTTGCCGGCAAGGTCAACCACGGCGGCCACATCGTGATGGAGCAGAGCGAAGTGGCGCCCGGCCTGTGGCTGCCCGCGCTTTTCAGCTACAACGTCGACGGCCGCAAATTTCTCTTCTCTTTCAGAGTCCACGAGCGCGCGGAAATCAGCCAATACCGCCGCGTCGGTCCGCCCGCGCAGGCCCTGGAAATCATGCGTAATGAGTTGAGTACGCTTTCAGCGGCAAGCCCTTCCCGGTAATTCGAAACGCAATAAAATTGAAGTAAATCGAGGAGATCCCATGCGAAAGCCATCGCTTTTTCACGGCGGCGCGCTCGCCTTCCTTCTCTTTCTCGCGCCGGTAACGAGTCACTCTCAGGCGGCCGCACCTGCTTCCGAGCCGCCGTCGCAGCCCCCTGCCGCCACGGGTGCAGCCCCGGCTACAGCGCACACGCAGGCCGCTCTCGTCCCGAACGCGAAACCGGCCAAGGTGTGGACCAACGACGAGATCGGCGCATTGCACGACGGCGTCAGCGTCGTGGGGAAAAATGCGTCGCAGAGCACGAGCGCGACTTCCGCCAAACCAAAAGGATACTCGATGGAGAAGGATCCCGAATGGTATCGCAAGCAATTGCAGCCCTTGCAGGCGGAGATTGACCAGCTCAACGCACTGATTGAAAAAACAAAAGCCTTCCTTAACGGCGACCGCGTGAATGACACGTCGGGAACTGTTCTTGCTTACTACAGCGTCCCAGGGAATCCTCAGGATCAGCTGCAGAGACTCGAAGCCAGGCGCGACAAGGACGTCGCCAAGGTGAACGAGCTGTTGGATCGTGCCCGGCACAATGACATTCCTCCAGGGGCGCTACGGTAGGCCGCAACACCACGGGGTATGTAGCCTGTGCTTCGATCCGTCCGATTCGTCGAAAATACCTAATCCTTCACATTTCCACCGCTGGCGGGACTATAATCCCGCGCCTGGGCCAAAATCTGAGCGCCTCAAAGGAGCAGCCTCTATGAAAATCACCGGGCTCACTCTCCAGATTTGCGGGATGGGAATGCTTGTGTTTTCCGCAACGGTCATGGCGCAGGATGCAGACAAGCAAAAACTGATTGAAATTGAAAAGGCGTTTGCCGCAACCGCGACACCGGGTCCTGAGTCGGGGGCAGTTGCGAAGCAGTATTTCTACGACGGACCTCTCGTCCAGGTGACGGGTACGGGGCGTGTTGGGACGCTCCCAAAGGCCCGGGTTGTTGAACTCGTCAGCAAACCCGATCCATCGGATCCCGACGTGAAGAGTTCCGGGAGTGTTTCCGACATCCATGTCGAACTCTACGGTGACACAGCGCTCGTCTCCTACAAGTATGACAACACCGACACAGGCCACAAAGACGCCGCGCTGAATGCCACCGATCACTACGGCTGTCTCGATACGTTTGTGAAGCAGAAGGGACAGTGGCTTATGGTGGGCAGCGCCTGTGCGCGTGTGGGCCCTATTCCCCAGGCAGAATGGGCCGCCCTCAAAAAGGCGCGAACCCAGGAACCAAAAGATGTGCAGCAGGCGTATCACTAAACGATTCTCGGCGTTCGCTCTCTGACACTAGTCCGGGCCCGCGCGAATCAGGGTCGGGATCAACGAGTCGGCGGCGGCCATGGTGCGGGCCCGGAGGTCTTAGGGGCCGAACGGTTCGCCTCGCGCGCTTCAATAGGCTGACCGACTTCGCCTGCGAACCGCCATGATTGCTGCGAGTGAATGTCGCACCCCGTATCATTCGCGCTTCAGGCCGCCAACCCCCGCATCACCGGGATGAACTTCATAAGCTAAAATCAAGGAAAGTGTCCTGGAGGCGGGAGCGATGCGATTCAGATGGCTCAACCTTGCGATCATTTGGTGCATCGCTGCGGGTGTGCCGGTGGGCGCATTAGCGCAGGTGCCGAAGAGCGCGGTGGCCAGATCGAAGCCGGGCTCGATGGATGGCGCGGTGGTCAATGCGAAGGGTGCGCCTGTGGCTGGCGCACAAATTCTATGGCAGGTGGCTGATGGGGAGACGCCGCACCTGCTGCACAGCGATGCGCATGGAAAGTTTCACCTCGAGCGGCTGCGGCCGGGATTTTACGATTTGCGGGCGTCGGCGAACGGGACGTGGTCCGAGTGGGAGCACAACGTGCTCGTGCGTCCCGGTGGCGATGCGAGCGTGACGCTGCGGCTGACGTTCAAGGATCCAGGGATCGCGAAGGGCGTGGAGCTGAAAGGGGCGATGCGGACGTGGGATCTGCCCGTCTCGGGGGCCGTGCCGCACGACTCCGCGGTCGATGCCAAGGGAAACGTTTGGTTCACACTGCAGGAAACGGGGCACCTCGCGCGGTTCAATCCGGAGACGCAGCAGTGGAAACTTTTCAAGGTGCCAACCGAAGATTCGGGGCCGCACGGCCTGGTGATTGATGCCTCGGGCGTCGTCTGGTTCACGGAAAACTACGCGGGAAAAATCGGCCGGCTCGATCCCAAAACCGGCGCGATTCAAGAATTTGTTCCTCCCACGGCAAGAGACCCACACACGCCGGTGATTGGGCCGGACGGCGCGGTGTGGTTCACGGCGCAAAATTCAAACGTGATCGGGCGGCTGGACATCGAGACCGGAAAAATCTCCGAGTACAGCGTGCCGACGCAGGATGCGCATCCTTACGGCATTATCGCAGCGGACGACGGCGGGCTGTGGTTCTGCGAGCTCTCTGGCGGGAAACTAGGACGCGTGGATCCGCAGAGCGGAGCAATCGCCGAATACGCTCCTTCGGAACGGGGCGTGGGACCGCGGCGGCTTGTGGCCCTGAAGGGCGCGATTTATTTTACGGATTCGGGCGGCGGGCGACTGGGCCGCATGACGCTAGCCGATAAAAAATTCAAGATGTGGGACAGCCCATCCGGCAGCAAATCCGAGCCGTACGGGATCGCCGCCGATTCCGCCGGGAAAATTTGGTACGAAGAGAGCGCGACCGCCGCTAATCAACTGGTTCGCTTCGATCCCTCGGTTGAGGTCTTCAAGGCGTTTCCAATGCCTGCACCCAATTCCTCGGTTCGAAACATGGCGCGCGACGCCAAGGGGCGCCTGTGGCTGCCGCTGTCCCTCGCCAATAAGATCGCGGTGGTTGAGTAGGAGCGCGCCGGGCGGCGGGGTGTAGCGCCAACCTTATAGGTTGGCACTCCGAGGCAGATGCCCGGCCGAAGGCGGGTTCTACACGTACTAAAACCCAGGTACTTGAAAATTTGATTCGAGTAGTCCATTGAGCGTACCGGTTTGGACCTTCAACATAGGCGGCTCAGTGGGTTGGGAGAGCGCTGCGGGGACGACGGCCCCGAGCAATCGGGATCGTAAGCGCGCATCCCAACCCGCCCTCTTCTCGGACGCCTGCCGAAGATCAAATTCAAATGCTTTAACACAGAGGTCACAGAGAAGGGCGGAGAAAGCCGCTGACGCGGTCATCGCCGGCCATTCCGGTTTTCCTCATGGATTTTCTCGGTGCCCTTTGTGTTTCAGGTTTGCATTTTCCGCGTCGGCGATCAATCACTTCAAATACGTGCGAACAATCTCGATGAGATCGTCGGCGGCTTCCTCGGCGGATTTGGTTTTGCGCGGCATGTGGTTGCGGATGTGGTCTTCCATCAATTCTCCCATGAGGCTGTTGATGGCGCCGCGAGCGGCGGCGAGGCGTTGCAGCACTTCGGTGCAGGGCTCGTCCTGATTGAGGGCGCGCTCGACGGCTTCGAGCTGCCCCACGATTTTTTTGGTGCGGGTGACCAGATCCAGCTTTTCTCTCGATAAATGGGACATTTTTCTTGACTACCCTATGGGGGTATGGTATCACACGTTTGGGCCAGGAAAAACGGCCCGAAAGGAATTTAGAACCTTGAAACTCATCCTGCAAGAACCGGAACCTCCGGGTCCTCGAACCTTCCCGGAATTCCACGGCCAGCGAGCATAGCACATTCCCCCGGATTCGCGTTTTCGCTCGCACCGTGGAAGGAATGACGGCGCGAGCGGATCACTCCCATATCGGAGAAATTCCTGCCTGCACAATCATTTCACCGGACCAAGCGTTCGAGACGCGGCCAGGACCGTGTGGATTCAAGGGAGGTGGATCATGTTTGACTTCATCAACAATCGCAAAGATTCGGGGCGCAATAGTTCTGTGCCGCGCCCGGGGCTGTACTGCGTTTGGATTCGGGCGCGCGAAGGCGAGGACGCCCCGCTCATCCAGGTATGGATCGATCCTTCGATGGCGGCGTTCGACTCACAAGCCCCCGTGCATGAGCCGGATCGCGCGGGGGCACAGGCAGAGGACCAGACCGTATTCCCCCGTGGGGGCAATTCGTGAAGGGCATGGGGGGAGGGGAGCCGTCGCTTCCGCTTCCCCCGTTGTAACAATCTATTGATGTAGTCTGCGGTAAGAGTACTGATTCGCTTTTGATTCGTTGAGACTTGTCGATCCACAAGTTAAGCACCAATGTGTTGCCCGATCCTCCAATGGATTTGGCAACCAGGGCAAGGAGGGTTCATGCGGTGGTTCGTTCGATTTGTCTGCGGCGGACTTTTTCTGGCCGCGATCTCTGCCGGGAGCGTCTCCGCCCAGAAGGCGCTGACCTGGCAGGAAGTTCGGGACAAATTTGAAGCCTCCAATCCTTCCTTGCGGGCGGGACAGATTGGCGTCGATGAATCCCGAACCCAGGAGATTACCGCATATCTGCGTCCGAATCCGAATCTTGGTTTGGCGCTGGACCAGATCAATCCCTTCAACGGAGGCCCGCCGCACAGCAGCTTGGGAGTCCTTTTGTCGGTCGCGGCGGTGAGCTACCTGCATGAAAGGCAGCACAAGCGCGAACTACGCCGCGAGAGCGCGCTGGAGGCCACGACGATCGCTGCGTCGGGCCAGGCGGACCTGGAACGGACGCTGATCTTCAGTTTGCGTTCCGCGTTCGTACAGACGCTACAAGGGAAAGCGGTATTCGATCTCGCCAAGGAAAATCTTTCTTACTACGACCGCGTCCTGGAGGTGAATCGCGAGCGTTTCCAAGCGGGAGGAATCGCGCAAGTGGATCTGGACCGATTGGAATTGCAGCGCGTGCAATACGAGTCGGACCTCGAAACCGCGGATGTGAATTTGCGCACGGCGAAGATTCAACTGCTCGCGCTTCTGGACGACCGAACGCCGGTGGAGCAGTTTGACGTCGCCGGCCCTTTCGATTTTTCGAATCAAATCGCGCCGCTCGATGGAGTTCGCCAGAGCGCGATCGATACTCGGCCGGACCTGAAAGCTGCGATCGAGGCCATCGACAAAGCCAAGACCGATCACCGGCTGGCCGTCGCCGACGGTTCCACCGACCCTACTTTCGGCTTCGACGTCGGACGCAATCCCCCCATTGACCAATATATTGGGTTCAGCGTCAGCATCCCCCTGCGGATTTTTGACCGCAACCAGGGCGAGAAACTGCGCACGCAACTCGATATCGACCGCGAGGACAGGCTCGCGGAGGCGACGAGGGCCCAGGTTTTCAGTGATGTCGATTCCGCCTACGCCGCGCTGAAGAGCACCGTCGTTCTCCTGCAGCCGTACAAAGACCGCTACTTGCAGCAGGCCTCGAGGGTTCGCGACACAATTTCATTCTCGTACGACAGCGGCGCCGCCTCGCTCCTCGATTTTCTGAATGCCCAATCCGATTACCGCACCGTGCAACTCAACTACTTGAACCTGATCGCCTCGTACCTGGAAGCGGCCGGCCAACTGAATCTTGCCGTGGGACGCGAGGTGATCCAATGAGGAGCGCGGGTTTTAAGACACTCGCTCTTTTTTTCCTGCCTGGCTTGCTTTTCTTCGCTGGCTGTAGCGGCGCGAAAGACGATGAGAATGCGGGAGCGCCGCCGCCGCTCAAAGTGGAGCGCGTGGACGATCCGGACGTTTTCCAGGTGGATCATCCCGAACAGTTTCCACTGACGGCCGCCGTCGCGCATACCGCCACCTCCCAACTAAAAGTGACCGGCACGGTGACTCCCGACATTTCCAGGAATGTGCCGGTCATTTCCCTGGCGAGCGGACGCGTCGTTGAGATTGCCGCGCGCCTCGGGGACACCGTGCAGAAGGGCCAGGTCTTGCTGCGCGTGCAGAGCGCGGATATTTCCGGCGCGTATTCGGACTACCAGAAAGCGGTTGCCGATGAACAACTCACGCGCACGCAGCTCGAGCGAGCCGACCGCCTGTATGCGAAGGGCGCCATCTCCTTAAACGATTTTCAGGTCGCGCAAGACACCGATGCCAAGGCGAAAGTGGATGTGAAAACCACCGCGGCGAGGCTCAAATTGCTCGGTAACACGGATCTGGACCAGCCCTCCGATATTGTCGAACTCCGCGCGCCCGTTTCAGGGGTCATCACCGACCAGCAGGTGACCAACGCCGCCGGCGTTCAGAGCCTCGGCACCAATCCCTTTACGATCTCCGACCTGACGTCGGTCTGGGTCCTTTGCGACGTGTATGAAAACGATCTCTCCAATGTGCACCTTGGCGAGAGGGCCGACATTCGGTTGAACGCCTATCCGAAGGAAGTGTTCACCGGAATCATCAGTAACGTAGGTCCTGTCCTCGACCCGAATATTCGGACCGCGAAAGTACGGATTGAGGTGCACAATCCGGGCCTGATGCGGCTGGGCATGTTTGTGACGGCGACGTTTCACGGAGAAACGCGGGAGACTCACGCGGCGGTACCCACAACAGCGATCCTGCACCTGCACGACCGGGACTGGATTTACGTGCCGACTCCGGACCGGAAATTCCGGCGCGTGCCCGTCACCGCCGGCGACATGCTTCCCGGCAGCCTGCAGGAAATTGTCTCGGGAGCGGCGCCCGGCCAGCAGGTTGTGGCTAACGCGCTGGAATTCCAGAACACGGTGGAGCAGTAATGATCCGCACGATTGTCGATTTCGCGCTCAACAACCGGTTCATCGTTTTGAGCATTGCCTTGCTTCTCTTCGTGTGGGGCATCATTTCGTTTGAGAAGCTGCCCGTGGAAGCCTACCCGGATGTGGCCAACACGTGGGTTCAGGTGATCACGCAGTGGCCGGGGCGGGCGGCCGAAGAAGTCGAACAGCAGGTCACGATCCCGACCGAAATTCAGATGAACGGAATCCCGCATCTCCAGCACCTGCGGTCGGCTTCGCTGGCGGGGCTGTCGGTCGTCAACCTGATCTTCGATGACAATTCCGACAACGACCAGGACCGGCAGAAAGTTCTGGAACGCCTGCCGCAAATCACGCTGCCGCCCAACGTTTCCGCGTCCATCGGGCCGGATTTCAGTCCGATTGGCTCCATCTATTGGTACACGCTGAAGAGCAGCAATCCCGCGTACGACGTGATGGAGCTCAAGTCCATTCAGGATTGGGTTATCTCCAAGTACATGAAGTCCGTGCCGGATGTCGTGGACGATTCATCCTTCGGGGGGATCACTCGCGAATATCAAATCCGCATCGATCCGGACAAGCTGGTTTCCTACGGACTGAGCCTGGCGCAGGTCGAGCAGCAATTGACCAACGCCAACGCGAACGCCGGCGGCAGCTTCATCGAGCAAGGGGCGCAACAGATCAACGTCCGCGCGGTGGGCTTGGTCCGGAACGTTGGCGATATTGAAAAGACGGTGTTGAAGACGCAGAACGGCGCTGCGTTGCGCGTGAAGGACATCGCCGTGGTCGAGCAGGGGCCCAAGATCCGCCTGGGCCAAATCGGCAAGGCCATTCACCGGTCGGACGGCGTGGTTGTCGACGATCGAGACGTTGTGGAAGGGATCGTGTTCCTGCGTAAGGGGGCGGACACGGCCGCGACGCTCGATGGAATTCACGCCATGGTCAAGCGGTTGAACGACTATATCCTCCCGCCGGGAGTGAAGATTGTTCCCTACTTGGACCGCGACGATCTGGTGCATTACACAACGCACACCGTCCTGCACAACCTCACCGAGGGAATGATTCTCGTTGTCATTATTCTTTTTATTTTCCTGGGCAATGTGCGCGGGGCGATCATCGTGGCTCTGACGATTCCGTTTGCGCTGCTGTTTGCGTCGATCTGCCTCGATTTGCGGCACATTTCCGCGAACCTGCTTTCGCTCGGCGCGCTGGATTTCGGCATGGTGGTCGATGGGGCGGTGGTGATGGTGGAGAACATTTCCCGCCACCTCCATCGCCAGGAAGCAGACCGGGACACGGCGCGAGAGCAGATACGGCAAGCCGCGCACGAAGTGCAGCGGCCCGTGTTCTACGCTATCGCCATTATCATCACGGCGTATTTGCCCATCTTCACGCTCGAGCGCGTCGAGGGAAAATTGTTCAAGCCGATGGCCTGGACGGTCGCATTTGCCCTGCTGGGCGCCTTGCTCTTTTCCATGCTCGTTATTCCAGCGCTTTCCAGCCTTCTATTCCGGTCCGGGGTCAGGGAATGGGAGAACCCCGTCATGACCTACCTGACCGCCCGTTACAGAGAGGCGGTGACCTGGGCGGTTCGCAACCGCGCGATCACGGTGGGATTGGCCCTTGTGGCGTTCGCCTTCGCCATTTATCTGGCGTTCGGAGGCGTGATCGGCTCGGAATTCCTGCCGCATCTCGATGAAGGAGCGATCTGGGTGCGTGGCACGCTAGCCCCAAGCACGGGACCCACAGAGAGCGCGAACGTCGCGGACCGTGCCCGGGAACTGCTGTGTTCCTTCCCCGAGGTTCCTCAGGTGGTCAATCAAATCGGGCGGCCGGACGACGGTACGGACACGACCGGCTTTTTCGACACTGAATTCTTTGTCGACCTTCTTCCCAAGGAAAAATGGAGGCCGGTGTTTCATCAAGACAAGGATAAACTGATCGCGGCGATGAATCACGAGCTGGAAAAAATTCCGGGCGTCATCTGGAATTTTTCCCAGCCGATTTCCGACAACCTGGAAGAAGCCGTGAGCGGCGTGAAGGGCGCGCTGGCGGTGAAAATTTACGGGGACGATTTGAAAACTCTGGAAGCGAAAGGCGACCAGGTCGTCGGCATCATGCGAGACATCCGCGGCGTGCAGGATCTCGGACTCTTTCGAGTCCTCGGCCAGCCGAATCTGGATTTTGAAGTGGATCGCGATCAGGCCTCCCGGTACGGCATCAATGTCTCGGATGTGCAGGACGCCATTCAAACTGCGGTCGGGGGCAATGCGCTCACTCAGGTGCTCATTGGAGAACAGCGCTACGACTTGGTGCTGCGCTATCTGCCGGAGTACCGAGATACCAAGGAGGCGATCGAGAAAGTTCGGTTGCTGTCGCCTGCGGGTGAGCGCGTTTCGCTGGCGCAGCTGACTAAGGTCAGCGTCACCGATGGTGGCTCGGAAATTTATCGCGAAGCGAACTCCCGCTACGTCGCCGTGAAATACAGCGTGCGCGACAGGGATCTGGGCAGCACGGTGGAAGAAGCGATCCGGAAGGTGAGCGCCCAAGTAAAACTGCCGCCGGGATATACGACCGATTGGGCGGGAGAATATGAAAGCCAGAAACGCTCCGAGCGGCGGCTCTTGCTGGTGTTGCCCGTGACCATCCTGGTAATCTTCGTGATCCTGTACACCATGTTCAAGTCCGTGAAGTGGGCACTCCTGATCCTGACGAACGTAGCGATGGCGCGCCTCGGAGGCCTGCTGGCGTTGTTCGTCACGCATACGAACTTCAGCGTGTCGTCCGGCGTTGGCTTTCTGGCGCTCTTCGGAGTGTCCGTGCAAACGGGCGTAATCATGCTGGAATACATCAATCAGCTCCGAGTGAGCGGCTACACGATCGAGGAGTCCGCGGTAGAGGGCGCGGTATTGAGGCTTCGCCCCATCATGATGACCATGCTGGTCGCCACTTTGGGTTTGCTTCCCGCCGCCCTTTCGCATGGAATCGGGTCCGATTCGCAACGGCCGTTTGCGATCGTGATCGTCGGCGGCCTGATTTCGGATCTGGTCATGAGCATTTTTCTATTGCCGACGTTGTATGTTTGGTTCGCGCGCCGGGGCGACCATCTCCCCGAGGCCAGCGCCATAGAAACAACATAGCGCGCCGGGCCGCCGCTGGATGAAACGGGCAGATGAGCGAAAAGGATAAGGACGCATGGAAAAAAAGGAAGTCTGCGCCCTGATCGAAAAGATCGGGATCATTCCCTCCATCCGGTCGGCCTCGGCGGAAGATGCGCATTTCGCCGCGGAGGCGGTCATGCGGGGCGGAATACCCATCGTGGAAATCACGATGACGGTGCCCGGCGCCATCAACGTGATTTCGCACCTCGCAAAATTCCACCCACAGCTGCTCGTTGGGGCCGGCACCGTCATGAACGCGGAAACCGCAAAGCAGTGCGTTGGCGCGGGCGCGAGGTTCCTCACATCGTCCGGTTTCAGACCGGCGATTGTGGAATTCGCCGCCAAGGAAGACATCGCCGTGCTGCCGGGAGCCCTGACCCCCACGGAAATTGTTACGGCTTGGGAGGCCGGCGGCGACTTGGTCAAGGTTTTCCCGTGCTCGCAAGTTGGCGGAGACGGGTACATCAAGGCTCTGAAAACTTCGTTGCCTGAAATTCCTCTGGTCGCCGCAGGCGGCGTGAATCAACTGACCGCCGCCGATTTCATTTTGTCTGGGGCCTGCGCCATCGGAGTGGGCTCCGAACTGATCCCACCCGAAGCTCTCGAACGGCGCCAGTCGCAGCGAATTCAGGAATTGGCCCTCCGGTTCACGGAATTTGTGAAGCAAGCGAGAGACAAAATCGCGGCCGGCAAGAAGCGGGCGTCGAGGAGGAAATCGGCGGATATCGCGGAATGCGAGGCGCAATGACGATTCTGCCCCGCCAACAAGCCCGGCTTTGAGCTGCGCTTGTTTCTGCGGAGGCAACACCCGGGTGTCCACTGTCTTTTTCACTCATGATGGAGCCGCAGTATGATTTACTTCTTCGGGGGAACCCCTTCGCACCGAGCTGATGTTCAACAGAGCAAAGCTCTTCTCTCGGGCCGTATTCGCCGTGGCGTTTGGCTGTCTGGCCATCGCTTGCTGCGCGGCCAGTCCCGTTGTTTGGTGCCAGGGTGCCGGTCCGAGCAATCCTGCGCCCGGGGCTTCAACTGCCCCCGCGGATGATTCCTCATCGCCTGACTTAGCTACTCTTTTCCCGCATTCGGAATCCAGCCGCTTCTGGATTTCGGGCCAGGTGAACCTTGTCTCGCAGTGGCATCCGACGTTTCATTCTCCCTATCAAGGACCGAACAGTCTTACGCCTGAGTCGCAGGACGCCACTTCGCGCGTGCTGACGCTCCTGACGGGAGTCGAGGTGAGCGGCACGACGGAGTTTCTTTTCGATCTTCAGGAAACGGGCGGGCACGGGATCGGCGAAGCGCTGGGAATTGCGGGCTTCACAAATCTCGACGTGGTGCGGAATCCCACGCTGAGCAAAGCGCCGTACGTGGCGCAGCTGATGTGGCATCAGATCATTCCGCTTGGCCGGGAGAAAACTCCATCTGAGAGAACGCCGATCTCACTTCTCACGCAATTGCCCGCGCGGCGGCTGGAGATTCGCTTCGGAAAACTCAGCCTGGTGGATTTCTTTGACGTGAATACGTACGGCTCGGACAGCAATTTTCAGTTCATGAACTGGGCGCTCGACAATAACGGCGCTTACGACTACGCGGCGGATACCCGAGGCTTCACGTACGCCGCGATGGTCGAGTACGACGACCGCCATTGGGCGGCACGTTTCGCCGAGGCGCTCATGCCCAAGGTGGCCAACGGCATCCATCTCGACGCCGATCTCGGCCGTGCCCGCTCGGAAAACGCCGAGCTCGAGCTGCACCACACTTTCCTGCCGAAGCGCGAGGCGGTCTTACGGCTTCTCGGCTACGCGAACCATGCCAACATGGGAATCTACAAAGTGGCCATTGAAAAGTTTCTGTTCGGCCAGACGCCGTGCGCGACGGGCGCCGTTTGTAGGCCCGATATCACCGCGCATCCGCTTCAGACGACCACCAAGTACGGATTTGGCGTAAACGTCGAACAGCCGCTCACGGATTGGCTGGGCGCCTTCGCGCGATGGGGATGGAACGAAGGCCAGCACGAATCCTACGCGTACACTGAAGTGGATGAAACGGAACAGGCGGGCGTGGGCGCGCTGGGTAGCAAGTGGGGAAGGAAGCTGGACCGCGCCGGCCTGGCCTTCATCTCAAATGGAATCTCGCGGGATCACCAGCAGTATCTCGCGCTTGGCGGCCTCGGTTTCCTGCTCGGCGACGGAGCGTTGAACTACGGCCGCGAGAACATTTTTGAGGGCTATTACACGCTGCATCTGTGGCGCGGCGTCTTCACCTCGCTCGACCTCCAGCACATCGACAACCCCGGCTACAACCGCGATCGCGGCCCGGTGCTCACGGCCGCCTTACGCCTGCACATTGAGTTGTGAGGCGGACTAGAATTCAAAATCCAGCGAGAACTGCACCTGGCGCGCTCCCATGCCCTCGAGCGGCACGCCGAAACCGGCTATCGGCGCGGCGCCCGAACCAAATACCGGATTGATTTCCAGCACATTGGGATGATTGAACAGGTTGAAAAACTCGGCGACTACGTCGAGGCGCCTTGATTCGCCGAATGGAAAATATTTCAGAACGCGAAAATCCATGTTGGCCGTGGCCGGATTGTGAAGCGAGTTCCTGCCGAGGCTGAGCGGCCTTGAGGAAAGGGGAAACGCGTGGCTCCGATTGGAGTCAAGGCCGGTCACGGGATTCACGGGTTGGCCGCTCCCGACGGTGAAGATCGGAGCGACTTCGATGTGCTGGAATGTGCGAGTCAGCCAGCCTTGATTTTCTTTTTCTTCCGCGGGCTTGCCCTCTTCGTCGCCGATTGGCAGTTCCCAAAGAGCGTTGAAGACGAACCGCTGCAACTGATTTTGGCGAGACAGCGTGTGTTCATCCGCCAGGAGATACGGATTCTGAGGCTGTTCGTCGAAGTCCGAGGCGTCATCGTATGTTTTTGAGACAGTGTAGCTGGCGGAAAACGCCAGCTCGTCGTTCATGCGCCGGTCGAACGTAAAAGAGAAGCCGTTGTAGGTGGACGTCGCGGAATTGGAAATCAGATACACGCCGTCGAATTGCGGGCTGAGCCTCGTCACGGAAAAAACGTCGCGGCCAATCTGCTGTGGCGTTGGATTCGCAACGCCCAGGCTCGGTGCGTTGGCCGGAGTCAAAATGACAGGCGGGGCGAGATTCGCGTTAATAGTGCGGGGGAGTTTTGTGCCGCGAACGAACATGTAATCCGCGCGCGCGGAAAAATATTTGGCAAAGGAATATTCCGCGCCCGCGCTGGCTTGCTGGCTGTAAGGCGTCGCCATGCGACGGTCGGCTTGGAAAATCGACGGCGCGATCCCCGGCGCGGCAGAAACGAGTGCGCCCCCTCGTGCCGCAGCAAATAAATTCGCCGCCGCGCTGCCGTCCGCGACTTGCTCGAATGCCTGCGAGCCGTTCTTGTCGACGGCGCGCGCAAGATTGGCGAGGACGTAGCGGTCAAAGAAAATTCCGTAGCCTGCGTGGAAGACCCATCGCGACCACGGATTCCACGCGAGGCCGATGCGCGGGCTGAAATTGTCGCCGTCTTGATTGAAGCCGTCGGGCAAGCGCTCGAAATCGTACCGAACGCCGAGATCGATTGTGAGGCGCGGCGCAGCCGTCCAGTGATCCTGCGCGAATCCGTTGAAATTGGTAATGGGGAGATCCACGGCGGGATTCCCAAACGCCTGACGATACTGATCGGGATTTCCCGCGAGAAAATCCGCGAGCGTGTTGAACAAATAGACGCCGCCGAAGCCGTCTTCCGCGGAGGCGCGCAAGGTGACGCGACTGATTCCCGCGCCGGCTTTCCACACGTGCTTGCCTTTCGCGCGGGTGTACGAATATTCGGCTTGGTAGTGATTCTCGCGCCGCTGGCCTGGCCCGGCGTAGGGCCGCCCGAAATCCACGACTCCCGCGATGGCAATCTCCGGTCCGACGGAATCGTTGGTGCGCAGGACTGCGTGGCGCGTCGCCGCTTGAAAGCGCAAATCTCCAACAGCGTCCGATCCGTGGATTGTGGTAAGCGAACCGGAGATTGCGTTGTCGGCGATGAAGCTGCTGCCGCGGGCGCTCACGTCCGTAAGGCCGCCGGCATTGAATGCGTCGGTCGCCTCGCGGTTGTTCGTGAACGCGTAACGCAGCATCAACGAAGTATTTTCAGTGAGGCGATGATCGAGCTTGCCGGTGGCTTCGGTTTCCGCGCGCGAAACAGGGAAGAAATCGGTGTTAATCGCGCGGGTGGCCAGACGAGGAAAAGCGCCTGTCGCAAGAAGGGAATTAATCGCGGACGCGGCGGCCGGATCGATCTCCGAGCCGTTCTGCCCGCGATTGTGTTCCTGCTCAGCCGCCACGTAGTAAAACGTTCGATCCTTGACGATCGGACCTCCTACGGCGACTCCCGCGCGATAGCGGCGAAACGCCGGCTTTCCGGACTCGGCTTCAAACGGATCACGGGCGTTGAGTGAAGCGTCTTGCGCAAATAGAAACGCGTCGCCGTGGATGGTGTTCGCTCCGGAGCGTGTGATCACATTGATCGAGCCGCCCGCGGCCCCTCCCGATTCCGCCGAGAGGCCGTTGTTGACCACCTGAAATTCCTGAACGATTTCCGGCGAAAGCTCGGTGCGGCTCGAGCCGGAATACTCGTCGTTGTTGTCGAGACCGTCGATTTCAACTGTGTTGCTGCGGGCGCGCAGGCCGCCGAAGGTGAAGCCGCTCGCGCCGAGCGGCGAGGCGCCCGCGACGGGGGGCGCGGGCGGTGCTGTCAAAACACCGGGTGCGAGAAGAACGAAGTCCAACGCGTTGCGGCTCTGGACGGGCAACTCTTCAATGCGTTCGCCGTCCACGGAAGACACGACGGACGTTTGCGTCGTGTCCACCGTTTCTCCCTGAGCCGTTACTGTCAACTTTTCCGTAGACGACGCGGGAACCAGTACGATATCGAGGCGCGTGGCTTGGCCCAGTGAAAGATCGAGTTCGGCTTGCTTGTACGGCGCGAAGCCGGGCTGCTCCACGCGCACTTCATAGGAGCCAACCGCGAGTGCCTGCGCGCGGAATGAGCCTTCCGCGTCCGATTCGGCGGTGCGGGTCTGATTCGTGGCTAGGTTGCGCATTGCCACTGCCGCGCCAGGGATCACCGCGCCGCTACTGTCTTTCACCGTGCCTTCCAAGGCGGCAGCGACCCGAGAACTTTGAGCGACAACGGCCGCCGGGTGCAGAGCTGCCAACGTCAGGGCGGCGAGGATAACTCGCGCCTTGGATCGGAAAATTGAACCGTGGGTTGCTGTCACTTCGAGCCTGCCTTTCGGATGAACCGGCAGTAGGACAGGCTTTCAGCCTGTCGGGTTTGACCTTGCAAGGACTAACCCCGACAGGCTGAAAGCCTGTCCTACTTAAACCCGTGAATAATTCGGGCTAGATCCGAAGTGAAACGGGCGGAGGGCTTGCTGGGATGAGAACAGAGGAGGCGTGATGAATCAAAAAAGTGAAAAATGAATCTGACTTCACACGACGCGAGACCGCGGACTCTCGAGTAGCCGACGCGCTGATTTCAGGGGTGAACCACTTTAACGAATAGGCTACACCCACGCACAGGGCCAGGACTACGAACGTGTACTCTGTGTCGCTTCCGGTCTGCACCGTGTGGTCCCACTGATCGAAAATCTCAGCTACCTGGCACGAGAGGCAAATCGCCAGCGCGCACAGCGCGAGAAGGAACGAAGCTCGCGATCTCATCGTGCCAACATACTCTCATCGCGCACGGGAGGTCAATCCGCGCGGCGCGGTATGGCGGGATGAGATCGCCAGTTGAGAATCCCAGTACGGTCATATTGCCCTATCCGGTAAACTAAAAGAGCGAAATTGTAGGGCTCGCCGAAAACAGAGGCGAGCGTCGACCGTACGCCGCCGGCCTTGTTCCGAAGCCGCATCGCCCACGGGAGAAAATCGTTGGATCGCCGAGAAACACGAATCGCCGCGCTGAAAAATCTCCTGAAGGAGAGGATCGTCATTTTGGACGGCGCCATGGGCACGATGATCCAGGCGCAGCGGCTGGACGAATCGGCGTTTCGCGGCGCGGAGTTTCTGAACCATCCGCGCGACTTGCGCGGAAACTTCGACATCCTGAATCTCACGCAGCCGGGGATCGTGCAGTCCGTCCAGCGGCAATACCTCGAGGCAGGCGCGGAGATCATCAAGACCAACAGCTTCAACGCCAACGGAATTTCGCTGCTGGACTACGGACTCGAAAACCGCGTGCGCGACATTAACGCCGCGGGCGCGAAACTCGCGCGGCAAGTGGCAGACGAATATGAAGCCGCGCATCCCGGCGAATTCCGGCTCGTCGCCGGATCGATGGGGCCGACGAACCGCACCGCTTCGATGTCCCAAGACGTAAACAGCCCAGCCTCGCGCGGCGTCACGTTCGACAAATTGCGCGACGTATATTACGAACAGGCGCGCGGCCTCGTTGAAGGTGGCGCC
>Ga0210410_10002147_pt1 | contig 17871 bp, 11 predicted proteins | sample IncBWC4MmetaG_FD_161058 | JGI IMG/M metagenome (GOLD analysis project Ga0210410, IMG submission 161058) | Forest soil microbial communities from Barre Woods Harvard Forest LTER site, Petersham, Massachusetts, United States - Inc-BW-C-4-M | ecosystem: Environmental > Terrestrial > Soil >... | reverse complement strand
GCTGGTTTGCGCGAAGATGCTGATTCCGGTGGGCCATGTCGAGGCCGGTCTCCGTTCCTTTGATCGCACCATGCCGGAGGAAATTAACCGGATAGTCACAGACCGTCTATCCGATCTGTTGTTCACTCCATCTCCCGATGGCGATTTAAATCTGAAGCACGAGGGCGTTCCAGCGGAGAGAATCCATTGCGTTGGCAACGTAATGATCGACTCCCTGATTCAACTGCTGCCCGCTGCTCGAAGCTGTCCGACAAATGGACTGCAAGGACCATTCGCTCTGGTTACATTGCATCGGCCTTCGAACGTGGACGAAAGCGAAAATCTGCAGAGAGTGGTGAGTTCGCTGATCGAGATCAGCGGGCAACTGGAAATTGTATTTCCGGTGCATCCCCGTACGCGCCAACGGATTATGGACTTTGGAATCGATGTGGAACGCTTGCATCTGCTCGATCCGATGCCCTACATCGAGTTCCTCTCTCTGCAGAGCCGGGCAGCTGTGGTGATTACAGATTCCGGCGGAATTCAGGAAGAGACGACTTACCTGGGAATCCCATGCCTTACCTTGCGGGCCAACACCGAACGTCCGATCACGGTGGAACTTGGGACCAACGTCCTGGTGGGCGACGACAAGAGTAAGCTCGACGATGAACTGGCTAACATCCTGAAAGGTAACGCAAAAAAAGGAATCATTCCTCCGCTGTGGGATGGGCATGCCGGAGACCGCATCGCAGACATCATCAGCGGCCTGTAAGCTTATCAAATGTCGCAGAGCTCGCCGCTTCCGCAGCGTCCAACCAGCCGCTACGCTAATGGAGATTTCGCAATGAAAGATTGCCGCAAGTTTTTTATCGATGGGAAGTGGGTCAGTCCTGCGCAAGAGCGCGACTGGACGGTGACCAATCCCGCAAATGAGGAACCGATTGCCACGATTTCGCTCGGGAGCGCGGTCGACGTGGATCGCGCCGTCGGTGCGGCCAGAAAGGCATTCGAATCCTATTCGGAGACAACGGTTGAGCAGCGGCTCGCTCTCTTGCATCGCATCATCGAGGTCTACACAGCAAAGAGCGAGGAAATGGCTCAGGTTATTTCGATGGAGATGGGCGCTCCAATTACGCTGGCGCGAAAGGCGCAATCGCCGGCTGGACTGGGGCATCTGGCGGAGGCTGCGAAGGTCCTGGGGAACTTCCGATTTGAAGAACTCAAGGGCTCGACGCTCATGCGCAAAGAGCCAATCGGGGTGTGCGGACTGATTACTCCGTGGAATTGGCCCATGAACCAGATCGCCTGCAAAGTGGGACCGGCTCTCGCCGCCGGCTGCACGATGGTTCTGAAGCCGAGCGAAATGGCGCCGCTTTCCGCTTATCTCTGTGCGCAGATTCTCGATGAAGCCAGCGTTCCGCCCGGAGTCTTCAACTTAGTGAACGGAGATGGACCCACGGTCGGCGCAGCGATCGCTTCCCATCCAGACGTAGCTATGGTTTCTTTTACCGGGTCTACGCGAGCCGGTGTGGCCGTGGCTACGGCGGCGGCGCCGACGGTGAAGCGGGTTACGCAGGAACTGGGCGGAAAGTCGGCTCATATTATTCTTGACGATGCAGACATAGCGAAGGCAATCCGGGAAGGCGCGCAGGCATGCTTCCGCAATACTGGTCAGTCCTGCAACGCGCCCACGCGCATGCTGGTTCCGCGCTCTCGCATGGCGGAAGCAGCCGCAGCCGCGAAACAAGAAGCGGAATCGGCAAAGGTTGGGGACCCGGCGATGAAAGAGACCGGTATCGGTCCGCTGGTGAGTCGAGCCCAATTCGATAAGGTCCAAAAGTTCATCGCCCTCGGTATGGAAGAAGGTGCGACGCTGGTCGCGGGCGGCAGCGGGCGGCCTGAAGGAATCGACAAGGGATACTTTGCCAGGCCCACGGTATTCGCCGACGTGCGCAACGACATGACCATCGCGCGCGAAGAAATCTTCGGGCCCGTCCTTTGCATTCTTCCCTACGATGACGAAGAGCAGGCTGTGAAGATCGCGAATGACAGTCCTTATGGTCTCTCCGGCTTCGTGACTTCGGCGGATGTGGATCGGGCACGGAGAGTGGCAAAAAGAATTCGCGCCGGCAACGTCCACATCAACAATGCTCGCGTCGATTTCGGGGGTAGTTTTGGCGGCTACAAGCAGTCCGGCAACGGACGAGAATGGGGCGAAGCCGGGATGGAGGAGTTCCTGGAACTGAAATCGGTCTTCGGCTATGCGGATGTTGCGAAATGAAATTCAGCTGAGTCAGCGACGCTTCATTCCGACGATTTCACTTCCTCGAAGCTGAACTGTTTGTCGAGCTTGTCGTAGGGCTTACCGTCGACCTCGACATAGGGGTAGACGAAGTAATTGAGCGCCGGGCCATCTTGCTTTGGAGACAGTGTGACGTCGCGGCCGGTGGAGAACTGCACCCGATTGGCGTCAACGCTGCCGAAGAAATAATCTTCCTTCTGCTTCGCTTTCCACGCTTCCGAGATGTCAACCGGGATCCAGCCAGTTTTGCGCGCATAGAACTCGGCCCAGCAGTGATAACCCGCTATGTCTCCTTTGTCCTTGTTTTCAGGTAGCGGAAAGCCGATGTCGAAGCGGGCCGGAATCCCGTCAGCCCGCAGCATGCCGATGAACGGAGAATGGAAGTCTGTGCAGTTGCCGTGCTTGGCGTCACAGGCCCACACTGCATCTCCGCGTCCCCAGCCTGAGCCCGTCTTGTCGTAGCGCATATTGGTGAAGAGGTAGTCATACGCGGCCTTGGCTTTTGCGACCGCGCCGGTCTGTGTGCCGGTAACCTCGACCGCCAGTTCCTTGATTCTCCCGTCGGTAGGAATCAGAGTGTCCGGCGCGATCAAGCGGCTCATGGAGGCGGGCACGAGGGTGGGTGTCTGGTCAACTCGCTTCAGTTGCGCATAATCGCCCCGTGCATATTCGCGGCGTGTGATCTTGTACTCGAGAGTGAACTCTGCTTTGCCCGCCGCAGAATTCTGGGTCTCGGGGAACTGGATCTCGGCATACATCATCCGATTGCCGTATCCGGGCTCCTGCGTGATCCGCGTTTTGACCGGAGCCTTCACCGCCACGACGCGCACCGTCTGGTGCTGGTCGGTCTGCGGCATAGGAACCCAGACACGCACCCGCTTCGCTCCGGAGGGAATATCCTTCACGGTGAAGTTGTAGGTGAAACGAAACGAGCGGCTTGGTGGGCTGAACTTCTGGGCATTGGAAGCGGCTTGGGCAAGCAGCTGGCTTGCCGGAAACTGGGGTGCCAGAAAAAAGAGCAGCAGCAACGACGCGAGAACTCGCAGCTTCACGGAGACACTCCTTAATCGCGGGACATGGATCGAGATTTTACCAGCAGCCAAGGCCAGCTGCCAGGGCCCAGCCCGACTCGGTAGTGTCTTGACACTGTGTTAAGACACTACCCCCGACTCATATAAGGTGGCAATCAATACCTTCGTCCAATACACTTGATTCTTCCGGTATGGCCTAATCGCAACGGTGCTGGCTGAGGCAGCTTAGCAACCGACATTTCGTCAGAAGGGAGTTCTCAATGACTCAACTCGCGCACCCCAAAGAATTCCACCTCACTCCAATCGAAAAAATAATCTACACGACGAAAGCTCGTGCCACTGGTGCCAATGCAGGACCCTCCATGGCAAAGTTGGCCCGCTCAACAACAATCGTTTGCCTATTTTTTGGGATGGTGGTCCTTGCTTCAAACTCCTGGGGGCAACAGCGCGCGCCAATTCTCGACCAAATCGCCAAGACCTATGGTATTGACTCGTGGGATAAAGTCGAGGCCATCCGCTACACCTGGAATGTTGACATCCCCGGGCTATTCAAGGCTTCTCACAAGTGGGAGTGGGAGCCTAAGACCGGCAAAGTCACCTACGAGAGTACGGACAAAGACGGCAAGCCGGTGAAGGTTACTTACGACAGTTCTCAGCTCGGCAGCCAATCCGACCAGGTGAAGAACGAAGTCGAACCGGCCTTCGTCAACGACAACTATTGGGTCTTGTTCCCTTTCCACGCTTACTGGGACAAGGGCGCCACCGTGACCGATGAAGGTATGAAGAAACTGCCGATGGGCAGCGGGTCGGGCGAGTTGGTCGTTGTAAAGTATCCGGCGGAAGCCGGCGGGTATACGCCGGGCGACACTTGGGATCTTTACGTCGGCAAAGACAAGCGCGTCCAGTGCATGGTCTACCACCGCGGCGGACCCAAGAAGCCGAGCCTGGTCGTCGCGGCCTGGGCTGGATACAAAAAGGCAGGCCCACTGCTGCTCTCAACCGAGCATCGTGGCACCGCCGACGGCAAGCCCTTGCACATCTTTCTTTCTGACGTGTCAGTTAAGCTGTCAGGGTCAGACACGTGGATGAAAGCGCAATAAACGAACAGGCTGGCTCATTCGAAACTTCCGATCTGTTATTGAATCTCACTAGACGAGGTTTACCATGACGACGATCGCAACTTCACTGCGAAGTGACGAATCCGCCTTTGCCCAGCACCAGCAAGCGGCCAACGGTCTGGCCATCGTGCGACTGACGATTGGCGCGCTGTTCGTGTCGGTCTTTTTCGAGAATTTGGGCAAAGGCCTCTACACGTCGGCGGGCTATGCGGGGCTGATCAATTACTACATTAAGAATAGCCACTGCCCGGCTGTCTGGAAGTCGGTCATGGAGCTGGCCGCAAGCCACGCTTCGATGGCGGCTCCCATGCAGGGTCTGACAGAAATCTCACTCGGCGTCCTGCTGGTTGTCGGGCTGCTTACGCGTCCCGCGGCGTTTGTGGCTTTTCTGTTTCTCGGCAGCCTTTGGATTTCGGAGCTCGGCACCGCATGGATATGGGAGCTGCTGGTTCCGGTGATGGCATCGCTGGGGCTCGCCATCGGAAGCGCTGGCCGAAGATGGGGCGTGGACGCCTGGCTGTCGCAACGGTGGCCGTCGTCTCTTTTGTGGTGAATGGAGGTGATCGGCGCCAAGTTCGCATGCGAGTGTCCGTCATCATCCCTACCCATAATGAAGCCGGTGCGATCGAGCGCGTGTTAGCGGATCTCCCGCGCGATCTCACGACGGAGGTCATCGTCGTCGACAGCAACTCGAATGACGGGACGCCCGAGATCGCCGCAAGAATGGGAGCCCGCGTCATTCGGGAACCGCGCCGCGGTTATGGGCGAGCGTGCCTCACGGGCCTGGCCGCGGCAGATTCGCCGGATGTGGTTGTGTTCGTGGATGGCGACTACAGCGATCGGCCCTCCGAACTGCCGATTCTGTTAGCGCCAATCATTGAAGGGCGTGCGGACATCACGCTCGGTTCCCGCCTGCATTCGCAGAACTCTGCTGAGGCGCTGCCTTGGCATCAGGCGTTTGGCAATCGTCTCGCCGCTAGCCTGATCAGGCTTCTTTATGGATTAGACATCACTGATCTGGGCCCGTTCCGCGCTGGCCGCGCAGACGTACTGCGCGCGCTCGCGCTCGAAGAGACCACGTATGGCTGGGCAGTTGAGATGATCCTCAAAGGCGCACTGGCTGGACTCCGCGTGGTGGAAGTGCCGGTGAGCTACTACGCGCGTATCGGGAAATCGAAGATCAGCGGTACGGTGAAGGGCACGGTCGGCGCTGCGTGGTTCATTCTCAGCTTGATCGTGCGCTATTATTTTCGGCGTCGAAGAGCTGTGACACCACGGCCAACATAGGCCAGCATAAAAATTTCATGAAGTCTTCACGGGAGATGGAGATAGTGGTGCGTTCGTCAGGCTGTGACCGTGTGCTGGTAATCATGGCGAAGGCACCTCGGCCGGGCGCGGTCAAGACCCGCCTGGTTCCCAGCCTTTCTCCCGCGGCTGTCACCGCTTTCTATTGCTGCCTTCTCGACGACACGCTGGCGCTAGCGCGGTCATTGAAAGTGGCCGGCGTGGAAGTTGCCATCGTGTGCCCGGACTCGGACGTAAACGAGCTGGCGCAATTGGCGGGCAGTGAAGTGATCGTCGTTGCTCAGACAGGTGAAGGCCTCGCCGCAGGCCTCACGTCGGTATTTGCGCATTTCGTTCAAAGTCATCAACGGCGCGTGGTTGCCTTCAACAGCGACAGTCCACACCTGCCGCGTTCTGTTCTCGAAGATGCGTTCGAAGCGCTCACAGCGCATGATGTGGTCGTCGGACCAACGCACGACGGAGGTTACTATCTCGTTGGCGCAAAGGCTTCTCATCCCACGCTTTTTGCAAACGACGGAATGGGCACCAGCAGCGCGCTGGAGAGACTCCTATCGCGCGCACGCGCTCTTGAGCTGTCTGTAGGTCTCGCAGCTTCTTTTTACGATATTGATGTAGCGGACGACTTGACTCGCCTGGCAGCGGAGTTGCGACTGGCTCCAGAAAGAGCGCCGCGCACTGCGGCGTGGTTGAAAGAGTGGGAACTCGCGGCGGGACGTTCTTGGACGAACCCCCGGACAGGCGCAGGAGAGCGGTGAAGATCACCCCCGAGCGGAGAGTGTACATCCTCGGCGTTACGTTGTGCGCGGCGCTGACGACCAGCTCGCGCAACTTCGGCGATAGGGGTGGGCCGTACTTCATGGCGTCTCTGACGCTTGCGGGCATCGCGTACCTCCTGGCGATCCGTGAATTTTTCGCTACGCCAGTATTTTCCCGGCGCGTTGTCGTCGTCGGTTTCGTCCTGGCTGCTGTGTGGCACGTTGCATTTCTTCGGCTGCCGGCGGGCGCTGATGATGATATCCATCGATATGTTTGGGATGGACGACTCCAGAGGCTCGGCTACAACCCCTATGTTGTCATTCCCAGCGATCCTGCGTTCGCCGCATTGCACACATCCGAGACACGCACGCTGAACAATCCGGATCTTCCGAGTCCGTATCCACCGGGAGCGGAGCTTTTCTTCCGTGCGGTAACCGCGATTCACGAATCTACATTCGCGATGAAAGTTGCATTCGTCGGTTGCGAAGTCGCGATCGTGTTCCTGTTGCTCGATCTCTTACGTCGCAACGGGCAGGAAGCGCAGTTGGTTCTGGTTTTCGCCTGGAACCCATTGCTCGCCATTGAGGTGGCGGGAAGCGGTCACATAGATATTGTTGGCGCCTTATTTTTGGTGGTTTCTGTCGCTGCGCTAGTGCGCCGATGGCGGGCGACTGCGGCCGTCGCGCTTGGGCTGGCGATCGCAGTGAAATTCTTGCCGGTCGTAGTATTGCCACTCTACTGGAAGCGGGTTCGCATTCGCGACGCGGCGCTGGCTATCATCATCGTCGGACTACTGTACGTGCCATTTCTTAATCGTTCTTTTTTTAACCATGGCCGCATTCCGATCGGCTCGCTGGCCACGTATGTACAGACTTTCCGCTTTAATGGTCCCGTGTTTGCGGCACTCGATCATGTAGTGCCTCCGCAACGGCTGGTTGGCTTGGCAGTGCTCGCCGGATTGGTGATTGCAACCTGGCTGAGAAGCGCTAACCCTGAGTGGTCTCCGAACCAATTTGCCTGGCCGATGGCAGCATCTCTGTTGTGCGCCCCAGCCGTATTCCCGTGGTATCTTCTCTGGTTGCTGCCGTTTGTGACGTCAGCCTCGACGCTGCTGATCATCATCTGGAGTGTGAGCATTGGCCTCACGTACGTGCAATGGCACTTGCGCGCTCTTGGGCGTCCGTGGGGAGCGCTTCCTGTTTGGATAATGCTGCTTGAATACGGATGCGTGGCAATCGCTGCCGCGATTATGGCTTTGCGCCCGGCGAGTCGATCAGACGCCCTACAGTCTTCAGTAGATCCGGCAGAGTGAAGCCCCTCAGCGCAACTCTTTCAGCGTCACCGTGCGATTACGACGGTAGTGCAGGAACTGCTGAGCTTGGGCAAGTCTCGATTTGCGGCCATGCGTATCTCGAGTCGCGGGCGCTCGCCCCGAATGATCGGACAATAACAATCAGGCTGAAGTAGCGCGCCCTGCAAGCGCCGGCGCCCGGCACATCCGCCGTGGCATGACTCGCGGAACTCGCACGGATTGCAGGTTTCAGGAAGCGTGCGTGCCTGCTCAAAAGGGAGTGAACTCAGAATATCGGTGCCTTCAGAGATCAAGTCTGCAAGCGGCTCCCCTGACCCCGGCCAATAAACGCAGGGCTGCGTCGTGGCTCTTGGCGTCACGCGCACCGTGCTCACGCCACAACCGCCTCGGAGCGGTGGGAGCCCTGCCATCGCGCGAACCAGCGGCTCGCCAATCGCGATTACATCAGTCTCCTCAAAGAGGCGCGTGAACCCTTCCCAGTACTCTTCGTAGCTCAGGGCATAAACATCCGATCGCACAGCTTGGTACACATTCAGTCGCAAAGGGGCGTTAAATTGTTTAGCCACCCGCGTAACGTCCGTCAGTCGCAAGTAGTTCGATTTCATCATGACGGCGATCACGGTTACAGGAATTCCAAGCCTCACACAGCGTTCTGCCTGCTGATGGATGAGTTCCCAGTTGCCGGCTCCGCGCTGCGCATCCTGTTCGGCTTGCGTAGCGTAGTCGAGCGAGAACTCGATGTCGTGAAAGGCGCGCAGTTCATTGTCTGCAAGAACGGCAACACTATGACCGTTGGAAGTGATGGTGAGCTTGGTCGGTTTCGTTCGCAGGTAGGCCAGTATGGCCTTGAAGTCGGGGTGCATGCCGTTTTCGCCCGTGCCCAGATTCACCGAACGGATCGGAAGGCGTTCCATGACTGCTTTCACTTCATCCAGCGAGAGACGATCCGCGCGAGTTGGATCGCGGTAGCAGAAAGCGCATGTAAGATTGCACTCGTTGGTGAGCCCAAGTCCGAGCGCAATGCCAGCTTCAGGGGTCGTGCGAACTTCGGACAACGAAGATTGGGTTGTGACGCTGTTCATGCGGCGTCCTTCATGATTGGGCCTTCATGACTGGACTTTCATAATTTGCCCCGCCCGACGCGCCAGGCAGTGAGTGTAGCGCGCCACCGCGGCAAACTCCGGTCGCCTGCCCAGTTTGCGCTCCAGCTCAAAAATCCGATCGTACTCATCACTGCGAGAAATATTTGCCGGCAAATAATCTGACACGACTCTTACACCACGCTCGGCAGTTACGGTGAGTGACGATTCTAGCAGCATGGCTCGCAGGCGCTCCGCTGTAAACAGGCGCACTATTCCTCCATACAAGGACTCATGTCCCCACTCAGCGGTAAGATTATGCTCGGTCGCGGCCAAGTCGCCGTCTTTTATTGCGGTCTTTAACACCTCGCCTGCCTGGTTGCGCACCAATATCGAGATGATGCTCGACGAATCTCGCAGGGCGCAAGCCGCGCTTCGCAACACAGCACAGGGGTCGTCAACATATTCCAGGATGTTGTGGCAAACGATTACATCAAACGACCCGGCCGGGAACAAGTCTGCCAATTGCGCGGCATCGCCTTGTTTCAGCGCAATCCTCTCCGTAACTCCTGCTTCCTGCGCAGCACGCTTCGCGAAATCCAGCATCGGTAAAGACGCATCCAGCAGCGTGGCGTGAAGACCGAGCCGCGCCAGCCGCACCGCGATGGCGCCGGTACCGCCTCCAATATCAAGAGTGAGCAAAGAGCGTGTGGCTTGCGGCAGAAATTCCTGCAAGTTGGCAAAGGCGAGATCGAGGCGCAGCCGGCCATCGGGCGTCTCGAGATAGGCCGCATACTTGTCCGCGCCACTTCGGAAGCGATCGCACTCAGGACTGGTGGTCATCTTCTTAATATGCCACTCATTATCGTGATCGTGGACGATCGCTTCGGGAAACTTGACTTACTCCTTATCGGCCTCCAGGAGAAGGCTTCCGGTGAATTCCGTAGGAAGAGAAGGATGTGCGGAGTCCACTTCACCGATGTCCTTGTCATTGGCGTAATCGTGAATGCGATATTTGCCGGAAGGCAGTCCGCGCAGTTCGATCGTGCCTTTCCACTCGGCATCGGCCTTGGGGGAGTAGAAGGCGTAATACATCTTGCCGTCTTTTTCAATCGCGTACGCTTCGGGTGAGTCGTAACCGTAGATGTATAAATCCTTGAAGTCGCCCTTGGAAAGCATTTTGGAATTATAAAGAGCGGTCCACTTTTTCCAGTGCTCCTCTTTATCTGGAGTAAGCGCAACGCTCTGGAATTTCGGATTCGAATCGCCCCAGGTAAATTTGGTGCCAACCACTCCGCCGGTTCCGACGGTTGAGGCAAAATCGCGACCATATTCGACGTAATCTCCGGGCTTGGTCTGCTTCATCGCCGAGAGTTCAACGTGATCGCCGTAGACGGCCGCTTCCGGTCCCAGCAACGCCTTGTACCACTTGATGCGCCGGCGGACTTGCACGGCTCCTACCGGGTCGGCGGTGACGGCTTGATCCATGGACGCCAGCCATGCCAGGTTCGGCGTGGTGCCACACGGGCAAATCTGGGTCACGCTTTCAGGCTTCAGCGCTCGTGTCGTCTGGTAGATGACTTTGTAGACATCGGCCATGGCGTTGGTCGAATCCTGGGGCGATTTATGGTGATGCTTCGGGTTGTAGCAGGCTGGAACGCTGTAGATGTTATCCAACTTGTGCCCATCGAACCCCCACTCGTTGATAAATTTTTCTGTCAGCTTCTTTTCATATTCCTGGACCTCCTTCACCGCCGGGCAGAGCATCGCGAGGCCGCGGAATACGCGTGCAGGTTTGCCATTCTTGTCCAGCACCAGCCAATCAGGATGTTCCTTGACTACTTTCGACACGACATATTTGTGAGACTCCCATTTCCCCTGGCCATCTTCCGCCACCAGGGGATACCACCAGAGTTGGGCATACATGCCCTGTGCGTGGAAGTCGTCCACCATCTTCTTGATGGAGTCGCCGGGAAATGTTTTCTGACGCGGTTCCCAATCGCCGTAGGTATTGAACCAGCGGTCGTCAAGCGTAGCCCACTTGATTCCCATTTCTTTTAGTTTCGGAACGGTGCCAAGCATTTGTGCGGGCGTGACGTTGAACTGATAGCCCCATCCGCACCAGGCGATGCTGTAAGCCTCATTGCTCGGCTTTTGCAGTGTCCATCCTTCTTTTTGCAGCGCCAATGAATAGGTCCGCAGAGGCTCGTAAAAATCCCCGTGATACACGGCGGCAAACGTGCGCGGAGTGGCGAACGAATCCCCAGGCTTGAGGACTGTTTTGGGTTCCAACGTGAGGCTGGTTTGAATTCGCTGGTCTGCGCCAACCTTTACCGGCAAAGACAAGACCAGCGGCAGGGTTTCAACGTGACCAAAGGCCTCGCCAACGTTCGCCGTCCAGAAGGCATTTACGGGAATGCCTCCGCCGGTACCCTCCTTTGGAACTACTCCGCCCATAAGATTTGGGCGCGAGAACTTTGCGGGAATCTCCAGCACCTCATCCTGTCCCCAGGTGAAACTCGCCCCTTGAAACGACCAGAGTTGATGAGGAGCAGCCATCGCATCGCTCAGCGCGGCATTGATGCGGTGCTCTTGCGCGCGCACTTCATCCAGAGAAATATCTTTCGTTCCGCTGTTTTTATAGGAAGACGTCACCAGCGCCATATTCGGAAAGTCGTCATAGAGTTCGATCGAGAGTGTTTCGTCCAAGCCTGATGTCGCGCTGTGCGCAGGCACATCCACCCGCTTGCCGAGAGCGCCGAGTTTCCCCACAGCGTTTGTCACTGCGGCATGATTCAAATCGAACTTGAAATCGTTTACCGGTTTGCTATTCAGACTGACACCGCCGCCCGGCTGGTTTGGCGTGGGCTCGTCCAGAGTGAGGCGTTGGCCGTCGCGCAGCAAGAAGGGCTGCACGTAGCCCTGCGGAGTGATGTCGAACTCGGCGACTTTGCTCTTGATCACCAGCGGGCCTGCGGCGGCCGGCTGAACTTCTACTTGCGAAACCGTTGCCGCAACCGGCTGGGAAGAGGCAGGCGATGCACTCTGCTGTTGGTTGCATCCCGCCAGAAGACTCAAACTGACAAGCGCCGCGAACAACAAATGAAATCTGGATGCTTCCCATTCAATCTTTGGGTTCATCGCTCCACCTCTCTCCTCAAGAACTTCTTGACAGTCCGTTTGAAACGAAAGTAAAAGTAACGCAACGTAATCATACGTTAGTCTCCCAATTCTGCAAACAGAGTCTTGAGACCGGCTCGATTTTGATGGCTCGCACACCAAATTCAAAAACAAAAATTGCGCTGTTGGCTGCCAACGATTAAGACCGAGACAAACTCACTCGCCCTGTTCGATAATCAAGCGTTCAAATAATCAAGCGTTCGATCATCAAGCAATCAGGCAACATGCTTTGCGCCACCTGCAAATCCGACGTCCCAATTTCTGCTTCGCAGTGTCCGGCGTGCGGTTCGGCCGCGCCTGCGGACTCGGACGCGACGCAGATTTCTGTTGAGGGTGACGGCGTCGCGCGGAAACATGTCGATCAGAAACATGATGCCGCTGCCAAGATCTCATCCGAGGGTGATGCCGATCTTACGCAGGCCACGCCCGATCCCCGGGGTTGGTCGAAGCCTTTCACGCCGTCCGATGCAGTAGCTTACCGCAGGACTTCACTGGCTCCCGGCTCTGTGCTCGGAGGCCGCTACGAAATCCTGAAGACTTTGGGCGAAGGCGGCATGGGCTCGGTGTTTCAAGCCCGAGACACGGAAGTGGACCGCATCGTGGCCCTGAAAGTAATTCGCCCGGAGCTGGCTGGCAAAACAGAGATTCTCCGCCGCTTCCGCCAGGAACTCGTCCTCGCCCAGCAGATCACGCATCGCAATGCGGTACGAATCTATGATCTGGCCGTAGCCGATGGTGTGCGTTTCATCAGCATGGAGTACATCGATGGCCGGGAACTGAAAGATATCCTGGACGAGCGCAAAAAGCTGCCCTACAAAGAAGCTGCGCAGATTATGTTGCAAGTCTGCTATGGCCTGGCGGCCGCTCACCGGCAGGGCATCGTGCATCGCGACCTGAAGCCGCAGAACATTATGATCGATAAGCAGGGCCGCGCGGCGGTCATGGATTTCGGCCTTGCCGGCTCCATGGAAACCGCGGCGCTGCTGGCTCAGGCGGGGCCGATCGTGACGCCAGCGATGTTGTCCTCGGAGTCTGAAACCGCCGCCAGTCTCACGCGTGTGGGTTCATTGCTGGGCACGCCTCGGTACATGTCGCCCGAGCAGGCGCGCGCTCAAAAACTCGATCTCCGTTCCGATTTGTTTACCGTTGGGCTGATTCTTTACGAGCTCACTATCGGAAAAATAGCGACACGATCCAAGAACCTGACCGAAATGCTGGCCGAGCGCGGCCAGAAACAACTCGCGGCTCCAATCGAAACCGATCCGCAGATGCCGCGACCGCTGAACGACATCATCACCCGCTGCGTGCAACTCGATCCCGCGGCGCGCTACCAGACGATCGCTGCCTTGATCCACGATCTGGAAATCTGGCTGGGCGTGAAGAAGAAGCAGGCCAGCAACTGGACGTTGCTTTCTGCGCTGGCCGTGTTGGTGGTTCTGCTCGCGGGAAGTGTAATTTACAGTTTCCGCTCGAGGCCTGCGGCGGGATCGCACGCGCCGGTGAAGATTCTGATTTCTGATTTCAACAATCAAACGGGAGAATCGGTCCTGGATGGCACGCTCGAACCAGAGTTGAGCACGGCGTTGGAAGGCGCATCCTTTATCACCTCGTACAACCGCGGCAATGCGCGCAAGACGCTGGCCAAACTCTCGGGTTCAACGCTCTCGGGTTCAATCAGGCTCGACGAGAATTCTTCGCGCCTGATCGCGCAACGCGAAGGCGTGGGCGTGGTGGTATCGGGATCGATTGCACGCAATGGCAGCAAGTATGTCGTGTCAGCGAAAGCGACCGACGCCCGTACCAACAAAGTGATTGACACCGCGAGCGCTACGGCGGCAACGCCCGCAGCCCTGACGAAAGCCGTGGTCGGCATCGCGGCCGGCTTCCGCAAAGCGCTGGGCGACGCGACGCCGAAATCCGCGCAGCTCGCGGCCGCGGAAACATTTTCGTCGCAATCGCTCGAGGCTTCTCAACAATACGCACTGGCGCAAGAGCTGCAGTGGCAGGGCAAGTGGGATGCCGCTCTGCAAGCTTACAGCCGCAGCACGGAACTGGATCCCGGCCTCGGGCGCGCTTACGCCGGGATGGCGGTGATCCTTGCTAATACCGGACGGAAGCAGGATGCGGAGAAAGAGTTCAAGCTGGCGCTTTCGAAGATCGACCGCATGACCGATCGCGAACAATACCGTACTCGAGGCGCTTATTACCTGATGGAGCGCGACTACGACAAGGCGATCGAACAGTACAAAGCGCTGGAAAAGCAATTCCCAGCGGACTCCGCGGGCATCGGCAACCTCGCGCTGGCAGAGTTCTATGCCCGGAACATGGCGGGCGCAGTAGAGGATGAGCGCCGAGTGGTGGCGATTTATCCGGACAATGTTCTCTTTCTGAATAACTACGGCCTGTTCGCCATGTATGCCGGAGATTTCGATACTGCGATTCGGGAATCCGAGCGGCTGATTCAACTCAATCCGGCTTTCGAGAAGGCCTACATCTGTCTGGCGATTTCTCAGTTGGCCAAAGGTGACGAAGCGGCCGCGGCGGAAACGTATAAGAAAGTCGCACCGCTTAGTGCGTGGGGAGCGTCTGAGTCGGCGGTGGGTCTTGCCGATATCGCACTCTATCAAGGGCGCGCCGATGATGCGCTCGCGATACTGGAACCGGCGGTTCGTGCCGACCTTGCAGCGAAAGACGTCTCCAGAGCGGCTGCGAAGTACGTGATGCTGGCTCAGGCGTGGTTGATGAAAGGGCAGAACGCGAAAGCCGTAGCCGCCGCCGAGCAAGCTGCGAGTGGTTCGACCGACGAGAGCCTGCTCTACCCTGCAGCGATAATTTTTCTGGAAGCTGGCAAGACCGATAAGGCTATGGAACTCAGCCAAAAGTTGAGCCAGCGCCTGGAGCCCGATCCGGGCGCGTATGGCAAGCTCATCGAGGCGGAAGCGCAGATGAAGCGCAAAGATTATCGTGACGCGGTGAGAACATTTCAGGATGCGCAGAAGATCGCCGACACCTGGCTCGGTCGCCTTGGCTTGGGTCGCGCCTATCTTGAGGCAGGCGCGTTTCCCGATTCTGAAACCGAACTCGATGCGTGTGTGAAGCGGCGCGGAGAGGCGTCGTCAGTGTTTCTGGATGACGAGCCCAGTTGGCGCTACGTTGGTCCGGTGGATTACTATCTAGGCCGCGCGCGGGAGGGCTTGCAGAGCCCCGGCGCCGCAGACGCATATCGTAGTTATCTTAAAGTCCGCGAAAAAATCAAGAACGATCCTTTGGCCGTCGATGCGAAAAAGCGGCTCCGCTCGCTCCCGTAGCGCTCGCCGGGCTTCTTCCGCGCTCCTCTTTATATTTTTTGTGCACGTCCATCCCGTCTACTGGATCATGTCTACTGAATCGCGAAGTTCGAGATCACCAGTGTGCCGTTGAGAACGGCGTCTAAGTCGGCGTTAGAACCGCCGACGGTGAAGCCGAAAGGCGTGCCTGCGGTAACGCTGATCGTCCCGGTGCCCTGAACATTAAAGCCGGCCGAAGGCGACGTGCAGCAATCCACCGGACCGGCGCTGTAAAGCGTGACTGTATTGGATCCGGAAAAGACCTGTGCCATGGCGGTGACTTCAAAGAACGAGTGGAACCCGATGTACTGCCAACTGAAGGTCAAGGTTCCGGTAGTGGCCGCGGTGTCGGAGAAAGTCCACGTGCTTAATGGAACCCCGCTACCTCCGGCGCCGGACCCTGGTGGATTGTTCAAGTCAATGGCGTAATTGAAGGCCACGCACGACGAGGACGGCGTGGATCCAGCCTGGAAGTTGGCCGAGCCGCTTCCACCCACCGAGTCAGTCACGGTGACAATAGCCAGACAGTTCGGAGCGATACTATCGGTAACCGTGCTGGCGGAATTGCTCGCGCTCGCTGACCAACTGGGCGCGTCATAAGGAGCGGCGAAGCTGCCGCCAGTCGCCGTACCGCTGATCACTCCGTTAGCGAAAGCGAAACCAGCCGGCAGCGCTCCGGTGTAGGACCACACAAACGGCGAGGTGCCGTTGGTGACTGGAATGGTGTACGAAGGATACGACTGGTTCACCACTGCGACTGGCAACACTGCACCCGTGATTGCAGGTGGCAGGTTCACGGTGATCGAATAGTTTTGCGATGCGGTCGAATTCGCAGAGTCGGTCACGCTCACGACAAACGGGTAGGTCCCGGTAGCGGTAGGTGTGCCGGCGATCGCACCACCGGAAGAGAGAGACAGACCAGGCGGCAGCACGGAGTTGGCCAATACCCAATTGCCATAGGGCGGAGTTCCGCCGGTGGCCAGCAACTGTTGCTGCTGGTACGCGATGCCTTCGTCATCCGCAGCGAGCGTTGCAGGCAGCAGGCTCAGCGAGGAACTCACCATCAGGGTGAGCGACTGCGTGGCTGAGATGTTCAGCGAGTCGGTAACGGTCACACTAAACTGGAATGCGCCGGATGACAGCGGAACCCCGGCAAATACTCCAGATGTACTGAGAGTCAAGCCGTCAACTGTGAGCGGCGTGAACGAGAGTGTCCCAGTTCCTCCAGTGGTGTTGATGAGCTGCGAGTAAGCGCTGCCTTGGATACCTGCGGGAAGAGACGTGGTGACGATCGTCGGCGGGGCGTTCACGGTAATGCTCAGCGCCTGTGTTGCCGATACTCCATTCGCATCGGTGATTTGCACGGTGAAGGCCGACGTTGTTGCATTCGAGGCCAGCGTTCCGGTGATGCCGGTTCCGCTGAAACTCAATCCCGGCGGAAGCGATCCGGAAGAAACACTGAAAGCGCTGAGCGGCGGAGTTCCTCCCGTCACTGACAACGGCTGCGAATATGCGGTTCCCTGGTCGCCCGGACTCAGGCTCGTTGTAGTAAACGCGGGCGCCGCATTCACCGCCAACGCGAATCCTTGCTGCGCGATGTTGGCCGCAGCGTCTTTCACTTGTGCGATGAAGGAATAAGCTCCCGCGCTTCCAGACGGCGTTCCAGAAAGTACCCCTGCACTGCTCAGCGAAAATCCCGTTGGCAGCGAACCGCTGAAGATCGACCAGGTGTAAGCCCCAGAGCCGCCGGTTGCTTGCAAAGTTTGCGCTGGATAGACCCCGGTGATGGTGGCTTGCGGCAGCGACTTGGAGAGAACCGTCAACGTGACCGGAGGCACTGTGGCGCCCGTATTCGCACCTTGAGCAACAACCGCCGGACTCGCCTGCATGATCGGGTTGTAGTCCGCCAGAGCTTGCACCGGATTGTTCGTGGTCGAGTCAAGTGCGCGCAGAGTAATGTAGGCAGATTGTCCGGGCGCCAGCGCCAGGCCGGGCAGGGTCGGGTTGGTGGCCGCGGGTTGCAAAAGTTGCTGGAGCGTCGAAAACGTGACGTTGGTGATGTTCGCCACCGGAACGAAGTGCGATTCCGTGGCGATAGCGCACTGCTGGGCCAGCGGCGTCGTGTAGTTCTGGTAAACGATCAACTGTAGCGTCACGCCCTGCGGCGGACTCTGACCGGTCAAATTCACAGAGTAAGCGCTGGAAGTGTTGCCGGTGTTGGTGATAGTCCAGTTGCCATCGGTGATGGTCCCATCCGAAAGAGCTGTGTTGGCGATGTTGGGATTGGCGATATTGGGGTTCGCGATATTCGGATTTGCGATGTTGGGATTGGCAATGTTCGGGTTAGCGATATTCGGGTTAGCAATGTTGGGATTTGCGATGTTGGGGTTGGCAATATTCGGATTGGCGATATTGGGATTTGCGATATTCGGGTTCGCGATGTTCGGCGTCGCAATCGTCGGAGTGTAGTTCTCGGCGGTCGT